>Ga0214919_10001063_pt1 | contig 46177 bp, 42 predicted proteins | sample LL1503_MetaG_FD_177994 | JGI IMG/M metagenome (GOLD analysis project Ga0214919, IMG submission 177994) | Freshwater microbial communities from Lake Lanier, Atlanta, Georgia, United States - LL-1503 | ecosystem: Environmental > Aquatic > Freshwater > Lake | place: USA: Georgia | collected... | reverse complement strand
CGAGCATGCCGTCTAGCGTGGGCGCGCTGAGAAACGAGGCCCTCCCGCCGTTGATCATGTCCTCATATACCTTGCTTTCACGGCGCCCGACCGCCGAGGTGCGGGCCTTGGCCGGCGCGATCAAAGCCGAAATTGGAGCAGCGCCGTCTAGGCGCTGAAACCACAGCAGGTTACCGCCGTCATCAACGATGGCGATACTCACAGCCCAGGCGTGTTTGAGCGCTTCGGCCTCCGCAGCCGCAGCGATAGCCTTCACGTCGGCGAGTTCAAGAATGGTTTTGGTTTTCATGGCAATTGCTTAGATGGTGGGGAAGATGACAGAGCATACCCCTTGTTCCGTGGCGATCAGGTACCGCTCGCACTTACCGTTCTATACGGTCGTAGCGCCGCCTCAAGCGGCCAGTGACTGAGGCGCTGCGTAGCGGGATACCCCATAATTTGGGCGCTCAGAGTTGCTCAAAGCTTGACGGGTTCACCTGTGCCGCTCTAATTGCTTTTTTGAAACCCTAAAAGGAGATTGAAATGACATGGCTAGCACACTCGATCATGCACACACGCGGGCTTGCTCGTGGCGCGGTCGGCGTTACACACGAACTGACTGAGGAGCGGCAGGGCACGTTTCACTACACGATTGGCCCTTATTCACAACCGGTGATGGAAATCAATCCTGGCGACCGTGTGATTGTGGATACCAGAGATGCGTTTGACGGGAAAATCCAAACAGAGAACGATTTACCCAGTGCCAAACTGCGGGTTCCTTTTCTGAACCCGCAAAACGGCCCGATCATGGTCAAGGGTGCTGAAAAAGGGGATGTTATTGCCGTACACATTGAGTCCATGCTTCCACGCGGCACAAACCCGCGTGGGACTTGTTGCCTGATTCCTCGATTTGGCGCATTAACCGGCACTGATTTCACGGCCCTGTTGAACGATCCCCTCCCTGAAATCACCCGCAAAATCGACATCGATGAGCAAGGGGTTTATTGGAGTCGCCGCGTTACCTTGCCATACCGACCGCACATTGGAACCCTTAGCCTGTCCCCAGAAATTGATTCGATCAACTCACTGACCCCTGACAACCATGGTGGAAACATGGATGTGCCCGATATGGGCCCCGGAAGCGTGACCTACCTGCCGGTGCGCTCGCCTGGTGCCCGCCTTTTCATCGGTGACGCGCACGCCTGCCAGGGGGACGGCGAGGTGTGTGGCACCGCGGTCGAATACTCCAGCCGCACCACGATTCATGTGGACCTGATCAAAAGCTGGGCAATCGACTGGCCCAGGCTGGAAACTGAACACCAAATTATGGCTATTGGTAGCGCCAGGCCGCTGGAAGACGCGACGCGCATTGCCTACCATGAGCTCGTCATGTGGATGGCTAAAGAATATGGCTACGACAAGTGGGATGCTTATATGATGCTGTCGCAGAGCGGGAAAGTACGGCTTGGGAACTTCGTGGACCCAAAGTACACCGTAGCGGCTGGGGTGGAGAAGCGGTATCTTGCCCCTTGATAGTGCGGTGACGCAATATTTAATATTTAACCAACTAGGAGAAATGCAATGGACCTCAAACTTAAGGGTAAACGGGTACTGGTTACCGGTGGCAGTAAGGGAATAGGACGTGCGGTCGCGGATGAGTTTGCCGCGGAGGGTGCCAATGTTTCGGTCTGTGCGCGAAACGCGCAAGAAGTCGCAAGCACGGTCGTCGCACTGAAGGCTAAGGGCGTTCAGGCATTCGGACAGGCCCTTGACGTTTCCGACAGCCACATGCTGACGCAATGGATCAAAGACAGCGCCGCCGAGTTGGGGGGCGTCGATGTGCTGGTGTGCAACGTCAGCGCGTTAGCCGTTGGCGATTCTCCCGAGACCTGGGAGAAGTCTTTCCGTATCGACATGATGCACACGGTCAATGCAGTAGCTGCGGCCGTGCCCTTTTTGGAGAAATCGCCCAGTGCATCGATCGTTCTGATATCGAGCGTTTCTGGCTTCGAAGTTGACTTTGCCGCCGGCTCTTATGGCGCAATAAAGGCCGCACTGATCCATTACTCCAAAGGACTAAGCCGCCAATTGGTCGCCAAGGGGATTCGGGTCAACGTGGTGTCACCCGGAAATACTTATTTTGAAGGCGGGATTTGGCAAAACATCGAAAAAAATATGCCCGATCTGTACAACTCCACCATCAAGGCCAATCCGACGGGTCAGCTTGGTACAGCCGAGGAGGTCGCTGTCGGCGTGGTGTTCATGGCCAGTCCGGTGGCGAGCCGAATCTCTGGAAACAACCTTGTGATCGACGGCGCACTGACGGTCGCAGTCTAGGGCTCCGGGGGGCATTCGCTAGTTATTCGATTGATACTTACGCGGATTAGGGCTTCTTGGCGTGCACAAAGTGCGAAAGAGGCTTGTAAGTCCGTAAAATGTCCACACCTTCAACAGGTTTCAAAAGGAGTTTGACTATGAACGACCCCCTGTCCACCATGGACTACACCTACGCGTACGGCGATTCCGCCCAAGCGCGCAACAAGGTGCTGCGCAACACCTACTGGCTGCTTTCGCTGACCCTGATTCCTACCGTGCTCGGCGCGTGGGCCGGCGTGGAACTGGGACTGGGCCAAATTTTTAGCGGTGGGCTCGGATTGGTGCTCTTTCTTGCCGTGGCTTTTGGTTTCATTTACGCCATTGAGCGAACCAAAAATTCAGCCGCTGGCGTTCCTGTCTTGCTGGGTTTTACCTTCTTCATGGGGCTGATGCTGTCGCGACTCATTGAATCCACGCTGGGCTTCAAAAACGGTCCGGACCTCATCATGACGGCGTTTGGTGGTACGGCGGGCGTGTTTTTGGTAATGGCAAGCTTGGCATCGGTTATCAAACGGGACCTCTCCGGCATGCGTAAATGGCTTTTTGTCGGTACTGTGGTACTGGTGGTGGGCGGGATCATCAATGTATTCGTTGGCTCATCGGCCGGCATGATGGCTATGTCCATGGCTGCGATTGGGATCTTTAGCGCTTATATGCTGTACGACATAAAACAAATCATTGATGGCGGCGAGACCAATTACATTTCAGCCACACTGGCTTTGTATTTGGACATCGTCAATGTGTTTCAAAGTCTGTTGGCGCTGTTGGGAATATTTGGGGGGGAGCGCGAATAAGACGGGCAATGACTAGCCAGAAAGAGCCCCTAGGGGCTCTTTTTTTGGTCCTGGGCTATAATCTTAGGCTTTACGCGACAAGTACAACGGGTTTAGGATTGGGCAAAGGTTTGCCCGAGGGCCTGATGCGGCTGTCGCAACTGATGGAAATATTATGAAAGACGGCATTCACCCCAACTACCGCGACGTGTGCTTTATGGACCTGTCCAACAACTTCAAGTTTGTGACCCGTTCTTGCGCGAACACCAAGGAAATGATCAAGATGGAAGATGGCCGCGAGCTGCCTTTGTACAAATTGGACACCTCCAGCGAATCGCATCCGTTTTATACGGGCACTCAAAAATCCGTGGACAACATGGGTGGGCGTGTTGAGAAGTTCCGCAATCGTTTTGGGAAAACCAGCGTTAAATGACCGAGATTCAGGTTCTAACCTGATCGGAAAATAAAGGCAGTTCGGATTTCCGTTCTGCCTTTTTTATTTCCAACTAATTTACCGTGCAATTTACTACTCCAGCCGTCGTAACCCAGGCTGCCGTCCGTCGACTACCTCGTTTGGTGCTGCTCGGATTGTGTGCCACCTATGTGTTTGCCGGCTTTTTTGGGCGCAGTCCCTGGAAGAGCGCCGACATGACTGCCATGGGCTACATGGCCGAGCTCCACGCCGGTAATAGTCATTGGTGGAGCCCGACACTTTTGGGGGTCACATCTGAACAGGCTGCATTAATGCCTTATTGGGTAGGCGCATGGATCATGGCTTTGGCGCCCAGCGCGGACGCCGCCCAGTGGATGGTGCGAATTCCATTCGGCCTTTTCTTGGCCCTGGCCATGGCAGCAACCTGGTACGCCAGCTACTACCTCGCCAAGAGCCCCCAGGCGCAGCCCGTTGTTTTTGCATTTGGTGGTCAGGCCAAACCTGCCGACTACGCACGCACCATAGCCGACGGCGGCCTCTTGGCCTTTCTCGCCTGCATGGGTCTGGCCCAACTGTCGCATGAAATTACACCCGAGTTGGTCCAACTCGGGTGTGTGGCACTGCTGTATTACGGCGTGGCGGCCCTGCCTTACCACTTCGAGCGCGCCCGATTGGGTGTCTTCATTGGTCTGCTTGGCATGGTGCTGAGTGGGGCACCCGTGCTAGCAATTGTCTTTGGCAGCGGATGCGCCTTGCTGGCGCTTTTGAACGACCGGCTAGCGCAGACCGGTGCAACCGTTGGTACGTCCGCTCGGTCTGCCAGCAATACGATCGCCCTTGCTACCCTTTTGGGCGCTGGTCTCGCCTCGGCGTTGAACCTGTGGCGTTGGAAGATCGATATGCCGCACGCACTCTGGGTCGACTGGAATGGCTTTGCGCAGTTGCTGGTATGGTTTACTTGGCCAGCATGGCCGCTGTCACTGTGGACGCTGTGGAGCTGGCGAAAGCAAATACGCACCCGCCACATCAGCCGCCACCTGGCGCTGCCTCTGTGGCTGGCTTCAACAACCATTGTTGCGACCTTGTGCACGGGGGCATCGGACCGCACTTTGCTGCTGGCGCTTCCGGCTATGGCGAGTTTGGCGGCCTTTGCACTTCCCACGTTGCAAAGGCCTATGGCATCCCTCATCGACTGGTTTACTTTGTTGTTTTTTACGGGCTGTGGTGCCATTGTCTGGGTGGTCTGGATCGCCATGCAAACCGGCTTTCCCAGTCAACCAGCCGCCAATGTCGCACGACTGGCACCGGGGTTTGAACCCACCTTTTCAGCCCCTGCCACCGGCCTGGCCTTGCTGACCACACTGGTCTGGATGGGCTTGGTGCATTGGCGTGCGGGCCGACACCGAGCTGCGCTCTGGCGCAGCCTCGTATTGCCGGCAGGCGGTGCCGTTTGGTGTTGGACGCTGCTCATGACGCTGTGGCTACCGCTGCTGGACTACACGCAAGGGTACGACCGTTGGGTGCAATTGGTGAAAACCGAACTCAGTTCTAACGGTTGCGTGGAAGCCAACGGGCTGGGCTCGGGCCAGGTTGCAGCGATTCAGGTACAAGGCAATATTGCGCTGGTTCCATCCGGTGCACTGGTGCGGTGTCCCTGGATGCTGGTGCAACCCACAGCCGAACTTGCGTTGCCCGCAACCATTGATGCATCGCTCTGGATTCAAAAAACCCTGGTACGGCACCCGACCGACACATCGGACGCGGTGTGGGTTTTGCAGCGCCGGTGATCGCGACGCCTGCCCAGCCTTCAGCCCAGCTGAAAGACCGCGATGCTTTCCACATGCGCCGTATGGGGAAACATGTTGACAATGCCCGCCGCGGTGCACCGGTAACCCGCCTGGGACACCAAAACCCCCGCATCACGCGCCAGGGTCGCTGGGTTGCAGCTCACGTAGACGATGCGCTGTGGCGGCACCCATTGGCCGCGCAGTTCGGGACTTCGGTGCAATTGGGCCAAAGCCTGCACCAATGAAAATGCACCCTCTCGGGGTGGGTCGACCAGCCATTTGTCGGCACTTGCGTCATCCACCAGCAGCTCGGGCGTCATTTCAAACAAGTCGCGGGCTACGAACCGGGTGGGGGCGAGTCTGCTGTGGGCAGAGCCTTGACCTTGGTTTAGACGCAAATTCTCGCGCGAACGCTCAACCAAAGCCTCGGAGCCTTCAACTCCCAAGACCTCGCGCGCCTGGGTGGCCAAGGGCAAGGTGAAATTGCCTAGTCCACAAAACCAGTCGATTACCCGCTCTGACTTTTCAACTTTCAAAAGCCCCAAGGCACGGGACACCAAAACGCGGTTGATATGCGGATTGACCTGCGTGAAGTCGGTCGGCCGAAAGGGCATGGTGATGCCAAACTGAGGTAATTCGTAGGCCAGTTGTGCCGTCGTATGCCCCTGCAGCTCGTTCAATCGGACAATGGTCTCTGGTCCTTTGGATTGCAGCCACCACTGCACCCCCGGATTCTCTGCGGCAAATACGCGCAATTTTTCGCGATCATCCTCGCCCAAAGGAACCAAGTGGCGCAATACCAATGCCGTCACGTCACCGTGACCGGCTTGCAAACTTGTGCCCCCCACATCACCAATGGCGAGCTCAATTTGTGGCAACTGCTCGACCGCCTCCATGGACGCAATCAAGTCGCGCAGGGGTAGCAACATTGCACTGACATGGGGTGCTAGGACATGGCACTCTTTCATATCGGCCACGAAATGGCTTTTGCGCTCGTGAAACCCAATGAGCACCGCGCCTTTTTTACGCACAAAGCGCACCGACAAACGGGCGCGGTAACGGTAGCCCCAGGTGGGTCCTTCGATGGGTCGCAGCACGGTTTGCGGTTTGACTTTGCCAATGTGCCACAGGTTGTCCTCCAGCACACGCTGCTTGACCGCCACCTGGGCGCTGGCATGCAAATGCTGCATCTTGCAGCCGCCACAGGCGCCTTCATGCAAACCAAAATGTGGACACGTTGGACGCACCCGCTGCGAAGACTCACGGTGAATCTGGCTGAGCGTTCCCTTTTCGAAACTGCTTTTGCTGCGGTGGATGCGGGCGCTGACGATTTCAAAGGGCAAGGCACCCTCAATGAATACCACCTTGCCATCACTTTGATGGGCAACCCCTTGAGCCTCCAGGTCTAGGGACCGGACCGAGAGCCAACCCTCGGGCAATGGGGCGGGGGCGGGTGGTTCAATAGGAGACTCTTGCATGCCTGCATTGTCTCAGGTCCGCGCCAAACGCAAAGGTTAGCGCAGCCCGGCGCTGGGGGCTAACGCACAGGCAGGAATTTGGCCGGATCCACCGGTTTTCCCATTTTACGTACCTCAAAGTGCAGCTTTACACGGTCGGCGTCACTATTGCCCATTTCGGCAATTTTCTGCCCCTGCTTAACGCTTTGCTCCTCCTTTACGAAGAGCACTTGGTTGTGCGCATAGGCCGTCAGGTAGGTGCCGTTGTGTTTCAGAATGACCAAGTTTCCATAACCGCGCAAACCCGACCCCGCATACACCACCTTGCCGTCAGCTGCCGCCAACACGGGCTCTCCAGCGGCACCCGCAATATCCAGGCCTTTGCGGTTTTTCGCTTCGTCAAAAGTTGCCAGCACCTCACCTTTGGAAGGCCATACAAACACAATCTCCTCTTCGATCGCGAGACTTGAACTGGCCGGTGCGCTGGCCACGGCCGTAGGCGCTGGCGTACCGGCCGCCGACGCCGCCTTGGCCGGAGCCGCAGCCACAAGCGGAGTCGTGGTCACTTTATTGGCAAGCACCGGTTTGGTAACCGCAACATCCTCAGCCGTGCCTGGTGGAATCACCCGCAAGACCTGGCCAATTTCAATCTTATTGGGGTTGTCTAGGTTGTTCCAACGGGCGATGTCGCGGTGGCTTTGACCCGACTCCAAACCAATTCGAATCAGCGTATCGCCTTGTTTGACGCTGTAGTAGCCCGGTTTACCGGCATTGTCTGCATCAGGCACGACCGCTTTCGCAGCCGCCGCGGGAGCCGTGGACGTGCCCGGTGCGGGAGCAGGCGCCGCTGCATGTGCAGTTGCGGACGCGACTGCGTGGGTACCGCTTGCTGGTCGGTCTTCTACCGGTGCGCGTATGACGGATTTTGATCCGCAGGCCGAGAGTGCCAGGCCCACGGCCAAAGCCAGCCACACGCGACCCTGAAGGAGCTGAAAAACCGTCATATCCATCCCTGTGTATTGCTCATGCCAGGCCCGATTTTAGGGGGACGAAGTGCACGGTCTCCAAAACGGTTTGACGCACGCCCTGGCTGGTTTTATCCATTACCACCAAGGCCTGCGCTCCCGATCCAGCACCGCGTCGCCCCTCAGGCAGCGCGCCCATTGCAACCGGCGCGACCAGGCGGCCGCCAACGGCGAGCTGATCGATCCAAGCCTGCGGAATAGCCTGTCCACCAGCGGCCGCAATGATGGCCGCATAGGGAGCACCACTGGGGTAGCCCAGCATGCCGTCGCCCAGAAGCAGGTGAACACCCTTCAATCGCAGGTGACGCAAGTTGTCGCGCGCCTTCTCATGCAAGCCGCGTAGGCGTTCGATGCTGTAGACCTCGGTAGCCAAATGGCTCAAAACGGCGGCCTGGTAGCCGCAACCCGTGCCGATCTCAAGCACCCGACCCAACTTGCCTGGCGCGCCATTGCGCAATAACTCCAACATGCGCGAAACCACGCCTGGCTTGGATATGGTTTGCCCCAAGCCAATGGGCAAGCTGGTGTCTTCATAGGCCTGGTTGACCAGTGCGCTATCGACAAAGCGGTGGCGCTCCACACGCGACATGGCCTCCAGCACCTGGGTGTCGCGAACGCCCTGCCCCATCAGTTTATGGACCATGCGCTGGCGCACAGCGCTGGAATCCATGCCCAAACCCTCGGGCTGGTTGACCTGAGCGGGAGGAACCGGCTTGGGAGCGACAAAGCTGGTTTCCATGCGCGCTGGAAACGTCGGCCTTTGCTTCATTCGGCAGCTTGCCCAGCAGACGAATTCAACACCGCCGCGGCCTGGCTCCAGTCAGCAAGGCTCTCATGGTCGGTCAAGTCCACTTTCAGGGGCGTAATCGACATATGGCCCAATCGCGTGGCGTGAAAATCGGTACCGTCAGCGTCGTCCAGCGCCGCGCCGGCAGCGCCTATCCAATACATGGTCTCGCCGCGCGGGCTTTTTTGTGCGATCACCGGTTCCGCCGCATGGCGCTTGCCCAGGCGGCAGAGCTTGGTGGAAAGAATTTGTTGATAAGGCAGATTAGGAATATTCACATTAAGTAACCAGGGCGTTTTGCCAACCATCTGATGGTGCGCCAGGGACAACACCAATTCGCGCGCCTTACGCGCTGCAGACGCGATTTCCACCCAATCCCTGTGCACCTGCGAAAACGCAATGGCTGGAATGCCAAACAAATACCCTTCCATGGCGGCCCCCACCGTGCCGGAGTAAATCGTGTCATCACCCATATTGGCGCCATTGTTGATGCCAGAGACCACCAGATCGGGTCGGTAATCCAGCAGACCCGACAGGGCAATGTGCACGCAGTCTGCAGGCGTGCCGTTCACATAGCGAAAACCGTTGCTGCCTTGGTGCACATACAAAGGCGCGTTCAAGGTGAGCGCGTTGGACTTGGCACTGTTGTTGTGTTCAGGCGCAATAACCTCGACGTCGGCCACGTCTTTAAGGGCGTCATACAGCGCCTGAAGCCCTGCCGCCTGGTAGCCGTCATCGTTGGAAATGAGAATTTTCATAGGAACCTGAAGTGATGCCCAATTGTAGGTGGGACAGGCGCAAAAGCGTCACGCCTGGGACAGTCCGCCGAGCGCGCGCCCCGCCGCTGGCCTCTATGATGGCCCATTTATTGGAGACAGCACCATGCACGCTTGGCTATGTGAAAACCCCGTGGGCGTTGACGCCCTGACGTGGACCGAAATCCCCACTCCCGCGCCCAAAGCCGGTGAAGTGCTTATCGAAATCAAAGCCGCCAGCCTGAATTTCCCCGACCTGCTGATCGTACAAAACAAGTACCAGATGAAACCCGCCCTGCCCTTCGTACCGGGTTCGGAATACGCGGGCATCGTGCAGGCCGTGGGTGAAGGAGTGAAACACCTCCAGATGGGTCAGGCCGTGGCCTGCCTGAGTGGCACCGGCGGCTTTGGCAGCCACACCATCGCCCCGGCGGCTCTGTGTATGCCGCTACCGCCTGGTTTTCCCATGGTTGACGCCGCCGCATTCATGATGATTTATGCCACTTCACACCATGCGCTGATCGACCGCGCGGCACTCAAGGCCGGCGAGACTGTTCTGGTGCTGGGTGCAGCCGGCGGCGTCGGCACCTCGGCCATCCAAATTGCCAAAGCAGCGGGCGCACACGTCATTGCTGCGGCATCCACCGACGAAAAATGTGCTTTGTGCAAATCGATCGGGGCGGACGCCACCATCAACTACAGCACCGAGAACCTACGAGAGGCCATTAAAACACTCACGCAGGGCAAAGGCCCCGACGTGGTCTACGACCCGGTGGGCGGGGACTTTGCCGAACCAGCTTTTCGCTCCATCGCTTGGCGCGGGCGCTACCTGGTGGTAGGTTTTGCGGCGGGACCGATTCCCGCTTTGCCCTTGAACCTCGCCTTGCTAAAGGGCGCGTCCATCGTGGGCGTGTTTTGGGGAGACTTTGCGAAACGCGAGCCTAAAGCCAGCGCCGCCGCCCTCGCAGAACTGGCCCAGTGGTACTTCCAGGGCAAGATAAAACCGGTGATTGACCGCACCATGCCCATGGCCGAACTCAAGGCCGCCTACGCCCATATGGGTTCACGCGGGGTTATGGGCAAGCTGGTGATGGTGAACTAGGCGCTCACCTTTGGTGCGGAAGGGTATTTGCGGAATAAACCATGGGAGCGGGCGCCTGCAGACGGCCCCCATCATCAGGCTGCGACGCTAAACATTGACGCGCGGCGCTTTGTGGAACTTGCCGTCTTTCATGATGGCCAGCAGCCGGTCTTGATTTTGCAGGATGCGCACATCGGTCAGCGGGTCGCCATCGACTAGCAGCAGGTCGGCCAAATAGCCTTCCTTGATCATCCCGAGCTCGTGGCCCATGTTCATGATGTCGCCGCCATTTTTGGTCGCAGCCTGGATGGCTTCCATGGGCGTGAATCCCAGCATGGTGACAAAGGTTTCTAGGTCATTGGCATTGGTGCCTTGCGGCGTCCAGGCAAATCCGTAGTCACCGCCAATACAAATGCGGATGCCGCGCCGGTGCATTTTCTTCATGGTGGCAATGCAGGCCTCGAGTTCGCGCTCGTACTTGATGGTCAGTGGCGTGCCGGGCTGGATGCCCCATGGTCCAGCATGGCGCGCGGTATTGAGAAGCCAGGCGATTCCTGGCGCAACAATGTGGTGCGCTTTGGCGGCTTCGAGCATGTCTAAGGCCTCTTCGTCTGCGAAGGATGCGTGGTAAATATTCTGGATGCCGTGGCGCACACACTGCTTGACCGAACCGGCGGAGCGCGCATGCGCAGCCAGTTGCTTGCCGCGCAGCTTGGCCTCTTTCACCGCAATCAGTATTTCTTCTTCAGACATGGGGGTTTCCTCGGCGCCCATACCGGTAATCTCCTCGCCAGACAAGTTGAGCTTGATGGTGTCCACCCCGTATTTGATAAGGGTGCGCACCACGCGGCGCATTTCCTCCGGGCCAGAAATCACGACACCCAGATTCAGTCCCTCATGCGGAATGTGGCTGGGCGCGGAATCTCCCAGGCCGCCCACGGTGGTAATTTCCGGACCAGCGGCCAGATAGCGCGGGCCGGGGAAACGCCCTTCGTTGATAAAGCGCTTGGCCACGACATCGAGGCGCGGCTTGGCCGCTGCCGCGCCACGACCGGCGGTAAATCCCGCATCGAGCACCAACTTGGCCATCTCCATGGTCACCAGCATATGTTCTTCCGGTTGCATCATTTGTACTGGCTCGATACCCGGTGCGTTGTTCCAGGACAGGTGCAAATGCCCGTCGATCAGGCCCGGCATCAGCGTCGCACCCTTGCCGTCAATGACCGTGCCCGCAGCACCCGAAGTTGGCGCACTGGGAGACGAACCCCCACGCGTGATTCGCTTGATACGGTTGCCCTGCACCAACACTTCGCCGGTGTAGGGGGATTCGCCGGTCGCGTCTAGGATGCGCACATTGGTAAACAAAGTGCTGTCTGCGGCGTTGCCGTTTGATTCGCTGGTGTGGTCGTTCATGCTGGTCTCCTTGGTTTAGATGCGTCTATCGGAAAGGCTTGTATCGGGCATTGGCGCAAAAAGGCTTCCAGTGCGCTAGCCCAGACCTGGGTCTGAGGGGCTACTGGGTCGCACCTGTGGGTTAATCCGAGGGTATGGGCTCAGCACGGGTCACCCGCGACCATGGCGTTCTCCAAGGCGCCGAGCCCTTCGATTTCCACGCGGACCCGGTCCCCAACTTGGAGGTACTGTGGCGGCTTTAGGCCCATCCCCACGCCGGCCGGGGTTCCGGTGGCGATCAAGTCGCCCGGGTAAAGAGTGATGCCACGCGAGATGGTTTCTATGAGCATAGGAATGTCAAAAATCATGTTCACCGTGTTTCCATCCTGGCGCAGTGCCCCGTTGACCCAGCAACGTACGCGCGCCGAAGTGCCGTCAAACTCATCTGCGGTCACTACCCAGGGGCCCATTGGGCAAAAGGTGTCAAAAGACTTGCCCATGTCCCATTGTTGATGGCGCATTTGCACATCACGCGCTGTCACATCATTCACGATGGAATAGCCCCATACGTATTTCATCGCGTCGGCGCGGTTGATGTTTTTGCCGCCCTCGCCGATGATGACCAGCAGCTCTGCCTCATAGTCGATTTGGTCGGATACACCGATGGGCAGTTGCACATCGTCGAACGGACCAACTACGCATTCAGGTACCTTGGTAAATACGATTGGCCAACTCTCTACGGCTGCGTTGCTGTCTTTAAAAACGGAGGCCTGCAATTCTTTGGCATGGGCGTGGTAATTGCGGCCGACGCACCAGATATTGCGCCGAGGCAGCGGGATGGGCGCATCCAGATGGACCGTATCGATCGCCACAGGCGCACCATCAAAGCCGACCAGGTCCTCCCCGCGCGCGCTGCGTTCGATGAGCGCAAGCACACCGCGCTCCGCCTCGCGGGCTGGCAATGCTAGCCCTTGTATGCTGAGACCGTCAGTGGCTACGACGCCGACATGGCGGCGACCGCCGGACAAATAGGTTGCAAACCGCATTCGGACTCCTTGTTGAGATCTTTTCACTTGGCTGGGTCGGCGACTAGACCTCGTCCTGTGCCAATGTAAGAGCGCGCAGGCACGAGCGCTTATCGCCTTATCGTTTGATTTATCTCAAAGTCTGATGAAGTGACTGGGGTTTTCCCTATGTAGGGTCCATGCCCTTTCAAAGTAGCACCAAGAAAGGCATAGTCCCAGCCATGGGAATATTTCATGGCTGAAACCTATGCACTTCGGGAGGGCCGGTTCGGACGCGCTGTGGTCTTGGAACTCGCCGACGATCTCGTTGCACACGCACACTCAGAAACCCAATTCGCCTTCTGGCTCGGAGGCGGTCGCTCCCAGGCCAACCTCGTAAACGATGTCGTTCAGTACAGTGAGGACACGGCGCTAGGCACCAATGCCTACGAGTCGCATGACGCACGATTGCTGCGCAAAGGGCATCCTGCCGTATTTTTGGTGCTGTACATCAATAATGATTGGTTGGAGTCACGCCGTGCCTCGCATGGACAGGCTTTTTTCTTCCCGAAACCGCAAATCCCGATTAGCCCGCGCCTGCGACAAGCCTGCTGGCGGCTACTGGACGCCGTTGTATCACCGCACACGGGGGACAGCGGGCGACTGGAAAACGACGTTGAATCCTTGATCGGCTGTGCGATGGAGTCGATGCGGGAGCCCGCGAGTGATGGGCGTCGGTTCTCGCGTGTGCCAGTGGTTGACCACCGTTTACGGGCCGCCATCGCGTATATGCGTGCCCATGTTTCCGAACCCATTACGGTCGAAGACGTTGCCGGACGCGTCGGACTATCGCGGGCCCATTTTTTCACCATGTTTCGTGACCAGCTCAACACGACTCCGCAAGTCTTTTGGAGCGCGGTGCGGGTGGAGGAGGTTGTACGCCGACTCATGTTTCGCACCGAACCACTGACCTCATTGGCCTTGGAACTGGGTTTTTCATCACCCGGAAATTTTTCGCGCTTCTTTAAGGAACACATGGGCGTCTCCCCGTCCACCTTTCGAAGGGTAGCGGCAACGCAAAACATCAACCCCATTACGGGGATTCCGAGCGAAAAGGCCGTATCCCGTTGGAGCACAAGGACCTAAGCGGTGGGCTAAATAGCGGCACTCATCCGCCAGGAAATCCGGTCAATCCAAAACAAGAAAGCCCTCCAAGGAGGGCTTTCTTGTTGCAGCAAACCAATCTCTGGTTTGGCAAGGCCGGGATTAACCGCCCTTTTTGGCGCGCTTGCCGGGGTTCTTTTTGCTGCGGGTGGACACGCCGCGCTCCAGGCTGACTTTTTGGCCCCGGCCTGCGCTGCCCAGGGTCATGCCGGGCAAAGGCTTCGGTGCGGGGGTGGCTTTGCGGTCGGCTTCGGTAACGATGGAATTGCCCATGAGATCTTTCCTAAAGGTGTAAATATGAAACCGCGTATTTGAACACTTTTTTCCCCGTGTTTCGCCAGCGCTTAGCTGCGCAGCGCCTTTTTCAGCTCGACGCCGAGTTCGGGCTTGTGGGCAAACGGGTCGGTGGGGTTGCGCGACATCAGGATGTCTTCCATGCGCACTTGCACCGACGCAATCGATTTAGGGTGGCTGTAGATGTAGAACTGGTTCGAAGCCACAGCGTCAAACACCTTTTGCGCCACGTCGGCCGCGCTGACCTTGCCGCTGCCCACGGCCTTGTCGCTCATGGCCTGGCCGATGAGCTGGCTCTTGGTGGGTTTGGCACCCGCCGCTTTGTACTCGTCGGGGCGGTTGCGGTGGCTTTGGCTGATGCCGGTGGGCACAAAGAAGGGGCACAGCACGCTGGCACTGATTTGCCCGGTAACCAAGGCCAGGTCTTGGTACAGGGTCTCGCTCATGCTGACCACGGCGTGCTTGCTCACGTTGTACACGCCCATATTGGGTGCGTTGAGCAAACCGGCCATGCTGGCGGTGTTGACGATGTGGCCTTGGAAGGCCGGGTCTTTGGCCGCAGCGGCCAGCATCATGGGGGTGAATACGCGGATACCGTGGGCTACGCCCATCAGGTTCACACCGATCACCCACTCCCAGTCTTGCAAGGTGTTTTCCCAGATCAGGCCGCCCGAGCCCACGCCGGCGTTGTTGAACACAAAGTGAGGGGCGCCAAAGCGCGCAAGCGTGGCCGCACCCAACGCTTGCATCTGGTCGGCCTTGGACACGTCCACGCGCATGCCCAGCACAGCAGCACCGGCGCCCGTCATTTCGGCCACTGCGCGGTCCAGTGCGTCTTGCTGAACATCGGCTAGCACCAGGTTCATGCCCAGTTTGACACCAATGCGCGCGCACTCCAGCCCAAAGCCCGATCCAGCACCGGTCAGAACCGCAGTTTTATTGTGAAAGTCAGAAATCATTGAAAGGTCTCGGGAGAATAAGAATCGAAAACGCGGAGCAAGAAATCTCAGGCGTCCGCCGCGCGCAGCGTGTAGCCAATACGCGGGAAATGCACATGCACCACGCCGGCACGCGGGTCTTGGCGGCGAATGCTGTAGCGGGTGCGGGTGGCGGCCAAAAGCTCGCCCTCGGTGGGTTCCTGGCCAAAGGTTTCAGCGCCGATGGTCACCGTGCTGCCCAAGGGAATGCCGTGTTCGTCCTGGAACACCGTGTCAGCGGCCAGCGCAAGCGGCGTGCCGGCCGCGCACAGATCAATGGCTTGGGAGGCGCTGAAATTATCTGCCTGCCCGTGGCCCAGCGCCGCCATGCGGTCCATCCAGGCCAGCACCGCAGGGGTCGCCTGCAAGATATCAGCCATCACAGCCACGCGGTGGCGGGTAAACCACAGCGGGTGGTAGGCGGCAAAGTCAGCCACGCATGGCGCGCTACCGAGCAAAAAGTCCTGCTGCTCCAGCATGTGGGCCAGGCGGCGCAGATACGACTTATAGGCCGCTGTGGCATCGCCGGGCCGGCTGCGCGTCATACCGGATGACATGGCGCCCCGGTCGGCGGCAAAGGCTTTGGCAAACTCGGGCGGGGCATCGGCAAACAGGGCTGCGGCGCCCTTAGGGCTGATGTTGTAGGCCATCGCCGCCCAAAACAGCGTGGTGTCGGCCCATTGCGCTAGCACCCGCGCCACGCCTTTGGACGCCTCGGGGTAGAGCGTGGGCTGGGGCTGCAGGTGCTCCAGCACTTCGCAAATCAGGGCGGTGTCGCAGTACATGTCGGCGCCTATCTGCAAAAACGGCGTCTTACGGTAGCCGCCGGTCAGCGCCAGCACGTCGGGCTTGGGCAATATGCTGGGCACTAGTACCGAGCGCCAGGCCAGGTTTTTGTAGCCCAACACCAAGCGCACTTTCTCGGAAAACGGCGAGGTCTGGTAATGGTGAAGAATTGGCGTGTTCATAGGGGTTTCCTTAAAAAGAATCAAATTAGCGCGGCATGGCGCGCTGGATGATGGCGTCAAAGTCGATGCCGGTGCCCAGGGTGCCAAAGCTGTAGCCCCAGTCGCCACCCAGGCGGGAGTCGCAAAAGGCGCCAAACACAGCACCCGGCGCGCTTTGCAGCAGCAGCGCGGCCTGCACCGCCAGCGCCACGTCTTGCGCCAGGCGGCGGGCCTGCACTTCGTTGGCCAGCAGCTCCACACGGGTGGGCAACGCGGCGATCATGCGGTCCAGCGCCGCATGGGCGCCGCGCGCCGGGGCCAGTTCTTGCGCCAGGGCCTGGGCCGCATCGCCTTTTCGCAGCGCGCGCAGCAGGTCCAGCGCCATGATGTTGCCCGCACCTTCCCAAATCGAATTCAGAGGCATTTCGCGGTAAATGCGGGCCATGACTCCCAAGCCGCCCTCCTCCACATAACCGTTGCCACCCATACATTCCATGGCCTCCTGCCCAAAGGCGCTGCCACGCTTGCAGATCCAAAACTTGGCAATGGGGGTAAGGACGCGGGCCATCAGGCGCTCAAAGCTGTCGCCCGAGTTGTCAAAAGCGCGCGCCAGGCGCATCGACAAGGCGGTGGCGGCTTCGCTTTCCAGCGCCAGGTCGGCCAGCACATTGCGCATCAGCGGCTGCTCGATAAGACGTTTGCCAAAGGCCTGGCGCTGCGCAGTGTGGTTGAGCGCAATACTCAGGGCCTGGCGCATCAGGCCGGTGGTGCCCAGGGAGCAATCCAGCCGGGTCATTTCGCCCATTTCCAGAATCTGCGGCACGCCGCGCCCCTCCAAGCCCACCAGCCAGGCGGTGGCGCCCACAAATTCCACCTCAGAGCTGGCGTTGGCCTTGTTGCCCAGCTTGTCTTTAAGGCGCTGGATGCGCAACTGGTTCAGACTGCCGTCGGACAGCACGCGGGGCAGAAAAAAGCAGCTCAAGCCCGCCGCCGACTGCGCCAGCACCAGAAACGCGTCACACATGGGCGCCGAAAAAAACCATTTGTGCCCCACCAGCGTAAAGCGCTGGCCCCAGGCGTCACTGCCATCGGCTGTGGCCTGGGTGGTGTTGGCGCGCACGTCCGAGCCGCCCTGCTTTTCGGTCATACCCATGCCCATGGTCAGGCCTGTTTTTTGGCTAAAAAGCTTCAAGGCCGGGTCATAGTGCGGGCTGCTCAGGCCCGGCGCCCAGTCTTGGTAAATGGCGGCATTGCTGCGCAGCGCCGGCATGACAGCGTAGGTCATGGAAATCGGGCAGAGCATGGACGGCTCTAGCTCGGTAAACATAGAAAACGCCGCCGCACGGCGCTGGTGCGCGGTCGAGGTGCCGGGCTTGGCGTCAAAGAAAGTGGGCCACGGGCTGCCGTGCAGACCCGCACGCGTGGCCTCAGCCATCAAGGCGTGGTAGCTGGGGTGAAATTCGACCTGGTCAACGCGGTGGCCATAGCGGTCGTGGCTGCGCAGTTGCGGGGTGTGCACATTAGCCAGCTGCGCATGGGTTTGCATATCGGCGCTGCCCAGGCGCGCGCCGAGAGTCTGTAAATCTGCTGTGTTGAGTCCTGGCGCGTTGAATTTGAGCGCGCTTTGCAGGCCCTGGTTGCCGCCAAACAGGTTGTAGTTTTCCAGGCTTCTAGCCTGGTTAAACACCTCATGCGTGGCGGCGGTGTTCATTTAGACCAGCTTGACGAGTTGTTTGCCAAAGTTCTTGCCCTTGAGCAGGCCCAAAAATGCCTCGGGCGCGTTCTCCAGGCCTTGGGCAACGCTTTCCCGGGCTCGTAACTTGCCGCTGGCGACTAGGCCGCCGAGTTCGGCCAGCGCAGTGGGCCAGACCTCCATGTGCTCGCTGACAATGAAACCCTCTAGTTTGAGGCGCTGCATCAAAATCAACGCAGGCTGGTTGAGCACAATCGGTACGCCGTTGTAGCCGGCAATCATCCCGCACACTGCTATTGGGCCAAAAGGGTTTACCAGCGGCAGCACGGCGTTGAGTACCATGCCACCCACGTTCTCAAAATAGCCGTCAATGCCCTTGGGGCAGGCTGCGGCAATGGCAGCCGACAGGCTGGCAGCGTCGGAGAAGCGCTTGTAGTCAATGCAGGCGTCAAAGCCAAGTTCGTCCACTGCGTATTTGCATTTTTCGGGGCCACCGGCAATGCCCACGGTGCGGCAACCGCGCGCCTTGCTCAAAGCGGCAAAGGCGCTGCCCACCGCGCCGGTCGCGGCACTGACGACCAAGGTGTCGCCCGCTTTGGGCGCAATGATGTGCACTAGCCCGTAGTACGCGGTCACGCCGGGCATGCCCACGGCGCCCAGGTAGGCGCTCAGGGGCACATGGCGGGTGTCTACTGTGCGCAGTGCGCCGGGCAGCGAGGCATCGACCACGCTGTACTCCTGCCAGCCGCCCATGCCCACCACCCAGGTGCCCACGGGATAGTGCGAGTTGCGAGATTCCAGCACTTCGCCCACCGTACCGCCGCCCATGGTCTGGCCCAGCGCTTGGGGTTGGGTGTAGCTTTTGGCATCGTTCATGCGGCCGCGCATATACGGGTCCAGGCTCAAAAAGTGGTGGCGTACCAGCACTTCGCCATCTTTCAGGGCGGGCGTCTCGCTGCTCACCAGCACAAAGTTGCTGGCCTGGGCTTCGCCCTTGGGGCGGTTGTCGAGCTGAATTTGGCGGTTCACAGGCATGGTGGTTGTTTCCTTTTAGTCCGTTGAAATGGGCGCCGATGGGCCCGCCTGGCTGTCGCCAGCTACAGCGCCCGGGGCGCGCTTCATGTATTTGAAGGTGCCCATGGCGCTAGCGCAAGCTTGACCTTTGGCGTCATAAATAGTGGCTTGGGTAAACGCCAAGGTCGCCGTGCGCTGCACTAGAGTGCCACGGGCAACCAGCGGGCCGGTTGCGGGCTGCATGAAGCTGGTCTTCATCTCAATCGTCACCACGCCCTGCTCGGGCACGTCGCTGCGTGCGGCGGTGGCCATGGAAACGTCTAGCAAAGTCATGACCGCGCCTCCGTGGGTCACGCCGTACGAATTGAGGTGCTCGGCCTGCGCGGTGTAGGTGATCTCGGATTGACCGGAAGCAAACTGCGTCAACACAAAGCCCAGGTGCCTGACAAAGGGAATGTCCACCCCAAAACCCGCCAAGCGTTCCCAAGAATTCAGGGCCGCCGCCGACACCGCGTCGTTAGCCACCGGTGATAACGCTTACGCCGCCGTCTACCGCCAGCCACTGGCCTGTGATGTGCTTGCCCGCGTCGGACGCATAAAGCACACACAGGCCTTTGAGGTCTTCGTCGTCACCCAGACGATTAAGCGGGGCGTGGGCGGCGAGCTTTTCTTCACCCAGGGCTTTCAAAGTGCCCGCCGTCATTTTGCTGGGGAAAAAGCCCGGGCAGATGGCGTTTACGGTAATGTTGTACTTGCCCCACTCCGCACCCAGGGTGCGGGTGAAGTTGATGACCGCGCCCTTGGATGTGTTGTAGGCAATGGTGTTCATCCCCTCGGGGTTACCGCCCAGACCGGCGATGGACGCCACGTTGATGATGCGACCCGAGCGGCGGGCGATCATGCTGCGCTTGGCCACTGCCTGGCTGAGCAAGAAGTAGCCACGCACATTAAGATTCATCACTTTGTCCCAGGCCTCAATGGGGTGGTCTTCGGCGGCTGCGCCCCAGGCGGCGCCGGCGTTGTTGACCAAGATGTCGATTTCGCCCAGGCGGTGCAGGGTCTCGTCCACCAGGCGGGTGATTTCACTGTCTTTGGCACAATCTGCGGCCACCCAGCGGGCGTCAATGCCCGCAGCCTGCAACTCGGCCGCGGCCTGCTCCAGGTCCGCCGCCTTACGCGACGTAATCAAAACCTTGGCGCCGGCTTCACCCAGAGCGTGCGCCATTTGCAGGCCCAGGCCCCTCGAGCCCCCGGTTACCAAGGCGGTTTTTCCCGTCAAATCAAACAGTTTCTGGATGGTGCGAGTCATGCGAATTCCTCAAATAAAAGGCGTTAATAGAACGAAAACAATTTTGCCGCCACAGGCGCGATGCCGACTGTCGCCACAGCGATACGACAGGCGCAGGGCGAGGCTACTTTCCGTGCAGGCGGGCGCACACCGCGATCAGCGCCACCCCCACCGCTACCGCCAGCAGCCCGCAAATCTGCAACACGTTGACGTCGCCCTCCGGTGTGGCGGGCATAAAGTAAGACAACATGCTGGTCAGCAGACCCCCATAAATCAGAATCCACGTCCAACGCTCCATGCGCAGCAGACGCACGTCGGTGGTGCCGTTGTATTTTTTTATAAAAGCCATCAGAAGGCGTCCTCAGGAAAGCTTGCACAGGTCATGTCACGCGATTGCACCACATTCAGCCAGGCACCTATTTTCGGCAACTCGTAATGGAAAAAGAAGCGCGCCGCGCCCAAGCGGCCAAGGGATACAACTTGGGCTTGCGCCGGATCCGCCTCCAGGGTAGCCAAGGCCACTTCCAGCCAAATCCAGGCCAACACCGTGTGGCCAAAGGCCTGCATATAAGGCACTGCATTGGCCAGCGCCTCGGCGGGTGCGTCGGTAGACCAAGCCGCTTGCGTGGCAGCACCCACCTTGGCGAGGGCCTTGCTCAGAGCTTCGGCATAGGGCGCAAGCACCGTGTTGGGCGCCGCGCGCCCCATGGTGGCCTGCATGCGCGCAGCCAACAGCTGCATGCCGCGCCCGTTTTCCATCAGCACTTTGCGCCCCAGCAGGTCCATGGCCTGGATGCCATGGGTGCCCTCGTGGATCATGTTGAGCCGGTTATCGCGCCAGTACTGCTCCACCGGAAAATCGCGCGTGTAGCCGTAGCCGCCGTGCACCTGGATAGCCAGCGAATTGGCCTCGAGGCACCATTCGCTGGGCCAGCTCTTGGCAATGGGCGTGAGCACTTCGAGCAGCAGGCGGGCCTCATCGGCAGCATCGGCGTCAGCGGTGTGTTGTTCATCCACCAATCGGGCGCAGTAAAGCGCCAACGCCAGCGCGCCTTCGCCGTAGGCTTTTTGCGCCAGTAGCATGCGTTTGACATCGCTGTGTTCAATGATGCGCACCTGGGGCTGTGACGGGTCTTTCCCCCCTGCCCCCATGGGACGGCCCTGAGGCCGGTTTTTGGCGTAGTCCAGGCTGGCGTAGTAACCGGCAAGCCCTAGCATGGTGGCAGCGATACCCACGCCGATGCGCGCTTCGTTCATCATGTGGAACATGCAGCGCAGACCCTCGCCGGGCTCGCCAACCAGGTAGCCCACGGCGCCCGCGCCGTTGCCAAAGGGACCACCAGACTGGCCCTTAACGGGGTACTTTCCCTCGCCAAAATTGAGCAAGGTGTTGGTGGTGCCGCGCCAACCCAGCTTGTGGTTCAGACCGGCCAAGGCCACATCGTTGCGCACGCCGGTGAGCTGGCCATCCGTGCCCACCAGCTTTTTTGGCACGATAAAGAGCGAAATACCGCGGGTGCCGGGCACCAGCGCGCCATTGGCGTCCGGTATTTTGGCCAGCACCAGGTGAATAATGTTCTCGGACAGTTCGTGCTCGCCGCTCGATATCCACATTTTGTTGCCCCTAAGGCGGTAACGCGCGCCCAAGGGTTCGGCTTCAAAGTCAACGCCATCGGGCACGGCCCGGGTGGTGATGTCCGACAGGCTGGAGCCTGCCTGGGGCTCGCTCAGACACATGGTGCCGGAGAAGCGGCCGTTGAATTCGTTCTTGGCAAACACCTCTTTTTGCAGAGCGCTGCCGTGCACCATCAGCAAATTGGCGTTACCGGTGGTCAGCATGCCCGAGCTAATGCTGATCGAGGCACAGGCAAAAAAGGAGTTGGCCGCCGCCTCTACGCTGTAGGGTAGCTGCATGCCGCCCGCCTCGAAGTCTTGCGCGGCGCTGAGCATGCCCGAATCGGCATAGGCCTTGGCCGCATCGTGCGTGGCCTGGGGAAGAACGACTTTTTCGCCGTCAAAGTGCGGCTCTTGCACGTCTACAAGCCGGTTAAAAGGAGCAAACTTCTCGCGCGCAATGCGCTCGCAGGTGTCAAGCACAGCGTCAAAGGTTTCGCGAGAGTGATCACCAAAACGCGCGCGCTGTGTCAGGTCGGTGGTCTTAAGCCAGTCGTTGAGCAAAAAGTCCAAGGTGGGGCGAAGTTTCATGGAGGTTGGTCAGGTTGAATGTGGGGTGGCGACGTGCATCGGGCGCTCGGGGACGCAGTGAGCAATTACGCCCGAAAACTGGACTGGCGCGTGTCACCGAGGTGCATTGATAGATGGTGCTGTGGCAGCCTGCGACCCCCGAAGGCGATGTTCCAACATAAACCCCTGGTCTCGATCCTGGAGGCCACAAACCTTTCACAGTCCTAGCTCGGAATGCGAACCCAACCGCACAAGTCGCAGAACGTCGGCATCGGGCTTTTCGTAGATCAAAACCAGGTCAGGTTTGACGTGGCAGTCCCAGTGATCCTTCCAGTCGCCAGTGAGCGCGTGGTCGCGGTGACGAGGCTCCAAGGATCGATCAGCCAGCAATGCAGACAAAACAGCGTGAAGGTCGGCTTCGAGCGTCGCCCGGTGCCGGCCTTTGGTTTCGCGCTTGTAATCCCGTCTGAACTGGCCGGTGTAGTCAGGCGTCCGCATTGAGCTCAACAAACAACGCCGTTAGGTTGGCGGCCTTGGTCACCTTCCCAGCTCGGGCGTCCTTCATTGCGGCAATGGTCGTGGCGTTGGGAATCAGCGGCTCGAACGGCAAGGCCTTGTCATGGGCCACTTTGGTCAGCATCAGCCGCACGGCATCCGACACGGTCAATCCCATGGCAGCCAGGACAGCGGCCGCTTCCTCCTTGATCACTCCGTCAATTCGCGCTTGCACGAGTTGGTTTGCAGCCATGGTCACTTTTCCCTTGGTTTCATGAATGACATTGTAATGCAGTTTTGAGCAATTGCGAATTGAGCACCTCGCTTGGCTCGCCTTCACGCTAATTGCTGCCAGTAAAGAACTGCGCTAATTGGATCCTTACGCGGCTGGCGCAGACCTGTTTCGTGTCAGTTGGACAAGGCGGTAGACACGGCTTTAGATGGTCCTGTAGGCGTTGGCCCAGGGACGGACCTCCTCAAGGTTGCGCGCAAGACGCAATAGCAAGGCGTCTTGTCGGGGACGGGCAGCAAATTGGATTCCCACAGGTCTAGAGTCGGAGGTGAAGCCAGCCGGAATGGTAAGTGCCGGATTGGACAACATGTTGTAGGGATAGGTGAGCAGCCAGTCAAGGATCTGCTCACGAACCGACTTGCCATGCAGCCATTTTGGTGCGAACTCTCCATGCGGAAAGGTCGCAGATGTGAGCGTCGGGGATGCCAGCACATCGTAGTCTTTCATGAAGGCTGTGAAGATATCCCACATCCTGCCACGGACGATGCTTCCCCTGGCAACGTCCACAGCGGTGGTGGTCTCAGCTGCTCTCATGATCTCAATTAGATAGTCGTCGACCTCGCCATCCAGAGCCGCCCAATCGTGTAGGTCGTAAACCTCAGCAAAGGCCGGAATCCAAAGACCGTTCCACATGGCCTTAGAGATGTCACCATCCCATTTGGGCGCCGCTTCTGTGACGATAACTCCAAGTTTCGATAGGTCGCCCAATACGTCACGGCAGATGGCTAGCACCTCAGGGTCAACGTGAACGCCGGTACCTAGGTCGTCTGTCCATGCCAGTCTCAGACCCTTAATATTGCCCTTAATAGCTTCAACGAAGGACGGGACCGGTTTTTCGATTGTCTTGGGATCGGCATCAGACGGGCCTGACCACACGTCCATCATCAGAGCGCTATCAGCAACGGTGCGAGTGATAGGGCCGTGAAAGAGAAACGAGTGGTATCGATTGGGGAAAAGAGTTTCGGGCACAACACCGGCAGTTGGCTTGAGGCCGACAGTTCCGCAGAGCGATGAAGGGATACGCACCGACCCAGCGCCATCGTTGCCTTCCGCGAGCGGTGTGATTCCCGCCGCTACCGATGCTGCTGCACCACCGCTTGACCCGCCGGTTGAGTAACCTTGTTTAAACGGGTTGTGTGCCGCACCATACTCATGCCCCTCGCAACCACCGTAGTAACCAAACTCAGGCAAATTTGTCTTGCCAATAAAGAGGCCGCCTGCCGCTTGAAGTCGTTTGTAGACCTCCGCATCGTAGGCACCAATGTTTCCATGATTAGGCTTGAAGCCGCTGGTGAAGGGTAAACCCTTCATCGAGGTGTTGTCCTTGATCGTGTAAGGAACGCCGTGTATCAGGCCCAGAGGCCCTCCACGCTGAACTGCAGCGTCCAGCTCCTTCGCATCATGGAGGATCTGTTGGCGATCGACATATATAAGAGCATTCAACTTGGGATTGATCTCATCGATGCGAGACAGAGTCGACTGTGCGATCTGCTCCACACTCACTTCGCGAGCCCTGATCATTTCGGCCAGCTTTGTAGCCGAGACAAGATGTAAATCTGACAATTCGTTCTCCTTCTGAAAAACTGCATAAGGGCCAATGAGTAAGCGCGCAGTGCTACTCGTGTTTAGCGGGGCGCAACCCACGGCGTAACCATAAGCTTCCTCTAAGGAAGAAAAATACGTCATCTGACCAGTTCTGCTAGCTCAGTTTTGTCACTTCTCGGCCCGTGTCCCGAACTCGTCGCCCACTGCGGATACTCACGCAATAGCCTGTTTCCCACCTTTTGCGCTTGTCCAAGGGATGAACACGGACGATTCACAAGCTGTAGTACCTAAATTAGGGTTGTCGCATATGCCATGCCTTGGGCCGCGTGAACGTCTGGATGCCATAGATGGACAGGGTCAGACCGAGGCCGGAATCGCCGTAACCGCTCCAGGGCAGGCGCGGGCTAACACGGTCGCAACAGTTCCAATAAACAGTACCTGCGTTGACCTGGGACAGAAGGGTCTTGGCGCGCGTCTGGTCAGGCGTGAAGACGCTCGCCGTGAGGCCGTAGCGTGTATCGTTCATGAGCCGCACGGCCTCGGCGTCGCCCGAGACTTTCTGGATACCGATGATCGGACCAAAGCTCTCCTCGCGCATCAACTCCATGCTGTGGTTAACGTTTGTGAAAACAGTCGGTGCGTACCAGTTGCCGGGCGCGTCCAGACGGTGCCCGCCACACAGCAGAGTGGCGCCTTTGGCCTTGGCGTCGGCCACCTGGGCGTCGAGTACGTCGAGTTGTTGCGCACGTGTTAGGGCCCCGATATAAGTATCCTCGGCTGCGGGATCCCCAACTTTAAAATCTTCCACGGTCTGAAGGAAAGCTTCAACAAAGGCGTCGTAGATTTTTTCGTGCACGTAAATGCGCTCGACCGAGCAGCAGCTCTGTCCGGTGTTGTACATAGCACCGTCTGCCAGCGATTCGGCCGACGTTTTTGGATTTGCATCGTCACAAACATAGGTCGGATCCTTTCCTCCGAGTTCAAGCTGCAGCTTGACTAGGCGCGGGCCCAGCGTCTGCGCAATTCGGGCGCCCGTGGCGTACGAGCCTGTGAAAAATAAGCCATCGATGTTCTGAGCTATCAGCGCAGCACCAACATCGCCAGCGCCCACTAAGGGAACGAAAACATCTTTTGGAATGCCCGCGGCATGCAGCAGACGTGCCATTGCCAGCCCGGTTAGCGTCGCATATTCGGAGGGTTTGTACAGCACTGCGTTGCCCGTCAAAAGCGCAGGAATAAACACATTACCGCCAACAAACCAGGGATAGTTCCAGGCCGAAATATTGGCCACCAGACCCAGCGGCCTGTGCTCAATTTGCTCGGTCATGCCACCTTCATCGAAAACGGTTTCGGTTTCCAGAAGGTGGGCCACCTCTTTCAAAAAGAAGTCAATTCTGCCGAGGAGGCCGTTGAGCTCGTTGCGCGACATCTTGACCGGCTTTCCAGTCTCTTTGGTCATGATTGAGGCGAGCGCGTCGAGTTCGTCTACAAGGGCGGCACGAAAGCGTGTGATGCAGGCTTTGCGCTCCAAAAGTGGTACCGCCACCCATCCGGGCTGCGCGGCACGTGCGGCGGAGGCCTTAACTGCCACCGAGTGGGCGTCGTCGGCTGTCACGTGAGAGATGAGGATTCCGTTGGCAGGGTTATAAATCGCAAGTTGATTCATTTCATTTTCCCGTTTCAAGTTTGACGGCAAGCGCCGCGTCCAGAAAGTCATTGAGCAGAGGTGTGTCGTCAAGCGTATGGAGTTCGGGTCGATGGAACTCCGGATGCCATTGCACGGCCGCGATGTAATTCGGCCCGGTATGGCGAATTGCTTCGATCATGCCGTCGTCCGGGCAGCGTGCCTCAACCATAAAACCTTCTGCTAGATCTTTGATACCCTGATGGTGGATGCTGTTGATCTTGTAGCTCGGCGCGCCAGAGAGCAGGACTTGAAGACGTGTCCCTGGCACAATTTCAAGCTGATGAAAATTTTGATCGTAGCGGTCCGCATCGCGGTGCACCAGTGACTCGGGAAGCTGCGTACCTATATCCTGGTATAGGGTTCCGCCAAAAGTGACGTTGATCAACTGCAGGCCGCGGCACACGCCAAAAACCGGCTTGCCAGCCGCAGAAAAAGCCCGCAAGAGCGCCTGCTCGTATGCGTCGCGTACGCGATCACCGCTCCAGCGTTCTTCCAGCGGGGTCTCGCCGTAACTGCCAGGCCAGACGTCGACACCGCCATGCAGCACCAGGCCATCGAGCCAGTGCGCATAATCCTCAAACTGTGACCCGCGCTGTGCGGCATCCCCTGCTGGTGAAGGAATCGTGACTGCCAGTGCCCCCGCGGACATGACCCAGTGGGCCATCGACTCTTCGATGTACTGCAATGTCTTTTTGGCGAAAACTGCGCGTGCGGGATCGGGGTGCAGAAAGCAGGCGCTGATGCCAATTTTTAAACGGTCTTTCACTTACATAGCGGCTTTGAACAAAGCCTCAAAGTCTGTCGAAGTGCAATGTCTGGGATTGGTCTGATGGCAGATGTCTGCAGTGGCAATTTGCACCAGACGAGGTAGATGGTCCGGTTTGATTCCGTGCGCTGCCAAACCGCCGGTGATGCCGATGTTGACTTTCAGCTGCTTGAGCCAGGGTACGAAGGCCTTGCCGCCCCCGGCAACGCGGCAGACATGGGCCAGTTCGTCAAACTTAGCAGGAACTTTTTCTTGGTTCCAGGCTAGAACGGTGTCGATCATCAGCGCGTTGGCCAGGCCGTGGTGCAGGTCACAGACGGCGCCCAGCGCATGGGCGCAGGAGTGTACCGCCCCAAGATCTTTTTGAAACGCGATGGCGCCCATCATGGAGGACATCATCATGTCCGATCGGGCCTGCAGGTTGCTGCCATCTTTAAACGCCGTAACCAGAGCGGCAGCAGCGATTCGCGTACCTTCGAGTGCAATGCCGTCGCACAACGGGTGGTAGGCTGGTGAGAGGTAGCTTTCAATGTTGTGCGTTAGGGCGTCCATGCCGGTGGCGGCAGTGATGGCGCTGGGCAGGCCGAGCGTCAGTTCCGGATCAGCAAACACTACTTTGGCCAAAATCTTTGGGCTGAAAACAACGCGCTTGAGGTGGGTGTCATTTTCGCTGATGACGCTGGAACGACCCACTTCGGAACCTGTGCCTGAGGTGGTAGGTAGGGCTACAAAATACGGCAAGTCGTGTTCTATGTGGCGCACCTGCGGATGGTCCCAGACGTATTCCAGAATGTCACCGGCATGGGTGGCGGAAATGCCCACCACTTTGGCCACGTCCAGTGCCGCGCCGCCACCAAAACCGATGATGCAGTCTGCTTTGTGTGCCTGGTAAGCGGCCGCGCCCGCCATGACCTGACTCCCGGTCGGGTTGCCAAAGACGCCACCAAAGACGGCAACGTCAAGCCCGGCTAAATGGGTCTTGAATTCAGCGAGAACCGCCAACGCAGCCAGCGCCTTGTCGGTGACGATGAGTGGACGCTTTAAACCCAGCTCCAGCAGATGATTACCGACCAGCTTACGCGCGCCAGCGCCAAATTTGATCGGAGTCGGAAAGGAAAAATTGGTAATCGTCATGGGGATCGCTTTCAGATAATTTCAAAGTAACGCTTCATTTCCCAGTCGGTGACACCGTCGAGCCACTGCCGCCATTCCCAGTCACGGGTAGCGGAAAAATGGTCAACGAAACCGTCGCCAAGCCAGTCGCGCGCAATAGTGGACTTCTGAAAGATTCGGGTGGTTTCGATCAGGGTGCGTGGTGCGCGTGCGATGTTCTCTGCACCGACATTGGTGCCGGTGATCGGTGGCGTTGTCAGCTTCAAACCTTTTTCAACGCCCTCCAGTCCAGCGGCAATCACTGCGGCCATTGCCAGGTAGGGGTTCACGTCAGCGCCCGGACAGCGCGTTTCTAGCCGCGTAGCTTTGGGGCTTCCGGAAATCACCCGAAAGCTCGCCGTGCGGTTGTCAATGCCCCAGGTTGGTTTGACTGGGGCCCAGAAGCCGTCGACCAGGCGTTTGTAGCTGTTGATGGTGGGCCAGATCATGGGCGCAAACTCCATCATGCACGCCACCTGCCCTGCGAGATAACTCTCGAACAGTTTGCTCATTTTTCGTGGACTTTTCGGGTCAAAGAACAGGTTGCTCTTGCCGTCTGAGAGACTCTGGTGAATGTGGCCGCTGCAACCCGGTAGCTTCTGGTTCGGTTTAGCCATAAAGCTAGGCATGATGCCAAAGCGGGCCCCGATCTCCTTGGCGCCGGTCTTGAACAGGATGGCACGATCGGCTTGTTCCAGCGCTTCGCTAAAACCAATAGCCGCCTCATAAACACCAGGACCAGTTTCGGTGTGCAGCCCTTCAATGGGCACGCCAAAGGCCAACATCTCGTCCATGATGGCATTGAAGAAGTCCCGGTTCTGGTTCATGCGCAACAGCGAATAACCAAACATGCCGGGCGTCAGTTGCTCCGGCTCGATGCCTTTCTTGGCGGCCCAACTCTGCGGTGTTTCAAGAAAGTTGAACCACTCAAACTCCATGCCGGTCATGACATTGAAACCCATCTTTTCTGCGCGTTGGAGCACACGCTTTAAGGTCTGACGGGGGCACTGGGCGTGCGCTGTGCCGTCGGCGTTGACAAACTCACCGAGGAAAAATGGCACCCCTTTATCCCATGGGACGTGGCGCGCCGTGTTCAGGTCGAGTCGCGCTAGCGCATCGGGAAAGCCATGCTGCCAGCCCGTTGCGGTCGTGTTGTCGTAGGTGGTATCCATCATGTCCCATCCGAGCACCACGTCGCAAAACCCAAAACCGCCAGCCGGGTAGGGTTCGGCAGCGCCCAAGAACTTGTCACGGTGCAGGTACTTGCCGCGCAGGATGCCGTCGATGTCGCTGACTGCAACTTTTACCTTCTGGGCTTCACTAGCGCGCACATGTTGGACCGCGGGATGTTCGGCAAGGGTATTTTTCTTAGTAGTAACCATTGTTAGCCCTTATCGGATTAGAAATACTGGTGCATGGCACAGGTCAATAGGAATCTGCCAATCAGAAATGTGGTCATGAATCCAGCCGGGCGTATTCCCCGCCTCTGCGGGGGAGGTCTTGAATGAATTGACGCAACGACGTTTTAGCCATAATGGTCAGCACTTAAGGCGTTAGTGGTTTACGTAGCAGTTCATGCAAAGTGCCGCCTAGAACATCTAGCCCTGCTTCGAGATCCGTTGATGAGGTGAATTCGGCTTCGTTATGGCTGATACCGTCTTTGCTCGGAACAAATATCATCGCGGTCGGGCACAGGGGGCACAAAGCGATGGCATCGTGTCCAGCGATGGTTGACAAACGCATTGGCCTATAGCCTTTGGCAGTGGCAACCTGCTCGACCAATGTGCATAGGCCCGTATCGAAAATTCCTGCAGGTCGATTAACCACTTGCTGCAAATCCACTTCAATTTTGGCGTCTGCCGCGATGGTTGACGCAGCCCTTTCAAACTCTAGACTTGACTCGATTAGCAGTGCGTTGTCCGTTGTCCGCAGGTCGGCATAAACAGTGACGCTGCCAGCAATCACGTTGGATGAATTGGGTTCTATGTCCATTCGACCTACCGAAGTAAGTAATTTACCAAAGGTTGCATCAGAGATGGCTCGACAAGCCACCACAAGCTTTGCAGCGGCCAACAGCGCGTCCCTCCGTTGCTCCATCGGGGTTGGTCCGGTGTGTGCCGCGGTACCACGCAGTGTCACTGCGTACTTCACAGCGCCCCAATTCCCTTCCACTACACCTATTCCCGCGTTGGAGATCTCAAGCAAGCCGCCCTGCTCAATGTGAAGCTCCACGTAGGCTGCAGGAACCGCCGGCGCTTCGGAGTCACCCAGGTAACCGATTTGCCCCAGTGCTTGTGCCAGCGTCACGCCATGTACATCTTGTCTGGATAAGGCGAAATCAGACGTATACCGCCCAGCAAATACTCCGCTGCCTAGCATGCTCGGTGAAAATCTTGCACCTTCTTCGTTGGTCCATATGACAACGCCCAAGTTATGGGAGAACTGTTGTTGCGCACAAGTGCGCATTGCATCTGCAACGATACAGGCGCCAATCACTCCGTATGCACCATCAAAACGTCCTCCACGGGGTTGGCTGTCTAAATGAGAGCCCGTTAACACCCACGGAGCGGTTGGGTCAGCCAAGGTCAAAAGGGCATAGATGTTGCCAACCCGGTCCACACTAATTTTGAAATGCCTTTGGGCCAACCATGCACAAACTAAATCGCGGGACTGTCCATCTTCATGGCTTGCTGCGACACGGTTAAGTCCGCCTAAAGGCGTGCAACCAACCGCCGCCACAGCATCAAACAGGGCATGAAAAGCTGCCATATCCAACAGAAAACCGGGTGAAGTGAAGTTTTTCATTCCTGCCTGCGCAACAAGCGCAGCCTATGGCGCGCGGTTCGGTGCGCCTCATGTCGATAAGTACTGATGAGCGCGGCATCGGACGAGACTGCTTTGCGCGAATCTGCTCTGGCGGCCAATTCACTTGTGATTGAGGTAGACCGCATATTTACTATGCCAAAAGGATTTCCGCGATACCACTGGCGCGCAAGGAGGCTAAATGGCTGGCCTTTGCGCGCTTATCAGTCACCAAAGTGTGGATGCGCTTGCACTCGCAAATCTGTACCCTGTTTAGCGTTCCGAGTTTGCTGCTATCTGCCAGCATAACAACGCGTTTCGCATTGGCCAGCATAGCGCGGGCAAACTCTGCCTCTGGCAAATGAAAGCTCGAGGCCCCATATTCAGCGTCCAGTGCGACGGTGGAAAAAAACGCAATGTCTGGCCTATACCTTGCCATTTCCGCCATTGCAAGCTCACCGTACGTGCCTGGCATATCGAGGCGAACCCGACCACCCACCAAAATCAGATCGGAACCCGGAACTGCACTGATTAGTGTGGCGATATTGATAGAGTTGGTCACCACCGTGATCCCTGGAACAGTAGCCAGTGACTTTGCAAAGGCATGTGTTGTACTCCCCGAATCCACGGCGCACAACATACCGGGCATGATTAAGCGCGACGCCATTTCACCGATGCGCCGCTTTGCATCCGAATTTGCCTGCATACGCGCCTTTAGGGGCGGTTCACCTTCAGTTGGAGGACGGGCCACCCCTCCATAAAACCTAATGAGCTTGCCTTCGGACTCGAGGACAGCGATGTCTCTACGCACAGACTCACGTGACACCCCCAGGTCCGCTATAAGCTCATCAATTGAGATCCGATCTCTGACGCTTAGCAAAGAAACTATTCGATGGTGTCGGTCTTTAGCCCACATGGTATTCGCTCAGTTAAAAAAGAGGTTCTAGCGGCCACGCTACCACTTTGCTACGGGATTGTTCTACGAAATATGCCATTTTTAGGACGCCTAGATCATTGAAACGCTGCCCTACAATTTGAACGCCAATCGGCAGACCGCGGTCATCAAAGCTATGCTGAACACTAACGGCTGGCTGGCCCGTCTGATTGAATGGAGCGGTAAATTGAGCATGGCGAAGAGGTACTTCTTCGTCGGCGCCTGAGGCGTCAAAGGCGAAATTGACCATGGGCATCACGGGGGTCAATACATAGTCATATCCATCTGTAAGCTGTTGCATTCGCGCACGGTCACGTGCAATATCGCTTAGTGCGCTGAGGTATTGTTGAGCCGTGCAGCTGCTCGCTCGTTGTGCCCATCGGTGCACAGCTGGCCATACTTCGCTTTGAAGCTCGGCTGGAAGTCCCTGTATTTCGGCCCATCCACGAACCTGCATGGCCCGATCTATGGGCTCCATGGCATCGTGATCGTAGGGCTTTTCAACGTGCTCCACAACTGCACCGCATTCAGCAAATGCAGCCGCCACAGCTTCCACTGCTGCGCGCACGGGTGCCTCCAATGGCATCCCATAGCCTAGGTCTGTTAGCAGCCCAATACGAAGCCGTTTGAACTTCATGGGTTGAAAGAGGCGTCCCTTCCTATTATCTGGCGCTAGCGACCACACATCGCGTGGGTCTGGACGACGCAATACGTCAAATAGACGAGCCACATCAACCACTTTACGGGCCATAGGTCCGGCCGTGCGCATGACGTCCGGCGCCAAGTGCGGAATTCGTCCAAAGGTTGGCTTCAGAGCAATCAAGCCGCAATGGTTTGCGGGCAGTCGCACCGAACCGGCAATGTCGGAACCCACAGACATCGTCCCTATGCCTGCAGCTAACGACGCACCCGCGCCGGCACTGGAGCCCCCGGTGTTGTAATTCATCCCCCAGGGATTACGTACGGGGTTGTGCAGTGAGCTGACCCCGGAAGCCATCAGCCCGCAATCGGGCATCACGGTCTTGGCAAAGATTACCGCCCCGGCTTCCAGTAGACGAGCTGCTGGTGGCGCTGTGAAGGTTGAATCGGGTAAATTGCGGTTGGCACTAAGTCCGTGCCTCCAAGGCCAACCCTTTAGGGCAACACTGTCTTTAATGCTTACTGGAATCCCGTCAAGCGGGCCTAGTCCAGCGCCTTTGCCCCACCTGGATTCGGATGCCCGGGCTTGATCCATGGCCTCCTGCGCACGGATACTAAAGAGAGCACCGATCGCAGGATTAACTTTTTCTATTTGCGCCAACGTGCAGTGCATCACATCCACCGGTGAAACCTCACGACTTGCATAGAGCGACGTGATCTCGTCACAGTTCAAAGCAACAAGTTCTTCTAATTTCACAGTGATGTCCTTTGTTGAAGTTACACGTTACGGCGAACGTCAGAGGCTGCGAAGCCACCAGTCCCACCGTTGATCGAGAATCACTGAGCGTGCACGCTTGAGCTTCCATATCCCATATTTATGGTAGTCAAAATCCCATGAAGAGAGTTTTCTATTGACTATCCCCCAAAGGCCCCATTTCATGTCGGCTACGGCCCTACCAAGTTGAAATCGGGAAAACGTGGACTGCGTTACCTTGCCGTAGTAACTCTCAAGCAAGGCCATGCAGTCCTCCTCGGCAATGAACATCTCACCGAGCAAAACACCTAACTCACAACTGCGGTCGTTGTTGGACGAAAATTCGAAGTCAACCAGTTTCATGGGTGCGGCTTGCTTTACCATGAAGTTGCCCGGAATCGGATCGTTGAAACACGGAACCATGTCTAAACCAGAGGCAATCATGGCTTGCTTGGCCTGCATGTAACGGTCCACAAGCCAAGGCATATCAGCGGGTAATTTTGGTTTGAGCTCGTTCGCCTGCTGAAGGTGCTCATCAACCATCTCAAACTGTGTTTTTGTGATGCCAAGTAAGTCACCGCTATGGAATTTTTTATATACGGCGAGTACCTCAGAAGTAACTTTCAGGTCTTTAAAGTCAAAATTCGTCAAACACCGGTAGCCCTCCAAAAAGAGCATGATCTCAACACCCGTTTGAGGATCAAAATGAAACGGTTCGGGGCCAATACCCAAATTAAATGCCTGCTTTCCAATTTGGTTCGTTACGACTCGATTAACGAATTTTTCGGTTCCTGCACCCGGAACTTTTAGGAAGTAGCGGGCAGCATCGCCGCTTATTTCAATACGCCAGTTGCTGTTAGACAAACCACCAGTGATAGGGTGGTAGTGCACCTCACGGTTTTTCCAAACATCAACCTGCTGGATCGCAGACTCTGCAGCCTTCTCAGCCACCGTAGAAGCTTCGCCCAATTTCTTCATCACACTCTCCTGAGTCGTTCAGCAAAGTCAGATTCGCCGATAGCCATTCGGCCGAGAAAAAAGTGCCAGTCTGAAAACTTGGTGAATTCCATGAAACTGCGTTTGGATCGCTTGGAATGGATTGACCCAATCAATGCCCATCTGATATGGTCAACCACACCATACAGGTGTGAGCGCTGAAACAGGGCGTCATTGAACCGACCTTCGTACATTTCAAACATCGCCTGTTTTTCGAGTTCACCTAAGTGAAACTCAGCGAGAACCATGCCTAGCTCCGCGTAGGGATCCCAATTCCCGGCGCTATCCCAGTCCAGTAGTTTTTGTGTTCCGCTCGTATGCAGCATCACATTTGAGATATTCCCGTCCCCGTGTGCAGCCACCCGATCAATCCCACTTGCCTTAACTGCGCTGCCTATCAAATCCAAGTTATGCAACAACCAAGGCGTATCAGCCGGTAAAGGGGCTTGGCAGGCGATGGCATCTTGGTACAAGTCCTGAACCTCCGCAAACGGATCACGATCGATTGTCAGCCTGGCTGACGCGTGAAATCGCTTACGAAGATTAATATGCGTTTGTTGAAAATCCTTGTCGTCGGTCATGTCCAGAGTGCACGCTCTCCATCCGTTTTTTTCGGATAGGTCCTCGAGCACGAGGGCTCGTTGTGATGGATCAATGCGCACAACATGTGCTCCAACTACCAAGTCAGAGGCCTGCTGGGTGGCCTCATACATCTGCTGCAGATGGATATAAATATCGGCATCCGAATGCATCAACTTAACGATACGTGACTGAGTATTGTCCAGGGAAGTCACGCGCGTGACCTCGCCGTCAATACCTCGCCAACTTGGTGAAGCCAACGCAATTAAAGCGGGTTCGGACACTCCTTGTGGAAATTCCGCAAGTTCTAAGCATGGGTTCATCATGGTGACTCAAGTTGAGGTTTCAGCCTTTAGCTTGTACCGGTCTAAGTGGCTCGAGCAGTGTTTTCGAAGGGTTTGGTTTCCCCACTTCCCAACGTGGCTTCCTGGGCGGTCACTGCATGGCAGGCAACTTGCAAATTTATGGAAATCTGAACCAATACAGGCGCAATATCCCGACAAATAGGCAACGACCGTGGACAGCGCGAGGCAAAACTACAGCCAACCGGAATATCGATTGGATTAGGCGGCTCGCCATCCACAATCGCGGCGCGCACGGTGGCCGGTATCTCCTCCAGAGTCGGAGCTGCACTCAAAAGCGCCTGGGTATAAGGGTGTCTGGGCTGCTCAAAAATACTGTCATTACTGCCCACTTCAATGATCTCGCCCAGGTACATGACAGCGATGCGACCGCATACCCGTCTAACCATGGCCAGATCATGTGATATGAAGATGTAGGTAAGTTCACGTTCCCGTTGCAAGCGGGTGAACAAGGCCAACATTCGTCCTTGCTCCATTTGGTCTAATGCAGACAGGCTCTCGTCCAGTATCAGTAATTTGGGCTCAAGCACTAAGGCCCGTGCGATCGCAACTCGCTGCATTTGCCCGGTGCTCAGGCCTGTTGGAAGTGCGTTCTCGAGTTCAGGATCGAGACCAACATCGACCAGAGCCTTGTGCACAGCAGCGCGCCTTTGCGCTGCCTTGCCCAGACCGTGTACGAGCAGGCCTTCTTCAATCATGCGTCCGACGCTCATTCGGGGGGGCAGCGCCGTATAAGGGTCTTGCAAGAGCAACTGAAAAGCGCACCGCAACTTCTTCAGGTCTTGGGCTGCCAGTGACGCTATGTCCCGCCCCAGTAATTCCAGATGCCCCTGATCGGTAGTCTCCAAGGCTGCGAGCATGCGCGTCAGCGTGGATTTTCCACAGCCGGACTCGCCCACGATACCGATGCTTTCTCCCGCCTTAACGCTAAAGGTGACAGAGCGAACAGCCTGTACAAAGACGCCTTTTTGGGTCACGCCGAAGCGACGCACAGGGTAAAATTTTCTCAAATGTTTTGCTTGCAGAATATCGCGAGCTTCGGGTTTTGCTTGCGGCAAATCCAGTTCTTTCTCCAGGTTCCAAATGCGAGGGGTAGAGGCAACAATATGGCGTGTGTAGGCGTGTTGAGGTGACTTGAGAACCTGGGCGACTGGTCCGTTTTCTACGATACGACCGTTTTGCAACACCAAAATTCGATCCGCAAGCTTAAGCAGCGTTGCGGGCGATGAGCTAAGGACCAGTGCGGCCACACCGTGCAGCTCGCACATTTTGCGAACCAAATTTACGATTTGCTGCGCAACTGTGACATCAAGAGGACGCGTGATGTTGTCGGCAACGATCAGTACAGGATCAGAGCACAGCGCATCCACAATCATGGCGCGCTGCATCATTCCTCCGGAGAACTGGGATGGGTACTCGTAAAAACGGTTTCTGGGGGAAGGAATACGCACCTCATCGAGAAGGCCAAGTATTTTTTCCTTTGCCTGCGCATGGGTCAAATCGGGTTTTACGGCCTGAAGTTTTTCAACCAGTTGCATTCCGACTGGGATAGTTGGATCCAAGCTGGCCTGTGGGTTCCCGCCGATAAATGCGATTTCGCGCCCGTTATGGATGCCCCTTTGAACTTTGGATAAGGCCCCACCCAGTAAGTTGTCACCTTTGAATAGCGTCTCGCCCGAGAGCACCTCAAGCCCAGCAGACAGGGAGCCTGAGAGGTAGCGCGACAGGACTGTTTTTCCTCCCCCGCTTTCGGCAAATATGCCAATAATTTCATGGGGTTGAATTGAAAAGTCAAGGCTGTCTAAGATGGACCGAGAGGTACGCGCAGCCGCAATCGTTAGGCCCTTCACGCATAGCACGGGGAACTGCTCACTGGCTGCCATCAGAGCCCCCAAACACTTGATTGCGTGCGCGTTCGAAAGATGCACCTATCAAATTCAGCGACAACAATGCAAGGGCCAAGAACATGCCCGGACACGATGCGATCCACCACGCATTAATTAGATACTTACGACCATCAGAAATCATCGTTCCAAATGAAGGTGCTGGGGGCGGCACACCCAGGCCCAAGAAACCTAAAATAGTTTCGAAAATCATCATTCTCGCGACGTCCAAAACTGCAATGAAAACGATAGGAGGGAGGATGGTTGGGACCATGTACAGCAGCATGATGCGCCAATGACTGGCACCCAAAACCTCGAGTCCACGCACATATTCCATTGATCGCTCGGCCAATGCCACCGAACGTGCCACGCGTGCATACAGTGGCCAACCCGACATGGCCAAGACCAAAATGATGCTTTGTACCGTCGGCGTAGAAACTCCCAAAATTGAAATCGCCAAAATGATCATAGGAATGGACAACTGCGCATCGGTGATTCGCATGATCACCGTGTCACGCCATCCTGCCCGGTAACCAGCGTAAATTCCCAGGCCGCAACCGAGCATGAGCATCATAAAAACGCTCGCCACACCGATGAAAAGTGAGTAACGCAACCCCACTACGCTGCGCATCAGAATGTCGCGTCCAAGTTGGTCTGTACCTAAAGGGTGCGCCCAAATCCACTTATCACCGACTCCTATAGGAGGTAAAAAACGCGCTCGCACATTTATAGTTGTTGCGCTTACGTCGGAGAGCATCGGATAGAACACCATGGCAAAAAGCAGTAGAAGCAAGACGCCCATACCAACCTTGAAGCCAGGCGCGCGCACTGCTGCTTCCAATATTCGCCGTGCAGGAGACTTATTCAGGGCCAGCCTTGGAACACTTTCGGGGCCATAGACGGTAGCGTCCATTTCAAAGCTCCACTCTTGGGTCAATAGAAAATGAAGCTAAGTCAACCAAAATGTTGATCAGAACAAACACCGCGCTGGTCAAAATAGCAATGCCTTGAACCAGAGGAAAATCTCGATTGGCTACGGCCATTACCGTAAGTTGCCCTAATCCCGGGTAGTCAAATATGTATTCAATAACCAACACCCCGCCAATAAGTGAAGAGAGTTGAATACCCAGTAAGTTCATCAAGGGTACGGCTGCGTTGCGCAGACCATGGCCCAAGATGATTTGCTTCTCCGGCAGGCCTCGGACACGGGCCTCCGTCACGAACTCCGCCTGCATGGTCTGCGCTATGGATACAGATAAAGCTCGAATCAAAACGGGTGAAATTTCAACCGCCAACACAAAAGCGGGTAGAAAGATGTAGGAGGGACCTTGGTAACCTAAAGCAGGCAGCCAACGCAATTGAACCGAAAGATAAAAAATCAAAACGATGGCAAGCCAAAAATTTGGGATGGAGACAAAAATGGATTGCACAAAGAAAGCTAGCTTGGCGCCAACACTTTGGGGGTAAAGGCCAGCCGCCAAACCAAGAGGAAATGCGAATGCGATCGCCATAAATATGGCAGCAGCACCTAAGGCCAACGTTAGTGGCAGCCGGTCTGCTATCAATGAGCTTACCTTTGCCATGTTCGAAGTCGTTGGATCTATGAATTGACCACCACTGACAATCATGCCGTTTTGCGGTCGAACATAGGAGCGCCCCAAATCTCCGAGCATGACCTCCCCAAAATAGCGTGCGTATTGCACGGGTATTGGATCGCGAAGACCCATATCCTTGGCCACACGTTCAACCACATCTGCAGGCGCCATGCCGCCCACAATTAGTCGCACCGGGTCACCCGGTACGACACGCAACAAGGTGAAAATCACCATGGACGTGAAAGCCACGATGAACAGGCCCTGCCCAAGCCGCTTTATAAGATAGCTAAGGATATACATAGCACAAGGTACAGGGTCTGTTCACTTTCACCGCTTGCGTTTTAAATCGCCTTGGAGAGATCCAGCATTCCATTTGGATAAATGAACATACCTTTTAGGTCCTTGCGATAGCCGTGGATAAAGACGGAGGTAAACAGCGATAAAGCGGGCACCTTCTGGGCCAATAGAGGCAAGGTATCCGTACGCAAAATGTTGCGTCGCTCGTCAATACTTTTGGCATTGCGCTCGCGGTCTAACGATGCGTCAATTTCTTTATCCACAATGCCGCAGATACGCTTAGAGGATGAATGGAAATGGGTGCGTAAGACCAGATCTGGTTCGGGTGAACCGGTGCACCATCCGCAGTCAATCATGTGACCCTCGCCGCCGCCTTGTTTGTCGTACAGCAAATTGCCCCAAGCGGCCACTTCCAACACCTCTAGCTTCACGGGGAATCCTTGCGCTTGAAGCATGCTGGCAATGATTTCGCCGTAGTCCTTGGTCTTTGGGTAGAACCCAACTGAGGTGTAGTAGGTTAGTGTAGGCAAGCCCTTGCCCTTTGGAAACCCTGCTTCAGCCAGCAGTTTCTGGCACTTTTCAGGATCAAATTCAGGGTAAGTCGCGACGTCAACGTAGCCGAATTTCACCGGTGAAATGTGGGCCTTGGACGCAGCCCCGGAAGCACCCAAGATCTCGACGATCATCTTCCTGTCGATTGCGTAGGCTGCGGCCCGACGAACGCGCTCGTCATTGAATGGCGGTTTGGAGCAGCGGAAAAACAGAAACTTGTTTTCCGTGGAAATTACCTTATTGATGCTGAACGCGGGGTTCTTGCTAACGGTTTCTGCTTGCTCTGGCTCAAGACGCTCGATCACATCGGCTTCGCCATTGAGCAAGGATAAAACACGTGTAGTGGCGTCACCGACAGCACGGTATTCCACGCCAGGAAGTTTAGGAGCGCCGGCATAATAATTGGCGTTTGCAACAAGGAAAGTCGAGTCGCCTTTTTGCTCATTAAGCTTGAACGGGCCGGTTCCGTTTAACCGAGCGGACAGGCGTTTTTTATCAGCAATATCGCTGGCCGACATTATTGGCAGGAAAGACGAAAGAAAGTAAAACATGTTGGCGGGATAGCCATGCTTCTTCGTGCTGATGCGGCAGGTCAAGTCGTCCACTACTTCGACATCTACGCGCCCGGGATACCACTGGGCCGGCCGATCGGGCTGGCTACCGTATTCGAACGTTGCTTTCACGTCATCTGCTTTAAATGGCTTGCCGTCATGAAATTTGACGCCAGAACGCAGTTTCACCTCGATGGTGAATTCATCAATGGTTTTCAAACTTGTAGCGAGATCAAAGTCAAGTTTGTCAGTGCTTCCTTTTTCCATTCGGGCACGGGTCAAGTAGCCCATCACTAGTCCCTCAACCGTCAGTTGACCCAAATTTGTATGCGAGGTTGGATCCCAATTTCCGGTAAGGCTTTCTGGACCCATGAAGCGCAAGGTCTTTCCCGCTGCTGCAAAGGCCGACGTAAAGAAGAAGTCTGGGTTTAGCCTAGCCGCCGCAGTTGCAGCGATCAAACTTCCCGTTCTAAGCGCATTTCTCCGAGTAATCATAAGTAGCTCCAAGTTGTACGACGCCAAGACCAACTGATACCTGCGCACTGCACTATGACCCTACGCAGTTTTCTTACTCAGCAGCAAAGGCGTCGAATTGCTGTTGAACTTGTAATTTGTGGATTACAATGTGGTCAAACATACACGATTCCACAACATTGTGTCAATGGTCCTGCAAAAAAATGTTAGAAAATTCTCGAGATTTCCCCTTCTGGACGGACTCGGGTTTGGAGACTACTGATCCAACTAACCGGACCCTACTGCTCGAGGTGGCCCGATGAAGCTGATACTTTTTGATCTTGACCACACGCTGTTGTCAGGCGACAGCGACGTGTTGTGGTGTGAGTTTTTGATCAACCGCGGCGTGCTCGATAAGCAGTCTTTCGCGCATAAAAATGCCCAAATCGACGCTGGGTACCGTGCCGGAACTATTGAGCCGAAGGTTTTTTCAGACTTTTATGCCAGCACTTTGGCAGAGAAAAGCCCCGCGCAATGGGAACCTTTTCGTCAGGCGTTTACGCAAGAGGTCATTCATCCGCGCATATCTAAGTCAGCCCTGGATCTGGTTCGAAAACACATGGTGGTCGGCTCACGTGTTGTGATGACTACCGCCACCAACCGATATTTGGCCGAGCCGAGCGCGGCATACCTTGGAATTGACGAAGTAATTGCTACTGAACTTGACCTTCAAGGTGGGATATTTACCGGTCGAACTACAGGGCAGCCCAATATGCGCGAAGGGAAGGTGACGCGTCTGAACGAATGGCTTACAGGACAAGATTTGAGATTAGTTGACTTTGAAAGCACCGCCTACAGCGACTCCATAAACGATTTGCCGCTGTTACTGTGCGTCAAGCATCCTGTAGCGATAGACCCCGACGACAAACTCAGGCAAGAGGCGCTAAGGCGCGGGTGGCCTATTGTCCACTTGGAGCGGTAAACAGGGATTGCTTGCAAAAGTCGATCCCACGAGTTTGAAGGTTACATTTTTTGTCCGTCCCGCATGAAGCGCTTAATGCAGTCCAAAAATAGCAGTGTTCCAGCCACGAAAAACACAAGTCGGATGGTTGATTTTTAAATAGAGACCATACCGGAAAACCAAATTTAGCAACTAACTCATGAACTTGCGACCTACTAATTTGCAAACGCTGGGACACTACTGATGCACAAAAAAATGGAAATACTTGCGATGAACCGGTTTGATCCGGATCAGTCAGAAGCACTTGAACCTGGTGTATTCCGGCACGTCGAACGCCGTGCAGCAAGCTTCGGCGCTTCATCTGTCTTGTTCTACGCACACCCCATAGAAATGGTGCGGGCGCATGGCGCTTATATGTTCGATGCGGGTGGTCGCCGTTATCTGGACCTCTATAACAATGTCGCTTCTGTGGGCCACTCTCACCCAGTCGTTGTTGAAGCGGTCTCGCGCCAGCTCACCGTTCTCAATACGCACACTCGATACTTGAATGAAGGTATCGAAGCGTATGCCGAAGAGTTGCTAATCACGTTCCCAGATCAATTGTCCAACTTGGTCATGACGTGCACAGGCAGCGAGGCCAATGATTTGGCCCTTCGCATAGCGCAAAGGAACACCAACGCGAAAGGCATTATTGTCACGCGGGCGGCTTACCATGGAAACACGGCTGCTGTAGCAGAAATATCTCCGTCTGCCTTACGCCGTCGGGCACCAGCGAAGCATGTGAAGGTCATCGATGCGCCCGACTCGCGTTTGGCCAGCAACAGAGATTGCGCGCTTCATTTCGAACAAAGTGTAAGCGCTGCGATTCAGGAATTAGATAGCTCGGGTGTGGGATTTTGCGCACTGATCGTGGACAGCATCTTTTCAAGTGACGGTATTTTTTCTGACCCTGCTGGGTTTCTTCAAATCGCGGTCCAGAAGGTTCAGCAGGCCAACGGAGTCTTTATCGCTGACGAGGTGCAACCGGGGTTTGGTCGAACGGGTGATGCAATGTGGGGCTTTATGCGCCACGGGGTAATTCCGGACATAGTGACTTTGGGCAAACCAATGGGCAATGGCTTTCCGATGGGGGGGGTGGTGACCCGACCAGAACTGCTTCAAAAGTTTTGTGAAGAAACAGGATACTTCAACACATTCGCTGGCAGCCCTGTTGCCGCTGCCGCTGGATCTGCGGTTTTAAAAGTGCTGAAGGAAGAGGGATTACTTGAAAATTCTGCCACTGTGGGAGCCTATCTAAAGCAAGGGCTGCTGAACCTAAAGCAGCGATTCCCGCGTGTTGGGGATGTTCGGGGGGCCGGGTTGTTTATCGGGCTCGATTTGATCGATCCCAGCAATGGGGCCCCAGACCCAACCTTCGCGGGCCTCACCATCAATGCACTGAGAGAAAAGTGCATTCTCATTGGAGCCGCGGGTAGCTTCGGCCATACCCTAAAAATTCGCCCTCCATTGTGTTTTTCTAAAGAAGACGCGGACGTCTTTCTTAAAGCACTTGACATGGTATTGGCTCTTAATCACCGCTGAACTTTTGCGAGATGCGCCCGTCGGCAAAAAACTAGACACTTTATAAAATTTGATCCCATGCCTGCCCAAAATTCAGCATTGTTACCACGGCGCAGTCACCGCACTGCAAGTGCAGTGCAAATTCGTTCAATCGAACCCTATCGCGAAACGCGGGTTACTACAGGGCGCGGTACGCCTAGTCAGGTCGCTTTATTGAGGGCAGAAGATTCGAAATTACACCTTGGTTGAAGCACCGGCAAAGACTACCCCAGCCCCAAACAAATCCACCAGGTCTAGCGAGCCCGTGGGTGGACGCTCCAGTTGCAGGTTCTGGGTGATGTGCTCTAGGTGGGTGCGCATCAACCGCTCAGCTAGGTCAGCGTCTGCGGCGGCCAGGGCGCCGACGATAGCGGTGTGCTCGTCATCGCGGCAGTTTGTAAACCCAGCGTCGCCATACATTCCGATGATCAGCGAGCTGCGGGTGACCAGGTCTTTGACAATGCGCAGCATCACCGAGTTGCCCGCTGCCTGGGCCACTGCCGCATGAAACTGGCCAGACAGACGAATGGCCTCGCGCCGGTTGCCCTGCAGGTGAGCCAAGGATTCGTTTTCTAGGTGTTGCTGCAAGGTGCTGATGTCGGCCCGGCTTACCCGCTGGGCCGCAATACGCACCAGTGAGGGCTCTACCGCCAGGCGCGCCTCAAAGATTTCACGCGCCTGTTCGGCGCTGGGCTGGGCCACATAGGCGCCCCGGTTAGGCTGCAGCTCCACCACTTCGCGGCTGGCTAGAATTAGCAAGCTGCGGCGTATGCGCATGCGCCCCACGCCAAAAGCCTTGCACAACTGGGCCTCCGACAGTTTGGCGCCCGGCGCCAAGCGCTGGTCCATGACTGCCTCGTAAATGCGCTCGACGATGTGCGCTTCTTGTGCGTCATCCTGCTTGGAAACGGTGCTCATGCACCAAATTGTAGCGCGGGGGGGAAGTCTAAGTAGGAATGTTCAACAAATCGTTGACATGATTGTTAACGATATTTATGATTGAGCCACCAATCCATTTCGCGTGCAACGCGCAAGCTTGGTGCCCTTTCAACATACGTTCCTTACTTAGGAGTTGCCTTCATGAAAAAGCGTTACTTTTTGAAAACCAGCGCCGTCGTTGGTGCCATTGCTGCTAGCCTGAGCGGCCTGGCCTTTGCCGCTAATCCCGTACTCAAAATCGGCTTCGTTGGCGTGACATCGGGCCCGGCAGCGAGCTGGGGTATCTCTAACCAACGCTCCATGGAAGCACGCGCCGCGTGGATCAATGAAACCGGTGGCGTCAAGATCGGCGGCACCACCTACGACGTCAAGATCGTCGCCTTTGACGACCAAAAAGACCCCAAGCGCGCCATTGCCGGCATGGAAAAAATGGCGCAAGAAGGCATCCACTATGTGGTCGGGCCCAATGTCGATGACGGCGCAGCTGCCGTGCGCCCTGTGGCGGAGCAAAAGGGAATCATGTACTTTCCCTACGCATTTCCCAAAGAGCTGTACACGAAGCCTGCCTCCAACGCCATCCTGGGTATGGTTGCCAATTACCAGTCGGGCCCTTCCATTTACAAATACTTGATGAAGGAAAAAGCAGTCAAGAAGGTTGCCTTTGTGGCCGCCAACGAGTCCGACCCCTTGAGTCAGCGTGACAGCGGGGCCGCAGCGGCTAAGGCGCTGGGCTTGCAAGTTGTATCGGGCAACGTGACGTACCAAGTTGATACCACCGACTTCACGCCCGTGCTGCTGCCGGTGTTGAAAACCGCACCGGACCTATTGGTCTTGTCCGGCGTTTCGCCCGCACACGCACCACAGTTGATCCGCTCGGCACGCGAGATGGGCTACAAAGGCCTGATCTCCACCGAGACGGCGCAAGACGCCAACGTGCTGAAAGAAGGTGCGGGAAAACTGGCCGACGGCTTTATATCGGTGGGTGGCGCTTCCACGCCCCAGCTGGCGTCGGACAAGATGCGTGAATTCGTGACGCGCTACACCAAGATGTTTGGCGAATACAACGATGAGTCCAACACCAAGGTGTACGCGCTGGAGTACATCCTGGAGACCCTCAAAGCCAACCCCAAGGGGATGAACGAGGTGGCCGAATTCAAGAAAACCATGGATACGTTTGAGGCGCCCAATCCCTATATGGTGGGCAACGCCAAGCTCAAATACGTGGGCATGACATCGTTTGGCCAAAAGCGGCAAGTCTCAGTGCCGCTGGTGGTGAACGTGTTTAAAGACGGTAAGTTCGAAACCTTGTTTGTCGCCCAGGTCGACTAAGCGCGCAGCGCGCGCCCGGTCACCGGGCGCGCGCAACAACCACGAGAGATCCCCTATCCATGGAACAAGTTATTGCCAACGGCCTGTATCTGGGCGCGCAGTACGCGTTGATTGCGCTGGGGCTGACGCTGATCTTTTCGCTGATGAACGTGCTCAACTTCGCCCATGGGCAGATGTATGTGTTGGGCGGCTTCGTTACCTACACGGTGGTAGCCCAGTTCGGCTTACCCTTTATTGTCGGCCTGCTGGCCTCGGGTCTAGTACTTGGGGCCGTCGGCGCCATGGTGGAACGCTTTTTGTTTCGCCCCGTGATTCGCAAATCGCAACGCGAGGAAAGCACCATGCTGCTGGCTGCGGGAATCGCATTTTTTTTGGACGCGGTGATTTTGCTGGTGTTTGGAGAAAAGCAACGCGGCGTACCCAAAATTGTGGACGGGGTACTGAATTGGGATTTCTTGATCGTCATGCCCTATGACCGCATTGCCATTGGCCTACTTGCCATTGCCATGGTAGCGGCGTTTATTTTGTTTATGCAGTATTCCAAGACCGGTCGCGCCATGCGCGCGCTGGCCCAAGACAAGGTGGCGGCGCGCTTGATGGGCGTG
>Ga0214919_10001062_pt1 | contig 46186 bp, 43 predicted proteins | sample LL1503_MetaG_FD_177994 | JGI IMG/M metagenome (GOLD analysis project Ga0214919, IMG submission 177994) | Freshwater microbial communities from Lake Lanier, Atlanta, Georgia, United States - LL-1503 | ecosystem: Environmental > Aquatic > Freshwater > Lake | place: USA: Georgia | collected... | reverse complement strand
ATTCGAACATACGATAAATCAATAATACTGGTATTAGAAGTGGTTTCAACCCATCGCTGTAATATATCCTGTGAACCAGCTGTGCTGCTAAGGGTTGTATTACTGTTTACATTGATAATACCATTTGCGGTTGGTGCAGTTGATAAATGGAGCGCCGCGTTCGGCGCCGTCGTGCCAATGCCCACACCGTTCGTTCCCATGAGTCCAATCGTCGATGCATACATATTCAAGCCACCCGTTCCAGTCGTCGCCCCGCCTTGGGAGATGATGCGGGTAGAATAATCGGGGAGCGCAGCGTCACTGGAGTGAAAGTCGAGATACATGGAGTTGGCGACATCGGAGCCGACTTCCACAAAACGATTGGGATAGGCGATGCTGTTACCGAGAGCGGTTTGGCCGGTCGCGGAGAAAATGGTGGACACCGTTATGGTCGATGCGGTAATTCTGGAGCCCGTAATGGTAGACGCCGTGATGGTCGACCCAGAAATAGTCCTATAGTTGATGTTGCTGACCGTGAGTGTATCAGACATCGTGTATCTAATGAACTTTTTACAAAAAAGTTCGACAAAAAGCACTTTTTAGAAAAAAGTGCCCAAAAAGCCTGGAATGACTGAAAGTGACTGAAAGTGACTGAAAAGTGCCTGGAATGACTGAAAAGTTCCCAAAAGCATGGTAGAACCATTGAACCTATTGTAAAAGATGCATGTAACCTTTTACAAATGATTATGTACTGGACCTGTTTCTAGACATTATACTGTGTTTTTCTATTTATGCACATTACACCGTGCTTTTTGTCGCACTTTTTCTTAAAAAGTGCCTTTTTGTCACACTTTTTCCTAAAAAGTGTCTTTTTCTTAAAAAGTTCATGATAACCTCAAGAAATTCACCTGATACGTTGCGGTCACTGCATCTGTGGTATACAAGAACACACCGTACCCTTGGAATCCGCCCGCCGCCGTCCCCGCGGTAATGGACAGTCCCGAATACGACGAGAAGCCTCCGTAGAGGTTCACATACGTCCCCGCCGCCGGATTCACGGCAACATAAGCAAACGCCGACAGCACCACGCCACCCCCACCCGACACCGCGCTCGTCGCATTGGCCGTCACCAACCACATCCCCGCGCTGCCATTGGTCATCAGAACATTGAGAATAGAATCAGGAATCACCTCCGTCCACCCCGCCCCTGCCACATCTACCGTATAGGACCAGTTCGAGATGTTGCCCTTGAGAACCACCGTCGGCGCAAACAGCTTCTGCGCCTTGGACGCCCCAATCGTCACATTGCCGTTCAAATACGACAAATCCGTGCCGCTCACTATCCACGGGCTGGGCCCCGTCGGTCCCTGGATACCCGAAGTCAAAAGTGCGATGGTAAGGCGCGACGACACGCCCTGAATCTGCACCGCCGCATTATCCATGTAGTAGACGCTGAACGACGCGAGGGCCGGCAGGACGAACGTAACCGAGTTGCTGACCGCCACATTGTCATTGTATCGCTCGCCATACACGACGCTCATCCCGTTCACGCCAATCAAGGTATATCCTCCACCCGTTCGGTTCAAAATCATATTGTACTCGACGAGCAGTGGAATACTGCCGCCCGACGTGTTGATAAAGGTGGTCGCAGGGCTACCAGGGAGCGGCGCGTAGCTGAGCCCTAATGTACCCGAGGTCTGCGTATTATCGATGATGGACCAGGAAACCGTGTCCAGAACACCCGCCGTCGTCGTCTGGTTGCTGGCGAGCAGCGTCAGGAGCGCCGCCGGCGCAACGGGGCCCGTCGGGCCAACAGGACCGGGCCCGCCCGCGGTAAGAAGGGTCACGGTGATTCGCGAGGAAACTCCCACGGTGACTTGTTGGTTATCCATGTAGTAGATGCCGAACGAGCTGCCGACGGGCAGAAGAACGGTGTAGGAATTGGCGAAGCCGTTGGTGGTATTGTACATACCGCCGTAGGTCGTGCCGTCGTTGAGTTGAATAATGGAGTATCCGCCGAGCGTGCTGTCGAGGAAGATGCTGTATTCGATGAGGAGCGGGAGCGCGCCCGTGCTCGTATTGGTGAAGATGCCGTTGTACAGGCCGCTGGCCGTGTAGGTGAGCCCTGTGGTCCCCACGCTCTGCGTCGTATCGGTGATGGGCCAGAGGATGCGTGTGAGGAGCGACGGCTGGACGACCTGTGCCACGATATTGGACGGCGTTTTGGAGAGGATGCTGACCGCACCGACGGAGCCGGCCGCGCCGGCGGGACCGGCAGGACCAGCGGGACCGGCGGGGCCGGCCTGACCCGCGACGAGTTGCGTGACGACGATGTTCGATTCGCTGGAAATCAGGACGGAGCCCGTGCCCGAGTTTTCGTAATAGACCCTAAAATAGTCGCCCGGTTGTAATAAAATCGTGTAGGAATTGGTGACTTTCTTGTTGGTAATGTTAATCGGTGCGTATCGTACCGCCGTATTTCCGTTAATGCAAATGACGGCGAATCCCGTAAAGGCGTCGAGGGTTCCGATGGAAAGGTTGTATTCGATGAGATACGACAGGACGTTCGACGTGATATTGGTGAAGGTGCCGACGCCGTTAATTCCGTATGTCACACTCTGTGTACCAGTGGTTTGCCCGCTATTGACGACGGGCCATTCGATGGGGACGAGACCCGAGGAATAGGTAATGCTTTGGGAGCCGTCCGCGCCCATGGCCATCATGGAGACCATGCCGATAATGCCCATCGGACCCGTGCTGCCGACCTGGCCGGCAATGAGGAGCGTGACGGTAATACGCGAGGTGGGCTGAAGTGTGGTGGCGAGATTGTCCATGTAGTAGACTCCGAAGGAGTCGCCGGGTTGCAATAAAATCGTGTAGGAATTGACGAAGCTGTTGTTGTCGTTGAACATGGGTGCATACGTGTAGGAAACCGTGGAGCCCGTGCCCATGCCGATGTAGGATGAGCCGCCGCCCGTGAGGCTCATGAGCAGGGAGAACTCGACGAGAAAGGGGTAGGCGCTGGTGCTGTTATTGGTGAAGAGGCCGCTGGAATACGTTAGACCCGTGATGCCCTGGCTCTGATAGGTATCGATGGACCCCCAGTTCACGAGGGTGCCGTTGCCGCCGCTGGGGATTTGTTGTGAGCCTAACCCGACGAAGTTGACTGGATTCGAATACGACATCATGGCGACCTGACCGACTTGACCCGCGGCACCGGTTGGACCGGGCGCGCCGGCGTTGAGGGCCGTGACGGTGAGGCGCGAGGCCGTGGCGATGGTGGGTGCGCCTGAGTCGCGATAGTACACGGAGAATCCCTGGCCGGATGGGAGGAGCACGATAAAGGAATTGGTGAAGGTGTTCGTCGTGTTGGTGGAGTTTCCGTAGGTTAGGCCGGTGGTGAGGCCGATGTAGGACGTCCCAGAGCTGACCGTGCCCGTGAGAACCAGGGTATATTCAATGAGAAGCGGGATGGCGGCATTGGAGTTATTGAAAAATCGGCCGCTGGTGGAATACGTCAGGCCCACGTTGCCCGTGCTCTGGGATGCATCGACGTTCGCGCTCGTATTGGATATGTCATTCCATAGGACGATGGTGCCCGTTGCGCCGTTGATGCCGCTCTGGTTCGAACCAGGTGTGACGGATAGGACGTTGGCTTTTCCTACGGGCCCGGTGGGGCCGCCGATACCGGTGGGGCCGGTGTTAGATATTCCTGTTGGGCCGGTGGGCGAGGAGCCCGTGGGACCTGTTCGACCGACCGTACCTGTTTCACCTTTTGTGCCGGTTGGACCTGTGCGCCCTGTGGGGCCTGTTGTGCCTGTGCGCCCTGTGGGACCGGTTGTGCCTGTCGGACCCGTGGGACCGGTTGTGCCGGTTGTCCCTGTAGAACCCGTGTAACCGGTATTGGCGACGCCGGCCACTAAGCGCGTAACGGTGACACGCGAGGTAGGGGCCACTGTCACATTCAAATTGTCGCGGTAGAAGATGCCGAAGGATTCGTAGGGTTGCAGCAAAATCGTATAGGCATTGACGAACCCGTTATTCTCGTTGTACAGGGCGCCGAACACGGCGGTAACCGCAAAGGGAACCAGATTATTGTCTCCCACGCCGAGCCCGATATAAGAAGAGCCTCCGTTGCAGTCGTCCAGTTGCAGGGCGTATTCCACGAGCAGCGGGAGTTCCTCCCTGCCGTTATTGTAAAAGATGCCGTTGCCGAGGTATTGGAGCGTTGTGACGCCCGTTGTTTGAAGGACATCCAAGGTGCTCCAGGTGATGAGGGTGGCCGGCTCGCCGGCTCCGATGACTTGTGCCGTGCCGCCCTGGGTGGGTTCCGTATAGGAAAGAATCGACACGCGCCCGACGGGTCCGTCTATGCCGGTTGGGCCAATGAGCAGGTCCATGCCGTCCCACCCCAAAATCGTGGAGATGTTGAGCGTGGAGAAGGAGGCATTAGGCGCATATATCTCTTCGGCGTACACCGCGTATCCCGTAACAGTCGACCCATACACTTCACGTGCCACAAGGGACGAAATGGTGGCGGTACTGGCAATCGTAAGTACGTTTCCGAGAATGGACGACCCGAAGAGCGTAGAGAAGTAACCCGTGGAGCCGATGATGGTCGAGGCGCTCACGGTGGAGCCGCTTATGGTAGAAAAACTGACGGTATTGAGGGCGAGCGAGTTGGTCCAATTTTGCCTCCCCTGGTCGCCACCAATGGTATAGACATACCCGTCGGGCACGTAGATGAAACCGTCAACGGACTGGCCATTGGGTGTACTCCACCTGGCGGTCACATTATTGATGGTTAAATATTCTATGTCCGTCGTTGCGGTCGTCATCACTACTAGAATCAACGTATTTTAGATGGAAAACGAGCATGGATGGATTCAAAGGGCCGTATAGTGTTAATTGGTACCTTGAATCAAGGATACGGAAATGCTGTTTTTGAAGGCGGTGGATCCAGCGTTCAGCACACATGCCGTTGAGTTGGCATAGAATCCGATGCAAACGTAATCCGCCGTGGTCAAGTAGCCGGTCCAGCTGACGTGCGCGTGATTTCCGTACGATTCCTGAAGGGCAAGGATGACGCCGCTCGACGGGGCGGTATTCGCGGTTTCCTGGCGTAAACCCATGTTTTTGCTGAGGAACAGGATGAAGCCCGCGGGACTATACAGGGTTAGGGTAATCGAGTATGTCCCGCTTTGTGTCATCTTCCAGTTCACTTGATTGGTGATGCTTTCAATGACAGGGCTATTGGTATTGGTGTATGTCCCCCAGTATCCGCCGTTATTGGTATAAGGCAGAAAGTAATTGTGAGAGAGCGTTTGGGCGGTTCCCAATATGGTCAAACTCTGATAGGAGGAGCCGTCATAATATTTTGCTTGAAAGGTGCCGTTGGGTGCGCTGAGAACGAGCGAGCGTGCCGCGGAGGTGACGTTGCCCGTGGTGGTGAATCCCGCGGAGGTGACAATGCCGTTAAAGTTCGCGTTGCCCGTCTTTGTATCAATGGAGGCGCGGGTGGTTCGAACGACGCCGTTAATATTCTCGAACCCGATTCCCCAGGTGGACTGAATCATGAGATTGTTGGTGCCCGCTGCATTATAAGCGTTGACGTTGCCGCAATACACCGCGTTCACCGTTGTGCCGTTGAGATTGACGGTGGGAACCTGAAGGGTGGTGGTGTAGCGCGCCCGCCGACGACGTCCAGTGTGTATGCGGGCGCCGCGGTGCCGATGCCGAGCGAGCCGGCAGGCGTGACGCAGAACGGGACACCGTTTGAATTGATGGAGAGCGCCGTGTATACGTTGACAAAATAGGGCGAGATTCCCGTTCCTTGCGGCACCAATGAAGGATAAAACGCGAAATCCCCACTCATCGGGCTCGAGGTAAGCGCGTAGCAGGTAAGGGTAATGTCCGCGCTGAAACCGTTGTTGGTCTGGAATTCGATGTAGGAGGGATTACCGAGTGCACCCTTTGCGATTTGGAGGGTTATAATGGCGGGCCCAGCCGTGTTGGTGGAGGATAGAATGGCGATACGCGGCTCGGCTCCACTACCGCCCGTTACGCTGAATTTCACGACACCGCTATCGGTCCCCACCGATGTCCATACCAATAACAACTCAATATAGTTAATGTTGGTATACTGTGCCATGCGGAACCAGGAAGCCACGAAGGAGGATGTTAGTGTATAGGTGCTCTTCTTGCTATAACTGAATTCACGAATCGTCTTTCCCATGACGTGGAGCGCCTCCGAGGGCTCGGTCGTTCCCACACCAACATTTCCACCCGAAAACGCCATGATGGTCGAGCCGAGCATGGTGGAGGGGCCCGATGTGATGCCGAACCGGTTGGTGCTGGGAAAATAGCCCATGTGGACGGAATAGTTAGAGCTGCGAATGAAAGACAAATAGGACTTGTTATCCACCGCAGCAGGGCGGACGAGTTGGAGCATACCGTATGTCCCCGTTGCATCCACGGCGCCGTCCGAGATTTGTACAGTAGGGAGGTTGGTAAAGGATGTCGAGGGATTGTAGGCGTGAAGAAGGGTGGCGTAGGGCGTCATGGTGCCGATGCCGAGATTACCAGGCTTAACCATGAGCGACGACGTGTGAATGGTGGATTGAAAGGTAAAAAACGGGGCATTTGTGACGGGTGTGACGCCGTTAATGGATGACACGGTAATACTGGACAGGGTAAGGATAGAATTGGCCCCGCCGACTAATTCAATGAATTTACCAGAGGTGGTGGAGATGGTCACGGTGGACACGTTGTAGAAGTTGCCATAGGTCATGCCAATTTCGGATTCGGGTCCGCCGACAATGATTCCCTGGTTGTCATCGCGATTGGGAAGGTAGATGCTGCTAACATTCAGGTTGTTTGCATTGATAACGTTGGTTACCGTGAGACTGGGCGTGCTAATAATACTCGTCGCATTCAGGGTGCTCGTGATAATGGTGTTGGCGTTGAAGCCCGATGTAAAGAGCAGATTCGCGACGCGAACGGTGTTGGAACTAATGAGTGTGCCCGTCATGGTGGAGAAGGTAACCGTGGACAGATTGCTGGTACTGCATACGAGCGATGAGATGCGGGCGGTGCTAACGACGGTGGTGCTGACGAGCATACTGGAAATCGCCGCCGATTTGGACAGAATGGAGGAGAGTGTTATCGTGGAAAGGACGGGTCTATCAGTGGGCGCAAGGATGCCGTTTGTGGAGGTGATGAGAATGAAATTACTAGAAATGGGGATCTCGTTTGGACCGAGTACGTTGGTATTATTGGAGGCGCCATTGTTATAGGTCCTCATGGTGAGAGAGCCACAATTAATCGTTGGCAATCCAGCCATATCTAGAATCATATTAGAATCAAAATGAAGGAATTCCTCATTTACTTCGTATCGATAAGCAAAGCGTAGGTCTAAGGAAAATATCCGGAACCGTTAACAGGATGCCATCTGGTGGAGGATTACTGCAACTCGTCGCAACAGGAAAACAAGACGTATTTCTGACGGGCAATCCCCAAATCAGTTTTTTTAAAATGGTCCATCGGAGACATACGAATTTCGCGGTGGAATCGCAGCCGATGTATTTCGACGGTACCCCCAATTTCGGCCAGCGCCTGACCTGTCTTGTCCCGCGCCGCGGCGACCTGTTGGGCCGCATGTTTCTGGAGGTGACGATTCCCGTATTAACGGACACCTCGGGTAATACCCTGTCGTATACCAACAGCATCGGTCACGCCCTCATCCAGGAAATCAGCTTCGAGGTGGGCGAGCAGGAAATCGACCGCCAGACGGGCGAGTGGATGGAAATCTGGACGCAACTGGTCACGCCGCCAGGCCAGCGCAATGCGCTGAACGAAATGATAGGGCGCTTCGAACAATACAACACGACACAGATTATTCCAGGCACTCAATCCGGTGGAATCCATCTTCTGATTCCTCTCCAGTTCTACTTCTGCAATAATCCAGGCATGTATCTCCCGCTCTTAGCCCTGCAGTACAGCCCCATCCGTATCAATCTGACGCTGCGTCCCTTAACGTCGCTCTTTTGGGTCCCGCCGCCGCAGCCGCCGCAATCGCAGGAGAACTTCAACCCCGCGTGCTCAGTACAGGTGAATTGTACGACGCAAGTGACGAACATGATGTTCTGGGGCGAATACATCTATTTGGATGTGGAGGAGCGCCGCCGTTTTGTGAGCGAATCGCATGAGTATTTAATCGAGCAGGTGCAGTACACGCCGCCGCACGCGGTGCCGGCGGGGCAAAATACGGTAACGATTCCCGTGGAGTTCAATCACCCGATAAAGGAAATGATGTTTGTGATTCAGCGCGACACGATGATAAACCGCAACGAGTGGTTCAATTATAGCAATTTGGGGATTGGTGAAATCCTGCCGTCCACGCTGCGCCCGTACAAAAACTCCAACTCGGCGGCGGGCCGCCTGGATCTGCTGAGTACCGCCGTGTTACAAGTGGATGGATATGACCGGTTTGCAGCACGAAGTGCCAACTATTTCCGTCTGCAGCAGCCATATGACCATCATACGACCACTCCGGTTAATTCGTACATCTATAACTATTCTTTCGCCTTACGACCAGAGGACGCCCAGCCGACGGGGACGTTGAATGCGAGCCGCATCGACAGCATTGTGTGGCAGCTGAATCTGGACCCGAACCTGACGAATGTTCCGACGATTCAGTGGCAGAAACGCGGGCCGTGCCGTGTAACGGTGTATGGGCATAACTACAACATTTTCCGCGTGATTAATGGATTTGGCGGGCTACTCTTCACTATTTAAAAGCCCCCTTATCACTTCTAGGTCATGTGTTCGTATTTTTGTTCTTTTTTAAAAAACGGGAGATAAGTAATGGGTCTCAGTATCTCCCGTTTGGTGGACTGGACGGCAGACGGGCTAAAAGACACACGGGATAAAGACGCCAAGGGCGACTCGAGTGGCACCTATTTATCCTATGACATCTTCCTGGTTCTGAGCGTATTTGGGGGACTCATCGCGCTCGACCATTTGTACCTGCGGTCCCCCCACACGTTTCTGGCAAAAATTGCGGTGAATTTCATGTGTTTTGGTGCGTGGTGGCTGTACGATGCGATGCGTGCGGTCTTTCACAGCAACGTGGTGAAACTGCATGGGATTAGTATTCCTGTTGTGGGCCAGACGGATATTGGCGCGGGTATATTTAGCAAGCCTGAGCCGTCGCAGAAGCATTATCGATTCTTGGTGTATGCGGTCAGCTTAATTTTCGGTGGTATCGTGGGTGCGGACTCGTTCGTGGTAGGCAATAAAATGGATGGATTCATTCGGTTGATTTGTTTTCTGACCGCGATTCTGGCGCCGATTTCCATCTTTATTTGGGTCAAGAATCTGATTGTGTTTTTCACGAATCCGCCAGGCGTCCTGGCGAAGCACCCTGAGTTCTTTGGGTATCCTGGGATTTCGATGAAGGACCAGTTGATTTATAATATTCCGTTTATTGGTGAGCTATTCAAGAAATATGATGAATTCGAGATGCCGGCTTTTAGTTTAAGCGCGATAACCTCGCCGCTCACAGCATTTTGGACGCTTATTACGAGTTTGTTTTCGCCGAAGAACTGGCAGGGCGCGATTGGGGCGTTGAGTCCGAGTGGGTTGTATGGAAGCGCGCTGGATGAATCCAAGTTGGCGGCGGCGAAGGGTACAAGCGGCAGCGCTGTGGCTGAAACCGCTCAAACAGACGAAACACCTAGCGTACAGCCTGGTAATGAAACACCGAAGGCATCTGCTCCTCCTCTTGCTTCTGATGTTCAAAGTGGTGGTTTTGCTGCAATTGCTACAAGCGCCGCCGCAGCTACAAGCGCAGCTGTTGCAGCAGATGGCCTAAACAATTTGCACTATGTATTTATAGGTACCCTCGTGGTTATCATTCTAGGTGGAGCTTTCATTTCATATTACCGAGCCAAGAATGACCGAACAGAACAAGATGACAGCCCTCCCGAGCCAGGAGTTTTTCGAAGCACTGATTCAAAAGGACATCCCGCATGACCCAGTGGTCCTTATCCGCTTCAAAGCTGGGTGGTGTGTTCCTTGTAAGAGAATCGATATGAAAATCCTTCTTGGGCTAAGTGAAAAAATTAAATGGTATGAATGTGACCTAGATGAGAATGATTATACGCCTGGTTATTGTGGTGTAAAGACGATTCCGTGCTTCATGGCGATTCTGAATGGCGTTCCGCAGCCGATTTTCTATTCGTCGGATACGATGAAGGTGGTGGAGTGGATGAAGGGTGGATTCAAGCAGCAGGCGTAGCCTGCTGCGACATTGCTGAAAGCAATCAAGTCACAGGCTACGCCTGTGACGACGCGGCAAAGCCGCTCCAAGCCGCTTGCCTGAGCAAGCGGCATACTATCATTTTTGTCTTCTACGCCATAGTCGCTGGAGTTTAATAACTGCCTTAACAGCTCTTGTCCAGTCCCGCTCCCATATTTCAACCACATTATACCCCTTATCCTTTAATAAATTGATTTTTTCAAGTGTATTAAAGTATAATTCTCCAAATGGTACATTACATGTTTTATTAATCATAGTTAAGTCATATACATCTGGATTACCGTGCCAATAATCACCCTGAAATTCGTAAATAGTATTGGTTTCTGCTTGATATCCATCGACACATAGCTTTGTCCCTGGTATAATATATTCCCCCTTGTTTTTGATATGTTGAATAAATCCATCGCGAATAGAGCGATACTGCATCCATTCAATTTGGACATTAGAAGATACTGATGTACACTTTGGACAACCATGACCCTTTTCATGATTAAAGAAGCGTGTAATGTGTGGACCATGTTTTGGACATATGATTTCAAGCCATAATACCATATTTTCTCTAAATATTTTACCATATTGATAGTAATGATTATGAATGCTTCTAAACTTATTTAATTTAGCTTTGATTTCATCCTCGGTTAATACTCGTGCATTTACTGTTCTTATTCTTCCGCATTCTGTACATCCATGTCGTGAATGCAAATGACATACAGGAGATTGTATGAAATCTCCATGAATTCGGCACGTAATAGTAATGGGGGTTTTTAGATTTACGTATACTGTTTTTGAATAATCATATTGGTTCTTATATAGTTCGGATACACATTTAATATATGTTTCTTGATTATATTTTGTATGTAATGCTCCTCTATTTACAGAATAACATTCCATACATCCTCCTTTTGAAATTTTAGATAAATGCGTTGAGGGTCTTATTTGAAATATATGTTGATTACTACATCGTAATGTGACTAATGATGTCGAAGTCTTATACACACATAATGAGTAATCAAATTGATTGCCATACTTCTTCTTTGACATCTCGATGAACTGTTCCGTTGTACTCTTACGAGGCATCTATATGAATCATAAGAAGAAATATACATATCAAATTTATTATGTGTCATCCAAGAGGGCTTAAAGACTAGCTCGCAAACATCATCTTCCCGCGCCCCTCCTTGACCACATATGCGTTCCACCCCTCCACGAAGGCCCGCATTTCCACCTTCCGCTGCGACAAGTAGACATTGGTGTTGACGTTGGCCAGCGAAATCAACAGGGTAGGCCGGTCCGCCGTGGTGAAATTGACGGTCCCCTCAGGCTGCCGCTCGGCAGGGTACACCACGCCATATTTCTCCCCCGTCGACCAGTTCATCCCGCCAATATGCATCCCGTTGGCCCGCTCATCCTTCACGAGCTGTACCATCTGACTCGTCACCAGCGGCCCATATGCATCTTCCCGTTCCTTCCCCGCAATGTTGAGCTTGATGCTATAATAGAATTCGCCATAGGGATTCGTATAGGGTTGCGCCGCGGTCGTCCCCTTATCATCAAAGTAGTCGTTATACCAGTCGTCCAGCCGATTGTTGTTGAGCACGGTGGTATTGCGGAAGAACCAGAAGAGCCGCTCCGCGGGATGGCGCGCGTCGAGCCGCCGTGTAACGGTCGCCGCCCCACCCTTGTCCAGAGAGATGAAATCGAGCTCCCCAAAGGTAAACACGTTCTCAAAGGTCTTTCGAAAGGGGATTTCCAGGGTCGTCGTGCGGAGCTCGTTCTGCGCCTCGGGCGACACGTAGTGCTGGACGGTAGACAAAAACAACGATGGAGCGCTCATCTGGATTCGGCTGAGGGGCACAAAGGTATGCATCGAGTCGTCGTATCGCACGGTCATCTGCGGCGCGGCCCACGGGGCGGGCTTAAAGACCGTCGGGTCGCTGCAGACCACAATATCTTCCAGTTTGCGAAGTGTTCCCTTGATGCGAAAGGACTGCCATGGCATGGCGCACAGGGGGAAACCGGCATCCTGGGGGCACTGGGTTCCTGGGAGGGGAAGAATGATGCGGAGACGGGGAGGCGTGGCACGGAGCTGAAGTTCTCTCACCGAGCCCGTTATCGCGCCGCCCATTTCCTGGCGCAAGAAGCTGCTTCCCCATGAGCCCTCCGTCATTTCCTTGGCCAACAGACCGTCGCCGCTCCATTCCTGGATGAGAAACTGGTCCTGGTAGAATTGAATCTTTTCGAAAATGAAGTATCCCGCGTAATTCACGTAGCCATAAGAAGGACCCTCGACGAATCCGTCATCCGCGGTAATGGAAAATAGACGATTAACAATTTCGGGTGCGACGGTGCGTTCGTCCTGTGCGACCATGGGGAGCGGTGGGAGCCAGGTGGGGAGCTCGATTTCAAGTGCGCATTCGGTGAGTACGTCGCCATAGGGGTCAATTTCGATTTCAAAGGAGCCGCCGAAGGCGGCGGCGGAAAGGGGGACGGCCGTGCGGCGTTCCGCGAGGTGCGCCGTGGAGGGCTGGTAGCGCGCATCATAGGGAAACGCACTCTGTGGCGTATCTTTTACGAAATAGGCGTCTTTCATGCCGCGCGCAACGAGCTCGAACAGCGCGCCCTGACCGCTGGAGGGATTCAGGCTCATACTATGGATGGTACAGATTCGTTTATGCCTTATAAAATTTGATAGAGACCGATGCTTGGAACAAGGTATTCATGAACCTAGTCATTGTCGAATCACCCGCCAAGTGCAGCAAAATCCAGGGATTCCTGGGCGCTGGTTGGAAAGTCGTGGCGACGATGGGCCACATTCGCGCACTGAAACAGGAGCTCGCCGCAGTCGGCATCGATAATGGGTGGAAGGCGCAGTATGAGTGGCTGAAAGAGAAATCGAAGGCCATCCAGCAACTGAAAGAGGCGGCGGCGACGGCAACGGACATCTATTTAGCAGCGGATGCGGACCGCGAGGGGTCCGGAATTGCGTATGCGACGGCGGTTCTCTTGCGCCTGAACCCCAAAACGGCCAAACGAATTACATTTACGGAAATCACGCAGACGGCCATTCGCCATGCGGTGGCCCATCCAGGACTCATCGATATGAATCAGGTGAAAGCGCAGGAAACGCGGGCTATGCTCGATATGATGATTGGATTCACGATTAGCCCGATTCTATGGGGACATGTCGCGTCGGGCCTGTCGGCGGGGCGCTGCCAAACCCCTGCGCTACGCCTGGTGATTGAGCGCGAAGAGAAGATACGCAATTTCCAGTCCACGACGAGCTGGGGGCTGAGTTTGACCGCACATGCATCACAAGCTTTTAAAGCCTATATGATAGACGAGCTAGAAGACGAGGAATCTGCGCTCAATTACATGGAGAACGTCCACCAAACCTCCCACGCAACCATTACCAGCAACCGTATTAAACCGTGGTCCGAGTCGGCCCCGCCGCCTCTGATGACGAGCACGTTGCAGCAGCAGGCCAGCGCTCTATTTGGAATGAACCCCAAACAAACCATGCAGCATGCCCAGAAACTGTATGAAGCGGGGCACATTACGTATATGCGAACGGATAAGGCGGTGCTATCGGAAGAGGCCGTACAAGAAGCCCAAGAAGTGGTTCGAGGGAAGTATGGCGAGGAGTTTGTTTCCCAAGAAGAAGAGAAACAAGAGCAAAAGGTAGAAGCGCAAGAGGCCCATGAGGCGATTCGCCCCACGCATCTGGAGTGCGAGGAGGTGGATGGCGACACCTATCAGAAAAAGCTCTATCGCCTCATTTGGCAGCGGGCCATCCAGTCCGTCATGACGCCTGCAAAGGGCGAGACATGTACTCTCCAACTCCAAATCGACTGGACGTGGCAGGCCCGCGCGAAACGCACAACATTTGAAGGATGGCACCGCGTTGGGCAGGTCGCCTCGCTGGACGAAGAAGACAACGACCATACGGATGCATGGGCCACCCTATCCGTCTTACAAGAAGGCACACAGGTCTTATGGTCCTCGATGATAGCGCAGCCGAAAGATACGAAGGCGGCAGGGCGCTACACTGAGGCCACGCTGGTCCGCGAGCTGGAGGCAAAAGGGATTGGCCGCCCGTCGACGTTCGCCTCGCTGCTTTCCGTGATTCAAGAGAAGGGCTATGTGGAGGTCCGAGATTCCCCGCCGAAAGAAGTGAGCGTCACGGAGTATACGTTGGAGCCGTCCGTGTGGCCGCCGATGAAGCGATTATGCAAGAAGAAAGTGGGGGCGGAAAAGCAGCGCCTGGCGCCGACGGAATTGGGGCGGTCGGTCTGGGGGTTTCTGGAGACGCGCTTTGATGACCTCTTTGCCTATGGATTCACGGCGCAAATGGAACGCCGACTTGACCAGATTGCACAGGGCACGGAGAACCCCGCCGCGGTGCTACAGAGTACATGGGATTCGTATCAGGCGCGGTACAAGGAGATGAAGAGCAAAGGCGCGAATCCGAAGATCCGTGAATTCTCGGGAGGGCTTAAAGCCGTGCAGTCCAAAAAAGGCCCGATTCTGCTGAATGACTCGACGACACCGACGCGGTTTTATGGGTGGCCGAAGGCGGAGCGGTTTGATTCCATTACAGAGGAGATAGCGCGAGCATTTGTGGAGAGCCAAACAGTTGAAAGCGCGTCACATGGTGCAAGCGCAGTAAGGAACGGCCAGCCGATTGTGAAGCGCTCAGGGAAGTTCGGAGATTATTTCAAGTGCGGCGAGGTCACCATCCCATTTCAAGAGGAGCCCATAGAGGAAACCATCAAGCGCTTAGAAGCCAAAGAGACAGCAAAAGGAGCAATAAAAGAGTTCAAGGAGTACGTGATACGAACGGGACCATATGGCCCTTACATCATGAAAACGTCCCTTAAAAAGGCCAAGTTTGTTTCCCTGCCGAAAGGCATCGATGTATCGGCACTCGGCGAGAAGGACGTGGAGGCGCTGTACCGTCTGGGCCTGGAATCGAAGAAATACAAGGACAAATAAAAAACGAACGGATAAGAAATGGCGGAAGAGGGCGTCCATGTCATCAACGGCACAGAACAATCTCGTTCCAGCTCACCTGCAAATACACCAAGAGAACAACCCAAGGAGAAACGGTTTTTGAACGGCTGGTCCAAGGAGCAAGAGCGGCTCATGGCGGAATGGAGCGACCTGGCCATGTGTTACCGTTGGCTGCATGATAAGTCTGAGAAGTTTTTCCACAGCAAGACATTATGGATTAACCTCCCCGTTATTATTCTCTCCACGCTGGGCGGCACCGCCAATTTCGGCATTCAGTCGGCATTTAGCGACCCCACCACCAAACAATATGCCAGTTTCGCGATTGGCGGCATTTCATTATTTGCGGGCCTGCTCACAACGATTGGAAACTATTTACGGTACGCGCAGCTGGAGGAGTCGCATCGTGTCGCGTCCATCGCGTGGGGCAAATTTCAGCGTCTCATCGCGGTAGAATTGGCGCTCAAACCCGACGACCGAATTGATTCCCTCGATTTCCTGAAAATCTGTCGCGCGGATTTGGACCGTCTCATTGAGCAGTCCCCGCCGATTCCCGAGGAATCCATCCATTTGTTCGATGCCGAGTTTGGTTCCATTAATGATTTGAAGAAGCCGGATATCTGTGGCTCGCTGGAGCACACCCGTGTGTTTGAGAGCTCCGAGACGCGCCTGAAACAAGTGGCGACGGAGGCCGCGCTTCTCCTGCGACACAAACGGAACGCGCTGAACGAACTTCTGTCGCCGCAGATTCAGAGCACCATTCGAAGCCAAATTGATACGCGTCTGACGGAGGCGCTGGAAGAGCGCAAGAAGAGCATTGAGGAAGAGATTGAGCTACAACGGGAGGCGCAGCGAAAGGCTGAGGAGGAAATGCAGGAAGCCCTGGAAGCGCGGCAAAAGAAAATAGAGGATGAAATCAATGCGCTCATGAAGCCAGTTTCTGTCAAGCCGGCGAAAAATCCGTTTGAGAGCCGCATGAGTTTCAAGCAGAACCCGCTGTTCCAACGGCAACCGATACGCGCAACGCAAGCAACGCAAGCAACGCACGCAACGCAAGCAACCCATCCCTTTACACCTGTTACTTCGCTTACACCTGTTACTTCGTTTACACCTGTTACTTCGCTTACACCTGTTACTTCGTTTACACCTGTTACTTCGGTTCAACCCGTTGTACTGGATACCTCGCCAGACTTGCAAAATATCGTCATTATCCCGTCTTCCCAGCAGCCGGACAAAGCCACGCTTGAGGCATCAAATGAATAAAATTGATAATCCTGAGCCCCGCCAATAGACTATCCCACCATGCGTATGAATAAGGAGTCGATGCTGCAGCTCTTCCATCACTATGGGTACATTAAGTCGCTCTGGCAAAAGTCCAAGCTGCGGCAGATCCATGTGGCCGTCATCATGAAACGGGGCAAGATGCTGGAAATGGCCTCGAATTACCTGGGGAGCCGCACCAGCGGGTGCGGATACGACAACTTTTCGATTCATGCCGAGCGCGCGGTTCTTAAAAAAGTGGGAGACTATACGAAACTCAATGGGGCGATACTCATTGTGTTTCGGATATCACGGGGAAAACATGAGCTGGTGGAGTCGACGCCGTGCGAGACGTGCCGTCCGCATCTGGAGAAATGCATCAAAGAGTATGGGCTGCGGCGCGTGTATCATTCGTGAGTCATCGTTTCCATCATCGTGCGGCGATTAACCGATTTCCAAAATGACCACCAGCGCGAACCGTCGTATCGGTCCTCCATATGGGTGATACGACCCCATGGAATCGACGGTCCTTTTTTGTGTTTCGTGGTCGGCGAGTATCGCATCATGTGGTGAATAAGACGAACCATTTCGGATTCATGGACGGTCAGGTCAGGTGTTTGTTTCAGAAGCGTCAATAAGTCGTGGGACGATACATCATAGGATGACATGAGCGAGTCTCGAGACCAGTTCCAGCGCATTGGATTGGTTTGTTTCATCTCGCGAAACAGCGCGGGCATCACGTGCAGGTCGAATACCATATAGCACTTATAAGCATAATGAGGATAGCGTTTGCCGTATTCGTTGGTAACCGATTGAAGCCATGGGCCGACAGGCCCGCTTCTTTTCCAGAAGGATGTGGTGGCGGTCATGCTTTCCCATTCCGTATATCCTGGATCGGCGGCCACCCATGGTGTAATTCGTTCACATTCCAATAAGGATAGAAAAGAGCCCATGTAGCACGCGTTGAAACACATGACGGGGAAACGAAGACGGTGTTCTTCGAAGAGAGACATGAGGTCGCACATCTTGAAAAATGCGCTCGAATTCCGAATCCATCGGCCGACATGGACGGCCCCGCCGTGACCCGAATATAATAGTCCATCAAATGCGGTTGTGTAGGTTGCAAGAAGATGACGCAGACATCCGCGAAGAATTCCGTTCCATGTTTCTGCAGAGGACTTAAAGAGCGGCCCTTCTAGAACTCCGTCTTGCCATTTCCATATTCCATTATGAGGCGAGCGGACGGTTGTATGAAGTGATATGTAATAGATGGTATGGGGTCGATGAGCGGGCGTCCATTTGTACTTTCGGATTTCTTTGAAGAAGTCGTCGGACTCTTTTTGATTGCTGGCGATGCATAGGGATAAATAGGTGAGGCGGGACATCGCCTTTAATAAAAAGTAATAAAAACGACGGACCTAAATAAATAATCGGTTTAACAGTCAGGGTGTCCGGAATGGAGAATTACACAAAAGTACAGCAATGTTTTGAGAAGGAGGGATGCACATTATTGACTACGTTTGAGGAGTTTGAAGAGGTGCGTGCTACTGTATTGAATAAGTGCTATCAATTTGTGCGAGTCAAGTTTATTGGGTCCTGTATGCATGAATCGAGCGCGGTATATACGAATTTTAATTTGCGTAAAACAGGGCTAACATGCAAGTCATGTGTGACAAAGATAAATCGCGAAAAACTGAAGAAGAATAAAAATACGAATGAAATTGAATATGAAGGGATTAAAATAATTGAAGAGTGCTTGTCACTGCATTATGAAGTAATTCGAACAAAGGAGGGGTGCTTGGCAGATATTGCAATTCGAAAGAAGGGAACACAGGATGATATTTGGATACCGATGCAGGTGAAAACGACGATGAATATTAGTCATGGGATGTATTCGTTTACTGTCAAGAATATATATAAAGATATGCTAATAATATGTATTTGTATTTCAGAAAAAAAAATATGGATAATTCCGTTTAATGATATCACATTAAAAGTAAAATTAAATATATCGGTAAAGTCAAAATATACCAAGTATTTAATTGATAATCAAATGATTCATACTGTAATTGATAAATATGAATCAAAAATGATTCATAATAATATTGATACAATCTTACTTCCTGTTAATCCTACACAACAACGTGAACAGCAATACGTTAAAAAGAGAGAAACATACCTTCCATTTTTAGCATATGAATATCCTCATATCCAGAACACATGTGTAGATGTTATTGTAAATGGTAAAAAGATACAAGAAAAGGTATTGGGAATTAATGAATATAATAAAGGATTTTATTGCGGATTAGCTGCAAATAGTAGTAAACTTGATGGAAAAAGACAATATAGAAGCTATCAATTAGGTGAGAATGATTATTATTGGTTACATTCAAATATTGATGATAGATTCTGGATTATTCCAGAAAAGGCACTGTATGATAAAGGATACATATCGAATGCGAATGAAATTAAATCAAAGAAGACATTATGGTTCAAATCAACTCCAAATAAACAAAATAAGTGGTTAGATGATTACGAATTTTCATATAGTAATGTAAATCGTGATGCAATTATGAAACTATTTGAATAAATTCAAGACGATGACACGTATCGAATTAAGAGGGAGTCGGCCGAGGCTGGGTTCGAACCAGCGACCCTTGCATTAACAGTGCAAAACAACTTCCAACTGTGCTACTCAGCCTTTCCCCACTCTCTCCGTAGAAAAACAAAACGGAATCCAGACGCATTAAATAACAAAACACCCCTTCTCTTGTTCATGCCGACATAGTGGACATTTAATGCGTTTTGTTGCTTGTATTGCTTGCGCCAAAGGCACGATTTGCATCACGCAGTGCTTGTGAAATACATGCCCGCACTCGAGTTTCCCCCAAACGGACGATAACGTGTGGTAATCATCATCGTGACAAATCGCGCACATTTCTTCATAGGTAATTTTGGAGAGCTCGCACCCGTCGCAGCACGCCTTCCCGCGCTCCACCAGCTGGTCCATGCAGTGCCGACAATAATACAGATTCTTCAAATCAAATCGGTCCAACCGACGAGTAATTTCTTTTACAATAAAATAAGGGTCCTTCCCTTCCGTCGTGGTCTCGTATTCTACGAGAGCATATTCGGATTGCGTCACGAGGATGGTGTACATAAATCCCGTTATCAGGAATTCACCTCCAAGCTCGTCGTCATGATTGAGTACCGTTGCGAGAACCATATGGGCATAATGATTGATGTTCACAGAAAAGCGGAACTCGCATGGCGCGCGGTCCGAGTCTTGAATAATTTCTTTGATGCGCTTTTGAAGGCAGAACACGATTTTTTCCATACGCGGTCCGTGTAGTAGCTCCCCCGTCTCCACCCTTTTCATCCTACTGCTTCTGGATTAATTCCTTCAACCCCGTCATAAAATCCATTTTCACAGACCACCCAAGCCCCTTCAGTTTCTCGTTGCTGATGTAATAGCGCTGGTCATTGAAGGGTCGGTCCTCGATGTAGGTAATCCACGAGTCAACATCGTCTGCATTGTGAATCAGCCGAATCAGTGTCTTGGCGAGGTCCAACACGGAGCATTCCTCTTCCGTCCCGATGTTATAGATTTCACCGATGACGCCGCGCTCCAAAATCACGGCAAACGCCGCCGCCGTATCGTACGCGTGCAGAAACCCGCGCACCGCCGAACCATTGCCCTGAATTGTCACCTTTTCCCCCCGTTGCAGCTGCTGAATGAACCGCGGAATCACCTTTTCGGGATACTGGTTCGGCCCATAGACGTTGTTGCCGCGCGTAATGATAATCGGCATCTTGTAGCTGTGGGCGTAGGCCTGGACGATGAGCTCCGCGCCGGCTTTCGTGGCCGCGTACGGATTGGTGGGGCACAGAATCGACTTCTCGGTTTTGTGCTGTTCCTCCGTGGTGTTCATGGATTCGCCATAGACCTCGTCCGTCGACACGTGAATGAATCGCTCAATCTTACCATAGACGCGGCAGCACTCGATGAGAATATGGGTTCCCAGGACGTTGTCATAGGTAAACGCCAGCGAATCGTCGAAGGAACGCTGGACGTGGGACTGCGCGGCGAAGTGGATGACGTGGGTGGGCTGGTAGGTGGCAAGAATCCGCTGTATAAAATCGATATCCTGGAGGTTCCCGTGCACAAAATGGTAGCGGGGGTCATGTCGAATGGCCTGCTCCACGTTCTTCTCGTTTGCGCAATAGTACATGGCATCCAGATTCACGAGGGTCTCGACGCCTTTGGGAAAATAGTGATTGATGAAATGGCTGCCGATGAAGCCGTAGCCACCGGTTACGAGGAGCCGCATAAATGTTGAAACAACGACATAATGGTTTAGATGGTGTGGAAAGGGTATAAAAAAGAAAAGGGTATTCTGGAGTAGTTCCGATGAATAAAATCTGCCCGAAGTGCGCAGCGGATCCGACGAGCCATTCATTTAAAAAGGTGTCGGACAAGGGCGACGTTACCATTTATTATTCGCACCCGTCCAAGGCCAAACTCTATGATGATTTTGAGGGTATCCTGTCACATGTGGACAATATGTTGACGCTGCAAGGAAAGAAGCCATGGCTGTGCATTCTGGATGGTGATGGGTTCGATATAAAACATGCATCACAGGTCCGAATCGGCGTGGCGCTGATGGATTTGATGATGAATAAGTATGGGGCAACGATGAAGGAATTCAAGGTAATCAATCCGACATGGCATATTCATGGACAGGTGACGGTGGCGAAGATGACGTTGACGCCTGAGCTCTTTGCTAAGATTGTGGTATTGGATGACCGCAAGCATAGTATTTTGGAGTTCATTTAGGGGGACGCTGCGCCCGTTGGGCTTGCCTCCCCCTTGCCCCCTGCACCGTTGTATTTATACGATAACTGATATATTATTAGTCCTTCAAACAGGTCCGAAGGCACTCATCAAACAGCCCTGGAATAAAGCGGCACTCTCGAATGCACTTCATCTCCTGCTTCGTCAGCTTCTTCTTCGCCGTTTTCCGCACCGTCTTCTTCCCCTTCTTGCTAACCAGCGTCACCTTCTTGAACCCAACGCGGCCCGACATAACAACACGGTCTTCCCGCACCGTGTTTTTATCTTTCGTCTTAATCTTACGAATCTGTACCGAGTTATACGCCTCTACCATCCTACTATTTAACAGGTTATTCGTGCTTTACCGACATCGCTGCCCTGTACTCGATATAGGGAGAAACCGACGTTCCCAGCACATACGACAACGTACCATTGCGCATCATAATCACATACCCACCCCGCGCGAGCTGAAACGGTCTTGTCAGTGTATTGAGGAAATTATATGGACCACTGGTGGCCTGCGGGTCCGACCAGGCCGGCAGGATATAATCGCTGAGTCCTACCGTGACCGACCCCACTCTCACAGGAACCACATTGCCCTGAACGGGGTCGGAGACTTCTGCGGGAACCAGGGTGCCATTCGACAGCTGCCACCACACATTCACATTCTGATTCATAATCATCTCGAAAATCTCATGAGCGAATGCCTGGGCCACCGTCGGAACGCGCGCCGTCGCGCCCATCAGGATGGCCCCACCATACTGCAGGACGGTCTTAACAAACACCTTAGAGAATGGGACGTTGCCTGTTTCCGTGTGATACGCCAGTGCACCCGACGCATCTGAATTGTCCATGAACACGCAATACATTCCCGTCCCGAACCGCATGTTGGGCGGCGCGGCCTGGCAGACATAGCTCTTGTTTCCGATGGTCCACGCAGAACAGAAGGCCGGTAGCATGGTGTTCAACGCATTTATCATTAGAATCATGTCGCTTGTCTTGAGCACGGTGCTGTTGTTAAAACAATAAATCGTCTGAGACATTCTACTAAGTACGAGTTTAAAGAAGGGGCGTGAATGGTATCGTGTGGAGGGCACATGGCGAGCAATTGCTTGAATTTCTAACACAAATACGCGAGTTTTTCCGAGTGGTCAAGGAGACAGATTTAAGACCTGTTGCTGAAAAGCGCGTGGGTTCGAACCCCACAACTCGCACTTTTTTGATAATCTCGAAGATGCTCAAAAAAGTTGAAATAAGGTAGTAAAGAATTATTACTATATTCTAGTAGTAATGGGTTATCTGTACAAAATAACCAATAAAATCACTAAAAAATGCTATATTGGCGTGACCACACAGCCAACTTGCGAATCTCGCTGGAATGTACATATAAGGTCTTTGAATTATAAGCAGGGCTGTCCTCTACTCAAAAAATCCATGAAGAAACATGGTATCGATAACTTCACATTCGAAATCCTTATTATTTGCTTTGATGACGATGTTGTGAGATGGGAAAAAGAATACATCAAGAAATATAATTCACAGGTACCAAATGGATACAATATTCTATCAGGTGGTCAAATAGGAGATGGGAACGTAGGATATAAGCATTCAGATGAGGTGAAGGAGATAATAAAACAAAAAGGCCGTGAATTCAGAGCAAAGAATCCAAATTACTTTGAGTTATGCAGAGAAAAATTTAATAAATCGCGCGAACACTTTGATTTTTCAAGTCGCATCAAGAATTCAGACAAATTCCAAAAAGCAATGCAAGAACGAAGAGATAAAATTAAATCAGGTGATATAAAAATGACAGAGGAACATAAGAAGAACGTAAGTGAAGGACTGAAACGCTACTATGAAAATAATAAATCTAGAACTGGTGTATCAGATAAGCATCGTGACGCAGTTCGAAAAGCTCTTAGTAAGCCTATTATTCAATATACAAAAGACGGAGTACTTGTAAAGGAGTATTCTAGTATTGCAGAAGCAGACCATATATCAGGTGTGAAAAAAAGTAACATACATCAGGTTCTATCTGGAAAGCATAAACTTGCAGGAGGATTCATATGGAAATATAAATCGCTTACAATCGCAATGGAATCAGTGACGGCGATAGATTTGGGTCCAGAACCCGCGGATGGCCCAGTTCAATCACAGGTGACCCAATGATATGATGCAGCCGCGCCATACGAGATTCTAATTCGGGTCGAACGGGCTCGCTGACATACCGATGAATCACGATGGGCAAGTTGAACGCGAGCAAATGATGCGCGCCGTGCAAGTAATCGTATTCATAATCCGCCAAAAAGAAACACGTCATATCCGCCGCGGCCATCAGTAGCCCCGCGTACAAATACGGATTCCATCGAATCGGGCGAATATGGGAATAGTGAAACCCCGTCATGGCCAGCATCAAGAAGATTGTCACGGGCAGCACAATGACCGCGCCGAACTGCATGTATACCAAGGAGACCAGCACCGTTTGAATGAAGAAAAGTTCCATACGCAATGCATCGTGGTTAGATAGCATCATGTAGACGGAAAAGAGGTAGATACTGAGATAGGAATAGAGTCCGTCGAGAAAGTCGAATAGCCCCTTGTCCTCAATGTGATAGAGGTTGGACCAATTGAGGTGATGCAGGAAGGAAAAGAGGGAATTGAAGAGGATTTGTAAAGAATAGAGGTAGTTGCGATGGTACTGATAATATATAATACAAGGAAGGGAAGCCAGATTGGTTAGGACCACAAAATAGCTCATTGCTCAAATAAGGCCACCAGTCTTTATAAGGCCTAAATGATTGCCCACCTATCCATACAGTATGCCGAACGAGTGCAACAATCGCATTACGATTACAACAAAAAACGATTCTGATTTGGATGAAATCATAAAAGAGCTTCCGTCGCAGACATCCATTTCACAGCGCGGGTCGCGCGGGGTTCGCCTGGAACAGAACACAGCATGGAAACCGGATTTCAATTGGCTGGAATCGATTGTGCAGAAATGGTCTGGGTGCTGGGTGAAGAATAAATGGATTTCGGAGGATGGCAGCGCGGGAATATGGATTGGATATGGCGAGAAGCGCGAGGCGTTCGAGTGGAATGACCTGTCGCTGGAGGCTGAGTTCTATGCGTTTCGATAGCTTAGACCCGTGAACATTCAAAATGGGCATTAGGCAAATATTACCGAAGGGAACCTGGAATCTTATTTAAGAAAGTTCACGGGCCGCGGCCGCTGAATCATTTTTAATGTTCAGCGGTCTAAAGACTCGTTCGTATCGTGTGGTAGACAGGCTGTGTCTCGTTAGGCCTCCTTAACTCCAATTGGCAGAGTAATCGCTTTGTAAGCGATAAGTTACTGGTTCGAGCCCAGTAGGTGGCATAATCCGATAAGGATTTTCAATACATCGTAATATATTGAAAACCTAAAAATATTGCTACACAGTACAGTAGTGGGATGGGGTACATCTATAAAATCACCAATACGGTGAATAACAAGTGCTATATTGGAGTGACGACGGCAACTAATCCGAATGAACGATGGTCGCATCATAAATCAGCAATACGAGCAAATATCGGTTGTCCTTTTCTTCAAACCGCCTTTAAGAAACACGGAGAGGATGCATTTAAGTTTGAAGTACTTATCATTTGCTTCGATGAAGATGTATTCAAGTTTGAGAATGAGTACATTGTAAAATATAATAGCATGATTCCAAATGGCTATAATGCAGCACAAGGTGGGAAGATAGGTATGTCATTTCTAGGGAAAAAGCATACAGATAAAACAAAGAAGATTATTAGTGAAAAGTCAAAAGCACATAATGCAAATCCAGAAGTACGAGAACGTGCTCGACAGAATACAATACAATTTAATGCCACACATAACATTGGGGAATTAATGAGACAATCAGAAAAATGGCAGAAAGCGTTAGCAGAAGGTAGAATTGGAGGTCATGCAAAACAAACAGAAGAATCTAAGAAAAAGATTAGTGAAAGCCTGAAGGAATATTATAAAAATAATACAGTTAATCTAATAAAGCAAATAAGTGCAATTAAAAAAGCAAATAGCAAAAAAGTAATACAATATTCAAAAGATAAAAAAGTAATACAACATTTTGATTCAATAACAATTGCTGCAGAAAAAACAGGAGTTGGTAGAAGAAATATAAATGCATGCACATCAGAACGTAGCAAAACAGCAGGCGGATTCATCTGGAAATATGAAGAGCCTAAAGACACACCAGTAATAGAAGAGCAGAATCAGGCGGGTTCTCAGTAAGCCCATTGGCGAAATTGGATATCGCGTTCCACTTCTAATGGAAAGATTGTGAGTTCAAGTCTCACATGGGCTACATTGTGCCGTGAATAACGGTACAAAATACAAGCAGCTTAGCTCAGATGGCAACGAGCGATGCGCTCATAACGCATAGGTCCGTCGATCGAAACGACGAGCTGCTAGCATGATTCAATCACATTCAATCATACTAGCGTGTTTTATAACATAAAGAAAACCTCACGTCTCCCAATAGATGGGCTGTGGTTGTGGTAAAAAAGGCGGCGCGCCGCCGCCCCTGATGCTGCAGGCGCAACTCCTGGCCCCAATCGAGTGGGGCCCTATTTTATGGAAATACCTGCATTGCCTGGCGGAGAAAATCGGAACGTCGGGCAATAAAGTGATTGACACGGACCAAGCGAATTATATGGAGACACTGGTAACGATGTTGCCGTTGATTATACCGTGTACGGAGTGTCAAGGACATGCGGCGACGTATTTGGAATTGCACCCTCTGCCGACACTGAAGGGATTGTATGGGGCTGCGTTGACGGCTGCCGTGAGGATGTGGTTATTCGAGTTTCACAATGCGGTCCGTGCGCAAAAGGAGCAGCCTGTTATGGTATCGACGGTGGAAGACTGTGCTGCATTGTATGTGGGCTGTTCGGTGCAGAAGTGCGAGTACACGGCGTTTATTCAGAGCGTGGCGGCCGCGGTGAGACAGGGATGGGTTCGCATCGATAATTGGAAGAAATGGTATAGTAACTCGGAAAGATTAAGAATTCTATCTGGGAATCTAATTGTGTAAGCCGCCGAAGGCGGCGACACGGCAAAGCCGCTGTAAGCGATAGAGGCGGTGGGGACGTCTTTGTGTCGCCCGCCGAAGGCGGGCTTTGGGGGTGAAAGAAAATCAAAGATTTCTACCAGTGACGCTTGTGTTTTAACGGTAGAGGGGTGTGGGGACATAAGTGTCCCCACCACATAAAAATTGTAGCATAGAATAGATAAATGATATTGATTCATTCTCTTTTCACATCCGATGAACTATCCTCTCTTTTGACCCAAGACGAAGTCATCCGCGCCAAACAGCGAATCGATGGACAACTGTCAGGCTCGGTCTATTTTTCCCTAGAGCTTCCCGTCGAGCTTCACTCCAAATTGTCGAACGTCTTGAGTCGAGAACTATCGGTAAAACGTATTCCAATGCGCTGGATAAAGGGAGATATGGCTCCCCACGTAGACGTCGGCTCACAATCCTTTGAACAAACCTACTTAGCCTACCTCACTTCCTCTTCAGGCAGCCTCGTATTTGGCGATGAAACCTATCCGATAACGCAGGGCACTGTATACAGTTTTCAGCAAGGATGCGTACATGGAACCATTGGTACCGGTTCCGAACCCCGTTTGTTGCTGGGCCCGATGAGTGAACAGGGATTCGCCGTGGGTGCATCACCGAGTCTCATTTTCCCTGGAGAAACCACGGTGTATCTTCAGCAAATAGAAGGATATACCGCCTTCAGCACAGACCAGCAAGATTGGTATACCTTTAGTTGGCCGGCCACGGTGTCTAACTCGGACACCAGTCTCGGCTTTGTCACTGTAGAATGGACCACTGACATGACGCTGGACTCCCCCAATATGTATTTTATCTGCGGATCAAGCCATATTCAGTTTGGTAAGGAATCCCTCCGTAACGACGGTACGCGCCCCGTGATAACCGTAACCGCCGCGGACTATACTGGTTTGATTCAGAACGGAATGGGACCGCAGCAAGGAACGCCAGGGCTCAACCCGAGTGAACTGAATGGTTATTCGGACATTCGAGTATATAATCTGTTCATAGATGGAACAGGGTCCTTGAAGGCAGGAGATACCTTCGATGAGGGCGCGGGATGGTTCACTCATAACTATTTTGGAAAGGGCGCCCAACGCAATATCATCATTAACTGCAGCTCTGCAGGCTCCATTCCGAACTTTTGCGGAGGCATTGTGGGACGAAACTCGGGAGAAGAAGGCGACGATAATTCAAGTGCGGGGTTGCTCCTACTCGGTTGTTCCAGCACAGGTTCCATTTCCACTCAAGGAGGTGGCATCGCAGGTGCATATATTGGATATAATGCGGGCAATACCATTCTATCTGGATGCTACACCACAGGTGCCATTAGTGGTAACGGTGCTGGAGGTATCGTAGGTGCAAATACGGTAAGTGCCACGATACAAGATTGCTATTCCACGGGTCAGATAAGCGGCAACAATGCAGGCGGTATCATCGGTGCGAATGCAGGGAGGAATGCAGTGGTTCTACAGAACTGTTATTCCACGGGAAACATCTCAGGAAGCAATGCAGGAGGACTATGTGGTTCGATGGTCACCGCGAATAGCACGGATTTATTCATTACCATTACCAACGGATATACCACGGGAAGCGTGACCGGTCCTCAAAGTGGTGGCATTATCGGTTTATTGTTGGAATCAAGTGGTTCTATTAATAAGTATATCATCAATGTGTATACAACAGGAATGGTCAGTGGGACGGGATACATTTACGGAAATAGTGCGTTGATTGATACATTACAATACTCCGAGGCCGGTTCGGGAGGTTCGCCAGGCAGTTGGAACACGGCACATGCCAATACGGTTCTGAATCCGGTCCCCTCTTCCGAACCTGGTATAGGAGAAATATGGATATCAACGGGAGTACAACAACCCTATGAGCTACGCAATATGGGATATACTCCATATTCAGCCCAGAACATATTTGAGACTGCCTCAAATATTCCCTTCTTAAACCGAATCTATCCCTATAATTCGATTCTGACAGGCAGAGAGCCCTATAAAGATATGGCGAACAATACGTATACACGTAGAATTACCCCCTTTGACTTTCAAGGCACATTCTTTTCAGACATGAGTGATTTCATTGATGGGAATATCCTTGCGGGAGATAAATCAGAAGAGAATCGGTTGATTGCCTCCTATTGGCATGATTTGGGCAATGACATTTTTGATAATTGGGGATTTTTTTATCTGTATGATGTCTCCACGGGTAGATATTATTTTCCGCTTCTGACCCCTCAAAATCAAGATGATGGGATAATCACCACACAGACCTTTCTGGCGTTTGGACGCACCTTCACCCTTCGTCATGGTTGGGCAGCAGAAGGTATTTTTATGATGGATTGGTCCGTGGCGGATTCGCTTCCATTTCGTTTTGGAGCGTATGGAGACATGGGGTCGGATGGATATGAAGAAATCGAATACCGAACACAGCCCTATACGATGGGGGGGTCACCGCGAACGCTCTATTATCACCGTGATGCACAGATTGGAAGTACAAGTGAAATCCTTTATACTTACTTCATCCCCAAAGAACCCACGGAAGCAACATCCACGCCTTATAGTGTTGTATATGATGATACTTATATGAGTATGCGAACCAATGCGCTGACGGTGGGCGTGACCATCTATTTCGCGAAAACATACAATGTAAAGAAGTGGGTGATTTCCGAAATTACTTCATCTCAGATTGTCCCTATCATTGTCTCTTTCCCCTCAGGCGGTTCTACGCTCGCCGCACTCGTGCCAAATCGTAATTATGAGCTCCTGATGGTGGAAGGTGATGCGGGCTCTTATAATACGTTTACGATAAACCCAGTGACGGGTGTCATCTCCACGACTTCTGCTACGGTTCCAGGTGCGTATACTCTCTATCTACGTAACACAGGAAGTTACCATATCACTCAATTTGATTTGAATGTCACGGAAGCAGTCGTAGTTAGCACGGGATGTTGTGATAGAGTGCTGGATGTAAAGGGTCTGGATTACCGAACACAAGCCGAGGTCATTTCTGGAAATATCATTCTGAGTAGATTTTCTGAACGACGCGGCCCGATCTCTTCGCTCGATATTATACGAATGAAACAGGCGATGGCGCAAAAGCGTTAAACACGATACACGCCGTCCCCATAAATCTACTTGGTACAGGGGTATGGGGGTAAAGCATCCGCAGGATGCGGACTCTTTAGAGATGTAGTTTGCTAAGCAAACGTAACGTCCCCATAATAGGCAGCCAACCACCCAATCGCACTGAACACAACATCCGACACCTGATTCAGCAGATTATCGGGATACGGTTTTCCGCCAGGCCACATAGTAAAATAGGTATTAATGATGTTCATACCCCATTGTGTATTTTCCACATACTCAAACACGATATGAATCACAATCAATACAAACAATGAAATAGACCAAAAATATGCCACCACGCCCATCGAAAAATGCAGAAGCGAGTATTGGTCAAACGCCTTGAATCCCATCTATCCTATAAGTGTATTTATAGGATAGTTTGTAAAACAGGATGTCCTTATGGAAGCGAAGAAATGTCGATAGCCTCCGTATCCGCGTTGAGAACTTGGTTCTGGGCCGCGCCCAGCATCGGAGGCGCCGTGATGTTCCACGAGGCATTGATGTAGCCATCGACGAGAATCGCCGCCGCCTGTGCACCCGTGTGCGCTGCAATGGTATGAATACCACCGTACAACCGAGACATTCCCGCATGGTCCGCGATATCGTCCCACGTGGAAAACGAAAAGGTAACGGGCTGTGAAGGCGATACATCAATTAACGAGGACCGAGTAGGGATGACAAAATCGCCATAGGAACCCGACTGCGTCTGCGGAAACAGCGTGGCCATCCACGGCAAATTATCGTACACCACCTGGCTCTTGATAATAGAGGAGCCAAACCACTTGCCCATGGTCAACGCGAATACCTTTCCAAAATGGCTGTGGCCCGACGTGAAATCAGGGAACGGCGGGGTGACGAAATTGGCGCGCTGATACGGAACCCACTGCGCGCCATCGATAGAGCCATTCCACGACGCAATGGTCTGACCCGCATACCGACGGCGAATCTCTTGAATCGGACGGTCCTGCATGTAATGCGCCTTGATGCGCCATGTCACGCGCGAGCCCTCGAACAGATGCACGGCGAGGTCCAGTAAGGAAAAGATAAGAACAGGGCAGGTAACCGCGGTGGAGCGCACATACTCTTTCCAGAACCAGACGAACATCATGGGCGGCGAGAGGGTGCCGGCCGCGGAGCCGGCCCACAGTTCCGCCTGGGCTTTCTGGGAATCCGTGAGGGAGGCGGTAATGGCCAGAACCGCGTCGATTTCGGTGTCGCGCGCGGCACCCGTGACAGGCGCGCCAACCGAGTCCTGGATATCGGCCTCGTCCGCCTCCGATAAACACGTTGATGTCACGCTATCCCATGTATACGATAGATATCCCTTACGAACACCTTGAACGGTCAGGCGGGTATATTCTTGAGGAGCAGGGAAGCCATTAATCTGGTTCACGGTCACGCCGTCCACGACGACGGTTTCGTTCCAGTTCGCCGACCCCGTCGGCATCGTGGTGAGCGCGGCAGAAAAGCCGTCGGATTGGCGGCCGAGCATCCAGAGGTTCCATTGAGCGAGCCAGTTGTCCCACTGTCCTTCCGTCTTGACACGTGCCACGTCTACGGAGAATGCGTAGGGCGATACGTAGCCAGGGATAAGCTGCGGCGTCAGGTAATCAATCACGGAAGCAATCCAAATCAGCGCGTCGCAGGGTGTCAACACCGCTCCCTTGGACGCCCAGTCCCAGTTATCATGGGTGCCTGTGATGCAGGCATCCGCTGTAATCCAGTTCCACGCCTGTGCGACGGAGGCGGACCAGAGATAGATGACGCGCGAGACGGTGGTGGGCGCCTGGTTGATGGAGGCCGCGTAGGCCATGACTGTATCGAGACCGAGATTGAGCACGTAGGTGAGCGAGGGGGCGACGTCCATCGATAGGAGACCGTTTCCAGACAGAATGGCGGCCAAATCGGATGGCGGGGCGACGAAGGATGGTGTCGTGAGAATAGGGCCCGCGCCGCCCTGGTTGATGGCAGAAACCGTGAAGGTATAGGGTTGCATGGCCTCGAGTGACAAGAATCGATAGGTGGTTTCCGTTGTGGTCACGGAGGGAAGGGCGACTCCGTTGAGATAGGGGGTGACACGATAGGTAAAGGGTCCACTACCTGTCATTGGGGCCGCCCATGATACAATAATAGAACCTACCGTAAAGGTGATTCCTGATACAGCACCTGGAATATCATAAGGAGGTTGGGCCAAATCGGCGTTCAGTGCATCACAAGGACAACCCGCGCTAATGCCGACGCATAAGGGGAAGCGTGTGAATTGGGTCGACTGTCCCTCTTTTACCGAGTAGATGATGGAACTGTCCTTGATTCCGCGCATGGGACGCGACCCGAGCATCACTTGATTGCTAACGGACAAGAAGGAGCCGGCAATCGCGCGCTGCGACCTGCGCTGGGTCAGATGAGATGAATCGTAGTTGCGCGACATTCTATTCGTTTCACACAAAAAAAGCGTGGTGGAGACGCAAGCGTCCCGAAGCGGCTGAAAGCCGCGACGCCGCCGAAGGCGGCTCACACACCCCCTTCCATGTACTGTGGAGGTAGCGTCAGTCATGTGTCATTTACACCTTACGTATTTAGAGTGACATTATTCTATATCGGTGCAGAGGAGTGTGGGCTTATGGAGTGTACAGCCGACTGTGTCGGCATAATGTCCCCACTATATCGGTGCAGGGGTGTGGGGGCAGCATTGGCCCGAAGGGCCTTTTGCTGCCTCCACTACGTAGTGCAGACGGCACACAGGATGATACGACTCGCCCGCCCCCACCACGATATCATCCCCCTTTTGTCCCACATATTTCGAGTACACCGCCACCGTCCCATCGCGGCACACGGCGCAGAACGCACTCAGCCTCTCCACCTCCTCCGCATGGGGAATCAGACGCAGCATATCGCCAAACGGCGCCCTATCCGATGTTCCATCGAGCCCCGAGATGACAATGTGAATCGAAAGTTCATCCGCCCACGCCGTCACTTTCTCAAACAAATCAGGGAAGAACTGCCCTTCATCAATAGCGAGTACCTGGTAACTACCGGACCGCACCATGGCTTCCAGGCACTCGAGCCGCTCGACGCACACCGCCGCCTCAAACTCCTTGTCGTGGGATGATACACGGTCTTTTCCGTATCGCGTATCAGCCGCGTAATTCGCGACAAGAACCTGGTAGCCGATGGATTGGTAGCGACGGACGCGGCGCAACAGTTCCGTGGTTTTCTGGGCAAACATACAGCCAATAATCAAGGATAGACGACCCATCGTGCTTTTAACAACCTATGAAACACGCATCAAATTTATGAATTGTGAAACTTCACTCCGTTTACCTTCGAACTCTTTCTTGTAGCAGTATATGACTTGTAGATTTCCGTGTATCTGGAATCTATCATACGCATAACCTTTTTTGCCTTTGCATCCGATAGTGCATTACGTCCTGATACGGATGAATGGCGATGCACGAGTTTTCCAATAATAAGGGAAATGATTCGCGTGCGCTGGGATTCATGAAAATTATTGATAGGAAGGTGGAGCTCCTTGGCGATGTCATGAATATCATCCATGTGAAGCATTTGTAGGCGCTCTCGCACATATTCTTCGGTATTAGTGGATGCATTCACATTTGCGTTTGCCTTTCGCGTTTTTCCCCGTGTTCGCGGTGTGTTATGATTTGAAGGAATGTTAGGGGCATTCAGTTCCAGATAAGGAAGATATAAATCAATCAATCCATCCACTGTGATTTTGGACGGCCTGTCTTCATACGACAGGATAAACGCATGATGCTCATCAGACAACAATGGATGTTCCTTAATTCTCTCGATTAGCCCCGCTTTGTTTCTCGCGAATTCCTTTTTCAACGCGACACGAATCCGAGACATCTCTATTCTACTTACATATTTTCTACATGATTCCTCAGCGAGTACCCGTGTCTCACATAGCGTCTCATTGTATGTCCGCGGCTCTCCTTAATAAACTCTAAATGAAAACCATGCGATTCATACCACTTACATACCTTCACATCATCGACCGGAACCAAATACAACGCGGGATACAAGGCAAGAACAGCGATTAGAAGCCGACTTCCGTAACCGCACCCTTGTTGTGATTCGTTGATGCAGATGTATTCGAGTTTCATCCCTGAAACCAATGCGAAGCCGATAAGCGCGCCGTGGACCCAGAGGCCAAGCGATTCCGCGCGTATCTTCCATACCTTAGGGAATTGGTCGTGAATCGACGGGTGAAATACAGTTTGAAATAAATCCTTGCAAACGGCATAATCCGTATCTAAAAGCGGCCGAATCATTCTGTCCAGTCCTAGGAATTTACTAAAACGTCTTTTGGAGAGCCTCCCACGATACAGGGAATGCCGATTCCAGACAGCGATTCACGGCCGCCGCATAGTCACGGATTTCCTTTTGTGCATCGGCACCGAGACGAAGATGACAGAGACGAGCGACGGCGGCGAGACTCGCCGTTTCGATGAATTCGGTGTACATGCTCTGCGGCAGAACCGCGCGAGCCACTTCGGGTGCAACGCCGCGGTCTAGAAGACTTTGATAGGTAGCCATGGCGGATTCGATTTGTTCTTTGACCACGCGATGCACCTCTTCGGATTCTTCTACGGGTGTGGTCTTGGAGCCCTGTTTCACCTTGGCATCGCGCTCTCGAAGCTCGGCGGCGGCGGGAATCCAGCATTGAGGAGGAGTGTCCACGTAGCGACGGCTGACTTCATTGCGAGCAAACCCAATTGTATGGCGAAACCATTCGCGGGCCACGAAAATGGGCATCTTCAGGCGGAAGCGCACTTGGGGATGGAAGAACGGGCTCACGTGGTCGTGCTTGGCCAAATAATTAATTAGTTTCTTGTCGCCCTCGGTCAGCGAGGTGGATACCTTGTCAAAGGAAACGCGCGCGGCGTTCACGACGGTCAAATCGTCACCGAAGGTCTCGAGGAGTTCCACGAAGCCGACGCCATCGGCCATTACTTGAGACATCTATCCAAATAAATAATGAGCCGTTTAGACTGTATAGTGAAATCGCACCCCCGCTGCCTTGGTGGCCTTCCATGTATGTTCCATATTTGCATGCCCACGATGAATCTTGAATCGCTCCCCGCTCGCCGTTAGAATAACCACACCCTCTTGGTTCGCCCAGGGATTATCGGATTGAAACCACGTGAGAATTCCATCGTAGGACCATTGGGGCTGGAATTCAGGGGGAATCGGCATGGAGCCGTGAACGCTCACAAAACAGCGGTCATCTGTAAACCCATAATGGTCCGCGAACTTGCGACACATGAGCTCCACAGTAACCATTTCCTTTCCCGCAGCGACCTCGCTCATATGCCGTTTCACCACAGGTACGTCAAGCCGTTTCACCACAGGTACGTCAAGCCGTTTCACCACAGGTACGTCAAGCCGTTTCACCACAGGTACGTCAAGCCGTTTCACCACAGGTACGTCAAGAGAACCCTGAAAGTCGCTAACCCATACGAATGGATCCGCCTCAACAGAGCCCACTGCCGACATAACATACTTGTCCTCGACAGGGTCAATCGCCGTGAAACCGATAATGCTCTCCTCCGAATCCACATCAAACACATACAAAGGGACCAACTTCTCGTGCTTGCCCGTTCCACGAACCATACTCGTAACCCAACAGGGATAGCCCGCAACCATCTGACGGGTGCCACGCGCTCGGTCCGACATCGCGGCATAATTGCGAGATTTCTTAGTGATATCTTGGCGGCGATAGAGACCCCACTGTCCGTCGATGCAGAGAATCGCGCCACATGAGCCGTCGAGTTTGATAGAGGCGGTCCATGGGCCGTCCACCTGGAATGCAGGATGGAATGTAGGGTCAACTTTTGTGTGGTCCTCGGCGTTTCGCCGAAACATGGATTCCGTTTTTCCGAAAACGGGATGCATCTAGAGATAGTATTGCCCCTCTTTTAGATACGCATGGTTCGACGTCTACGCGCGACACGAGTAAGATAGAGTCGTTTTCCGCCCTGTATGCTTTTTATTTCTTCAAATGGAATACCCCTATCCTTGATGGGAAGCAAATAGGTTAGACTCATAAGATTATTAAAATAATTCAATATAAATGGATAAATCCATGGTGTAATCCACTTACAAAATTGTGAGATTCCAATTTCTTTATGAATCCCTTTAAAGAACTCGAGCCACGTAGTTGAATCGTTATATTTCTGTTCTAGCACCTCCTCTGTTAGGGGCGGCATCGCATGAATAGTAGACGACATCTCGTTCCATGGAATCTTCTTGGAGGAATCATATCGCTCTTTGATTCGTTCCATTTCACCTTCGGATTGCGGAGAAAGATATGCATCAAAACTCTTTTCGTACCATGTTTTACCAGAATACAAATAGCTCATGACCGCAAGATTAACATCCACGCCATGGTCACATGCTTTAGTGCTTATATCATTGAAACTAAGTGTCTTAAGAGTTGGATAGTTATGATGCAGATATTGAATAAATACTTTAATAAATGGATTCGTATCTCTATGTTGGAAATCATCAGAGCATACGCTGTCATATCGTGCCTTGATAAGATATCCCATCGGTTTAATGATTCCATTGTCCTTTATTAATTCCACGTGCATGCACCATCGTTGCTTACCTCCTAGATAAAGATTGATTGTTTTATTCGTTTCATAAGTAACCAACTGATATATTTTTGATTCTGTTCGAATCTCTGAATTTTTCCGTATGATTCCAACTGCATCTTCTGGATAGTCACCATTCCTTTTTGCTTTTCTTCGAAGTGACATTCTATTCTGTATTCCTATTTTCTGACTTAAATTGTATCAGCTGGTATCATGTATGCCCCGCTCCCTGTTTGAAGTGGAACTGCTACTAGACGATGCATTCTTAAAAAAACAGACGTCTTTCTTCCGCCCGAAACCCCATTGTGCATGAAGTATACCGAGTCCAAACATGGTGAACTGACTGAACAGGAGGTCATGGTCATTGTACAATCGGTTCGCCGTGTTATTGCAGATGATGTGGTCCTATTGGGTGTACGATTGAAGCCCATTCATCCCATTTTCATTGCGGTTCCTGGTGCATATTACTCGCGTCCTATCTCTCTCTATATGGATAGGAGCCTGGTAGCCGAGGGTAGTCTCACCGCCATGCTGGAACCACACTTTGCCTAAACATAGCCCGCGTCATAATCGTAGATGAAATCAAGAACCCATCAACGATGCAAGGGCCCGCTGGTATCGACACGTGCATCCTTTGCACCTGTTATCATGACACATCCGATTTCGGAACGCCGTGAGAGTATCCATCCAATGCCTCCGCTAGAATACATCCCGCGAATCAAAAAAGAGCACTCCATTACAAAGCCGACACAAGCAATCGAGAGAGGATACTGTTATTGATACTCATTAGAATGCGCCTCGCGTCGATGTATACCAACTGGAACCTGGTGGGTGTTGCCGCCAGCCCTTGGCTACCCGCACCTGTAAAGGATATTGTTCGCGCATCGTCTCTCTTGATTCTGGTGGTGATGGCAACGCTCTGGGTCAAAGAAGATATGATACGAATCTATGGAGAAGTTGTGGATACTTTCTCGCTACAATGTCTTCCAAAAGTCGTAAAAATAGAAATCGCCTTCCTCTTTGACATGGTCTTACACGTGGGACCCGTTCTCCTTCTCGGCCTCCCGACCAACGGCCTCTCGTTTTTATATGCGTCCGCCCTTCTTGGAGCATGGTATGCGTGGGCGAGAAACAAGATTGGATGGATTTATGCACCGAGCATTCAAGGACCCAAGGCTGACCGCGGCGTAGCAATTGCATTGCTTTCTGCATTGCTTTTTGCACTGTTTACAGCATTGCTTTGAGCATGTGCCGCCCGTTGAATCAGTCGCAGCAGGTTGGAAGGAAGTGGCGGAAGACCCATGCGGGCACGCTTGGCCTCGGACAAGGGACGGATAGTTGTAAAGGATAACATGTTGCATTCCACCATGGCGTTCACCCGATTTCAATTTTTATTGCGGCTTACAACAGGGATGTTTGTTATCTGGCTGACCATCATGATTCTTATTGGATTCTTCCTCGCATTCCGACCGAAACATACGTACAACCAGGCCCCACGTACCATATGGACATATTGGGAAGAGCCAGACCACTTGGACCCCTATAAACGCATGACGGACGAGGCAAAAGCCAACATCGCACGGTGGCGCGCCTTGAACCCAGAGTACAAGATTGTGATTCTAACGAAGAAGACCTATCAAGGATATGTGACGATTCCTGAGGACCTGAGAGAAAATCCGACGTTTGTCCCTGACCATTTCCCATCCCTATTGAAACTCTGGACGCTGGCGGAACATGGAGGTGTGTGGATGGACCCGACATATCCCTTGGAGAAACCGCTGGATTGGCTGTTCCCGAAGTACGCTGAGTTTGCAGGTATCAAAAACCATGAAATATCCACACGTCTCTTCGCGGCGAACAAGGGGTCGAAATTCATGGAGGCCTGGAAAAAAGAGTTCTCCGAAGCGGTGCGATTTCCGAACATGGAGAAGTACATGGCAGATAGGGCAAAGGTATTATCGAGTATTTATGAAGAGCCGATTCAGGTGGCGGTTCAAACTATTCTACAGCGGTATCCGACGGATTCGTTGATTCTGCACGCGGATGCAAAGAAATATATGAGTTGAGTAGAATGGCAGATGCAAGTGCTTCTAATAAATCACATGTAAACAGTAACTCATTAAACGACCCATTGCCAGATTTTACAAGTGATAGGATTAAAATGGAAGATATACTGGCGGGTGCTCATGGTTTAGCGTTTCCATATAAAGGATTTATGTACAAAGTATTTTTTAATAGTTATAATTTTCATAAAGAGTACGTTTCAAACATACAAAAGAAAGTAAATGACGCATTAACTATATCTACATATTTAAAAAACGACCGTATTAAAACATCTAAACAGTATGAAATACCTTTTTCAAAACTTCCAAATATAGTTCAACAAAAATATGAAGAGAAAATCCATACCAAGCCATCAAGTGTATTAATTGTAAGAATGCATATGTTAGGTACGGATTTGCTAGATTATAGTAATAAATTTTTGGATATGAAAGAAATGAAACCATTTTGGAGTATAGAACAATTATTTCAATTGTGTATAAAATGCTGTTATGATAATTATTGTTTATATAAGAATAATTATACACATGGAGATGTTGATTTTACAAATATAGTATGCGATACAAGTAGTGAAGTAAATAAAACGGATGCATCATTACCAGATTTACCCCTATTATGTAGAGTTATTGATTTTGACCATTTTGGTACAAGAGATTTGATATTTAAAAAAATATTTGATATGTTATATCAGCATTTCAAAAGAGATTCGAATATAACACATCTTACAAGATATCCTCCTATCATTTTATATATATTCTATAATAATAAAAATCAATACTATCAAGTATTAGATTCATATAGTAATGCATTTATAGAACAGTATGAAAGGGTTTTACCAAAAGATAAACAAAGAAGTAAAGAACAGATTGAGAATGAAATTAATAATACAATGCAAAATATAGAAGATACTTCTATAAATTATGATATTGATACATTCAGTTATGGAAATATACTTCGTATATCATTATATATATTTCTACACAATTCAGATTGGACTGATAGCCGTATTGTTGAATTGTATACAATAATAGAACAAATGACTTCTTTCTCACAATCGGAACGTATTACGCCACATATGGCATTTTTATTAATTGTAGAATGTGCAAATAAAAATAAGATTTCCCTATCATTCATCCCTGAGATACAAGAAAAAATTCAATTAGAATATGATGAAGCTAAACTTCAACCAGAGGAAGATAAGAATAGAGAAAAAGATGGTTCAATAAAAATACTACGCGAATATCGAACAAAAATACATGAGGATGGATATGAAAAATTTAAAGAGTTTTTTGAAATGCAGTATCAAATGCGTAGAAAGAAAGATAGAAACACAAAACATATGTTTCAATGTGTTATACATATATTATATGAAATATATCGTAATGATAAGGAATTTGATACATATGCTATGGATGTTAATAAAGAATATGCCTATGATAAATATGTATTTGAATATATGGATAGAATATTTATGAATGATGTGATTTATGGTTTTTATACAAAGAAAGAACTTGAAAAAATATATGGTACTGACATTTGGATGATAGTTGACTCGTATACTGCATATAAAAATTATAGTATAACACTGGAGAGGACTAATCCAATGATATGGTTTAGATTGACCATACTTTTATCAATGGAAAATTTATATAACAATCCTACTATTTCTAAAGATGAATTAGGTGAAATATTAACTTTTCTTAATAGTAATATTGAAAATATTCCAAAAATATTTCCAGAGAATGAACAACGATTATATCTAGGTATTTCATACTACATATATTTCCTTATTTATAAAATAACTAACAATATTCCACATCAAATTAGTTCCTTAACATATTCATCAAATTACGGATGTGTAATTTCACAAATAGAATTAGGTAACCTATCTACAAATAATGGAGATAAAATGCGTTGGTTAACGATTGCAAAACAAAGACTTGATATGATACCATCATACATGCTTACGAATTCATATAAGAAACGTGAAATCATAGAAATAAAAAAAAATAAGATATCTAACGATATAGAAAAATTAAGAAAAACATCTAACGACATTAACTCCGCTTCAACCAGTGCTTCCTCTACTGTAAAGGGGTTAGGCGGTCGACGCACTCACCGCAAAAAACGAGAACTTCGTAAACGCACCCTCCACAAAAAACGAAAGAATCGCACCAAACGCCGAGCATAAATCCTTTTCCTTTAATGTCCTTTGATAAGATGGTCTACGCGTCGAGTCGCGGTCCTTCTAGCGGCCTTTGATAAGACCGTTAACGGTCTCAGCCGCGTCTCGGCTCTTATGCCCTTTGGGCACGTCGGACCTTAGTGCCCTTTGGGCACTTTGTCGCGGTCCTTCTAGCGGCCTTTGGCCACGTCGTCTCGGCTCTGCCGAGACTTCTTCCATTTCGTATACATACGCGTCCACTGAATAAAGTAAGACGACGCCAGCCATTCTTTCGCTAACCCATCCAGTTCCTTTTCTGCAGGGGTGAGCGAGGCATAGAACTCTTCATAATCGTCAGGCAGCGGGGCCGCCTTAGGAGGTGCGTATTGTTTCATGATGTCTTCTTTACATGACAGTATCACCATCAAATTTTATTGGTCTTCTTCGTCCTCTTCTTCTTCTTCTTCCTCTTTCACGCGCCTGACGGCGTGCCCCTTATTGTATTCTCGCGTAAGAGCCGTTTTGAGCTTACTCGAAACTTCCACGGCATCCCATACGCTCTCGCCAATCTCCGTCAGCTGGTCCCTTGTGATACCCACCGCATCCATCCTTCCAATAACTCCCTGAACCACAGCCTTATCAGCCTTATCACCTAAAAGTGGCGAAAGGAGAATCCGCTGTATGTACTCCGCCTCATTCAACCGCACGGAAGCCACCGATAGGCCCCGCGCCCGCCCCACGTCTTCCATCCATCGCCGATGTTTGCCCCGCTTGGAGTTCTGCCCCAGAAGCCGAGGGAAGATTTGAAACGGGCAGGGCCCCGTGACCTTACGGCTCACCGCGACGGTGGAATGAACCACATGAGGAAGCAACGACCAATCCTGAGCTTTCCATTGACGCGTCGATACCATGTCCCCAAAAGAAACCTGTTCCGAGCCGGCAACGGCCTCCTCCAGAGTCCGCGACGCGGCCAGATACGCCTCCTGCACCATCAAGGGAACCATCCCATAATCCACGTAGACGAAATCGTCGGCCTCGTGAAGCGTCGCGCGCTTATTGGACATCAGTTTCTGGGTGGCGGAGAAGAGGTCGAGTCGCAACGAAGCATCCTTGTTGGAATCAGAAGCCCCGCGTTGAAACTGAAGGGCGTGAATCACGGAGCGAATATCATTGCCGCTGGTCTCGCACATGCGCTCCAAATTGACCTTTGACACGGTAATACCTTCTTTCTGACACACACCAATTAGGGCCGCCGCAATGGTGCTTTTCACGGGCCGACTGAACTTCACGGTGACACATACTTTCTGGAGCGGCGCGAGCTTGGGTACCATCTGGTTACCAATACAGATGATGGGTGCATTGGCTTTCCGAATCAAGTCCGCGAGTTCTCCTACTCCACCGCGGTCCTGCGCCGTGAATCCGTCGATTTCGTCCATAATAATGAGCTCCTTGCGAAGCCGTTTCATGCCGAGGGCAAAGAGCCCCCTTAGCTTCGCGACGGAACGCGTGTCGGACGCGTTGTATTCCACGACGGTATAGCCTTGGGCCGCCGCCACCAGATGCGCGGTGGTGGTTTTCCCGATTCCAGGCGGACCCGTAATCAGCGCCGCTTTGACCGACGGATAGGCGGAGAGCCATTGGCTCAACTGGGAAATGGAGTCCTTGTGTCCGATGACCTGTAATAACGACGTGGGCGCGTACTTGTCTGCCCAGAGCTCCTGTTTCGCCGATTCCTGTTTCGCCGCCTGTACTACTACCTGTCCAATCGACACAATGGGAATTCCAAGAAGAACCGCTTCCTTGTAGAGCGCCGATTCGGATATGGGTCGTCCGTCGTTGCATTTCGTGCCGGCGAAGAGGGTGCAGCCGACGCGAAGGGTCCTATAAAATCGCGCATTGGGATGTAGGCGAAGAACCTCTTCTTTTAGTATGTTTCCTGTAATAACGCAGTGCATTGTACTTTGGGTTGCTGTACCTGTTATGAATAGGATAATCAAATTTTAGGTTTAACAACTTAAACTGAATCTCCCATGTGATAGTAGAGATGAGCGAAATCACCAATCAAACCGATAAAAAAGAATTCGGATGGAGCGACGTGGATGAATCCCCAGTGATTTCAACGGTAGTACCGACACAAGAGCCACCGACGGTGGACCTGAGTGCATCCGTTTCGAATCTTTTGAAGCCTGAAAGCGAGGCAAAGCCTGAAAGCGAGCAAAAGACACACGACGTATCCGCCGCCGAGTCATCGGAAGAGAAGATGGAACTGAATCAAGAGATGATTGAGGCGCTCTTGAATAAGTTGATGGAGTTCGATGATATGCCGCCGCTGGTCGACGATGAAATTCCTGATTTGGCGTACTCATCGGATGACTCGTGTCCGCGATGTGATGCGGCGCTCAAGGTGCTTCTGTCCAATCGCCGTCCAGTGATTAATGTTGAATCAGATTCAGAAGAGTCACAAGACTCAGAAGACTCAGAAGAGTCACAAGATTCGGATTCGGACTATATCCCCTCGGACTCAGACTCGGACACGTCAGACCCGCCTACCCCGCGCACCCTTGCCTACCGCCAGGTGAATGTCCCGTCTGCGATTCAGTACATCACGGTCATTTTGGCCCTCGTGTATCTGTTTAAATTCTACTTCTTTATGAATGAGAGCCGTATTCGTTATCGCCCTTGTACTTAGAATACATTCTTCAACAAATACCTTGCAATCACAAATAGCACGCCACCCCACAAGGTGTCCGCCGCCGCGAACTTCCAATCATACCGCTCAAACACCGCAAAATTCGTGAATTCATAGACTCCGTATACGCATAGGCCGCGCGCAAACGCCTGCATATACGTCGAGGTTTCCAACAAGAGATAGGCCAAAAACACGTAGACCAACACCGCACTAACAAAACGAAACGAAATGGGTTCGCCCTGGATGCGCTCAATCATGGCGCGCCCAAAAATCCCCGCCGTGCCGAGCCAGAACATGTCGACAAAGACCAATACAGCCATCGTTTTCAGATAGACAGACGAGTTCATTCTATGAACCCATCTCTTTATTTAATGCGCGTTGTAATCACCCCATGAATCATCCCCACGAACTCCAGAGATGGAGACCATCAGACTCGATGCGTTCCACGCGAACCTCCACGGCACCCGCATTCTCTGTCAGGGCCCCTTCCCCAAATCCCATTATCCGCCTATTATGGACTATATTCATACCCTCCGCGACCCATTCAAGAAGCGCATCCTCCTCACCAATACAGCGTTTGGAATCAGCCGATATCTCCCATTACAGTATGATACGGTGTTCCACATGAAGGACACGGCGGACTGGACGCTTCTTCTTACGTATGCTACGTACGCACCGAAACCCCTGCTGATTGTGTCCGAAGATATCATTATTCCTGAGGGCTTATGGCCGAAGCTGAGCCGCCAGACCACGTTTGTAAACATCACGAAATCGATGGTGTTGAATGCGCGGCCGTATGAAACCATCTTTTTTGCTCCAATGGAGGACCATACCGTATCGTATGCAGACTATGTGCATAAGTTGCTGCAGAGCGTGTATCGCGCGACCTATTCCACGAAGGAACACAAGGAGATTCTGCAGGAACTGCGGGTGGCGACGGCGGGATTGGCGTGGTCCAAGATTGATGAGGAGCAGAATGGGAGTCTGTGCTGGTATGACCCCGTTTCCGTCCAGATGGGCGATAAGATGCTGCCGAGCCAAATTGCGGATGTGTTGCAGGTGCTTTCGGAGCAGATGCGGTAGGGATTTCTCTATTCTATTCGTAAATGAATGAGGTAGAGAGATTTTTACGAGCGGCATTACGAGCGGCATTACGAGCGGCGAGCCTTACGAGTCTTGCTCTTGGGCGCATTGGCCATCGACTTACGCATGAGGGTGAACTTGCCTTTCTTGGGCTTATATCCGAGGGCGAACAAATGCTTGATCGCTTTGAGGCCTGCCGCCCTCTTCTTACGCGAAATGATGCGACCATGGCTCTTCATCAGGTCCTTCTTGGTGAGGCCGCCAGGGGTGCGACGCGCCGTTCCGTGGAATACTTGGGCTTTGGATCCGCGAGCAAGAATAGCAGACATGGTTCTACTTGTCGGAGAGATTATTTCCCTCCTAGAAAAATTTGAAATCCCCGCCACGCACCCATAAAAGCACCCAGCCATGTTCGAATCCGAGCAGGATTTCTACGACCATCTGGACCACATCGAGCACGCGGACAATCTCGGCCAACTCAATATACTGCATTATGAAATTCAATATATTGCGCATCATCGTGTCTCCCCGTGCGCCGAATGGTACATCGAGCGCGTGCCCTATTTGCAGCGATACGACACGCTGAATTGGCGGGAATTCGCGGAGGAGTTCCGCGGGAAAAACACCCAACTACACATCACGTCCCTGCAAATCCGCGCCCGCCTCGATGCTCTCCTCGAAGAATGGTCCATCTCCTCATCCTTCAACCTGTTCCAGTATGCAGCCGTACTGACAGAAATCAGCCAGCTCTGGAATCATTATGAGACGACCTATGTGGGAGGCGAAACGGATAAGGACATCCTTAGTATCATCAAGGGACTAACACATCTGGGCAACTGAGCCCCGCAAAAATTGAAACCCGTCGCCGCCTCATCCAAGAGCATACCGCGGACCCATGACGCTCACCTATTTCAAGAACGACCAGGGCCAATTTGTCTGCCCGCACTGCAATATTACGATGACCCGCCAAAATTCCATGCACTATCACATGAAAAAGCACATGGACGAGCTCAATCACGTATGTAAAACCTGCAAAAAGGGCTTCCTCCAGAAACAGACGCTGGACCTACATGTTCGCTCAAAACACCCTGAGAATGTGGAGGATGTCAAGCGTTTCGTCTGCCCGTTCGACGGCTGCACGTTCAATTCCTTGACAAAAGGCAACTGCGTCATTCACTGCCTGCGTATCCACTTCCAAGAAGAGATGAAGGAATGTATGAAGGTCAATAACGAGAAGCAGATTATCTGTCAGACGTGCGCCCAGACCTTCCAGTCGAGTTGTAGCTTCTATTACCACTGTAAGAAATGCATGGTTAATGAGAAAAATCCCCTATTCGATAAGCTCAAGCACATCGAATGCCCTGAATCATCTTAATTGCGGCGTCATTCATCATTCGGCGACAGATTTCGGTTGCTTCTAGATTATCATCTTTGGGTCGCATGACGACCAGATAGGAACGAATCTTTTTTACTGTTTTTGTGAGGTCCATGAAACAACAGTGATCGACAATGTCTTCAGAGACAAACAGATAGGTGAATTTCGTGAAAAAGAGCCGTCCCTCCTTGTCCTCTTTGACCTGGATATGGGATTCCTCCTCGGATTCCTGGGATTTGAATTGGCGGAACTTGAGATCCAGTTTTCCAACCAGATCGGCGAGCGCGAACAGATTACCCGTGTATCCCTTGATGGCTTCGGATACCAATTCGACAACGCCCTTAATATCCGCGGTAACATTGGTATCGGAAATGGTCTCATCGAAATTCTGGTTGCCGATATCTTCCCAGCTCGCGTTGCGGTACAGCTCGTCATCGGGAATCACCTGGTAGGGTTTCAAGGCATCGACCCGTGCCTTTTTGGCGGCGATAGAGGCAGCCTCCTTGACAGCCGCGTCGCGTATGGCTTTTTCCTCTTGTTCCCTTTTTATACTGGCC
>Ga0214919_10001061_pt1 | contig 46263 bp, 46 predicted proteins | sample LL1503_MetaG_FD_177994 | JGI IMG/M metagenome (GOLD analysis project Ga0214919, IMG submission 177994) | Freshwater microbial communities from Lake Lanier, Atlanta, Georgia, United States - LL-1503 | ecosystem: Environmental > Aquatic > Freshwater > Lake | place: USA: Georgia | collected... | reverse complement strand
AACGGCAACCTTTGATTGCTGATTCATGTATGAAGTCTATCCTTTATGCCTGTAGGCTCTGCGACTATGTCAGAAGTTAAAGCAGGATTTGCGCGTGATTGGGTTGAGTTTTTTGACCCCAATGATGAAGAGACAATTTTCAAGTGCGATCTCACTTGGTTAACTTCCTATTGGACTTGTATTTACGGCGATGGCTGCCAAGGTGTCTTTAAGAGTCAGCCAAACTCAGGGTGCTGCACTGAAGGTGCGATGTACACCGATAAAGCAGATGAAGAGCGCACAATTAAAGCCGCTGCTTATCTGACTCCAGAAATGTGGCAGTTCTACAACGAGGCTCGTCCAAAGAAGCCTGGCGGAGATCTACGCATTTCAGAGAAAGATGAAGATGGGGAACGAAAAACTCGTCGCGTCGAAGATGGTTGCATTTTTCTAAACCGTAAGGGTTACGAAGCAGAAGGTTTCACAGGAACATTTGGTTGTGTACTGCACCATGTTGCACAACGCGATGGAAAACACTTTGCAGATACAAAGCCCGATGTGTGCTGGCAGTTGCCATTGCGTCGTAGCTTTGAAACTCGCGAATACGGCGAACGTGAATACTCAGTAACTGTGATTGGTGAGTACGAGCGTCTTGCGTGGGGCGATGGCGGCGATGATTTTGATTGGTACTGCACAAGCAATAGCGATGCTCACGTCGGAACAGAGCCTGTGTATATTTCCAATAAGTATGAACTTGAGCTCTTGATGGGCAAGGATGCATACGCCGAGTTAGCACGCCTGTGTGATGTCCGAATGGAACACATTCGCGATTCTGCAGCACGCTCACTTCCACTATTTATCATTCAGCATCCAGCAACATTGGCTGCCCAGAAGAAATAGTCAGCCCCTTGTCATAGGGTTACCTCATGGCCAAGGTTGAAAAAGATCCATTCCGCTGCACTGAGTGCGGTTGGACCTCCCAAAAATGGGTTGGTCGCTGCGGAGAATGCCAGGCATGGGGCGCGGTTGAAGAGATCGCAGCACCTAAGAAACTTTCACTTGTCGCCGGAAATGTAACCGCTAAAGCAACACCAATTGGCGATGTAGATCTCTCCGCTGCACATGCACGTGCAACTGGTGTCTCTGAATTAGATCGTGTTCTAGGCGGCGGATTAGTACCAGGAGCAGCGATTTTGCTTGCTGGAGAACCAGGTGTTGGTAAATCAACGCTGTTGCTTTCAGTTGCTGCACAAACAGCATCAAAGGGAATTCCCGCTTTATATATCAGCGGTGAAGAGTCTGCATCACAGGTACGACTTCGCGCAGAGCGAATCAAAGCTATTGATCCGCAATTATTTCTCGCCTCTGAAACTGATCTTGGAGCGGTCATTGCACATATTGATGCAGTTAAACCACAACTTGTCATCATCGACTCTGTTCAAACAATTGGTAGCTCTGCAGCAGATGGTGCACCTGGTGGCGTGACTCAGGTACGTGAAGTTGCAGGTGCATTGATTCGTATATGTAAAGATTGTGACATCACATTACTTCTCGTAGGACATGTAACTAAGGATGGATCAATCGCAGGTCCTCGTTTGCTAGAACATATCGTTGATGTTGTTTTGCAGTTTGAAGGAGAGCGTCACTCACGACTTCGTTTGATCCGTGCAATCAAAAATCGTTTTGGTGCATCAGATGAGGTTGGTTGTTTTGATCTCAGTGATACCGGAATCGAATCTGTTCTGGATCCAACTGGTTTGTTTACATCACGTCACGCCGAACCCGTACCTGGAACATGTGTCACCGTTACTCTCGAAGGCCGTCGCCCATTACTTGCCGAGATTCAAGCGCTTGTTTCCGCAGGACGAGAAAATGATTACGGAAATGCACGTCGAGTTGTTTCAGGTTTGGATTCTGCTCGTACATCCATGACCCTTGCCGTTCTTGAGCTTCGCGCCAATATTCGTGTTGGTGGAAGAGATGTGTACGCAGCAACTGTTGGTGGCATGAAAATGACAGAGCCCGCCGCTGATTTAGCCCTAGCTTTAGCTGTTGCATCTGCAGCAAAGGGCCTGGCGCTGCCTGCAGATCTTGTTGCTATTGGTGAAGTTGGATTAGCGGGTGAAATTCGCAAGGTAAGCGGTGTAAATCGCAGACTTCAAGAGGCGTACCGCCTTGGTTTTAAACGTGCATTAGTTCCAACAGGTTCAGATACAAAGATCGATGGCATGGAGATCGTTGAAGTCTCACGACTTGATGCCGCACTAAAACGGGTGAAAATCACCGGCGAATGAGTTCGTTAGAAAAACCAATTCTTGCCTGGTTTAAGAAAAACAAAAGAGATCTTCCATGGCGTGACACAACTCCGTGGGGTGTCATGGTCAGCGAGTACATGTTGCAACAAACACCCGTCAATCGCGTACTTCCTAAATGGAATGAGTGGATGGAGCGTTGGCCTACTCCTAAGGATTTAGCTAAAGCAACACCTGCACAAGTAATCACCGCTTGGGGACGTTTGGGATATCCACGTCGCGCGCTTCGCTTACACGCTGCTGCACAAATCATCGCTGAAGATTTCAGCAACAAAGTTCCCGAGGATCAGGAAACTCTTCAACTTCTTCCAGGTATTGGTGAGTACACCGCAGCTGCGATCGCAGCCTTTGCTTTTGAACAACGATCCTTGGTTATGGATGTCAACATTCGACGTTTACTTGTCCGTGCCATTGATGGAGAAGAGCATCCAAAGCAAGCACCGACTGCTCGCGAGAAAGCACGACGACTTGCTGTACTTCCAGAAAAGAATGCACATGTATGGGCTGCTGCAACTATGGAGCTGGGTGCACTCGTGTGCACATCAAAAAATCCAACTTGCGAGCTGTGTCCGATCATCGGTCAATGCCAATGGCGTAAGAATGGTTATCCAAAAACAGATTTAGTAAGAAAATCACAGGATTGGCATGGTACCGATCGCAAATGCCGCGGAACAATTGTTCAAGCATTACGCGAGAATGAATCACTCACAGAATCTGCAATTAAAAAACTGTGGCCTGATGAATCCCAGGTCGAAAAAGCATTGAAAACATTGACTGATGACCTACTTATTCAAAGACTCCCCCGTAACCGCTATAGACTGCCGCAATGATTCGTTACGCCCGCAAGGAAGATGCACCTCGCATTCATCAGTTAATTAAAGATCTAGCTGAGTATGAGAAAGCACCGCTTGAGGCAAAGGCGACGATTCAACAAATCGAAGAGACAATCTTTGGTGACAATCCAGTTGCTTTCTGCCATGTCGCAGAAGATAACGGCCTCGTAGTTGGAATCTCTATCTGGTTCCTCAACTACTCAACATGGATAGGTAAGCCAGGTATCTACCTTGAAGATCTCTACGTTGATCCCGCATACCGCGGCAAGGGTTACGGTTTAGCTTTCCTTAAAGAGTTAGGAAAGATCTGCGTTGAACGGAATTATGAAAGATTGCAATGGTGGGTTCTAGATTGGAACCAACCAAGCATCGACTTCTACACATCATTAGGTGCAGTGCCCATGGATGAGTGGACTGTGTATCGCGTTAGCGGAGATGCACTTAAAAAACTAGGGAGTTAATTAAGCGGTAGGTGCTTCTGCAAGATCTTCAGGAGTATCAGGCAGTGATGCCTTTGGTGCTCCCTTAAATGTGAAGACAGCTTCTGCGCCGACACCTTCAACATCTACAACGATGATCTCGCCAGCCTTGAGCTCACCAAACAAGATGCGCTCTGACAATGAGTCTTCGATCTCTCGTTGGATAACACGACGCAATGGACGTGCACCTAACAATGGATCATAACCACGCTCTGCAAGAAGATCTTTCGCGGCAGGTGTGAGCTCGATGCCCATGTCCTTTGCCTGCAAACGATCATCAAGGTTCTTAAGCATCAAATCAACGATCTGAATGATCTGTGGCTTAGTCAACTGGTGGAAGACGATGATGTCATCGATACGGTTGAGGAACTCAGGGCGGAAGTGTGACTTAAGTTCATCACTTACCTTGCCCTTCATGCGCTCATAATTTGTTAGATCATCATCTGAGTTCGCAAAGCCAAGCCCGAGTGACTTAGAGATGTCACGAGTACCAAGGTTTGTTGTCATGATGATGACAGTGTTCTTGAAATCTACTGTTCGGCCTTGTGAATCTGTCAGGCGTCCATCTTCAAGTACTTGTAGAAGTGAGTTGAAGATATCTGGGTGAGCCTTTTCGATTTCATCGAAGAGAACTACTGAGAATGGACGACGACGTACCTTCTCGGTGAGCTGTCCGCCCTCGTCATATCCGACATACCCTGGAGGTGCACCGAACAAACGTGATGCGGTGTGACGCTCTGAGTATTCAGACATATCAAGTTGAATCAACGCATCCTGATCACCAAATAAGAATGATGCAAGTGTGCGTGAAAGTTCTGTCTTACCAACACCTGATGGACCAGCGAAGATAAATGATCCGCCTGGACGACGTGGATCCTTTAGACCTGCGCGAGTACGACGAATTGCTTGTGACAATGCCTTGATCGCTTGATCCTGTCCGATAACACGGTTGTGTAGTTCATCCTCCATGCGAAGCAGACGTGCTGTCTCTTCTTCAGTAAGTTTGAATACAGGAATACCAGTTGAAAGAGAAAGTACCTGCGCGATGAGTTCTTCATCAACCTCAGTGACCTTATCTAGATCTGTGGCCTTCCAATTCTTTTCAGCCTCATGCTTTTCAGCGATTAAGTTCTTTTCCTTATCGCGAAGAGTCGCTGCTAATTCAAAATCCTGACCATCAATCGCAGACTCTTTTTCCTTGCGAGCATTTGCGATCTTGTCATCAAACTCGCGTAGCTCTGCTGGAGCTGTCATGCGCTTAATGCGAAGACGTGATCCTGCTTCATCAATAAGGTCGATCGCCTTGTCTGGCAAGAAACGATCTGAAACATAACGATCAGCCATGTTTGCAGCAGCTGCGAGCGCACCATCGGTAATTGATACACGGTGGTGAGTTTCGTAGCGGTCGCGAAGACCCTTCAAAATCTCAATGGTGTGAGCTACTGATGGCTCCTTCACCTGAATTGGCTGGAAACGGCGCTCAAGAGCTGCATCCTTCTCAACATGCTTGCGGTACTCATCAAGTGTTGTTGCACCAATTGTCTGTAGCTCACCGCGGGCAAGCATTGGCTTCAAGATGCTTGCAGCATCAATCGCACCTTCTGCAGCTCCTGCGCCTACAAGTGTGTGAATCTCATCGATGAAAAGAATGATGTCACCACGAGTTTTGATCTCTTTGAGAACCTTCTTCAGGCGCTCTTCGAAATCTCCACGGTAACGAGAACCAGCAACTAACGCACCTAGATCAAGTGAGTACAGCTGCTTATCCTTCAAAGTTTCTGGAACATCATTCTTGTAAATCGCTTGTGCAAGACCTTCAACAACCGCGGTCTTACCAACACCTGGTTCACCAATAAGAACTGGGTTGTTCTTTGTACGACGTGAAAGAACCTGCATCACACGTTCGATCTCATTTTCGCGACCAATAACTGGATCTAGCTTTCCTTCACGTGCTGCTTGAGTCAGATTGCGACCAAATTGATCAAGTACTAATGATGTAGATGGAGTTCCTTCTGCAGGTCCTCCAGTTTGTACAGCTTCCTTACCCTGGTAACCAGAGAGAAGTTGAATAACTTGTTGACGAACACGATTAAGGTCTGCACCAAGCTTTACAAGAACCTGTGCTGCAACGCCTTCACCTTCGCGGATTAAACCAAGGAGGATGTGCTCTGTTCCAATGTAGTTGTGACCTAACTGCAACGCTTCGCGAAGTGAGAGTTCAAGAACCTTCTTTGCGCGCGGAGTAAATGGAATGTGGCCACTTGGTGCTTGCTGACCTTGTCCGATGATCTCTTCAACTTGTGCGCGAACGCCTTCAAGTGAGATGCCTAGAGATTCCAGCGCCTTAGCTGCAACGCCTTCACCTTCATGGATTAAACCCAGAAGGATGTGCTCTGTGCCGATGTAGTTGTGGTTGAGCATGCGTGCTTCTTCTTGGGCCAGCACGACAACGCGACGGGCTCGGTCTGTAAAGCGCTCAAACATGGGCGGTGCTCCTTTGGATCGTTCTTTCGTTAAGCCTAATACCTGCGGGCCTACGCTCGCGAGGCGGAATGCTTCTGCCTTTTACAACCCCAAATGTGGCGGGGTTATGCCCGAAATTGGACTAAATCTGGGTCTTTACAGCTTCTTCAGCATGCGGGTATTTCCCAGGGTATTGGGCTTTACCGACTCTAAATCCAAGAACTCAGCCACACCGGCGTCGTAGGAACGTAGGAGCTCCTTATAAATCTCAGGTTCAACCGGTGTTCCTTCAATAACCTCAAAGCCATGGCGACCAAAGAACTTTGTTTCAAAGGTCAGACAAAAAATTCTCTTCACTCCGATGTTCTGTGCACGCTCAATAATGGAATCCAAGATTTGATGACCAACACCTTTGCCACGAAGATCCTCTGAAACGGCAACTGTGCGAACTTCAGCTAGATCTTCCCAAAGAACGTGCAATGCGCCGCAACCAACAACTTGATCGCCTTCGACAGCAACTGTGAACTCCTGAACGCTTTCATACAAAGTTACAGTTTCTTTTGAGAGCAAACGACCTTGTGGTGCATATGAATCAATTAATTGGCGAATGCCTTTGATGTCACGGGTTTGTGCTGGACGTATCTGCATTGATTAATCAACTTCTGGCTTAACAAGTGGGAACAAAATAGTTTCGCGAATTCCAAGACCTGTTAGCGCCATGAGCAAGCGATCAACACCCATTCCCATTCCACCAGTTGGAGGCATTGCAAACTCCATTGCGCGCAAGAAATCTTCATCAACCTGCATCGCCTCAAGATCACCCTTTGAACCAAGTGTTGCTTGTTCAACTAAACGATCACGTTGTACAACTGGATCGATGAGCTCGGAATATCCTGTTGCAAGTTCAAATCCATCGATGTAGAGATCCCACTTTTCTGCAACACCCGGAAGTTCGCGGTGTGCACGTACCAGTGGAGATGTATCAACTGGGAATCCCATAACAAATGTTGGTTCAACCAATAGATGGCGAGCAACATGTTCGAAGATCTCTTCTGCAAGCTTTCCAGTGATCCACTTTGGATCAATCTTCATGCCTAGTTTCTCAGCGATCTTCTTCAAATCTGCATACGGGGTAAGGGCTGTAACGCTCTCGCCAACACCATTAGAAATAGCGTCATACAAGGAGATTTGCTTCCACTGTCCACCAAGGTCAGCTTGGCGACCATCGTGGTGGGTAACAACATGTGAACCTGCAACCGCCATCGCTGCGTTTTGAACCAAGGTACGAGTTAAATCTGCGATCGACATCCAGTCGCCATAGGCCATGTAACTTTCAATCATCGCAAACTCAGGAGAGTGAGATGAATCTGCGCCTTCATTACGGAAGTTACGGTTGATCTCAAATACACGTTCGATTCCGCCGACTACGCAACGCTTCAAGAAAAGCTCTGGCGCAATGCGTAGGTAAAGATCCATGTCATAGGCGTTTGAGAAAGATTTAAATGGGCGGGCAGCTGCTCCACCATGCATGACCTGCAACATTGGTGTTTCTACTTCGACAAAGTTTGCCTTATCAAATGTATCGCGCAATGACTTCATTACCGCAGGACGCATACGTGCATTGCTGCGCGCTTCTGGGCGAACGATCAAATCTACATAACGCATGCGAACACGTGTCTCTTCAGACATTGGCTTGTGATCATTTGGCAATGGACGCAATGACTTAGATGCCAAGGTCCAAGAATTTGCCAAGATTGAAAGCTCGCCGCGCTTTGATGTGATTATCTCGCCGGTAATTGAAACAATGTCACCAAGATCAATATCTGCTTTCCAGGAATCAAGAACCTCTTGTCCGACTTTGTCTAAAGACAACATCGCCTGAAGCTCTGTTCCATCACCTTCGCGCAGGGTTGCAAAACAAAGTTTTCCGGTATCGCGCTTAAAAATAATTCGACCAGTTAAAGACTCAACATCACCTGTTGCTACATCGATCTCAAGACCGACATACTTTTCGCGAACCTCTTTGAGTGATTTTGTGCGAGGCACAGAGACTGGATACGGCTCAACGTTGCGCTCCAGTAAAGATGCGCGCTTTTCACGTCGAATACGGAGCTGCTCAGGCAGATCCTCTTCCGTAGGTAAATTCTCTGTACTCATAGGTCGTGAAGTCTACCGACTCATGCATTTCGTTCGTGAATTAGGCGAAGCCCAATCAGCGTCAAATCAGGCTCATGATGGTCGATTGTTTCTGAAACTCCGATAATTAATGGCGCTAATCCGCCTGTAGCAATGACAATTGGCTTTGCTGAATAACTTTCTAGTAGTTCGGCGGTAATGCGATCTACTAATCCATCAACCTGACCGGCAAATCCATAGATCGTTCCGGATTGCAGCGCCTCGACTGTGTTTTTTCCAATCACATTCTTCGGCTTAATCAACTCAACCTTTCGAAGTTGTGCTGCACGTGATGCCAGAGCATCAACTGAGATTTCAATTCCAGGTGCAAGTGCTCCACCTAGAAACTCTCCCTTTGGTGAAACAACATCAAGGTTTGTGGATGTTCCAAAGTCAACAACAATTGCCGGACCCCCAAACAGTGTGTGAGCGGCCAAGGTGTTAACGATGCGATCGGCACCGATCTCCTTTGGATTGTCTACCAACAGTGGAACACCTGTTTTGATGCCGGGTTCAACAATTGTGACTCGAACATCTGAAAAGTAATCAGCGATCATTGTGCGAAGCTCACGCAAAGTTGCAGGAACCGTGGAACAGACAGAGAGTCCAGTTAAGTTGTAATCCTCAACTAGTGCGCGGTACTGCAGCCATAACTCATCAGCTGTGCTGCGAGGATCTGTCTTTACGCGCCAGGATCTCACCATCTCCTTGTCATCAAAGATTCCAAGTACGGTATTTGTATTTCCGACGTCAACTGTTAATAACATCGTTATCTCCCCACCATTTGCATGTTGTCTATTAAGCGAACGCCTTCCACCCAGCCAGCAATAATTGCTCTACGGTTTTCTGTACCGTCATTGGCGGGTGAAAAATCCTTTTCATCAATAATTGTTGCGTAATCCTTTTCAAAGCCTGGCTCAGTAGACAGGGTTGAGTTCAGTATCTCTTGAGCAATTTCTACCGTTGGAACTAACTTTGCTGCAGCAAGGGCTCGATGAATAACTAGCGCTATATCTCGTCCGCGCTCACTTAATCGAACATTGCGTGAAGACATCGCTAAACCATCAAACTCTCGCACAGTAGGAACAGCAACAATCTCTACCTTGCTCTTCATGGCTTTGATAATTGTTAGTTGCTGGAAATCTTTTTCTCCAAAAACAGCTATGTCTGGCTTTGCAATTGCAAACAGTCGATCCACAACAGTTACAACTCCATCAAAGTGACCCGGGCGAGATGCACCTTCAAACATATTTCCCAACGGTCCCGCACTCAGTGTTTTAAAGCCTTCTGGATAGAGATCTTCGTACTCTGGAAACCAGACTTCATTAGCACCAGCAATAGTTGCGATTTCGATATCACGTTGTGGTGTGCGGGGATACTTTTCCAAATCCTCTTTGTTTTCAAACTGAAGTGGATTAACAAAAATACTGACAATGACATCTTTATCTAATGTGCGCGCACGTTTAATCAACGCTTGGTGGCCTTTATGCAAGGCGCCCATAGTTGGCACTAATACAGTCATTTCAGTGGCTCCAGTCCTTTCGGGGTACCGGGCGAGATACTGCGAACTTTACCGCTAAGAAGGCAATTGCTCCAAAAGTTCTTTTATCGGCCCATGCGTAAGCAGGATCGCATCAGGCTCAATCTCAAACCACGGTTGTAATACAAAGCGACGTTCATGGGCGCGAGGGTGTGGAAGTTGTAATTCATCAGCCTTGCTGAGTAATCCACCGTACTGAATCAAATCCAAATCAATTGTTCGTGGACCCCACTGCACAACTCTTTCACGCCCTAAGCTCTTTTCAATTCCATGCAGCAGGGATAACAAATCCATTGCCGGAAGCTCGCTATCGATTATGCACACAGCATTTAAGTAATCTGGTTGTTCCGGACCACCTACGGGTGCCGTTGAATAGTATGTTGAAACACTTTTCACATCAGTTGCCTCGCGCAGTAGAGCAACAGCTAAATCTAGGTTTTCTTGTGGGTTGCCAATGTTGGCACCTAATGCAATTACAGCTTTCATCGAACTCGTGTAACAACTACAGCTATATCTTTTAATTGCGCAGCAACAGGTGCTTGTGGTTTATGAACTGTCACAGAAACCTGCTGCACCTTTAAATGTTGATTCAATACCCTTTCAGCGATTCTTCCTGCTAGTTTTTCAATCAAGTTAACTGGATTACTGGTTATCTCTTCCACAACAAGATCAGTGATCTCTGCATAATTGACGGTGTCTTCAATTGCATCTGAGTTGGAAGGCGCGGTTAAATCGATATCCAAAGTCAGGTCAACAAAAAAGTCTTGTCCATCTTTTCGCTCATGATCGAAAACACCGTGGTAACCAAAGCCATGAATTCCGGTCAAAATTATTTGATCCTTCATGAGCTGAGCACCTCCTTATGTGGTTTCACGCTATGAACTCTAACCGCCCAAACGCCAGTTGTGCCAAGCCGTTTTGTTAAATCAATTGTGGCCTGCTCTCTTTCATCTGGTGTGTCTCCACCTAAGAACCTCTTACGAGATGCGCCAACCAAAACCGGGTATCCAAGATCAACAAAGCGATCGATTGCATCGATAATCGCCCAGTTGTGTTCTGCATCCTTTGCAAAGCCAATACCTGGATCGATGATCAACTTATCTTTGTGTATTCCTGCATCAATGGCAGCATCAATACGCTCATTGAGCTCTGCAATCACATCATTAACAACATCACCATAATTAGCCTTGGAATTCATATCTTTTGACTGTCCCCGCCAATGCATTGCAATGTAAGGAACTTTCAAACGAGCTGCGGTCTGCAACATCGCATCATCGGCCAATCCTCCGCTGACATCATTAATGATTGCTGCACCCGCTTTAATTGCAGCTTCTGCAGTGCTTGCTCGCATTGTGTCAATGCTGATAGTGGTGCCGTGTTTAGCTAACTCGGTAATTACAGGAATAGTGCGAGCAATCTCTTCTTCTTCGCTAACTCGTTCTGCGCCTGGTCGAGTTGATTCGCCACCAATATCAATGATGTCGACACCTTCTGCGATCATTTCGATCCCGCGAGCGACGGCTGCTTCGAATTCATTATGTCTTCCACCATCGGCAAATGAATCTGGAGTTACATTCAAAATGCCCATGACCAACATGGATTAGCCCTTAGTGATTAAGGAGATCGCTTCTGCGCGAGTAGCAGGATTGTTTAACGCTCCACGCACTGCAGATGTAGTTGTTCGTGCATGAGATTTTTTAACACCACGCATCGACATACATAAATGCTCGCAATCGATGATCACAATTACGCCAAGTGGATCCAAGATCTCAACCATTGCATCTGCGATTTGTGTTGTTAAACGTTCTTGAACTTGTGGACGCTTTGAATACATATCAACTAAGCGCGCAAGCTTTGAAAGCCCAGTGATCTTTCCACGCGGAATGTATCCAATATGTGCTACGCCATGGAACGGAGTTAAGTGGTGCTCGCAATGTGAAAAGACTTCGATGTCACGAACAATTACTAACTCTTCATGTCCGATATCAAAGGTAGTAGTTAAAACATCTTCAGGTGATTGCCACAATCCTTCAAAGTTTTCCTTCATGGCGCGGGCAACTCGAGCTGGAGTTTCCTTTAAGCCTTCGCGATCAGGGTCCTCGCCTAGGGCTAAAAGCAGTTCACGGACAGCCTTTTCCGCACGTTGCTGGTCGTAAGGACCAGAAGCACGTCCATCGCTCATCGTGATCTTATTTATCGTCACTTGCAGCCTTCTTGCGTCGCGCTGGCTTCTTCTCTTTAGCAACCGGTTCAACAACTAAACGCTCTGGAACATCAACTGGAGGCTGATCTGAAGGTATGCGTGTAGCAGAGCCTGTCCATGCAGGACGCTTTGTAACCAACTTAACCTTTTTGAAAATCTCTGCGATCTCCTCTTTATTAAGAGTCTCCTTCTCAAGAAGTTGGATCACCATTTCATCAAGAATCTTTCGATTAGCAACCAAAATATCAAAGGCTTCTTGATGTGCATTTTCAATTAATACCCGAATTTCACGATCCACAACTGCAGCAATGTTTTCGCTGTAATCGCGTTGGTGTCCGTAATCGCGACCAAGGAAAGGTTCAGTTGAACCACCACCTAATTTGATAGCACCAACAGCTTCAGTCATTCCGTACTGAGTAACCATTGCACGAGCAAGTGCTGTCGCCTTTTCAATATCATTTGATGCACCTGTTGATGGATCATGGAAAATTAGTTCTTCTGCTGCTCGTCCACCTAATGAGTAAGCCAATTGATCCAACAACTGATTACGTGTTGTTGAATACTTATCTTCATCTGGAAGAACCATTGTGTATCCAAGTGCGCGACCTCGAGGCATGATCGTGACCTTATGGACAGGATCTGTATGTGGAAGCGCGTGCGCAACTAGTGCGTGACCTGCTTCGTGATACGCGGTAACGCGACGTTCATCATCATTCATTAAGCGTGATTTACGTTGTGGGCCTGCCATAACGCGATCAATCGCTTCATCGAGTTCCATATTGCCAATTACAGCTTTGTTATCACGTGCTGAAAGCAAGGCGGCTTCATTGAGAACATTGGCAAGGTCAGCGCCTGTAAAACCGGGTGTACGACGTGCGTAATCAACTAGCTTTACCTCATCGCTGAGTGGCTTGCCCTTTGCATGAACCTGCAAAATCGCTTCACGTCCCTTGAGATCTGGACGATCAACTGCGATCTGACGATCAAAACGTCCTGGACGAAGTAATGCTGGATCTAAAACATCTGGACGGTTTGTAGCTGCAATCAAAATTACCTTTGAGTTTTCTTCAAAGCCATCCATCTCGACAAGAAGTTGGTTGAGTGTTTGTTCGCGCTCATCATGTCCGCCACCCATACCTGCGCCACGTTGGCGACCTACGGCATCAATTTCATCGATGAAGACGATTGCCGGTGCATTCTCTTTTGCTTGGGTAAAGAGATCACGCACACGAGCTGCACCAACACCAACAAACATTTCGACGAAATCTGAACCAGAGATTGAATAGAAAGGAACTCCGGCTTCACCAGCAACTGCACGGGCTAGCAATGTCTTTCCAGTTCCTGGAGGGCCAAACAACAAAACTCCCTTAGGAATCTTTGCTCCTAGTGGTGCGTACTTTTCTGGTTTAGCTAAGAAATCTTTAATCTCATCAAGTTCGGCAAGGGCTTCATCTGCACCTGCAACATCCTTAAAGGTTGTCTTTGGAACATCATTATCCTGAAGTTTTGCGCGTGACTTTCCAAATTGAAAAACCTTGTTTCCGCCTTGAGCTTGGCTCATCATCCAGAAGAACAAGAAGCCAATGAGCAAGAAGGGAACTATTGAAAAGAGGAATGAAACAAGAAGTGATTGCGATGGGACCTTTACATTCCAACCCTTAGGTGGGGGATTTCCGGTAAGCGCATCAACAATTGTTGGCTCTTGGCGAGCAACATAAAAGGCTTCAACCTTTGAAGAACCCTTAATTAACGTGCCAGGATTGAGGATTAAGCGAATCTTCTGATCTTTATCTACTAACTCAGCGGATTGAACTTGGGCCTTTGAAATTGCATCTAACGCCTGAGAAGTTTCAATCTGTGTGTAGCGATTTCCAGCTGATGAAATTTGTCCAAATACAGTAACCGCAAAAATCGCAGCAACAATCCAGAAAAGTGGTCCGCGGAAAAGTCTTTGACTCTTTGTGGGAGCTTTCTTAGAAGGCTGCTTGCCTGAAAAACTCTTCTTCACTGGCTTCTTTGGCTTTTGTACTTGTGACATGTATGGGGACTCCAGGGATTATTCGTACATGTGCTTAGCAAGCACACCAATAAAGGGAAGGTTGCGGTACTTCTCATCAAAGTCGAGTCCGTAACCGATTACGAAATCCTTTGGAATATCAAAGCCAACGTACTTAACATCTACTTCTACCTTTGCAGCTTCTGGTTTACGTAGAATTGAAAGAATCTCGACTGAACCTACGCCGCGTGATTCAAGGTTTGCCTTGAGCCATGAAAGAGTTAAGCCAGAGTCAACGATGTCTTCAATAATCAAAACATTTCTTCCGGTGATATCGCGATCTAAATCCTTGAGAATTCGAACAACTCCGCTGGACTTTGTTCCTGAACCGTATGAAGAAACCGCCATCCAATCCATATCGATGTGGCGTTGTAATGCACGTGAAAAATCTGCAACCGCCATAACAGCACCTTTAAGAACTCCAACAAGGAGCAAATCTTTACCTTCGTAATCCTTATCAACCTGTGCAGCAAGCTCTTTGATACGTGCTTGCAACTGTTCCTCGGTCACGATTACGCGTTCGATATCGCCCTTGACTGCTTCTAAGTCCACGGTTCTCCCTATGGTCGGTGCTGTGAGAGCGAAAGTCTGCCCGAAATCCGCTCAACCTTCACACCGCCCGGCAAATTGAGCGCACCTTGGCCGCTCCAAGCGGTAATTAGCGCCTCAACCGCGCTCACATGCTCCCACGAGACCATTCCGGCGGGTGCACCGGCGGCATAGATCGCCGCCCTAATAAGACGGGTTCTGATTGCGCGAGGCAGAGTTTCTAGATGAGCACAATCCAAATCTGAAAGATCTAGATGGATCTCTTCTCGTTTAGCCCAATGATCTAGGGCATCGGCATCATCTCGTAATTGATGAGAACTGCGTGCAAGTGCTTCTGCAATCCCTGGACCAATACTTTTTTCCAAAACCGGCAGAGCTTCATTTCGAACTCGAACCCGTGAAAACTCTGGATTCTCATTGTGTGGATCGTTCCAGTACTGCAACTTCATCTCGTCACAATACTGTTCATTCTGTTCTCGTGTAATTTCAAGCAAAGGTCGTACGTACAGTCCGTTGTGGTGTGCCATTCCAGAAAGTGAACGTGTGCCCGATCCACGCGCTAATCCAAGCAAAACTGTTTCTGCTTGATCATCTCGTGTATGTCCCAGAAAAACCGCAACAGCATTTTTCTCTTTTACAGTTTCGAGTAATGCTTCATATCGTGCTTTGCGGGCCGAAGCTTCTAAACCATCTTTTAAATTAACATTAACTTTTTTGATGATGCAATCTAAATCCATAAACTTTAGTTGCTCTTTAACTTTTTCTGCTTGCACCGCAGAATTTTCCTGAAGTTGATGATCCACAGTTACACCAATGACGGTAATTACAAATTTTTTTGATTCAATAGATAGTGCATGAGCAAGTGCTAATGAATCAGCTCCACCAGAGACTGCGACAAGAACTGTGTCGCCTGCTTCATACTTTTCAAGCCAGGTGCGTACAGCGTTTCGTACCGCTGGGACCGCTGTCGTCATGGCTTAACAGTACTGCTGACTTAGACGCGACCACCAAATGGCATCAAACCCTTGATGCTATAGATATTGGAGTACAGCAAGCCTTTACCCTTTGAGTTCGCCTCCCACATCATTCCGTTTCCGGCATAAATCGTGATGTGGTGAATGGTCGAAATTGTTCCCTTATAGGAGTAGAACAAAAGATCTCCTGGAACAAGCTCCTTGAGTGAAACATGCTTTGTATACCCTGAATACAGCGCTGAGTTGAGGCGATCCCAGTTTGGCCACCCTAAACCAGCTGATTTATATGCGGCGTACACCAAACCAGAACAATCAAATGTGCTGGGACCTTGAGTACCCCAAACATATGGCTTGCGTGCAAGAACTTGTGATTTAGCAAAGGCGACAGCTTTATCTCTTTGCTCTTGTGTAGTTCTTATTGTCGAGCGCCCTCTGAAACCTAGATCTGGCCAAACACTCTTTTGTCCACCAGTTTGTGCAGCTGTTCCCGCTTGGCTTTCTTCAAGCAATGCAAGTTGTCTTTGCTGTTCGAGAGTTGTTCTAACCTTTCGCGCACTCATTAATTGGCGCATCAACTCATCTTGAACCTTTTGTAGCTTTGCAACTTCCTTAGCTTGTTCAGCCTTTGCATCATCTGCAACCTTTTTAGCAGCCGCAACCTTATCTGTTGCAATCTGCTGTACAGCTTTTGCATCATCGGCAATCTTCTTGGCTTTTCGTGCTTCTTCTTCAGCCACTTTAAATCGTGCAAGTGCCACAGAATTCTGTGCACCTAGTGTGCTCAATGTTGAAAGTTGATCAACTAAATCTTGTGGGCCATTCGCACTCAGCAATGGTTCGATATCTGTGATGCTGCCACCCATGATGTAAGCATTGGCTGCAAGTTTTCCAATTGTTTTGTGTGCTTCAGCAACGGCTGCAGCAGTTTCAGCTGCGTGCTTTGCTGCGATATTTGCGGCAGTGGTTGCTACTGCAAGTTCTGCTTGTGCTTTTCTATATAAAGCTGTTGCCGCATTAGCTTTTGCAGTTAATGCTCTTAAACTTTGATTTGCAGCGGCTAACTTCTTTGCTTGTGCATCTGCCGCTTTTTTCTTTGCTGCTTCTATTTTCTTAGCGGCTTCAATCTCAGCCAAGGTTGGTTTTGGGGCTGCAACGGCAGGTACTGACGAAATCGCCAGCCCTAGAATTACCGCAAGCGAAATCGCCCTAAAACTCTTTTTCACAATTAACCTTTCGGAGGGAAGGGTTAAAGAATAAATGCCTAACCTTGGAAAACCCTGTTTTTAGGTGTGAGTGTCCCTAATTAGCTACATCACGACGAACAAACAGTATTGATGCGACTAAAGCACCAACAGCGACATACGCACCACCTGTGGCAAGTGCATGTGTATAGGTCACATCTGCATTTCCTCCGGTTGCAATAATCGATAACTGTGATCCGGGCAGCCATGATTGTGTTGAGTTCTTAACCGCTACCAGCAAATTCTCAACGATGAGCAACCAAAGAACTCCCAAGGAGATTGCGCTGATTGGTGAACGTAGAAGTAGGCCCAGGACCATTCCAATAATTCCGAAGCCAATGACTGAGATCACAACATTGATAAATGTCGTATAGAAGTACTCGATACCTTCACTTGAAAACCATAGTTCGGTAGAAACATCCACAGTAGGTGCCAAAATCACAGATGTTGCGATACTGATAATTGCAGATAAAACAATCATCGCTAAGGCAAAAATCATCATTGAGATCAGTTTTCCAGCCAAGATCTTCATTCGACTTGGTTGACGGACCAACAGATTACGCAAAGTTCCATATGTGTACTCCTGAGCGGTTTGCGCAGCAAACACACACAAGGCAATGATTCCTAAGAAGCCGCCAACACTTGCAAACCCTTGAACGCCACCACTTGCTAATGCCAAAACTTCGCGGCTGATAACCTGACCACGATCTGCATTTCCTTGTGGTGAATCAATTAATAAGTACAGCAACGCTGAAAAGAGACCGCTGAAAAATACAACCGCTCCCATGGTGCCCAAAAATAGGGTTGGGCGACGTAATTTACGCAGTTCAGCTCTGACGACTTTAAACATTACTTATCCCCCGTCATTTCAAAAAATGTTTCTTCAAGGTTTGGAAGCTGTGGAGCTAGTTGCGCCAAAGTGATTCCTGCATCAAAGGCTGCTTTATTAAGAATCGGCGCCCAATCCATTGGGGCCAAGATATGAACAGAATCATTGCGGATCACAGCGTGATGCCCAGATTTTTCTGCGATCTCTGCAATTTTAGAAAGATCAGAATGATTCAGTGATTTAGCAATAATTGTTGGTTGTTGTTTAGTCATCAGTTCACCGATTGGTCCAGCGAAAACAATCTCACCTTTTCGTAGCATCACTATGTGATCACTAATGATTTCTAGTTCGGAAAGTAAGTGAGAAGAGACAAAGACGGTTGTTCCATCATTTGCTAAATCACGCAGCAAGGCACGAACCTCCTGAATACCTTCAGGATCTAGACCATTAGTTGGTTCATCCAACATAAGTAACTTAGGGTCTGGCAATAACGCCGCAGCAATTCCTAAACGCTGTTTCATTCCTAATGAATATGTCTTGTACTTGGATTTCCCGCGCTCACCTAGTCCAACTTTTTCCAACAGTGTCTGTACACGTTCGACTGGAAATCCGCCAAGGCGTGCAAGCACCATCAAATTTTCATGACCTGATAACGCTGGATAAAAAGCTGGACCTTCAATCATTGCGCCGACTCGACTTAAGTATTTTTCTGGATGCTCAATCGGCTCACCAAGAATGTGGCCTTGACCAGTGGTCGGGGTAATTAGACCTAAAAGCATTCGCATCGTTGTTGTCTTGCCCGAGCCATTTGGGCCAACAAAGCCACAAACCGTTCCGAGCGGCACTTCAAAGTTGATGTGTGAGACCGCTAGGCGGTCGTCATACTTTTTGGATAGATCTGAGACTGAAATTGCAGTGTTTAGCATGCACCGTACTCTGCCACAATTACCCTATGAGCAAACGACCTTGGGGGTACCAACCTCGTCAGGAAACTCTGGGACCTGACTGGGAATTACATCCACAAACTCATTCGGTACGTACTGGTCTTGCTCGAACCGGATTTGGTGAAACATCTGAGGCGCTATTTCTCAATAGCGGTTTCACATATTCATCAGCTGAAGAAGCTTTTGATTCATTTGCAGAAGAAACTGATCACTACCTATATAGCCGTTTCCATAACCCAACAATTGCAATGTTTGAAAAGCGTTTAGCTGCAATTGAAGGCGCTGAGATGTGTGTGGCTACTGGCTCAGGAATGTCTGCGATGTTTGCATCTCTTGCCTGCCTTGTTGAACAAGGTGACCACGTCGTTGCATCAGCTGCCATGTTCTCTTCATGCCATGTTGTTATTACTGAGTTCCTGCCAAAGTGGGGCGTTACCTTTGAACTTGTAAAGGGAAATGATCCAGCGGTTTGGGCAAAGGCGCTTAACAAGCCAACTAAGGCCGTCTTTATTGAAACACCAAGTAATCCATTACTTGAAATCGTTGATATCGCAATGGTGAGCGAACTTGCTCACAAAGTTGGCGCAACGGTAATTGTGGACAATGTAATGGCTTCGCCTGTTTTGCAGAAGCCATTAACACTTGGTGCAGATGTTGTTATGTACTCAGCAACAAAGCACATAGATGGACAAGGTCGAGTTCTTGCTGGTGCATTGCTGGGATCGGCTTCATATATTCAAGAAAAGCTTTTGCCTTTCGTGCGTCACACAGGACCAGCACTAAGTGCTTTCAACGCTTGGGTACTAGTTAAGTCTTTAGAAACTATGCACATGCGTGTTGAGAGCATGGTTTCAAATGCACAAGCGGTTGCAGAGTTCCTTGAAAAGCAACCTGCAATTAAATCTGTGCGTTACCCAGGATTAAAATCTCATCCAGCTCATGAGTTAGCGATGAAGCAGATGAACAATGGTGGTGGATCGACTATCGGAATTGAGTTCAAGGGCTCGCAAGAAGAGGTATTTGCCTTCATGAACAAGCTTCAGGTCATCGATATTTCAAATAACTTGGGTGATAGCAAGTCATTAATTACTCATCCATCTTCAACAACTCATCGACGCCTCGCACCAGAGGTTCAGGCAGATATGGGAATTACTCCATCGGTGCTTCGTTTATCAGTCGGCTTAGAGCACTCAAGCGACTTAATTAAGGATTTACAGCAAGCTTTAGCGAAGTAGTTCTGCAATAACCAACAGAACAGATAACAAACTCAAGTAAGTAATTGACCACTGAAAAATCTTTCCAGCAACCTTTGCATACTCCGGGGATCCTTCTTTAAGCGCAATGAGTTGACGGGCAAATACAAGGCCCAGCACTACGGTAATTACAAGTGACCACATTGGTAAATCCGCTGCAAGGATTAACCAAATTGATGAAGCGATCATCAAGATTGTGTGGAACCACATCTCTTTAAGAACGCGAGCCTTGGTTGCAACAACTGGAAGCATTGGTGTTCCGGCAGCGGCGTAATCATCCTTGAACTTAATTGCTAACGCCCAAAAATGTGGTGGCGTCCAAAAGAAGATCACAAAGAAAAATGCCCAAGCAGTTGGTGATAAGGAGTTCGTTACCGCTGCCCATCCGATTAAAACCGGCATGCAACCTGCAGCACCACCCCACACAATGTTTTGAGCGGTGCGTTGTTTTAGCGCCATCGTGTACACAACAACATAGAAAACAATTGCAATCAAGGCTAGAAGCGTTGCTAGTGGTGTTGTAAAGATCCAAAACAAAAGAAGTGAAAGAGCCCCGATTAAGAATGCGAAAATCGTTGCATGAAATTTAGAGATTTGACCAGTAACAATCGGGCGCTTTGCTGTACGCGCCATCAACTTATCTAAATCACTTTCGATCACCATGTTAAAGGCGTTTGCACTTCCGGCAGCTAAGGTTCCAGCAAAGATAGTTGCGATTGCTAATCCAAAATCTGGCAACCCTTCGGCAGCTAAAACCATCGCCGGTAATGTTGAAACGAGTAGGAGTTCTACCACTCGTAACTTCATTAGATCGAGGTATCCCCGCATAGCGCTGCTCACCCGCCAAGATTACTCAGCCTTTAGGAGTACGCCTCCCAGACCTCTCACAGGGATAATAGTTACCTTGCTCTCAACGAAGGGATTTGCCATGACTGAGAACAACAAGCCCGAATGGTTTGAGATAACTGATGCAGATGAGAAGCCAGCGCTTCGAAAGGTGTCAAAAACGCTTCCAGTAAGCGCGGTGCTTGTTACTGCACTCGTTCTCGGAGTTGGTGCTGTTGTTGCCCAGACCCAGAATCAAACTCCTGCATCTGCAACATCTGCGGGTGTTCAGCAAACCCAATCTGCAGAAGCCAATCCAACTGCGGCAGCTGTAGTTGGAGGTGTAGCAGCTAACAAGTTAGCTAATCCATCAATCGCAAACTTACCTACTGGTGGTGGAGATGATGACAATGATGAAGAAGATAATCATCATGGCCGTGGTCATCATGATGAGGATCATGAAGAAGGCGATGACGACTAACTAGTACAGTTAGCAAATGCGCTCTAGATTCTTACTTTCGCTTTCACTAATTTCGCTCTGTGCCTTTGCAACACCGGCACAGGGCGAAGTTATTTCTCCAACTATGAAGTTGATTCACACGATTAATGGATCAATATCACCAAAATCTGTTCGTTCATCTGGTGATGGTGTCGTGAGCGCGCACAACATGATGTATCGACACTCGGTAACAGTGTATGACGCAAAAACCTTTGAACTGCTACACACCGTCTCCGATTCCGTATCGCTCAAAGATTTTGGCTATTCAAAAACCGTTGGAAGTTATAAGGGTGCACCTGTTGAAGGAACTTTTTCTCCAGATGGAAAGTATTTATATGTAAGTAATTACTCGATGTATGGCACTGGTTATAACAAAGAAGGACATGACACTTGCTCGCCTTCATCTGGATATGACAAAAGTTTTGTATACCGAATCAATCGCAGTAACTACCAAATTGATTCCGTCTATCCAGTTGGCTCGGTCCCAAAGGTTGTCGAAATTACCCCCGATAACAAATATGTTTTAGCGGCAAATTGGTGTTCATACACAGTCTCGGTGATTTCAGTTGAGCAGAATAAAGTTGTTAAAACCGTCAAGATTGGACGCTATCCGCGCGGAATAGCCATAAGCAATGACTCTACAAAGGCATACGTTGCCGAAATGGGTGGCAATCGTATTCATGTGATTAATCTTCAGGATTTTTCTACCTCTTACATTCCAATTGGAAGTAATCCTCGAGCTATTGTTTTATCACCTGATAATTCAAAGATGTATGTCACGATGAATCTTTCAGGTCGAGTTGCCTCCTGGGATCTTGTATCTAATAAGGCAGGTAAATCTGTCAGAACCGGAGAAGCTGCACGAAGTCTTGCGATCTCAGCTGATGGTTCAGCTCTGTATGTTGTTAACTTTAAGAGTGACACCATGTCACGCGTTAGAACAAGTGATATGAAAGTTACTCAAAATATTAAGGTCTGTAATGAGCCAATTGGTATCTCTTACGATGTTCCGACTGGTAACACCTGGGTAGCCTGTTACAAGGGACAGATCAAGATCTTTTCAAACAATTAAGGCGCGGGAGAAATCTCTGCTGGGATATTTGGAGCAGCGATTCTTCCAAGCACTCGATCAATTGCAGCACGGGCTTTGTTGAGCGCAGAGTTACCTTTAGCAATGTCATCTGCCAAAGTTACAAAGACATACTCGCGATCCGTTGATTGAACATAGCCTGCAAGGGTTGCTGTTCCATTGAGAGTTCCTGTTTTCGCTCTCACTAAACCAACGGCGGATGGAGCAGTTGTAAGAAAGCGAGTTCTCAAAGTTCCTGAAACTCCACCAACGGGGAGACCTGAATAAATCAATGCAAACTTTTCATCTTTGCGTAGCTTGTACAAAAGCTCACCCATCAAATGAGCGGTGATTTTGTTTTTTCTCGATAAACCACTGGCATCCGCAACAACTAACTTTGAATCATCGATTTCAAACTTGGCCAAAATCTCTCTGAAAACCTTGTCGACACCCTTTTCATCCATGCTAAATCCAGCCGCTTTAGCTGACAATCGAGCCAAACGTTCGGCAATTAAATTGTCGCTCCACAGGAGCGTCCAATCCAACAGCGCAGCAACGGTCGGAGAGTTTTCAGAAACTATCTGCTCTCCCATTGAAATAAAAGCATCTTCATCACTTACCGCCTTCATGACAGGTTTGAAATTTCTCTTTGCCCAAAAGGATTTCAAATTAGCGACATCTTGGGAGTAAAGACCGCTGTAAATAACTTTGTAATTCTTGAGCGATCCACCATTGAACTCTTTAACATACGTGAGAGTTCGAAAACCAATATAGGGCAGAGATGCTCGATTCATTTTACGAGCGGTGTTGTGATCCAAGCTAATCCAAGGATCATAAGAGCCTCTAACAATTACCGTTTTGATCTCAGGATTAATACTCACCGATGTATTGAAAACCGATGTTGTATCTAGATACTCGACTGTTGCAGCGCCTGTAAGCATTTTCATTACAGATGCGGGTTTACGTTGTGAGTACGCATTCTTCTCATATATGACCGCACCTGTGCTGCCATCAATAACAATCATTGCTGGATTAGAAAGGGTTTGGCTCTTTAGTAACTCATCGAACGCGGCAGGAATTGATTCTGGTCCCAGCACCGCTTGCGCAGGCAACACTGAAAAAATCGTGGCAAGAGTGATCGCAATTAAGCGGTAAAGAAAGGACATTATTTCTTTCTAGCGCCAGGAAGCGATAACGATGTTTGTGACTGTAAGGCCAATCATCGTCAACCAAACATTCTTTGGAAGCTCTGGCTTCTTAACATTCTTATAACCCAGCGCCAGGATAACAACGAGGATTACAAACTTAATTCCAACTTTTGTATTGTTTAAGGGTTCATCGGGTTTGACGGATTCATGTAGGCCGACCATTACTAAACCTGCAACAAGTGCGGTCAAACCTGCGTGAAGCACCCCAGGATTTAAGGTACGAGGGGACTTTTTCAACTGAAGCAACAGCAATACCAAAATGCCGAGAACAGAGAGAATATGGATTACATACGCGACTGTGTTGATAGCTGACATGCATTCAGTTTAGAGTGCATACATGTCTTCTCCAACAACCCCCGCCAGTATTGGCCCAGGTGAATTTTTCCCTGTTGTTGGTGTTGGACCTCATGACAAGCCCTGGCCAGAAGGTGATCAATACGATCCTGAACTATTGCTGAATGGTGATCGCAGAAATGTTCTAGATCACTACCGCTATTGGAGCGTTGAAGCGATCGTCGCAGATTTGAATACAAAGCGTCATAAGTTGCAGATTGCCATTGAAAATTGGCAACATGACCTGAATATTGGATCAATCGTTAGAACCGCAAATGCTTTCAATGTTTCTGGTGTACATATCGTTGGAAAACGCGATTGGAACAAGCGCGGTGCGATGGTGACTGATCGATATCTAACTGTTATGCATCATCCAACAATTGAAGATTTTGCACAGTACTGCAAAGAAAATAATCTTCCAATTATTGGCATTGACAATGTGCCAGGTTCAAAACAATTGGAATCTGCAAAATTGCCCGAAAGTTGTGTTCTTTTATTTGGGCAAGAGGGTGCAGGTATGTCTGATGAGGGAATCGCAGCCTGCGAAGTTTTATATGAGATTAATCAATATGGTTCGACTCGTTCGATGAATGCATCAGCAGCAGGTGCAATTGCGATGTATCACTGGGCGTTGCAACACTTGCCGCGATGAAAAGAGTCTGGCTTTCTCGTAACTTAGTTCTAATTACCTTAATTTCACTCACCCAAGATGCGGCAAGTGATTTGTTATATCCATTACTACCAATCTTGCTAACAGGAGTTATTGGTGCAGCTCCCCTTGCTTTGGGATTAATTGAAGGATGTGCAGAGGCTGCAGCTGGATTTGCGAAGTTATATTCAGGTAAGTACAGCGATCGAATTGGTCGTAAACCCTTTGTCATCGCTGGTTATTCACTTGCAGGAGTTGGAAAGGCTTTAGTGGTTGGTGCTGCAAGTTGGCCTTTGGTTTTCTTCGGCCGTATCACTGATCGAATCGGTAAAGGCATGCGCAGTTCTCCACGTGATGCCTTGATCCATGATTCAGTCCCGAAAGAGCATCTAGGAAAAGCCTTTGGATTTCACAGAGCTGGTGACAATTTAGGAGCTGTTATCGGGCCAGCCTTGGCTTTACTGGGATTGGCTTTGCTCGATGATGATGTTCGCGCCGTTGCACAGTGGGCGCTGATACCTGCGTTGCTTTCAGGGTTGCTCACTTTATTCATCAAAGACACCTTTAAAAAGCCAACTAAAGAAAAGGTGGCGGAAAGCAAGAACTACAAAGTTCCCAAGGAAATCAAATTTCCAATTGCAACCCTAGTTGCAATTCAATTAACAAACATCCCTGATGCTCTCCTGCTGCTGCGTCTACATCAAATTGGATTTACAACTAAGGAAGTTGTTCTTTCTTATATGCTCTTTAGTTTTGTAACAATGCTTGGTGCATATCCTGCTGGCCTAATAGCGGATAAGTTAAATCCCAAATTGGTATATGCAATTGGATTGCTCGCATTTGCTGTTGGTTACATTTCATTGGGGCTAACCCAAAATCATACTGTCGCTGTCATTGCAATTATTATTTATGGTCTCTTTCCTGCTTTGACAGATGGTGTTGGAAAAGCATGGATCGCTTCACTAAGTCCTGATAACCATCGGGGCAAGATTCAAGGCGTGTATCAATCCTCAATGAACTTTGCGATTTTAGGTGCAGGAATTTGGGGTGGTGCGCTGTGGAGCAGTGGTGCAATTCAGTGGCCACTAGTTGTTGCAGGCGTTGGGGCTGTTATTGGTGCGATAGTTCTTTTAATAATCCGTCCACTGCGCGTTCAACCATAGCCAGAGTAGCTTCATAAGCTTCATCACTTTGGTTATACGGATCAGGTACCTCTAACTTAAAGTAATCGGCAGAGTTTGGATCTATTCCCTTTAACTCAGGATCAAAACTTCTTAGATAGAAAACCTTTGCTCGGTGCTCTTCGCTTTCTGCCATCGAAATAACATTGTGATAGTTGCTGGAATCCATAACCAGAATCAGATCGTGAATAAAGAAATCATTACTCTTAAACTGCTTTGCGGTGTGCTCATGTGTGTAGCCAGCTTTTTCCCAAATCTTCTTTGAGGATGGATGTGGTCCTTGCCCGATATGCCATGGACCTGTTCCAGCGCTATCTACTGTGATTACAGGGGATTTGATCGACCCCTTTTTGTTTGCCAATACCGCAGCTGCCATTGGTGATCTGCAGATATTGCCTAAGCAGACCATCGTGATGCTTACTTGATCTCGTCCTTTAATTGAGGAGATCACGCTCAGGTTCATCCTCCAGCGCCTCTTGAACCGACTTAAGGCGACGTTCGATTTCATCCGCCTCATCTGTTCTTCCCTGCATGCGCAAAATCTTGGCGATTCGAGATTCAATATCAACGATGAACTCAAAATCCTTTGGTTCATCTTCGCTGACAATAGCTAAGACATTTTCTAAAGTTGCTAAGCCCTCATCATATTTTTCAAGCAAAATTTGAGCTTTTCCATACTCAAAAGAGGCAAAGGTCTCGCGACGGTGATCATGTCCTGTCTCAAATACATCAACAGCTTTGCGAGCAGTTTCAAGAGCTAGTTCACCTTCGCCTAATTCAATTAAACAGGAGGCCATTTTTTGATCGCAACGTGCAACATGAATTACCTCTTTGTTGCGCTTGAACAATGAGCGAGCCTCTTTAAAAGCTTCGATTGCTTTTTCGTAATTCTTTAATTCGCGTTCCGCACATCCGATGAGATGCAGATCATTTGCTGCACCAATTTCATTTCCATCAACAAGATGCTCTTGTGCGCACTCATTCATTGTTTCAACAACTTTGTCGTACTTCTTAGATGAGTACCACCATTCACCCAAGGTGCAGGCAAGTTCTAATGCAATTGGTGATTTGTTCTCTCGCAAAATTTCAACCGCTTTGCTCATTGCGGTTGCAGCTTCATCCATGCGCTTAAGCTGATTGAGGTTGTAACCAATCGCTGAATACGCCTGTGCTAAACCTTCGGAAGAAACCGAAGCACCGAGTTGCGAATAAATGTCACGAGCAGTTTCAGCAAGCGCTAACGCTTCATCGTATTGACCACGTGCATAAATTCGCGCGCTTAATTCGTAGTAAGTGCTGGCACGTTCTTCACCTTCTACTTCAGGGATTCGATCCCAGAGCATCTCTTCGGTGACGAGTTCTTCCATGCCTTCGTCTTCACTCATGCACGAGACCTTATACGCATCTGGTTAAGGACGACTGGGAATATCAATCTGCGCCACTGGCCATTTTGAAGTTTTGACCGCTTTGAGCACCTCTGTGGTGACCTGTGTGATCTGCTTTTGCGCCACGGCATCAAAGGTGTGACCCCAAGGGCAGCGGTTTTTCATCGCACAGACCCAAGCGTTGGTGCCCATGTTTAAAACCGAAGCTCCGCTGGGAGCGTTGTAATAGGTAGACATCGCGACAAACCCCTTTTCAGTGGGGCTAATTGCAGCTCGCGCAACAACTTGGACACCTGGGCCAATGGTTCCCATGGCTGTGTCAGCTTCATATCCATACAAACCTTTGATGACAGCATCCTGTCCCAATGTCGCAAAGGGCCACACATTATTTGAGATTAAATCCTTCTTAATTCCTAAAGCAAAGTACTGAGAACCAAGTAACAGTGATTCGGGTTGATTTACTTCTCTATATGGTTTGCGACCTGAGATCTCTCGACCTTTAACATCTGTAATTGCGTACGCTGTATTTCCACCAAAGGCAATTAAATGTTTTCCAGCTGCAACAGCGGCTTCGATCCGCTGGCGCATTTGTATTGTCCAGTACTCACTATGACCACCAACAACAATTGCTTTGGATGTTTGAAATACCGCTGGATTGTTATCAACATCTAGATCTGTAGCAAAGTTAATATCGAATCCAAGTTTTTCCATCAAAGTCAGTAATGGTTGTTCCATGTATCTAAACTGCCCAGAACCATCTCCATCGTATGGTCGATCAAAAGTAACTGAAGTTGCACTGGTTTCACGAGCTCCATCAGCACCTTTGTAAAGAGACTCTCCACCCCATTGGTTATAACTTTGCCAGGTTAAAACCGATGATATGAATGTCAGATCACTTGATGCGTTTCCATAAACAGTAAAAGGAACAAAGCTTGCTGCACGCAGATTATTAGAAAGCTTGATTAGGTACTGACCTGGTGGTGTTTTAGAATCGATCGAAATCTGTGTTGGAGATTTCAAGAGTTTTACAAGGCGAGCGCCAGAGTTGTTGTAATAACCCATTCGATAAATTGCAGCGGTGAACTTCTTAGATCCAACAGTTGTAAGAGTTAACTTGTCGCCGCAGGTTGCACTGCTGGCACTTACATACCCTTCAATACGTGGAACATCTTTGCGTCGTGAATAATCGGCGCTGTGGCGCAGGGGGATCCCGTTGCTCCACTCCTTATTTCCCAGCTTTTGATTTTCACGGGCCACCCACCCTGGAGCTTGATCCCACGAGCAATCAGATGCGGTCGCGGTGATCGGCCACAGATGGGCAAGGATCATCACCGCCACAAGGAATTTACGCATGGGCACACAATAGGTCACGCTTACCTGCCTATAAATGGCAGATGCGAATCGTTTGCATTAACCTTCTCCCATGCATATCCCTGATGGCTTTATCGATGTCCAGACCTCTGCCATCTTTGCTGGCCTAGCGGCAGCGGGCGTTGCTACAGCGCTTAAGGGTGCTCGCAGCCAGTTGGATGAAAAGACAGCACCTCTTGCAGGGTTAACCGCTGTATTTATCTTTGCGGTTCAGATGCTCAACTTCCCTGTGGTTGCTGGAACAAGCGGACATTTATTGGGCGGTGCCTTAGCTGCGGTATTAGTTGGGCCGTGGGCGGCAACTTTGGCCCTAACCGTTGTTTTGTTGATGCAAGGTTTCTTATTTGCCGATGGTGGATTAACTGCAATTGGATTGAATGTATTCAATATGGGTGTGCTTGGAGTGTGGGCTGGATACGGAACCTTCTTGTTATTGCGCAAAGTTTTGCCAAAGAATAAATCATCGATCTCATTAGCTGCAGCGTTGGGCGGATTGTTATCTGTACCAGCAGCAGCGGTTGGTTTCACTATTCAATACGCAATGGGAGCAACGGCAACATTTTCAACATCAACTGTTCTGAGCGCAATGGTTGGAACACATGTTCTGATTGGAATCGGTGAAGCTTTAATCACCGGTCTAACAGTTAGCGCAGTCTTGGCTAGCCGAAGTGATTTGGTCTACGGCTGGAAGAACAATGTTCAAAAGTTGGAGATCCGCAGTGCTAACTAATCGCAAGTTTTATATCGCAGGATTTATTGTTTCCCTCTTTTTAGCAGGTGTTGTTTCCTTCTATGCATCATCCTCTCCCGATGGATTAGAAAAAGTTGCACAAGATATTGGTTTTATTGATACCGCAAAGGACCACACCAACGCCGATGGAACATTGGCCGATTACGGTGTTAAGGGAATTGAAAACGAGCGTGCATCTGTTGGTGTTGCAGGAGTCATTGGAGTCATTGGTACAGCTGTTGTTGCAGGTATCGGCTTTAAACTCATCGCTCGTAAGCCAAAGAAGGATGGCAATTAAGGTCGAACAGGAGAACCATCACCACGGTCACGATGTCGGTGAGAGGCTCTACCTGCACCGTCACTCTTTAGTTCACTCTCTTCCATCCCACCTGAAAATCATTGCTGCTGTTGCATTTATCGTGGTCGTTGTTGCTACCCCGGTAACCCAATGGCAAGCCTTTATCGCTTACTTTGTGTGGCTCTTGAGCGTAGTAAAGGTCGCGAAGATTCCATTTTTGCTCCTCTTCAAGCGGGCATTAATTGAAGTTCCTTTCATTTTCTTCGCGATCTTGATGCCTTTCTTTGGTTCGGGCGAAAAGATTCAAGTTGGGCCTTTTGATTTATATCGAGAAGGTGTCATTGCTGGCTCTGGAATTGTTGTTAAAGGCACGCTGGGAGTTATGACCGCGATCATCTTGTCTACATCTACAACTGCACGAGAAATTCTTCGTGGTCTTGAACGTCTCAAGCTGCCTGTATTGATGGTTCAAATCGCTTCCTTCATGTTGCGCTACGTCAATGTCGTTAATGATGAGATGGAACGTATGAAGGTTGCACGAGAATCACGTGGTTTTGAAGCAACAGGAATCAAACATTGGAAAGTCTTGGCAACCGCAGCGGGTGCATTATTTATTCGTTCCTACGAACGTGGTGAACGAGTACACCTTTCTATGTTGTCTCGTGGGTACGAAGGAGTTCTACCTCATGATGAACCTCCGCACATCAACAAGCGAGTATGGCTAACAGCGATGCTCTATCCACTTGTTGCTGCAATTATCTTTATTGCTCAATTACTGATTGGAAAAATGTAATGAATACACCAAGCCTAGAAATCAAAGAGTTAGCCTTTGCTTATCCTGATGGCAATCAAGCTCTTTACGGTGTGAACCTTTCAGTTCAAAAGGGTGAACGAGTTGCTCTGCTTGGTCCTAACGGCGCAGGTAAGACAACCCTTGTTATGCATATGAATGGAATTCACCCAACTTCTCATGGAACTATCCATGTTGCAGGTCAATTAGTTGATTCAAAAAACAAAGAATCCATCAAAGAGATTCGCTCAAAGGTTGGAATTGTTTTCCAGGATCCAGATGATCAATTGTTTATGCCTACAGTGGGCGAAGATGTTGCTTTTGGTCCGTACAACATGGGTAAAAGAGGCGCTGAATTAGATGCGATCGTTGATGATGCATTGAACTTGGTTGGTATGAGTGAGTTCAAAGATCGTCCGCCACATCACCTTTCCTTTGGACAGCGTCGCCGTGTAGCTGTTGCAACTGTGCTTGCTATGAAGCCTGAAATTCTTGTTTTAGATGAGCCTTCATCAAACTTAGATCCAGCTAGCCGTCGCGAATTAGCCGATATTTTGCGTTCATTAGAGATCACAATGGTGATGGTTACTCATGATCTTCCCTATGCATACGAACTTTGTGCCCGTTCAGTAATTTTGAAGGGTGGAGTTATTGTTGCCGATGGTTCTACGCATGAAATCCTTACTAATTCAGCGTTATTAACCGCTAATCGCCTTGAATTGCCGGTTGGTTTTTCCATTCAATAATCCACGGTAGAATTAAGCCGTTGGTGCAACCGCACCAAAGCACTTCCCCCAAGTGCTGCACATGCAGCACTACATGCGAGTCTTATTTTCGCCCTAGCCGCCAAAAGTGCGAGCTATACCCGAGACGCGCTTGTCGTCTCGATTGGTATGCATTTCTATGTCTCTACAACCACGTACTAGCGCGCCCGGAAAAGCTCGTCGCGCAGCATCAGCAGGAAAGCCTAAGCGCGCAAAGAAGGCTGTTGCTTTTAAAGAAGCAGCTCCTAAAGCGCGTCACACGACTGCACAAAAAGCAGCTCGTAAGGGTGCAGCAGCTAAGCCCCAGACTGCAAAAAGTTTGTCTGGAAAGCCTGCATCAACTCGTCGTTACTCAGATGTTGATACATCAACAGCATCAAAGAAGGAAGTTCGCTTGGTAGAGCGTTCAAAGTTGCGCGCAAAGCGTTACCAAGAACAAACTGCATCAAAGCCACGTCCAACAGAAGCACCTGAAGAGCGCAAAGCACGTATCGAAAATTCACGACGTCCAGATTCACGTGCAAAGAAGTTTGTTAAGGAGCGCGAAGTTCGCGAATCAGCACCACGTGCAGAGCTTAAGAAAACGTATAAGAAGGCGGAGCGTCCAGAACGTCCAGCTTTCAAGAAAGAGTCTGACACTCGTCCAACAACACGTCGCGATGCAGTGAAGGCAAAGATTGCACGCACCGATGATGGTCGTCCAAACTTTGATCCACGCAAGCGGGAAAAGTTTGATCCAACCCGTCCAAAGAAGAGCAGCGTCGCACCTGATACACGTGCAGCTAACTTCCGTGCGGAGCGTCCAGTACGTGATCGCCGTAATGAATCACCTGCTTATGCTCGCGATGATTTCAAGAAGCAAGCAAAATCTCATTCAAATGCAGCGGTCGATTTCGGTGCAGATGACAACTACATTTCAACAAATCTTGCAGATGCAAACCTTGTTGATGCAACTCCCCTAACTGAGATCACAACTACTTTTGGCGATCTTGGAATTGCAGCACCGCTTGTAAATGCGCTTAGCAAGCAGGGAATTCTGCATCCTTTCCCAATCCAGATTGCAACACTTCCAGATGCTCTTGCAGGTCATGACATCTTGGGTCGCGGACAAACTGGTTCAGGAAAGACTCTTGCATTTGGTTTAGCACTTCTTAACAATCTCAATGGCAAGGTTGCAAAGCCTCATAAGCCATTGGCGCTTGTTTTAACTCCAACACGTGAACTTGCACAGCAAATCGATGAAGTTCTGATGCCTCTTGCACGTTCAATTGGTCATGAATCAGTTGTTGTTGCTGGTGGAATGTCGTACTCAAAGCAGATCACTGCAATGCGTCGCGGAACTGCAATCTTGGTTGCTACACCTGGTCGTTTGATCGATCTGCTTAATAAGGGTGAAGTTCAACTAGATCAGTTGCAAATTACTGTTCTTGATGAAGCAGATCAGATGGCAGATATGGGCTTCTTGCCTGTTGTTAAGGAAATCCTTGATCAGGCAAAGCTTGATGGTCAGCGTTTACTTTTCTCTGCAACTCTCGATCGTGGTGTTGATTCATTGGTTCGTCAGTACCTGAAGAACCCAAAGACTCACTCACTTCAAAACGATCGTGCCTCTGTTTCAACAATGGAGCACTACGTATTGGTTATGAATCCAACTGATAAAGATGACATCACCAACCAGGTCGCAGCACGTAACGGAAAGACAATCTTGTTCGTAAAGACTCAGCGCGGTGCAGATCGTTTGGCTGACAAGCTTGCTCACGCTGGTGTTCCAGTAGGTGCATTGCACGGCGGTAAATCACAAGCGGTACGTACACGTACTTTGGCGCTCTTCAAGGAGACTCCAAACGCTGCTCTAGTTGCGACAGATGTTGCAGCTCGCGGTATTCACGTTGATGGAATTTCACTTGTAGTCCACGTTGATGCACCAACAGATCACAAGGATTACCTACACCGTGCAGGTCGTACTGCTCGTGCGGGTGAGGCCGGAACTGTTGTCACTCTTGCGACTACTCGTCAGCAAAAGTCGATCGGTGGACTTACACAGCGCGCAGGAGTAACCCCTAAGTTTGTTGGAGTTACACCATTGAGTACTGAGTTAATGAAGATTACGGGAGCGCAGGAGCCATCAGGTATTCCTTACATCGTGCCAATCGTTGAAAAGTCAGTACGTAGCGGCGGAAAGCGTCCACGTCCTAACTCAAGCCAACGTCGCCGTCGCCCTCGTTAAAACATCCGTTAATTGATAGGTTTCGCGTTATGACTAACGCGAATCCATTTGCCCAACGAAGCACCCTTGAATATGAGCTGCCACCATTTGCTCAGATTAAAGAGGAGCACTATCTGCCTGCTTTCTATGAAGGTTGCGCAGAACAATTAGCAGAAGTTCAAGCAATTCTTGATGCTCCTGGTGCTGCAACATTTGAGAACACAATCGTTGCTCTTGAAAAGAGTGGGCAGTATCTAGGGCGCATGTTGCGCGTTTTCTACAACAAGTCATCAAGCGACACCAATGATGCTCTGGACACAATCGAAGAAGAGATTGCGCCAAAGCTTGCTGCGCATCAAGATGCGATCAGCCTTAACCCGGTTTTGTTCAAGCGAATCAAGGATCTTTATGATGCGCGCGAATCTTTAGGACTTAACAGCGAAGATGCTTGGTTACTTGAGCGTTATTACAAGGATTTAATCCATGAAGGCGCGCACCTAACAGAAGCACAGCGTGCACGTCTAAAAGAACTCAATGAAGAACTCTCTTCGCTTGAAACACAGTTCTCAAAGAACGTCTTGGCCGATACCAATGATTTAGCGGTGCTAGTTGAATCGCTAGAAGAGCTTGATGGTCTAAGCGAGAATGAAATTGCTGCAGCCGCGGCGGCTGCGAAAGATCGCGGGCATGATGGCAAGTGGCTTATCGGCATGGTCAATTTCACCGGTAACCCTGTCCTGGATTCACTTACAAATCGCGAACTTCGCAAAAAGATCATGGAAGCATCGCTGTTGAAGGCAAATCGCGCCAACGATAATGACAATAAACCAGTTCTTCTAAAGATGGTAAAGCTTCGCGCAGAGCGCGCTAAGTTGTTTGGCAAGGAAACTCACGCAGAGCATGTAATTGCAGTACAAACAGCTGAACATCCAGACAATGTTCATGCAATGCTTCGCAAAATTGCACCTGCCGCCGTGCGGAATGCACGCGCAGAAGCTGAAGACCTAAAGAAGGCCGCTGGAACAGATATTGAAAGCTGGGACTGGGGCTTCTATACAGAGAAGGTTCGTCTAGAAAAGTACAACATCGATACAACCAAGATGCGTCCATACTTTGAGCTGGAGCGCGTACTACATGATGGTGTCTTCTTTGCTGCTAACAAATTATTTGGAGTAACTTTCAAGGAACGTCCAGATTTAGTTACTTACCATCCAGAGGCACGTGCCTTTGAAGTAAATAATGAAGATGGGTCAAAGGTCGGTTTGTATATTGGAGATTTCTACACACGCGATTCAAAGCGTGGTGGCGCTTGGATGAACAGCCTCGTTAACCAAAACTTCCTCTTTGATCAGCTTCCGGTTGTAGTTAACAACTTGAACATTCCAAAGCCACCTGCAGGAAAGCCAACTCTGCTTACTTATGCTGAGACAACGACCTTGTTCCACGAATTCGGTCATGCAATCCACGGCTTCTTGTCGCAGGTTAAGTACCCACGTGTTTCAGGTACAAGTGTTCAACGTGACTTTGTAGAATTCCCATCACAAGTAAATGAGATGTGGATCTTGTGGCCTGAGGTTGTAGAAAATTATGCACGCCACCATGAAACCGGCGAGAAATTGCCTCAGGAGTGGATAGATAACTTAGATGCAGCAAGTACCTTTAATGAGGGTCATGCAACAACAAGTTACTTAGCTGCAGCGATCTTGGACCTTGCCTGGCACTCACTGACCACAGAGGAAGCGGCAAAGGTCAACGATGTTGAAGCCTTTGAAGCGCAAGCAATTAAGGATTATGGCCTTGATTTTGCACCTGTTCCAACACGTTATCGCTCAACCTACTTCAGCCATATCTTCGCCGGTGGTTACTCATCTGGTTACTACGGCTACATCTGGTCTGAGGTTTTGGATGCAGACACAGTTGATTGGTTCAAAGAAAACGGTGGCTTAAAGCGTGAAAACGGTGAGCATTTCAAGAACACACTTCTTGGACGTGGTGGATCAATTGATTCAATGCAAATGTTCCGTAACTTCCGCGGCCGTGATTCAAAGATCGAGCCGCTGTTGAAGCGTCGCGGTCTGCTATAAAACCTTAGCCAGCAGAACCTGATCCTGAAGGACCTGCTTTGCGCTGTACTTGTGGAGCGCCACCGCTGCGTTGTCCGCCGCGAATCTTTGATCCGGTTTCAGAATGGTTTTGAGTACCTGGTGCACCTGGCTTATTTTTCTTCGCTTCAAGGGCAGCAAGCATTCTTGCTTTCATGTCATCATTCTTATCGGCCATGAGTTAATCCTACTGCTAAGAGCTTGATTCCTTGTATTCGCGCAATCGTTCAAGAACTTCTGATTCACGATAACGACGATGCCCACCTAATGTGCGAATTGCAGTTAACTTTCCAGCTTTAGCCCAGCGTGTAACCGTCTTTGGATTTACATGGAAACGTTGCGCAACCTCTTTGGGGGTCAAGAGAACTTCAGCATCTGGGATGCGGTTCATGGTGACTCCTTTGAATTGGGCTGTCCGTTTTGGACCGTATTGGGGTGAAGTATTGCGATTTATTCAGCGTGAAGCAATACCTACGAGGCCTGCTCATAGGCTTGAACTAAGCGCCAACGGGACATCAAACGTTGATATCCAACGCCCGCCATCATTCCATCTGATGCGGCAAGACCTGCAACAGAGTGCGTTACATCTTCGATCGATGAATCTGATTCAAGTCCATCTTCACCAGATTCACGTAGCGCTTTATCCATGTAATTAGCTAAGCCGCCGTAATCCAACTCAACTAATGACTCTGGATGAAACATCTCAAGCCATGCAAGTAGATTTTCTAACTCTTGTTCAACTGGACCATCACCAAATGCATTGAGTACCGCATCATGTGCACCATCACAGCGCAGTTTTGCATTTGCGATTGTTGTTACCGCACGACAATACAATCCATCGGCATTTGTTCCTCGTGTTCTCTCTTCTGGTGCAAACAAAATGAACCAACGCGGAGGGATAATCCATGTTTCATTTAAAATATGTGGAACTTTATCTTCTAATAAATCCACACCTGCAGTAATTACCTCTTCCATCGCTGGAGAAACAAAGTACGGAACCACTGTGCTTGGAAGCGAGTCTTTGAAATTATCAAGTGCCGCCCAACAACGTGTTGCAGTTGCCCATGGTGAGACATAACGAACTCCATCTCGATCAAAGATGTGAACACCATCTGGTCGGCCTGCTGGAGGTTCTGGTTGAACTACGCGATGCAGTGATAACTCTTCTTCTCTATTAAAGGAGAAGGGATCATTTTCTAAACTCTGCCACCGCAAACGGTCGGCAGGTTCAAATGCAGATAATGGTTCGTAGATACGAAGTGAAGCTACGTACGGTGTTGGTCTCACGCACGTGGAATGTAGTTGCCCTCAGCAAATGGATCATCATCATCCTTGCGTGAGGTTGTATCAATCTCGCCATGAAGTTCTTTTGCAAGACGATCTAGATCCATATCTTGCGCGTTGTACTTCAAATCGCGTGCAACTTTAGTTTGCTTTGCTTTTGCGCGGCCGCGACCCATGGGCGACCTCCTTCACTAATTGCTGTGCGTCAGGGAGGTAGGTTATCGCGCCTTGTAGGCGCCCTCCAAAGTTGAGCGTGGATTTGAGCCTTCCCGCTCAGAAACCACCCCTGCCACCCAGGCTTTCATCCCTCGAGCGGCCAAGGAGCGCAGCGTCAGATCAGCTACAGATGGATCAACAAAGGCGCTCATGCCGATGCCACAGTTCCAGGTGCGCTCCATATCAGCCTGAGGAACTCCACCCATCTTCGCCATGAACTCCATTTCGACAGGAAGTGACCAGGTAGAACGATCGTATGTTGCTGTCAAATGTTCTGGAATAACTCGTGCAGTGTTCTCTGCAATTCCTCCACCCGTAATGTGTGAAAAAGCATGAAGATGTTCTGGCATTGATTTAATCAACGCTAAACAATCAAGGGTATAAATCTCAGTTGGAGTTAAAAACACTTCGCCTGAGGTCTTTCCATACTCGCTGACATTGGCGTACAGACTTAAACCTGCAGTTTTAATAATGTGTCGAACAAGTGAGTATCCATTTGCATGAAAACCACTAGATGGCATCGCGATAATTACATCGCCTGACTTAACCCGATGCGCACCCAATTGACGCTCTGCATCTACAACTCCAGTTGCAGCACCCGCCACATCAAACTCATCATCATCCAATAGACCTGGATGCTCTGCTGTTTCGCCGCCGATCAAAGCTGTATTTGCCTTTGCGCAACCACGAGCTATTCCGGCAACAATATCTGCGATATGTTCAGGAACAACCTTTCCAACTGCAATGTAATCAGTCATGAATAACGGTTCTGCTCCACAAACAACTAAATCATCTACGACCATCGCAACTAAATCTTCGCCAATAGTGTCGTACTTGCCAAGAGCACGTGCAATTTCCGTCTTAGTGCCAACACCATCTGTAGATGTAGCAAGCAACGGTTGTTTCATATCCTTTAACTTGCTTGCATCAAATAAACCAGCAAAGCCACCGATACCACCCATTACCTCTGGGCGTGAAGCTTTAGCGATCGAGGCCTTCATTAACTCAACTGCGCGATCCCCCGCATCAATATCAACCCCAGCATCTTTATATGTAGACATCAGTGACCATGCGCTTCCGTGATTTCTAGGCGCATCTTTCCTTCAGATAAATCCTCTGGGATGCGGATTGGATACTCACCTGTAAAACAAGCAGAACATAGCCTTTCTGAGGCAACTTCGGTAGATGAAATCAAGCCCTCGAGAGATACATACCCAAGGGAATCGGCACCGATTGATCGGCGAATCTCTTCAACATCTAACCCATTAGCGATTAGTTCGGCACGTGAAGCAAAGTCGATGCCGTAATAACAAGGCCACTTAACCGGAGGTGATGAGATTCGAACATGGATCTCGCGAGCACCAGCTTCGCGCAGCATTCGGACTATTGCGCGTTGCGTATTTCCGCGGACGATCGAATCATCGACTACAACTATCCGCTTGCCTTCAATAATTTCGCGCAATGGATTGAGCTTTAAACGAATACCTAACTGGCGAATAGTTTGAGAAGGCTGGATAAATGTTCGTCCCACATACGAGTTCTTCACTAATCCCATTCCAAAAGGAATTCCAGATTCTTTTGCATAACCAATCGCAGCAGGTGTTCCAGACTCAGGTACCGGAATCACAAGATCAGCCTCTGCAGGTTGTTCCTTTGCAAGTTGTGCACCGATAGCAACTCGTGTTCTATGAATTCCGCTACCAGCAATAGTTGTGTCAGGTCGAGCTAAGTAAACATACTCAAAGAGACATCCCTTTGGTTGCGCCTCTGCCCATCGTTGTGAACGCACACCATTAGCATCGATTGAAATGAATTCACCAGGTTCGATCTCGCGCACAAATGCCGCACCGACAATATCTAAACCTGCACTCTCTGATGCGACCACCCAGCCAGTTTCCAACTTTCCAAGAACTAATGGGCGGACACCATGTCGATCACGTGCTGCATACAAGGTGTGTTCATCCATAAAGACCAATGAAAAAGCACCTTCGAGTTGGGGCAGTACTGTTAACGCGCTTGCTTCTACATTTTTTGAATCCTGTAGAGCGATGAGCGCGGTCATAATTTCGGTATCGGTGGTCGCACCACGTGTGTAACTTGCTTCAAGTTTTTGAACTAACTCAGCCAAATCGCCGGTGTTGGTCAAATTGCCGTTGTGGGCTAAAGCTAGCGTTCCATACTTAGTTGGGCGCAGGGTTGGTTGAGCATTGACCCAGGTACTAGATCCTGTTGTGCTGTAACGGCAGTGACCAATAGCAAGATTTCCTTTTAGTGTTGCTAAGTCACCTTCGGTAAAGACTTGAGAAACCAAACCCATATCTTTATACACAAGAATTCTTTCGCCATCACTTGTTGCAATTCCGGCAGATTCTGTACCTCGATGTTGCAGCGCATAAAGCCCGTAGAAAGTTAACTTTGCTACCTCTTCACCAGGTGCCCAGACACCAAAGACACCACATGCATCTTGTGGACCTTTATCTTCACCTAGAACATTGTGGTTGAGTAATCCATCAGGACGTCTCATAACTGTGCTCCTAGCGGTAGGTACTCTGACAAATCTGCGCGCACTCCAGAGGCTGCGATCTTTCCATCACTTAATGCTTGTTCCCACAACAATTCTCCGTTGGCAAGTGCAAGCCAGGTTTGTGCATCCATCTCGATTGTATTTGGTGGTGTGCCACGTGTATGTGTTGGACCTTCACCACATTGAACTGCAGCATACGGAGGAATACGTACCTCGATGGCTCGCCCAGGAGCTTTAGAGGTTAAAAGCGCAAGAGTGCTCTTAACCTGTTCAAGTATCTGAGGATCGCGCATCTACTTATCCAAACAACCGTGGAAATGTTGAGGTGTGGGCGGTTGATAACTCAGTTAAGGAAATTACTGCATCGTTGATAGTTAGAGCATCTCCCCCAGTTGTGCCAAGTTTTGTGATCACAATTGAGTTCTTAATCGCTAAACCTTCAAGCCTTGAGGTATGTGCAGGATCAATTGCAACTATTACGCGACCTGGAGTCTCGCTGATTAATTCGACTCCTGCATTTTCAAGTGAAACCGTTGCGCCAACCTTATGTCGCAAAACCATCTCAGTTAATCCAGCAGATAAACCGCCCTGACTTAAATCATGGGCTGCTGCAAAGAATGAGTTACCTTCAAGAAGTAGCTCTATAAGGCGCATTTCACGCTGTAAATCAGCATCTGGAGATTGACCAACACGTTGGTTGTGCAAGAAAGCCCACTCGCTACCTGCAAGATCTTCCTGGGTTTCTCCTAACAAGTACAGATCCAAACCTGCTTGGGTAAAACTCATTGGGGTACGGGTACGAACATCTTGGATAACTCCTAGAACACCGATGACTGGTGTAGGCAAGATTGCAACCGCACCGGTTTGATTGTAGAAAGAAACATTTCCACCTGTAACTGGTAGTCCCATCTCTAAACATCCATCTGCCAATCCGCGAACAGATTCAGCAAACTGCCACATAACACCAGGATCTTCAGGTGAACCAAAGTTAAGACAATTGGTAACCGCTAATGGGCGAGCACCAGCGGTTGCAATATTGCGTGCCGCTTCTGCTAACGCCAACTTTGCGCCTTGATATGGATTCAAATAAGACCAGTTTGCATTGGCATCAGTTGAGATTGCAACGCCTAGGTTTGTTGTTTCATCAATACGAATCATTCCTGAATCATCAGGTTGCGATTGAATGGTATTTCCTTGAACATACTTATCGTATTGAGATGTAACCCAAGACTTATCAGCAAGATTTGGTGCCGCAGCCAACTTCAAAACAGCGGCTTTAATCTCTGATGCTGTTGTCGGAATCGGAACATCAACTGTTTGGGAATTTACTTGATTGATGTAATCAGGCTGTGCCAGTGGACGGTTGTAAACCGGACCATCATGAGCAACTGTGCGAGGTGGAACATCAACGATTAACTCGCCATTCCAGGTAATTTCAAGGTGATTTCCATCGGTAACTTCTCCGATCACGGTGACCGTTACATCCCACTTCTTACAAATCTCTAGAAAGCGATCAATCTTGCTAGGTTCAACAATGGCGCACATACGCTCTTGTGATTCCGACATCAAGATCTCTTCAGGTGACAGTGAAGGATCGCGCAATGGAACCTTGTCCAGCTGCACCTTCATGCCGCCAGAACCACCTGATGCCAGCTCACTTGTGGCGCAGGATAAGCCTGCTCCGCCAAGGTCTTGGATGCCTACAACTAGATCTTCAGCGAAGATTTCTAATGAACATTCAATCAAAACCTTCTCAACAAATGGATCGCCGACCTGAACACTTGGACGCTTTGTAGATCCACCAGCGCCAAAGGTTTCTGATGCAAGTACAGATACTCCACCGATTCCGTCGCCACCTGTTTTTGCTCCATACAAAACAACTAAGTTGCCGGCACCTGCAGCCTTTGCCAACTTAATATCGCTGTGCTTCATAACTCCGACGCACAACGCATTTACAAGTGGATTACCTGCATAGGTTTCATCAAATGTAACTTCGCCTCCGATATTTGGAAGTCCGAGACAGTTTCCGTAACCACCAACACCGGCAACGATTCCAGGCAAGACGCGACGTGTATCTGGTGCATCTGCTGGACCAAAACGAAGCGGATCCATAACTGCAATTGGTCGAGCACCCATTGTCAAAATGTCACGAACAATTCCGCCAACACCTGTAGCCGCTCCTTGATACGGCTCAACAAATGAAGGGTGGTTGTGTGATTCAATTTTGAAAGTTACCGCGTAGCCCTGGCCAACATCGACAACACCTGCATTTTCACCAATACCAACTAAAAGTGCATCTGACTTGGGAGCTTTCTCACCAAACTGCTTCAGGTGAACCTTTGATGATTTGTAGGAACAGTGTTCTGACCACATCACTGAATACATTGCGAGCTCTGAAGAAGTCGGGCGACGACCAAGGATTTCTTTGATACGTGCATATTCATCGGGCTTTAGCCCAAGTTCGGCAAATGGTTGTGAGTTATCTGGAGTTGTTTGAGCAATTGCAACTGTATCTAGCGCCATTACTTCACCATCGCATTCAAAATTGAGGTAAAGAAGCCAAGACCTTGTGCAGATGGTCCTGTTAGCTCATTGATGGCATGCTCTGGGTGAGGCATAAGGCCAACAACATTGCCCTTTGCATTGGTAATTCCAGCGATCAAATTACGTGATCCGTTGGGGTTTTCGCCTACATAACGGGCAATAACGCGGCCTTCGCCTTCAAGCATGGCAAGGGTTTGATCATCGCACTGGAAAGATCCTTCGCCATTCTTCAATGGGATAACAATCTTTTCGCCTAGTTTGAAGGAGTTTGTCCACGCAGTTTGATTGTTAACAACTTCAATCTCTTGATCGCGACATAAGAAGTGCAGATCAGAGTTGCGAGTTAGCGCACCCGGCAAAAGATGTGATTCACACAAAACCTGGAAACCATTGCAAATACCAAGAACCGGCATTCCTTTGTTTGCTGCCTCAATTACTAATTGCATAACTGGTGCAAAACGTGAAATGGCACCACAACGAAGATAATCACCGTAAGAAAATCCGCCAGGTAGAACAACCGCATCAACGCTCTTCAGATCCGCATCGCCATGCCATAGCGAAACTGCTTCAGCGCCACCTACAACCACAGCACGTGCAGCATCACGATCATCCAGAGTTCCTGGAAAGGTAATGACTCCTACGCGCATTACTTCTCAACTTTCACTACGAAGTTTTCAATAACTGGGTTAGAGAGCAAAACCTCTGCAGCTTTTTCTACTTCGGCAATTTGTGCAGCTGTTGGTTCACCTTCGATCTCAATTTCAAATCGCTTTCCTTGGCGAACAGATTTGGCAAAGTTAAATCCAAGTCGTGGCAAGGCTGATGCAACTGCGTTACCTTGAGGATCAAGAATCTCGGGCTTTAACATCACATCAACCACGATCTTTGCCATTTGTTGTCTCCCTTTTAGAACTTGCTGCCGGTGATTCGGAAAAATGCTTCTTCGTAACGAAGTGCTGTCTTCTCTACGATCTCAGTTGGTAGTTCAGGGGGTGGGCTATTTCTATCCCATCCAATTGCTACTAGGTAGTCACGTAGAAACTGCTTGTCATAGGAAGGCTGTGCCCCGCCTGGCTTCCAGGTGGATGCCTCCCAAAACCGTGAAGAATCAGGGGTTAGCGCCTCATCGCCAAGGGTTATCTCGCCCTTGTTATTGCGACCAAATTCAAACTTGGTATCTGCAACGATGATTCCGCGGCTTGCAGCAAACTCTGATGCGGTGTCATATAACTTGATAGTTAATTCTCGCAGTTGCGCCGCAGCATCTGCTCCGACAATCGTTGCAGCATTATCAAAATCAATGTTGATGTCATGGTCGCCAATTTCAGCTTTTGTAGCAGGGGTAAAGATGGTTGCAGGCAATTGAGAGCCATCTAGTAATCCATCAGGTAATGCATTCCCGCATACCGCCTTGTTGTTTTGATACTCAACCCAACCACTGCCAGTTAGATAACCACGTGCAACACATTCAACTTCAAACATTGTTAGTGGTTGAACGATTACTGCGCGGTCTTCAACATCCGATGGAACATCTGTTGAAACTATGTGATTGCCAATAATGTCTTCTAGTAATTCAAACCAAAATAAAGAGAGTTGAGTTAGAACCGCACCTTTACCAGGAATAGTTGTTGGCATAACCCAGTCATACGCCGAAATTCGATCAGAGGCTACGAGCAAGATTTCCTTTTTATCATTGGTGTACAGATCCCGAACTTTTCCGGTACGCAGATGAGTCCACCCAGGAATTGAAGGCGCTGGCGGTGGACCAGCTAGGCCGAAGCCGCTCACCGAATAGAGCCGGGCTTGTACTGCGCTGCGGCAGGGTGCGCGGATGTAATCGCATCGATGCGATGTACAACTCGAGCCACTTGTTGGCGAGCTTCGCCAGTAAATTCAATGGGGTCACTGATTAAAAGATCTAGCGCTGCACGATCAAGTGGCAATCGACTATCTGCTGCTAAATCATCAAGAAGGGTGTTCTTCTTTCCTTCGCGCATACCAAGAGCTGCTTTAACCGCATGCTCCTTAATAGCTTCGTGCGCTACTTCGCGACCAACACCTGCTTTGACCGCTGCCATAAGAATCTTGGTAGTCGCCAGGAATGGTAAATAACGCTCTAATTCAGCGCTAATGACAGCTGGAAATGCGCCAAACTCATCAAGCACAGTAAGCATTGTTTCCAGTAATCCATCGATTGCGTAGAAGGCATCAGGTAGAGCAACGCGGCGAACAACGCTGCATGAGACATCGCCTTCATTCCATTGATCACCAGCTAGTTCGCTCACCATCGATGCAAATCCGCGAAGTACAACTGAAAGACCATTAACACGTTCGCAAGAACGAGTGTTCATCTTGTGAGGCATTGCGCTGCTACCTACTTGGCCTGCTTTGAAACCTTCAGTGACTAGTTCGGCGCCAGCCATTAAGCGAATAGATGTTGCAAGTGAAGATGGAGATGATGCGATCTGAACCAATGCAGTTACAACATCATAGTCAAATGATCGTGGATAGATCTGCCCAGTTGAATCAAGGAGATTGTTAAATCCAAGCTCTTTAGCGATCGCTCCCTCTAATTTAAAGTGCGCATCTGATGATCCAAGAAGATCAATTGAATCCTGTGCGGTTCCAACAGGTCCTTTAATTCCTCGCATTGGATAGCGAGCTTGCAGTGCAGTTAAACGCTCATAAGCAAATAACAACTCTTCAGCTGCTGATGCAAAACGTTTTCCTAAAGTTGTTATCTGTGCTGGAACATTGTGTGAACGTCCAGCAATCGGTTGATCTGCATACTGTGCAGCTCTTTCACCGAGTCGAGCAAGAAGTGTTACTACCTTGTCATGAACGATTTCAAGTCCGTTGCGAATTTGAAGCGCTTCAATGTTTTCAGTTAAATCTCGGCTCGTCATTCCGGCGTGGATCGCTTCATGTCCAGCTAATGCGTTGAACTCTTCAATCCGTGCCTTTACATCGTGGCGGCTCTGCTTTTCGCGGGCATCAATAGATGCTAAATCCACCTGTGTAATTACATTTTCGTAATCTGTAATTACATCTTTAGGAATTGCATGACCAAGGGTTGATTGAGCGCGCATAACTGCGATCCATAGCTTGCGCTCTGCGATGATTTTTGCCTCGGGCGCAAAGATTTCACGCATTGCAGCTGAGGCGTATCGGCTAGCAAGCAGGCTCATTGGTGAATTATCCGTCATTTAATTGCCCTTCTCTGCGACCGACGCATTAAGCGCGATATCTGTCCGGTAAAAAGATCCAGCAAGTGAGATTTGGCTGATCGCACGATAGGCAAGGTTGCGGGCTTCGGTGAGATCTTCTCCTACACCTGTAACGGTTAGTACTCGACCCCCTGAAGAGACAAGTGACTCATCCTTGTGAGAAGTTCCTGCATGAAAGATTGAAACATTTTTGATGGATGAGAACCCTGAGATGACTCCACCTGATTGAGGAGCTGCTGGATATCCCTGCGCCGCCAGCACAACTGTGACCGCGGAATTATCGCTCCATTCCAAAGTTGTGCCATATAGATTTCCTGTTGCTGCGTTATATAAAAGAGTCGCAAGGGGAGTCTTCAAACGTGGAATTAACACTTGAGTTTCTGGATCACCAAAGCGTGCATTGAATTCAATAACTCGAGTTCCGTGATCTGTTAGCGCAAGACCTGCATATAACAAGCCAACAAATGGAGTACCCCGCGCAGCCATTTCAGCGATCATCGGTGCAAGAACTCTTGTATGGGTATCTTCGATAATGTCAGAGGGTGCCCATGGCAATGGAGAGTACGCACCCATGCCACCGGTGTTAGGACCTGCATCTCCATCAAGTGCGCGCTTGAAATCCTGTGCGGGTTGCATTGGAATAATTGTTGTTCCATCGCTGATTCCAAATAAGGAAACTTCAGGACCATCTAGAAACTCTTCAATAACTACTCGCTTACAAGCAAGTGCGTGATCTAAAGCTTCTTGTCGATTACTGGTGACAACAACACCTTTACCTGCGGCTAGACCATCATCTTTAACAACATACGGTGCATCAAAGTCATCTAATGCGATCTCAATCTCTTCTTTGCTGGTACAGGTAAAACTATGCGCAGTAGGTACTCCTGCATCACGCATAACCTCTTTGGCAAAGTGCTTTGAACCTTCTAGTTGTGCCGCCGCTTTTGATGGCCCAAAAACAGCGATATTGGCTGCTCGTAGCTCATCGGCAACACCATTAACTAGAGGAACTTCGGGCCCAACGACTACTAAATCAACCTGAAGCTTTTTTGCTAACGCAACAATCGCCGCATTATCTGTAACTAATAATGGATGACATTGTGCAAACTGTGCGATACCAGGATTTCCGGGTGCGACATGAAGTTCGGTACATGCTGGATCTGCTTGCAGTCCTACCCCTAGTGCGTGTTCGCGACCGCCGCTTCCGACTAGGAGGATTTTCATTCTT
>Ga0214919_10001060_pt1 | contig 46307 bp, 41 predicted proteins | sample LL1503_MetaG_FD_177994 | JGI IMG/M metagenome (GOLD analysis project Ga0214919, IMG submission 177994) | Freshwater microbial communities from Lake Lanier, Atlanta, Georgia, United States - LL-1503 | ecosystem: Environmental > Aquatic > Freshwater > Lake | place: USA: Georgia | collected... | reverse complement strand
CAATTCCACCGGAAGAAGGTGGGCCCATGCCACACACCCAATAGTTGCGGTAAGTGGTGCAAACAGGCTCTCGCTTGATTGCTTTGTAATTCGCCAAGTCGCTTAACTCCGTTAAACCTGGGGTGATCGCAACTGGATTGGCGCCCCCAGAACTGGTGACTTTGATTTTATTGACAATGGATTGAGCGATGGGGCCTGTGTAAAAAGCATTGGCACCCCCCTTTGCAATTGAACTGAGCGTTTGAGCGTATTCAGGGTTCTTGATCACAGTGCCAAGGGCTTTCGGAGAAGAATCAGCGTTTAAAAAGTAAGCTGCCGCATCAGGATCACGAAGCAGATCGCTCTTAGCACCCGCAATGGCATCAGCCATGCGTCCGCTGATACCAAAACCATTTGTGGCCAATTGGATGGCCGGATCAAACAGGGTTTCCCAAGATTTTTTTCCATGATCTTGATGCACCAACTCCAACATCTTGACCGCTCCTGGGGTACCAATGGATCGACCACTTGCACGCGTGCTTGCAAAGGAGGTGCCTAAATTGGGCAGTGGGTTTGTGGGGTTGGTGTCGCTGATGTATCGCAAGTAGTTTTCAGTGGCAGCAGCAGGTGCAGTTTCGCGGCCATCGTAGGACAAGACTTGTTTGGTGTCAGCCTTGTAATAAAGGGCAAAAGCACCACCACCCAAACCAGAAGACTGTGGCTCAACCAAGCCAAGAACCATTTGCACAGCCACTGCCGCATCAGCAGCAGTGCCGCCTGCACTGAGAACCTCACAACCGGCTTGGGTGGCGCGGGGGTTGGCTGTGACTGCCATGAAACTTGAACTGTTCACAACCTTGTTACCAAGTTTGTATCCCGAAGATGGCTCAGGAATGGCAGGATCACCAGGCAATCCAGAGCCTACTGAAACGCCGCCAGCACTTGTTGCCTGCAAGCAAGCTTTTAATTCAGCACTATTTCCACCACAACCAGACAGAATAAATGAAGCAATGCTCAGGAAAATGACAGATTGCCACTGAAATAACTTGCAAGAAATGAGGCTTTTCATGTTTGACCCTTGGTAGTTAGTTTTCGATAAATATACGCAACATTGTTATACGGACACAAGCTAGGGTAAACCTTAGTTCCAACGGTTCGGAAGTGTTTAGTAGATCCGGGTCGATTCAGTGCTGATTTTTTGGCAATTAAAACAGCATCACTGACTGGCGATAAATAAATAGCCTCTAAAGCGAAGCGTCACCGAAAAAGCTATTTTTTGAAATTCGATTGATTCAATCTGTTTCAATATGGAGGTCCTTACACAGGGCTCCCCAACGCACAGACTCTGCCTTCATAAAAACACCGAACTCTTGAGATGTGGTGGGTGTTGGGTAGTAACCCAAGCCAATCATCTTTTCGCGAATTTCTTTTTTGTTCAAAGTTTCATTTAAGGCGCGATTCAGTTTTTGCAAAACTGGGGTTGGTATATTCAACGGCGCCACCATACCCTGCCAGCCCGTTACGACATAGTTTTTTAACCCAGCCTCTTTAAAGGTTGGAATTGTTTGAAACTCTGGCGCACGCTCGGCAGCAGTTAATGCCAATACTTTCAGCTTGCCACTTTTTACATGAGGCATTCCAGCGCCCAAGGCATCAATCATTCCAACAACTCTACCTGCCATTAAATCGATTAAAGCGGGTCCACTACCCTTGTATGGAATATGCTGAATTTTCACTTGAGCTTCGGACTTCAGCATTTCAAATGCAAGGTGAGTAATTTGACCGTTGCCTCCGGAACCGTAGCTGAAAACGTTAGGTTGAGTCTTTAATAGATTCAAGTAATCGGCAGTTGAATTGACGTTCAAAGTAGCAGGGACAAACAGCGCCAAAGGTGCATAGCCAACCTGACCAATAGGTGTCAACTTATTTGGCAAGTCAATAATTGGTTGTTTGGAAATATGTTCCAAAACAGAAAATTGACCCACATTTCCAAGTCCTATTGTGTACCCGTCATTGGGTGCGCGCATGATTTCGGCTGATGCAATTGCAGCACCAGCACCAGGTTTGTTGTCCACAATTATGTTTTGCCCCAACTGACTTGACATCCCTTCCGCCAGCACTCTAGCGAGTTGATCAATACCTCCACCCGGCGGAAATCCAACCACCATTCGGATGGGTTTATTTGGAAAATCTTGTGCCAAAACGGGATTACCAAGAATTACGCTGCTCAAAAGTACCAAATAAAACCTGAGTTTTTTAATAGGCATGTTTTTCTCCTTATTGATCAACGATGCTCGCGAAAAACGTTCTGAGTTTTAATTTGACTTTGCATGCGCCAGTGCAATAGTTTGTCCATCAACTCTTGGCGAACCTTTACATGGGATGCAGATGACCAGAGATTGTTAGTTTCCGCTGGATCGGCCTCTAGATCAAAGAGTTGCCCAAAATCTTCATTCAAAAAATGGACCAACTTCCATCTTTTGGTCCTGACCATCGTCATGAACTCAACATCAGTCAATATATTGTCTCGGCCTTGCTCACAAAAGACGGTTTCACGTCCAGGCCAATCAGGATTTTTGAAAACAGGCTCTACAGACACAGCTTCCATTCCCTCAGGCAGATTGGCACGAGCCTGCGCCAATAACCATGGCACGATGTCCATCGCTTGAATCAGAGCATCAGACTTCTGCGCTGCAGGAACTTTTCCCGGCGCCCACAGAATCATTGGAACTCTGGTCACCTGTTCATACATCGTCCACTTTTGACTGTGTCCGTGATCTCCTAAACAGTCGCCATGATCTGACGTGAAGACAATGATGCAATCGTCTAAATAGCCCTTCTTTTCGAGCGATTCAAGGACCTTTCCAACGGCATCGTCAATCATGGTGACATTGGCCAAGTAATGAGCCCGCTGACGATGACGATGTTCGTCACTTGGTTCAAGTTGATGGACAACCGAATCGTGATCTATTTCAACGTTGTGCTCGCGCAGTATATGGAAGGGCTTTGGCTGTCCTGCTAAATCCGATTCAGTCACCTTTGCAATTGGCAATTGTTTGTCCAGATATCTATTCAAGTAATCAGGCGTGGGGTCGTAAGGTGGATGCGGACCAGGAAACCCAATTTGCAAAAATAAAGGTTCAGCCTTGGGTGCAGTATCGATCCACCAGCAAGCCCGGTCAGCTACAAAATTATCGGAATGAGTTTCAGTGGGAAGAAGCCATTCAAATGCACCCATCCTTTCACGATAGTCTGGAAATTCTCTGTATTGCAATCTTTGCTGCTTGACTAAGCCTCTAGCTGCAAGCGAGCGATCCCAGTCATCAAAGAAAAATCGACCTTCTAAAAATCGATCTTTATTCTCAACAACGTATCTTTGATGGTACCCAGCAGGCGTATCTAATGGCCATGTATGCATCTTGCCAACATTGATGCATGTGTACCCTGCTTGTGCCAAGTTTTCTACCCAGGTGTGTCGCCAAGTATCTGCATTTTTCAAGATACCTGTCGTGTGTGCATAGTAGCCTGTAAAAAGACTTGACCTGGCAGGAACGCAGGAGGCCCCGGCAACATGACATTGCGTAAAGTGAGTCCCCTCGTTGATCAGCCTATCAAGGTGGGGCGTCTCCATAAAGGGATAGCCCAGACCTGCAATCGTGTCATAGCGTTGCTGATCCGTGATTATGAAAATGATGTGCGGTTGCTTAGAAGTCATCATTGATCTTTTTCTGAGTGTTTTTAAAGAACTTAGTATTTAGAAGTTTTGGAATTCCAACTTAGGCTTTGTTGTAAAGCTGTTCAAATTTAAGTGCTGCTTCTTGAGCATCAAAAAAGTGTAATGCACTGACTTCTATGGCGAGAGTGAGCCTACCCTGGAATGATGATTCGACATCAGGAGCAAGAACAACAAGCTCTCCCATGTTCGACCGAAGGTAGCAGTAAGCTCGGTCACCTAAGTGCTCAACAGCCTGCGTTTCACAGTCCTCAAGCTCCAATAGGACATGACTTGGCATGTTGCTGCCCGTTGGTACCGGCTTCGCCTGCTCAGGGCGAAAACCAATTGTTCGCGTGTCAGATGACAATAACACAGGTAGCTTTAACTGGGTAGCGCCGATATGCAAAACTGTACCCATTCTCGTAGCCTCACAGAGATCGACTGAGAACAAATTAATACGAGGGGTTCCAATGAATCCTGCCACAAACAAATTAGCGGGCTTGCGGTACAAATCCAAGGGGGCACCAACCTGTTCTATATGCCCCTTTCTAAGTACAACAATTTGGTCAGCCAGAGTCATAGCTTCAGTCTGATCATGGGTCACATACACCGCCGTTGATTTCAATTGACGCTGCATGCGGGCAATTTCCAGTCGTAAGCGAACACGAAGTTCCAAGTCAAGATTAGAAAGAGGCTCGTCATATAGAAACACTTTCGGCTTGCGGATCATGGCACGTCCCATGGCGACGCGCTGGCGCTGGCCGCCCGAAAGTTGCCTGGGATAGCGCTCAAGCAAGGGCGTGAGTTCTAACATTTGGGCGGTCTCTCCCACTAAGCGATCCTGTTCTGCTTGACTGACTTTCGCCATGCGAAGTGGAAAGGCCAAGTTCTGTCGCACTGTTTTGTGCGGGTAAAGTGCGTAATTTTGAAAAACCAATGCGCACCCTCGCTCGGAAGGAGGAACATCATTAACGACCCGATCTCCAAGCAGTATCTGCCCGCCGCTAGGAGTCTCAAGTCCTGCGATCATGCGCAACAAGGTGCTCTTGCCGCATCCAGAAGGACCCAGCAGCACGGTGAATTTGCCATCTAGTATGTGGAGATCTAACTGGGGTATGACTTCCACATCACCAAAGCACTTCGTGATGGATTTAAGGTGAATATCGGTCATAAAACTTTGCATGGTTGAGTGAATGTGCCGGCAACTGGCTTATGCCGCGCGGCTAGCTAACCCGCGTTGGATGTTGGATTCTGTGACACCCAAAAGCGTTTTCATGGCTTCTTTTGCTTGCTCCGGTTTACGTGACCAGATAGCGTCAAGAACAGCTCGATGCAATGGAAGGCTGTTACGTGGAGCGCCAGCTTGGCGACTAGAAAGCTCAAACGACATGCGCAGCGCAGCTTCAATCCCGTTACCCAACGCGACCAGAAAAGGATTACCTGTTGCGACCAAAATGGCTCGATGAAACTCAAGATCTGGCCCGGCATAGGCCACCCGATCAAGTCCTGCGGCATCCATGTTGTGATAGGCACGCTCAATGGAAGCAATGGCAGTATCTTCGGCTATTGCTGCGGCGATCTCTGCGGCAGCTGGTTCGACAATTCTGCGAAGTTGCATGAGGTGCTGCGCAGCGGCCAACTTGTCTTGCCCGCTCCATACCCACCTCAGAACGTCTTCGTCCAGCATGTTCCATTGCAAGCGAGGCAGAACACGCGTTCCAGTTTTAGTTTTAGAAACTAGCAAACCCTTGGCCTTGATTCGCATCAGAGCCTCACGAACGGACGTGCGCGCCACACCCAACTCTAGTGCCAATTCGGGCTCCGATGGCAACGGCTGTCCCTCATCCCATTCGCCCTCCACTACACGACGGGCAAGCATTTCTGTCACTGACTGGGTCGTTTTGCGCTCGAATGTTGCAGAACTACTCATAAGCCGCTCCAACCTTACTTTCACAGCGCAGACTTGATCTGAATTTGCGCTCATTAGTCATACAAATTGATTCCATCAAACTATAATATATTGGAAATTCAGTGTTTAATTTGAGGGTTTCCACTTATTTTCAATTTTTATTTGTCAGTCAAAATTAATTTTGAAATGATCTGATGACAAACTCAGGAGACTCAAAATGACCTCGAAATTAGCCGCCAAACCGCTCTCCCGTCGCACGCTTTTAAAGCAAGCCGCTGGAGTCACTGCAGGTGCAACACTGGGCATGCCAGCCATTGCGCAAAGTAAGCCTTTTGCCGGGCTTAAGCTGCGAGGTGCAGCTTACCAACACGGTTTCTTCAACCATCTTAAAAAGTACATTCCAGAGTTCGAAGCCGCAACCGGAATGACGGTTGATCTGCAACTTTCTGCTTTTCCCGTGTACAACCAACAAGCCGATCTCGAACTTTCCAGTGGTGGCAGTGCTTGGGACTTCTGCAATGTCACCTTCATTCTGGCCGCCCGCTGGATTTCAGCTGGGCTGCTGAGCAATCTTGATGACTTCAGTGGCGACCGCAAACTCACACCCGCAAGTTGGAACCCTGACGACTTTGTCAAAGGTGCGCAGGTTCCTTACGTCGACAAAGATGGCAAAACCTACGGCTACTCATGGGAAGGGGGCGCGATGTTGATGGGGATCAGTCGAATGGATCTGATGAAAAAGCGTGGCTTGTCAGTACCCAGGACGTTTGACGATTTGATGAAGGTTGCCGATGGGATACACGGGCAACAAGATGTGACGGGCTTTGTGAGTTCCAATCTGCACCACTGGTTTGTGCCGCCTTACATCCATGGATTCGGTGGCGATATTTTTGCCAACCCACCGGGCGACATTCGGCCAACTTTGGACAGCGCTGCAGCCGTGCAGGCAGTTGATTATTACGGTCGTCTTCTATCAAAGTACAGTCCTCAGGGCGTTCTTGGGTACACCGAAGATCAAGCGCGTGCAGCTTTGCTTGGCGGACGATCGAATATCTTTATTCATTCCAGTTCGTGGGTCACGGCTATGCTCACTTCGCCGGACAGCAAAGTCAAGGAAACCGCACTCGTTACGCGCATGCCGCTTGGGCCAAAGGGCGACTTCCCTGCCGCCAATAGCCAGGGATTGGGCATTCCCAAGAACGCAAAAAATAAGGAAGCCGCATGGGCATTCATTCAATGGGCATTGAGCCCGGAGCTCACGGCGCGGATTGTCAAAGACACGGGCCATGCGTCCATCTGCCGCCGCTCTATCATTGAGAGTGCCGAATACAAACGCCTAAACACCATCAATGGTCAAGATATTGGCAAGCTCTACCTTGATGTTTTGCAACAACCTGCTGTAGGCCGCAATTACATGGCTTATCGCACAGTCAAAGAATTTCCATTGATGGGCGATGTGGTGAACAAAGCAGTCGAGCGTGTTGTTTCAGGGCAAATGCCGGCTGCTGAATCAATGCGCGTTGCTCAGGAAGCTGCGCTAAGCAGCTTGCGTCGCAGTGGTGCCAAGGTTTAATCTGCTCCACCGTGGCCTTAGCATCCTACGAAAGCCAGCGTCGCCGTTTTGCGCGTCAGGCCTTTGCCCCCAGCCTACTTTTTCTTATTCTGGTGGCGGGCCTTCCAACGTTGTTCCTCATCATTACCAGTTTGACTCCGGCAGCCTTGGTCAATCCAGGCTCGTTAACAGACTTTTCTGAACCATTTCGAAACTACATATTGTTGCTCAGAGACAAGCGATTCGTGGGTTCCTTATGGGTTCAAGCCAAGTTAAGTTTTTACACCGTGACGATGCAGGTTTTAATTGGCACTTCAATGGCTTTATTGGTGCATGCCGGTCAGGGGAGATGGCAGTCATTGAGGCATCTGTTTGTCATACCCATGGTGTTACCACCCATTGTCGTCGCCGTTATTTGGAAGCTGATTTACACCCCAGACATCAGCCCCATTTATCGCGCAGCTAAAGCCATTGGTATTGTCTTGCCATCGCTTACGACCCATGTGGACTTTGCCCTTTGGGCCATCGTCATTGCAGATACATGGGAATGGGCACCTTTCACTTTTTTGATGGTTCTAGCTGCTCTTCAGACTTTGCCAAGTGAGTATGTTGAAGCGGCACGCATGGATGGTGCTGACACGATTGGTGTTTTTTTGCACATAGTTCTTCCCTATATTGCTCCAGTTCTATTGGTTTGCACCTTATTTCGAGTGATAGATAGCATTAAAGCTTTTCCATTGATTTTTCTTTTAACAGGTGGCGGACCGGGATCTGTGACAGAGGTCACGAACTATTACGCCTACCTTGTAGCATTCAATTTCGGTGAGCTGGGATATTCCAGCGCGATCACTGTGGTGCTTCTTTCTCTGACCGTAGTGATCAGCTGGGCGGCAATGCGCGCAAGTCGCAGTAACCAGTCAATAGAATGAAAAAATACATCCTTCACTGGGCTGTGCCTTTGCTTCTGATTCTGATGTTGATGCCTTTTTTATGGCTGCTTCAGATGTCATTCAAGCCGACCCCATTGATTTTGGAGTTTCCTCCGCAACTTTTTTTCACACCCACGCTCGAACATTACGTGGGGTTGTGGAAGGATGGATTTCCAGAGTCTTTTGTGAATAGTTTAATTACCAGCACCATCTCCACGGCCCTGGCACTCTTGATGGGCGTACCCGCGGCCTACGCATTGTCACGCTGGAGCGGGCCTGGAAAATTTGGTTTGGGCTTGGGCATTCTTCTGACGCGCATGGCACCCCCCATTGCTTTCACCATCCCGTTTTTCCTAGCCTACCGCTGGCTGGGTCTGCTTGATACCCGCACCGGGTTGATTTTGATCTACATGACATTTAATTTACCTTTGGTCATCTGGATGATGCAACCATTTTTTGATGCTGTGCCGGCCTCTCTCGAAGAGGCCGCGCTGATGGATGGAGCTGGGTTTCCCACGGTATTCGCTGAGATCGTCATGCCAGTGGCATCAGCGGGCATAGCGGCAACTGCAATTTTGTGTTTTTTATATGCGTGGAACGACTTTTTCTTTGCCCTGATTCTCACACGCACTGACGCTCGAACAGCACCAGTGGCGGTAGTGAACTTCATGAATTACGAGGGATGGGAGTGGGGAAAGATTGCTGCTGGTGGTTCGTTGGTGATGGCGCCTGTTCTGGTTTTCTCACTGTTAGTTCGTCGCTATCTGGTCAGCGGATTGACTGCCGGTGCGGTAAAGGGGTAAGCAAATGTTGACTGATGTGAGCGGCAAGACAAAGTTAGTTCCTGTGCTCGCGTTTCCAGTAGATCATGTGATTGCGCCTAGTGCGTACAACCCGGCCTTCGCTGAGCGAGGACTGGATTGGTTTATGGTGCCCATGGGTGTTGACCCAAAGGACCTTACTGCTACCCTCGGGCAATTGGCCAGGGTCACTAACCTGCAAGGTGTGAATTTGACCATCCCGCATAAAGCGCAGGCCTTCACGCTCTGCCGATGGGTGACTGAAGAGGCACGCGTAACTCGCATGGTCAATACACTTCGGCTAGAAGAGGGTGGCATCTGGTCAGGTACCAACACTGACGGTATCGGTTTCACTAATGCGTTGCGTGCCCATGACATGCTAGACGTTACACGTTCAGTGTTCATTGCAGGGGCCGGAGGTGCCGGAACAGCTATTGCTTTCGCTCTCGCCAAAGTTGGTTTCACAACTATCGATGTTGTTGACATGGACCATAAACGCTCCACTGCACTGCTGAATTCTTTGCAAAGTAACTTTCCCAACATCACATTGGGAAACAGACTGGAAGCTTTGGACAGAGCCGGATTGGCAGTGAATGCGACACCCATGGGGCTTCACAAAGGTGACCGCTCGCCATTCGACGCCGCCATCCTGCGAGACGATGCTGTATTTTTCGACATCATTGCAGCCCGTGACACTGAACTCATGTCTGCTGCACAAGCGCGCAATCTGCGGGTGCTGGGTGGTCGCGCCATGATGGACCACCAGTTGGCTCATCAGATTGAGTTCTGGCGCGGCGATGATGTTGATTTGAAATCACAGGTTTAGAGCGCAAACATAATTTTTTTCTTATCTTCACTATTCAATGGGTAAAAAGATGATTAACCTGAAAAAAAATTTCAATTGTTATGGACTATTGATCGCTGCGCTTTTGCTCATGCAAGCTCAGTTAGCCATGGCCTGGCCTAACAGATCAGTTCAGATGCTGGTGGGATTTCCTGCAGGTGGTTCGGTAGATGTATTGGCGCGTGCCTTTGGCGAAGCTCTGTCAGCTCGGATAGGACAGAACGTAGTGGTAGTAAACCGCGACGGAGCAAGCGGAACAATCGGAATGGCTACTGGCGCGAAGGCCGAGGACGGTCACACCATTGTTTTTGGCCCTGCAGGTCCGCTGGTTCTGCAGCCCCACATTAAGGCCAACCTTCCGTACAAGTTTAACGACATGGTTGGCATCTGCCAGACCTTTGTTAACAACTATGCATTGGTTACTTCTCAAAACAGTAAATACCGCAATCTGCGAGATGTACTCAATGACCCTGATGCTAAGGGTGATGGTGTAACCTATGGTTCTGGTGGCATGGGGACCATGCCACACATTGGTGCGGTGATGTTCTCGTTGCAAAGCGGAGCCAACATGAGAGCAGTGCAGTACCGCGGTGATCCACCTCTCGTATTGGCGCTGAAGTCAGGCGATTTGCAGCTAGCCTCATTGTCAGTGGGTGCCGCACAGACTCAAGGTTTTCGGATTCTTGGCGTTTTTACACCCAGCCGCTTGTCCGAGGCGCCCGATGCGCCGACCATGACTGAACAAGGCATTCCCGTAGTGGCTAGAGTGTTCGGTGGACTGTATGTACCTAAAAGCATGCCAGCCCAAGCAATCAAGGTTCTCAAAGATGCCTGCGAAGATGCAGTTAAGAGCGAGCGCTATGTCAGTACATCCAAGGCCTCACAGCAAGAGATTTTGTACCGAGACAGTGACTCGTTCAGCAAAGCTTTAGCAACGGATTTTGATTCTCTGGGTCAGGTCCTGCGCAAGGCCAACCTCAAGCTTGATTAATTCAGATGATGCATAAAAATTCCTTTGGCGGTCGTATTGGGCGCACCTGGCGCGAGTCCGAGCCTTGGTATCCGCCGCCGCCAGCCCAACCGGCCAATGCACCAAACATCTTGTTTATCGTACTTGATGACGTCGGCTATTCCGATCTAGGTTGCTACGGCTCCGAAATCCAGACACCCCGAATTGACGCTTTGGCCGGGGCCGGCTTGCGCTATAGCAATTTTCACGTCACAGCCATGTGTTCACCCACACGAGCCGCTTTGCTCACAGGGCGTAACGCGCATGCGGTTGGTATGGGTGCTATCGCCGAATGGTCAACCGGCTTTCCTGGATACCAGGGTCGAATCACTCCGCAGGCCGCCACTATCGCGCAAATGTTATTGCCTCATGGCTACGGTACTTATGCGGTCGGGAAGTGGCATCTTGCCAATATGGGCGACTACCCTACGGGCGGTTCGCGCGAGTATTGGCCACTGGGCAAGGGATTCAACCGCTGGTATGGATTCCTAGGTGGCTTTATCGACCATTGGAATCCAGATCTGCACGAGGACAACCACCCTGTTCAGCGCGAACTACGCAAAGACTACCATCTGACAGAAGACTTGGTTGATCACGCCATTGGATACGTGCGTGACCACGTGACCTCTGCGTCCGCAAGGCCCTGGCTCACTTACTTGGCGCTTGGAGCTGGTCACTGGCCGCTACACGTCCCTCAAGAATGGATAGACAAATATCGCGGATGCTTTGACGAAGGCTGGGACTCAGTGCGCGAGCAGCGACTGTTACGCCAAAAATCAATGGGACTGTTACCGGCAGATACACCCCTGGCGCCGCCTAACCCCAACGTGAGAGCCTGGTCTTCACTGTCGCAGCAGGAACAAATTTTGTGTGCCAAATTGCAAGAAACATACGCAGGCTTTTTGTCACACGCAGATCATCAGATTGGTAGGTTGATCGACTATCTTGCGTCCATCAACCAGCTAGACAACACAGCCATTGTGCTTATTTCGGACAACGGTGCATCAGGTGAAGGTGGCCCAACTGGGGCTGTCAACATCCGTCGACACATGAGCATGGAGAAAGAAACCGTCGAATATGGCCTAGAGCATATTGACAAGATTGGTAGCGAGTATTCTTTTCCTCACTATCCCATGGGTTGGGCGCAGGCCTCCAATACACCACTGAAATGGTTCAAGCGAAATACTCACGGTGGCGGCATCCGTGCTCCGCTGGTGGTGCACTGGCCAGCACGAATAAATGATCGGGGAGGAATCCGTCACCAGTACCATCACGTCAGCGATCTCGTGCCAACGCTCCTTGATACTTTGAATGTGCTTCCACCTGAAGTACACCAAGGACATGAGCAGTTACCGCTTCATGGCATCAGCATGGCTTACTCTTTTGACCAAGCCAATGAACCAACACGCAAGCAGACCCAACACTTCGAGATGGCAGGTGACCGCGCAATCTGGCACCAAGGCTGGAAAGCAGTAACACGACACAACAAGGGTGACGATTTCGACGATGACCGATGGGAGCTTTACCACCTAGATCAGGACTTTGCTGAATTGCATGATCTGGCTGAAAAGCACCCAGAAAAGTTGAAAAAACTTGTAGATCTGTGGTGGGAAGAAGCACACCGCTACGGAGTGCTACCTCTGGACGACCGAGATGTTGAGCGATCCTTGGAATGGTCGCGACAACAGGTCCCAAGGCGCTTTGAGTTGCAGCCAGGTATGGCCCGCCTAGATCGGCAACTGGTTCCACCCATCAACGATCGCAGCTGGCGTTTGAGTGCACAGCTGCGAGAGGGACAGCCTGGTGCGAGCGGAATTGTTGTGGCTTGTGGCAGTCGATTTGGTGGCTACCAACTTCACTGCCAGAACAACATGGCCGTTTTCACCTACGTTGTGCATGAGAGCCTCATGCATCGCCTTGAAATTGCGCTGCCATTGGGCGATGCACTATTGGAGGTGACATTCGTGCGCACCGGTGAACGATCCGGTCAATTTGATTTATGGGTCAATGGCTCGCATGCAGGGTCGGCACAGGTTAAACGCACATGGTTAATTTTTGGCATGACAGGTGGCTTGACCTGCGGCTATGGAAATATCCCTGTGACAGATGAATGTTTGCCGCCAAATACACTTAAAGGATTACGCCTGGAAAAGGTAGTTATCGATGTGGATGCAGATTCACAAGCCGAAAATAATTCTTACGGCGCAATACTTCAGGAGCAATAAATAAGATTGGTAAGTTACAAATTCACCCAATGTTCTTGGACTTCTTTTATTGATTGATACGGTTGGAGGGAACAGGCCATCATCCACACAATGCAAGTATAAAAAGTTCCAAACCAGATAAATGTCTGGAAGACTGCTGTTAAGAAATCGTCAAAACTTTTTAGCTCGGCGTGAACGTTAGCTTTCGCGACACAGCAGATCTAACTGATAGAAAAATTTTAATAACTCCAGGCTTTTATTCAGTAATTAACAAAGCGAGGAGGACCTACATCCACGGTCGCCATGAGAGCATTCATATGCTTTCGCATTTGTTTAAGTTTCAGTGCATCATTATCGGAATGTAACCAAAGATTTTCGAACTCTTGCGGGTCTTCAGCACTGTCGAATAACTCTGCAAGATCATGACCGTGGTAAAAAATGCTCTTGTAGCGACCATCGAATACCATAGAGGCGTGGGTGTGGTCCGCGTGGCCACCCATGGCATCACGGTATTCACTTACAACCGCAGATTTGTGCCAGTGCGGATCTGTTTGACCTGCCAAAAGTGGCAGGAGTGACTTGCCTTGCATTGAGGCAGGCACTTCCAGCCCACAGGCTGCCATCAGTGTTGGGGCTACGTCAATAGTTTCTACCAAGGCGTCACTACAAAGGCCGTTCGAAAACCGTCCTGGCCAGGACATGATGAGCGGCACTCTCACTAATCCGTCAAAAAATCGGCAACCCTTGAGAATGAGCCCGTGGTCACCAAGCATCTCACCATGGTCACTCATGTAAACAACGATAGTGTTTTCAAGTTGACCGGAGTCGCGAAGAGTTTGCATGATGCGTCCAAACTGGTCATCAATCTGTTCGATCATTGCATAGTAATTAGCCTTGACCTCCAGCGCGTCGTAATCATTGTGAGCCGACGCAATGGCGTCATGGCCATCGGCCGAAACTGGCACAATTTTTTTTCGAATGCGCGGGTCCTCTGCATGCTTCGTTTGCTGGTCAATGGCCGTAAAAGCTCGTTGCCGTTCAATGTCAGAAGGCCTAAACCGGGGTAGTGGCAGGTCTGCGGGGCGGTAGCGCTGCAAGTATTCGGGGGGCGCATCAAATGGCCCATGAGGATCAAAAGGGTTAACGCTGATCATCCAAGGCCGATCACGGCGCTCAGTGATAAAGCGAATAGCCATCTCAGAGCACCAGGTGGTCTGGTGGTATTGACTGGCAACGCCTGGACCACAAAAGTAATTGACATTGGAGTAAAGCTCAACAGGGTCGACCTTCTTCTCGTGTTTCAGCCAGTTTTCGTAGTCATGCCCAAAAGCTTGGTCAGGGTCGGATGGTGGCTCCAATGGAAAACTCTATACCCGTCATCTGTGCGCACCTCGTGGTGTTTGGCAGCAGCAAGGTGCAGCTTGCCTACCAAAGCACAGTCGTAGCCAGCCTCGGCCAGCCGTTTCGTAACCAATTTCTCATGCTGGGGAAAATATGCGTTTCCATTACGGTAAACATGGTGAGACGCTGGATAACGGCCAGTCAGAAAGCTGGCACGTGCCGGTGTGCAAATGGGACTTTGTGTATATGCCCGATTAAAGGCCACACCTGAGGCCACAAGGGCATCAAGCGCGTTAGTCCTAATGTGGGTATTACCCAATGCGTGGATTGTGTCCCAGCGTTGTTGGTCAGCGCAGTACCACAATATATTTGGTCGAACAGCATTCATAAGGAACTACTCCGGCTTGATATTGGCGACTTTGACAGTACGCTCCCAGCGCACATGTTCGCGATTCAACAACTCTGCAAACTCCTGAACAGTCCCAGTCGGTACATCACCACTTTGTGCGATCTTGGCGTGCACATCCGGATTTTTAAGAGCCCGCTGCAAATTTTCTGACAACTTTGTCAAAACCTCTGGTGGCGTGCCCTGCCTCGTAACAAATCCAAACCAAGCCAACGCTTCAAAATCGGACACGCCTGATTCAGCCAGGGTTGGAAGTGTTGCTAAACCAGAAGTGCGTTTAAGGGAGCTTGCACCTAAGGCGATCAATTTGCCACTCTTGAGGTGTGTGTTGACCTCAATTGGTGACAAGAAGGAGCAACTGACATGACCGGCAAGCAGGTCTGCCAGCGCTGGCCCGCCGCCTTTATAAGGAACATGCAGCAGATCGATACCGGCTTGCTGCTTAAACAACTCGCCAATCAGATGCGGCAGACTGCCGCCACCTGGCGTTGCATAGGAAATTTGACCAGGTTTGGATTTTGAGAGTTTTAGAAAATCAGCCAGTGTGCTCACACCAAGGACTGGATTGACCACAAGCAAGATGGGGGTGGTTTGCAGTAGCCCGAGCGGAACAAAATCCTTACGTACGTCATAGCTTAGCTTGGGATACACGTACTGGGTTATGACATAAGGCGCCGCAGCCAATATGATCGTATAACCGTCGGCAGGTGACCTCGCAGCTTCGGCAATGCCGATAGTACTGGCTGCCCCGGGCTTGTTGTCAACCACAAAGGGTTGGCCCAACTGCTCGCTCATTCTTTGGGCCACGGTTCGAGCCAAAGTATCGGATGCTCCCCCAGGTGGAAAGGGGACTATCACGCGGACCGGTTTACTAGGCCAGGGCTGAGCCGACAGCCCCGTAACCAGCAATGTCATTAAGCAAGCAATGAAAAATCGATGCAGTGACTTGAAACTTGTGATTCGATTTTCGCGCATCATTGAAATCCTTGAGGTATCAGAAAAATCTATGTTCGGACTGTCGATTTTTTTACTCTATAACAAACGTTTGATATGAAGAAAGCTTATTTGGTCTGACCAATTTCCACATTCGTGTTAACCCTGTTTATTGACGCCAATCGAAAACTGACTAGTTATCTGGATCTAGCAGCGGTTGAAGGGTCAACATTTGAAAGTCTGTTTACAACTGCAAGGTTTTTTGAGCAATACACATGCGGCCTTGATTTTGAAGCCTTTGAAATTTGTATCCGGTTTATGAATACAACCACCCAGCACCCGTGGTTCGCAAATAGATGGCATACAAGGATCTGGTTCCACAAATGAACAGTCGGTTTCGCTTCGGACCCCCAAAGCATACGTTAGCCACCACTTCAGGAACCTTGATCTTGCCAAGTAATTCTCCTTGTGAACTGACGCAGTGAACCCCATCGCCAGCACCAAGCCAGAGATTGCCATGAATGTCGATTCGCAATCCGTCGAATAACCCGACCGTCGCTTGAGCGAACAATTCGCTGTTGGCTTCCAACGCCTTTCCATCCGAGCTTACGGCGAATCGCCTCACAGTTCGAGGGCCATCTGGCCGATGCGAGATGCCAGTATCAACAACGTAAAGGTAATTTTCATCGGGAGAAAACGCCAAGCCATTGGGTTTTTCCATATCCTGAATGACGACACTTAGCTCACCTGTTTGTCCATCGATGCGATAGACCTGCGATGCGCCCACTTCAGAATGTGCGAAATCACCCTCGTATTCGGAGTCGATACCATAAGTTGGATCTGTGAACCAAATGCTGTCGTCGGATTTCACCACCACGTCATTGGGTGAATTCAGTCGCGAACCATTGAAATGGCTGGCCAGCACAGTTCTGCGACCATCGTGTTCCGTTCTGGATACACAACGACCTCGGTGTTCACAGGCAATGACTCGCCCTTGTCGATCAAGAGTATGTCCATTGGAATTCCAGGCCGGAGACTGAAAAACCGACACGGATCCGTCTGTTTCGTCCCATCGCATGACCCGATCATTTGGAATGTCAGACCACAGCAGATAGCGACCAGCTGGTACATAGACCGGACCTTCTGACCATCTGCATCCAGTGTAGAGCGTTTCCAAATGTACATTGCCCAGAACAAGTTGGTTAAACCTGTTGTCAATGATTTCAATGGAGTTGGTCAGCATGAAGCTCCCTTTCAAAATAGTCTGGATGTCGATCGGCAATTTTTTGAACCAGAACTGCGTTGTGTTTCAAATGACTTTCTATTTTCCGAATTGCCAATGCGCAGTCATGCCGACGAAGGGCCAAAACAATGGCACGATGGTCTTTTAAAGCTTGTTCTCCACTGAGAAGCTCCGGTACCGCAATGGCACGAACGCGTTGATGCATATCTCTGGCTTGCGCAACGATAGGCCACGCAGCGCCCATTCCACTCAATTCCAGTAATGTTCTATGGAATGTGGCATCCGCTTCCATGATGGCTTCTAAATCTTGGGCATTCAATGCGGTTTTTTGAGCTTGTATGCATTGCTCAAGTGATGACCAGTCCGTTACATTGAGATGGCTATCCAGAAGCCGCCGAACACCGTGGGTTTCCACTGCTTCACGCACAAAGAGGGTTTCTTCAATTCGTTGCTTACTCAAGAGTGATACTCTGGTGCCCCTTTGAGGTAAGACGTGCACCCAGCCTTCTCTGACCAAGCGCTGTACCGCTTCTCGAACAGGCGTTCGGCTGACACCCAAGCGCATTGCTTGTTGGTTTTCTGAAAGTAATTCGCCAGGCCTCAAGCGAGCGTGCACAATATCTGAACGCAATCGTGCATGCACTTGGCTTGCAAGCGAGTGGTCTGTTGGGGCAAGAGATAAGCGACTCAATTAGTGCCTCGGTTGCGCATGTATTGTGCAAGTAATCCCAGTTTCATATCGCTCAGATAGCCATACCGATTGATCCAAATCCGGCCTGAGCCACCGACTGCGGTCACCACTTGGGCAGCCAATTTGAATCGGTGCATGAAATCTTCCGCCGGTCCATAACTGTGTGTGAAAGCGATGACCGGAACACCCCCTGCTTGTGATTGCGCTATTTGCAGTTTTTCAACTTGAGCTTCGTCACCTACTGGATGAGGCGTGTCAGGCGGGGGATAACTTAACTGCGAAGCATCAATACCCGGCCCCATACCCATCCATTGATACAGAGCCTGTGTCAATTGATCTGCTGCATGCCCTTCTGAGGTACCGATCAAGTCTCTGGCCCAGTACCGGGCGATCATGGGCCAATGCATGGTGTAGAGCTTGAGTCCTACAGCCGCACAGTATGGAGACAAACCCTCCCAGTCAAAGCCTGACCAAGCGCTCATGGGTTGAGGAAAGACCTGTGGCTCTAACAGTCGATAAGGGCCAGATACAGAATCCAGCGCTTGTCGATAAGTCTGGATCATTTGCCGGACGCTCGCCCTTTTGCTGGCCCACAGTCCTTTTGCAGGACCTTGCGCACTCATCCATTCTTCCCAGCCTGACTCGCGAAGTCTATTCATGACTTGCAAGGACCCCAATTCGCTTGCACCCTTGGCGACGAGTTGCCACTCTTTGAGCTTTTGGCTAAGTTGGTTTCCCATTAAAACAGGGTCCACGCCTTGGGCGGCCATGGCTTGTTGTCCATGAAGACTGAAGTCGAACAATGCACTGCGCAAGTCGTAGGGCGGGTACTCAGGCCAATCAATTCGAAAACCGACCACTTGGGGATAGCGCTGCGCAAGTTCTGCCAGCAAAGCTGCACCGTAAGCGTGAACGTGTGGACTGGCCAGACTGGCATTTCGGTCTACACGATGCGGGTGTAACAGTCCATCTGGTCCCCTGCACTGATCTTCATCAACAGCACCTGAAAATTGGACGCGATAGCCTGGGGGACTTGCCGCCATGACTTGCAGATAGACCTTGATGCCCCGCGCAGTTGCTTTTTCAATGACGCGGTCCATGAAGTCAGGTTCTGTCTTAGTCAGTGAGCCTGGCGTACTGGGCTGGTAGCGTAAACCTGTGTAACGTTCGATCTCGTGAGTCAGGCTGGGTGCTGTTTTGACCCAAGTTTCTCGATGCCCCCACAGAGCGCGGTCAAGGGGACGCACCCGTCCCGCCTCTCCGTCTGGAGGAGGCTCTCTGGCCCCCTCGCCTGTATTTGCTAAGCTGAGCAAGTATGGGCTGGTGACTAAAGATGTGGCGCCGATCTTTTGCAGATTGTCCAGAACGGTTTCAATGCCCTCCGACTGAAACCATTCGGGCATGACGGTGACGCCTAACTGGAGTTGCATAGATGTGTTGTGCATTAAACTTAATACAAGATAACTTGTATACTAGTATACTTTAATCTGTTTCAATCTTCTGAAGGATCGCGTATGTTTTTTTTAAGAACTATTCTTATCCTGAGTATTTGCATGGTGGGGCTGACTGGCCATGCGCAATCGAGCTTCCCTGATAGACCCATCAAACTGATCGTGCCCGTCGCAGCCGGGGGAGGTGTGGATACTGCATTTCGTACCTTGGCCCCTTTTTGGGGTGAGTTACTGGGTCAACCCGTGGTGGTTGAAAACCGTCCTGGCGCTGGACAAGTCATTGGCATCGATGCCGTTGCCAAAGCTAAGCCAGACGGTTATACGCTAGCGGGTGTAGGGGTGCCGATTGCATTTAACAGTGCCCTAGGTAAAAAACTGCCTTACGACCCAGTCAAGGATTTAACGCCTATTTCTGAAGTCGTGACTCAACCCCTACTGGTTGTATCAAATCCATCATTCAATGCAAAAAATTTCAAAGACTTATTGGACTCTGCCAAGCAAAACAACGATCCTTTGTCTTATACAAGTGGGGGGCCAGGCAGTTATGGCCACCTTTGGTTTGAAATGGTGGCCTCGCAGTACAAATTAAATCGACAACACATTGGTTACAACGGCGTAGCCCCAGCTTTAAGGGATGTAATGGGTGGACAAGTGCCTGTGTTGATCGATGCCCTTGTTCCAACGGGTACTCAAGTGAAGGCGGGCAAGTTAATTGGATTGGCCATTGTGCGAAGCAAGCGTTCGCCCATGCTCCCTGATGTTCCGACACTTCTTGAACAAGGCTTGAACTTGCCAAACGCTGCCCCTTTTTATGGTGTGCTGGGGCCTGCCGGACTGCCACAAGACGTTTTGGCTAAGTTAAATGACAGTTTAGTTCGTGCACTCAAATCTCCGGCTTTGCAAGCCAAACTGACCGACATGGGCTTTGATGTCGTAGCCAGCAGTTCGGATGAATATGGGAAAAAAATCCGTTTAGAAATTGAGTTATGGGGCAGGATCGTGAAGGAAAACCAAATTAAGGTTGACTAGTTTCGTGGAAGGGTATGAAGTTTAAGATCTGAATTTTGCATTCTCAAACAACAGAAGAAAACCCTTTGATTTTTTCTGTTAACTTCAAGCTGATTAAGATTTGATCAAAGCCGAATTCGACTTCGGCGCAAACAGCTAACGCGACAAAACCAATTGATGAGCATGGTTATGGTTTTTCAGCCGATCTCATTGCATCAATGCCAGAGCGCAAACCCGCCTGCATGAGGCCGGTATCGTAGCAATATGAAATCATCCGAAAGCCTCTTTTTTGCCAATCTAATGCGGTATCCAATGTAGGCGCCATGCATGCAGCGGTTTTACCTAGGCGTTGGCATGTGCTGACCAGTCGGTTGATTGTGTTTTGAATGGCAGGATTTTCAAACTGTCCTGGAATACCTAAAGAGAGAGACAAATCGAACTGACCTAAATGGCCACCATCAATGTCTTTAACTTCCAGTATTTCTTCCATATTTTCTGCGCCTTTTTTGGTTTCAATCATGGCCAATACAAAGGTTCTTGCGTCGGCGGCATGCATAATTTCAGATAAATTGCCACCTGCATAATCGTCGTGCGCGCCACCAAACATCGCACCTCTAACGCCACGAGGTGGATAGCGAGTCCAGCTGACTAACTCTTCGGCCTCTTCTTTGGACTCAACCATTTGAAACATAAAACCCATTGCACCTAGATCCAAAAGCTGGGAAACAGCAGCATAAGTTTTGGCTGGTGGGCGAACAATGGGAATCAATCCTATGCCACGACAATAGGAAAATTGTTCCTTCATGTCAGTCATAGTAAACCCGCTGTGTTCCATGTCATAAAGCGCAAATTCTGCACCGGCAGCAACTAGTGCGGCGGGCAAGCCAGGGCTGTTGAATTCAAAAACCATGGTTCCGTATGCAGAACCACCTTTTGATAATTTTTCTTTGACAGTATTGGGTCGCATGATGAATATCCTTTTAATTAGGCTGTTGCCAGCGATGTTAAGCAATCACTTGGGAGTGATCGAATGGGATTGAAATCTCTTGCAGCCAAATATTCAGGGCGCGCAAATGTGGTGCCTTGGTTATCAGTTGTGCAAACATTCAAGTAAAGAATGACCCGTTTCAGAGGCGTGATGTTGACGGTCGAACCGTGAACCACTTGCATGTTCATGAAAACGATGGAGCCTGCTGGGCCAGTAATGGTTTCTAAACCATATTTATGGATGAGTTCAGACATCTTTTCCATGGTGATATCGTAGCGATACTTCGAAGCTCGATCTCGATCTTCTGCTTCGGTTTCAGTACTGGCTTGTGATACAACACCTTCGGTATGCGAGCCAGGAATTGCCATCAGTGGGGCGTTGCATTCGGTGACATCGTTTAAAAATATCGCAATCATGATGCCATCAGGTTTCGGTACACCGTCAACCCGATGATAAGTGCCAAAATCTTGATGCCAATTCACGATGGCGCCGCCTGTTTGCTTTGCGTTAACACGCGATTGATGAACGTAAATGGACTTGCCTAGAAGTTGCTCGGCGATACCCACCAATTTAGGATGTTTTGACAAAGCATCCATGCGTTTGTCAACCAAATGCATTCCATAAATCACATGAGGCAAGCCATTCTTTTCTCGCATCACTTGTGGCCCATCGATGTTGACGACAGTATCTGTCGCTTGAATCAAAACCTTCACCTCTTCGGGCGTTAATAGATTTTTGATGGTGATGTAGCCCTTGCTGTTGTATTCGTCTTCTAATGCGGTGTCGATCATTTTTTGCATAGTGTCTCCTTGTTAATGTTTCATTAAAAATCATGGTACTGATGACAGGCCATCCAATGCCTTGGACTGATTTCAATCAACTGTGGTGTTTGTTCTAAGCACTTTGCTTGCACTTGAGGGCATCGCGGACTAAAACGACAGCCATTAGATATAGACGTCCCACTTCCGATTTCGCCTTTTAATGTATTTCCAATCTTGACCCGGGTTGGGTCAGGGACAGGGATGGATTGAATGAGGGCCTGGGTATAGGGATGAAGTTGGGATTGGTGAAGTTTTGCGGTCTCGATGATTTCAACAATTTTGCCTAAATACAAAATGATGATTCGGCTGCAAACATGCTCAACAATGGCAAGGTTGTGAGATATGAAGAGAAATGTCGTCTTGTTCTCTTTCTGTATGTCTAGCAGGAGGTTTACCACCTGCGCTTGAACAGACACATCCAATGCAGATACTGGCTCATCCAAGACAATGAATCGTGGATTGACTGATATGGCTCGGGCAATACCGATGCGTTGTCTTTGCCCGCCGCTCATTTGATGGGGATATTTGTTTAAATGCTCAGTGCTCAGACCAACTTGTGTCATCAGTTTTTCAACTCGTGAATCAACTTCATGTTTCGACCATGACTTTAAATTGGACATTGGCTCGGCAATGATGTCGCGCACTTTCATTCGCGGGTTTAGACTGTCAAAAGGGTCTTGAAAAACAGATTGAACTTTTCCTACTAAGAGTTTCGAATCTTGTTTTTTGGATGAGCTGATGGGAATCCCATCAAAGTATATTTCTCCCGATGTGGGCTGAGTTTGCATCAGCAGCATTTGCCCGATGGTAGATTTTCCTGAACCGGATTCGCCCACCATTCCCAATGCTTCGCCTTCTTCGATGACAAAGCTCACATCGTCGACTGCATGGACTACATACGAATTTTTATCACCCCAACCATGGCCAGAAATAGGGTATTGCTTCTTAAGTGATTTGACTTCAATCATAGATTTGCAACACCATCGAGTGTAGGGACGGAGCATCGGTGGTAGTAGAACTCGCCCAATCGAATCAAATCTGTTGGTGTGTGATGACACAAGGGTAGGGCTTGCTCGCATCGATCAGCAAATGAACATCCAGCACCTAACTTGGTTAGTTGCGGGGGTTGTCCTTTCATGGCTTTCAAACTCGACTGCTTATTTCCGAATACTGGGTTTGAATCCAAAAGAGCTTTTGTATAGGGATGTCTGGGATTTTGGAAAATTTCTTCAACAGTGTTGTATTCGACCAATTGACCGGCATAAATGACGCCAACTGTGTCACAAAGTTGGGCTACAACACCTAAATCATGGGTGATCACAATGATTGATGTGCCGTGCGTATTCCTGATTGATTTGATTAACTCCAAGAGTTGAGCTTGAATCGTGACATCCAAGGCTGTTGTTGGTTCGTCTGCAATTAGCAATTTTGGCTCACACATCAACGCCATGGCGATCGCAATGCGTTGCTTCATGCCGCCACTGAGTTGAAAAGGATATCGCTTGGCGACCAATTCGGGATTGGGCAGTTGAACCTCTGTCATCAATTGAAGCATTCTTTTCCTTGGATTTTTAATTTGATCCTGAGGATGAAATTTCAAAGTTTCAAGTAATTGCTCTTGTACAGTGAAAACAGGGTTAAGCGATGTGCTGGGATTTTGAGTGACCATCGAGATGGAAGCTCCCCTGATTTCTCGCATCTGATTCGGTGTGAGATTCATTAAATCAATTCCATTGAAATTGATTTCTCCACTGGCCTTGCATAAATTGGTTTCAGGTACAACTCGCATCAGTGATTGCGCCAAGACACTTTTCCCAGAACCTGACTCACCCACAATGCCCAGTATTTCACCTTTTTTCAATTGAAAGCTCACATCATTGACCGCTTGAACAATGCCATGGGGTGTTTTAAAATGAGTTTGCAAATTGGAGACAGATAAAAGAGGTGTCATAGCTGTCTTCATTTTTTGGATTGCGGGTCCCATTGTGTACGCAGGAAATTGCCCAGAAAATTGACAGACAAAACGACTACAAAAATTGCAATTCCTGGAAACATGGAAGGCCAGTAAGCAATGCTGATGTATTTGCGTCCATCCGCTAGCATGGCACCCCATGACGGAGTGGGTGGTTGCACGCTAAGCCCCAGAAAGCTCAGCCCGGATTCGAAAATAATCACTTTTCCAATGTCCAAAGTTGCGATGACGATGATGGAATTGATCACATTGGGCAAAATGTGTTTGAACAAAATCAAGCCGATTGGCGTGGCACTGACGCGTGCAGATTTAACGAAATCTCTTTCGCGAAGACGCATCGTCTCAGTTCGAACCACCTTGGCATAGGTCACCCAGTTCGTCACTGCAATCACAAATATCACGTTGCTGAGTTTGGGCCCCATCGCTCCTATCATGACAATGGCCAAAAGGATAAAGGGAATGGAGAGTTGGATATCAGCTAAACGCATGCATACCGTGTCAACCCTGCCGCCAAGGTAGCCCGCAATGAGTCCTATGACAACGCCAACCAAGCCAGATAAAGCAACTGCACACAAGGAAACAAGTAAGGAAACTTGCGCGCCAACCATGATGCCACTGAGAATGTCTTGTCCAAGGGGTGCCGTCCCTAATAAATGCGCTGGTGAGCCTCCAGAGTGCCAAAAGGGAGGCGCAAGTGATTGTGACAAGTCTTGATGGGTCGGGTCATAGGGGGCTAGCCAAGTTCCAAACAATCCCAATGTGACGAAGGTCATCAAGACAAACCAAGTGATTTGTATTTTCAACTGAGTCAGGTTCAAGTTCTTCAAAGTCATTGGCGTTGTCCAATCCTGGGGTCTAAAAAGAATTGAGCAACATCGACTGAAAACTGAATCACTACAAAAATAATGGAACAAACTACAGTGATCCCTTGAACGACGGGATAGTCACCTCCGTAAGCAGATTGAATCAACAGCCGTCCAATACCAGGCCAAGAAAAAATAGTTTCTGTAATGACTGCGCCCGCCAACAACGTGACAAATTGCAGTGAAATGATGGTGAGTAAAGTGGGCAGCATGAATTTCATGCAATGCTTGAAAATAATGATGTGAGAAGGTGTACCTTTCAGAACCGATGTTTTGATGAAATCTGTATCCAGGGTTTCCAGTAAGGTTGATCGGGTCATTCTTGAAATAACCGCTGTTGAATACCATCCTAAAGTGATTGCGGGCAAGACCAGTGACGTCATTCCTGATCGTCCTGACGTTGGTAGCCATCGCAGCTCAACAGAAAAAAGCATGATCAACATGATGCCAACCCAAAATGTTGGTGCAGCCATGCCAGATAACGAAAACCATTCGAAGAAATGGTCCCACCAAGTATTGGGTCGAATTGCACACAAGATACCTGAGCCAACGCCAACGATGATTGCAAAAATAATGGCGGCTACGGCCAATTCAATCGTGGCGGGAAACTTGTCCCAAATCAACTCTAAAACAGGCGTGTTGAAACGATAGGACTGGCCTAAGTCGCCGTGCATTAGATGTGTGAAAAAAATAATATAGCGTTCGAAGGCGGATTTATCTAGGCCAAGTGACTGTTGATACGCCAATCGATCTGCTTGGGATGCTTCCGCAGGCATCAGCAATTGGACAGGGTCGCCTATGAAGTGTGTGATGCTGAAAATAATGACCGACACACCCCATACGCAAACCGCAGCCTGAATCAGCCGTTCCAGCAAATACCGCCATCGATGAGTCATCACTTATCGACGCTGGCATTCCAAAACTTGTAAACATTGTCGCCTGGTTGCGGTTTCCAGTTGACCTTGTCCCGCATGCCGATCAGTATTTTGCTTTCCCATAAAAATATATGAGATGCATCGTCGTAAAGCATTTTGTCAATTTTTTGGAAATGCGTGTCTCGATCTTTTTGTTCTGTTATTTTGAGGGAATCGTCAATCATTTTGTCGACAGTATCATTTTTATAAAACGACCAAAAAGCTTTGCTGTGCAATCCAAAAATCATCAAACCTTCAGGATCAAACACAGTGTTACCAAATGCTTGGTAACTCATCGGGTAGTATTTTTTAGATAAATCACCCACCCACTTGGATGATTCCCAAAGATTGAGATTGACATCAACGCCGACTGCTTTCAGTTGGTTGGCAATAACCAGTGAAATGTCTTTGTCCAACGTGTAACGGCCCACTGAGCTGTACATGTCGATTTTCAAACCATTGGGATATCCTGCATCAGCTAGCATTTTTTTAGCCAACGCAGGGTTGTAGGCATAGGGTTGCAAATTTTTATCCACAGCAGCAACGGAGGGTGCAAGTGCACCTGAAATTTGAACGGCCTGATTTTTCAGAACGTTCGTGATGATGCTTTGTTTGTCTATTGCATGGTTCAAAGCTTTCCTGACCATGGGGTTGAGTAGTGGGCTGTCCTTGGCGCCATCTTTGATATTGAAGACGATCCAATAGATCTCACCGCTTGGATGCGACAGTGTTTTAACACCACGCAGCGCGTTAATTCTGTCAACCAATGGCGGGGGCATCTCTGCGACGATATCTGCTTCCCCAGTTTGGAGCAATGCCAAACGAACTGCATCTTCGGGGACAGTTTTGATAATCAAGCTTTTGACTTTTGGAACTGAGCTCCAATGTTGCTCATTGGCTTCCATTTCAATTTGCTCGTTGATGGAGCGAGAAACAAATTTAAAGGGCCCAGTACCTATGGGTTTTTTCGCAAAACCATCTTCGCCAACAGATTGAATGTAATTTTTTGGAACAATCCAACCTGCAAAAGCTAATTTCTTTAAAAAGATAGCATCTCTTTCCTTGAGCTTCAACGCGACCGTGTCTGTATTCACGATATCGACGCGATCAATGGTTTTGATGTATGCCAATAAAGGATTTTTGGTATTGGGATTGATGGCTCTTTCAAAAGAAAATTTCACGTCATCGGCTGTCATCGTTGAGCCATCGTGAAATTTGACGCCTTTTCGTAATTTAAATGTATAGGTCAGTCCATCTGACGCAATGGCAACAGACTCAGCCAGTGCGAGAACCAATTCTGCTTTGTCATTGCGAACGTAAAGTCCTTCAAACATGTTGCTGTTGAACATGTAGTTGTAGCGGTTGCTTGCTTTATGCGGATCAAGCGTTGCGGGTTCAGACGGAACAGCAACGGTCAATTTGCCTGTCGGGCTAGAAAAACTGAGGTTCGGAAGGCTTAAAGCGCAGATTAGAAACAAGGCTGCAAAGCGGTTTGGAGAACTGAATTTCATTCACGGATCCTTTTTCATTGTTGCGAAATTCATGCTAACTAAAGGAATATAGGGCGTCAATGCGCATCTGACTGAAACTGTTAGTCGATTACCCTGTAATTCTTTAGTTTTGTTTACGCAGTGGTTCTCTAACGAACGAAGTGACTCACTCTCAACCAGAGGGGGAGTTATGCCAAAGGCAACAATTGGGCAGAGCCACGCTCAATCAGGTTGCCTGGTAAGAGTAACTGTCTTATCGGTATCGATTGCTCGTCGACACTTGCTCTAAACAACCTGGTGGTCAGATCGAAATTGGTTGCTCAAAAAAATCGCAGCGTAAAAAGAAATGACACTGGTTTACAGCGCGGCAATGTTCTGGCAATTTAAATGTCATTAAATTACTCAAATTGAGCTTGTAACAACGTTGAGTTCTAAAGAACCGAGATTGTCCATTAGAGATTTTCATGCCGATCTGAGGAGAAAAGGCTGACCCGCGTGGGCCCACAAACCCTCGAACCAATGTCGGCGTCAACACGCCAGCAACGCGCTAAAAAACGTATAAATTTTTCAGACCTACAAGCCCAAAATCTATTGCCCAGCTTGTAGGGTATGAATGGTTTTTCCAGGGCTGGTCTGCGAAAGAATTTCGGGAAATTAAAGCAGGCCTACTTTATGCTTGATATTTACAGATTGGTTGCTCTGATCCCTTGAAATTCAATATCTATTGAATTTTCAGATTTATTAAAACTTGATAATCAATCATTCAATTTTAATTTAAAATTATCACAAAAAGAAGAGGTTTAGTAAGAAGTAACTGAATATTAGAAGGAGTAAGTCTCATGGAAAATCCATTTGCAATACGCATTGACAGTAACGCTCAGCAATGGGGTGGCAATAATTTGACGCAAGGTGAGAAGCAAAATCGCCGTCGTCAGAAATTGCAGGCTTTACTGCAAAACTTGAAAGCTGGTGATTTGGATGCCTCAAGAATGGCTTTCACAGCGCTAGTGAATTTCGATCCCTCAGTGTCTGCTGATCCTTATCTATCCAAGATCGGGGCCGCCTTGCAAAGCAGTAATCTTCATGCAGCGCAGCACTTTGCTCTTGAATTGCAAAGTAGGGGTGCTCAACTTCAATCGCACTTACCTGTGCATGATCCAGTGCCAATCAGCCAACCAAAAGATCCATGGGATGTGTACTCAGGGATATCCAGGATAGATTTGTCTGCTTGATCATTGAAATTCACTAGGGTCCGTTCCAATTGGGGTATGAGATGAAAAAAATATTGCTAACGCTTACTTGCCTGACAGTATTTGCAAGTGCGTATGCACTTACTGAAAGTGAATGGTACACATTTGCACAGGGATACAGGAACACTTACAACATAGCCACCTTCAAGAAGTCGGACGCACCTTCCAAGCTAGATCCATTAAAGTCACCAAGTGTTTTCGATGCGCTAGATCCATCAATACCCAGTGAATTAGATAAGTTGATTTCGAAAGAAAATACGAGAATATTTATTGCCTCTTATCGCAGGCAAATCATATTGGAACGCTACGCACAGGGGTGGCTAAGAAACTCAACGCCGCTAGGCTATTCAATGACTAAAAGTCTAACTTCATTGACAGTAGGTAAGGCATTGTGCGATGGAAAAATAAAGAGTCTTTCGTTGCGGGGTCAACAAGTTGCACCAAAGCTGGGAAATACATCTTGGGGTCTTGCAACTGTCGATGAATTGCTGAGTATGCGAAGCGGCAGCTCGAAACACAGCACAGTCAACGGATGGCAAGATGGTGCCGATCCTGTTGCTGGCTGGCCCCTCTACACAGGATCAATGTCTGATGACTACTATCCATTGTTGGAAAGGTTTGACAGGAAGCTCAACCCGCCAGGTGCAGTCTATCAATACAATAATTTCGATACCATCGCTTTGGGATTAATTATTGACGAAGTCACATCGGGCCAATTTCAGGAATTTTTCCAGAAGAACATATGGCAGCATGTCGGAAGTTCTAAAGACGGTGCCTTACTCAGGAGCCGAAAAAATCAGATGGCTGCATACTCTGGATTCAGTGCTGCTCCTGAAGACTGGTTGCGAATTGGTCACTTCGTCATGGATGAATACAAAAACGAAGAGTCATGTTTCGGACAATATCTTCGAAAGGCGACGACAGATATTTCTAAAACTCATTCCCCCGTCCGTTGCTACGGCTATCAGATATGGACTTACTGCGGTGATAAAGGGATGTTCTTCTTTGCAGGCGCCGAGGGGCAATACCTCTTTATGATCCCAGGAAAAGATTTGGTTTTTTATATTCATCAAATCAATGAAAGTCAAACCGCACGAGTCGTAGCACTTGTGCAAAAAATTCGTCAAAAAATAAATTAAAAGTCTTGTATTGACCAAATTTATTATTAGATAAATATATTGTTTACGGTCACTAGGATATCCACAGCACGAACGCAGTCCCTAGTAAATGGATGCGATGTGAACGATCTTCTTTTAAAAGCGAGAAAGAAGAAAACGCAGCATCACACCAACATTGCCGTATGTTGATTCTTATGATTAAATAAAAGGGAAGTTAGTTGGCTTGATGAAGGCCAATTACATAAATTCAAAGGAAATCAGGAAACTCATAGATGATCATTGCTTTCCAACGTTGTATTTTTCTGATGGCTGCAGCCGTAATGCTTGCGCCGAATTTCGTGGCCGCGCAAGCCGTTGAGGCTTGGCCCGACAAGCCAGTCAAACTTATTGTGCCTTTCCCCTCAGGCGGCCCTACTGATACCGTTGCACGAATCATCTCGGCTGGACTGCAGACTTTATGGAAGCAACCTGTCGTAGTTGATTACAAACCTGGTGCGGGGACTACTTTGGGCACGAATATCGTTGCCAAATCACCGGCCGATGGCTACACCTTGGGAATGGCAATCACGGCGCTGACAATCAATCCAAGCTTGCAAGCCAATCTGCCTTATGACACCAAAAAAGATCTGGTGGGAGTGTCTCAAGTGGCGCAGGCGCATTTCGGACTTTTTGCACACCCATCGCAGCCTTTCAACAACATGCAGGAGCTCATCGCGTACGCTAAGAAAAACCCCAATGCCCTGAGCTATGCGACACCGGGCACCGGGACTGGTACACACTTGGCGGGAGAAATGTTGGCCAACATGGCAGGCATACGCCTTCTACATATTCCCTACAAAGGCAGCGCACCTGCGCAGCAGGACATGATCGGTGGCCGAGTCCCCTTGTTATTTGACGTGCTGTTCTCCTCAATGCCGTTTGTCAAAGACAACCGCATGAAAGTGATCGCCTTGTCCAGTCCAAAACGCGCGGTGTCTAATCCAGAGATTCCGTTGATCGCTGAGGCCGTACCAGGTTTCAGTGCTGTCAGTGCCATTGGGCTCATTGGGCCAGCCGGCATGCCACCAGCTCTGCTGCAAAAGATCAGCGCCGACATCGGTCAAGTGGTACGCAGTGCAGAGGTCGTAGCCCGAATGCAGCAACTTGGCATGGAGCCCGTGGGATCGACCTCCGATCAATACAACGCGCAGATCCGTCAGGACATTGACAAATGGGCTGCCATTGTCAAGTCTGCAGGCATCAAGATGGAATGATGGGGCAAAACATGAGTACTCTTCACCTTACGCCACTGCAACCCTTCGCAGCCGAAGTCACTGGAATCGACCTGCGTGATCCGCTGACGCCCACTCAGGTCAAAGCCGTTGAAGATGCGATGGATCAATACGCGGTTCTCGTGTTTCGAAATCAGCCTTTGACACAGACCCAGCAAATTGCATTTGCCAAAGCCTTAGGGCCATTGGATATGGGGCTTCGCAAGCTAAAGGGTGGGCCACATCGTCTTGAGTACGCCGAGTTGGCAGACATCTCTAACGTCAAAGTCGATGGCGAAGTTGCAGATCGCGAGCACGCCAAAATAGTCGGTAATGTCGCCAATCAACTTTGGCACAGCGACAGTTCGTTTCAAAAGCCTCGTGCCAAATATTCAATGCTGTCGGCAGTCACTGTGCCTAACTTTGGTGGCGAAACCGAGTTTGCTGACTTGCGAATGGCTTGGGATGGGCTTCCAGATTGGCGCAAGCGGCAGGTCGAGGGGCTTCAGGCAGTGCACTACGCGCTTCACTCGCGTTTTTTACTTGGCGATAACCAATACACTGAAGAGCAACGCAAAACCATCCCGCCGGCTATCTGGCCCTTGGTTCAAACCGATCCACGTACCGGTCGAAAGATACTCTTTGTTGGCATCCACGCCTGTGAGATACAGGGCATGACGATAGCCGAAGGCCGAATGTTGCTGTTGGATATGATGGAGCATGCAACACAGCGACAGTTCATCTATCAGCACCACTGGCAAGTTGGTGACTTGGTAATGTGGGACAACACCTCCACATTACATCGAGGTCGTTGGTTTGACTTTGCTGAAAGGCGTGAGCTGAGGCGTGCAACGACCGAAGAAGTGCTTGCTTGACACTTCCGGTTATGTCGCCAGCGCCAATTGAATCTGACTAAAAGTCGACTCAAAGTCAATTTGCCTAGGGTATTTAAACACCCTAAGCAGTCTTAATCCGAAAAGCACGTAACAACAGCCAACATATTGAGCATGACCACCCGATCCCGCGCACTAACCAAATCGCCAAGCCATAGCAAAGTGCCAATGTCACTCAACGAGGAAGCCTATCGTCGCATTGAGGAGATGATTGTGACGCTAGTGCTTGCGCCAGGCAGCGTGGTGTCGGAAGCCGTGCTTAGCGAGCGTATCGGCATTGGACACACGCCAATTCGTGAGGCCTTGCAGCGCCTGGCGCGCGAACACTTGGTTCAGATTCTGCCTCGTCGTGGTGTGGTGGTTACAGCCATTGATGTTGGCCATCAGCTTCAGATTCTTGAGACACGGCGAGAGCTCGACCGCCTTATTGCACGTTCTGCAGCTGCGCGCGCAACAATGACCGAACGCGAGGCTATGAAAGCTATTGCACAAAGCATGGAGGCTGCAGTTAAGTCTGACGACTTTGTAGCTTTTTTGAGGTGTGACAACGAAATGAACCGGCAATCTTCTCTTAGCGCTCGAAACAACATTGCAGCAGCGGCTGTGGCGGCCCTTCACTCAGCCTCACGGCGTTTCTGGTTCTATCACCACGAAGGTCGTGCAACTACAACACTGCGGCTGCACCTAGCCCTGGCGCGGGCGATGGCCGCTGGCAAACCTGAAAAGGCTGCCGAGGCCAGCGATCGATTGATTGATGACCTTTTTGATTTCACCCACGGCACCTTAATTACCCGTACTTGACATCTGGCATGCCAGTGGCATACCATTTGATTCTATTTTCAGGAGTTTGCCCGTGCGTATCACCAATCTTCAGATAGAAGCCTATAAACGTGATGGTTTCCTCATCCTTGAGGGCCTCTTTTCATTGTTAGAAGTTGAAGCCATGAGGACTGAGCTCGAGCGAATTCAAAAGATCGAAACCGATCACCTGGTCCGTGAGAATGGCAGCAACATTGCTAAGACCATTTACAGGGTTCACGAGGCGGACGGACCCACGGCATCCCCTGTATTTCATGCTGTCTCACGCACTTCCCGGATGCTCGAGACCGCACAGGACCTGCTTTCAGAGGAGCAGATCTACATTCATCACTCCAAGTGCAACTTGAAGACCGCAATCGACGGTTCGGTGTGGGCGTGGCACCAGGATTACGGTACCTGGAAGCGGGACGGCATGCCTGAGGCACGTCCAGTCACGGCACTGGTCATGCTTGATGAGCCCACAGAAATCAACGGCTGTTTGTATTTCATTCCGGGCAGCCACAAAGAGGGCAGTCTTGAGCCGGAATTCAACGATGCGACGGGCTACAAGTTTTTTGTAACGCCAAAGGACAAGCTTCTGGAAATAATGGCACGCAGCCCAGAACCGTTAGCAATCAAGGGCAAACCAGGCACAGTTGTTTTCTTTGACAGCAATATTCTGCACGCTTCAGGGCACAATTTGTCCCAGCACGATAGGTGGGCCATTTATGTTGTCTACAACCCAGTGACAAATCAATGTCACGACGTTCCCAACCCACGTCCTGATTACGTGCGATCGATCAACACGAAGTCACTTGTCAAGGGAAGCGACAATATTTTGTCCCACGCAAGCTTGAGTTGACGCCGACGACGATTTGATCAGTTGCAGGTGCGGCGGTACACGTAAAAACTCTGGTCTACAGCAGCTTCCAGCAAGATCAGATGTGCGCAATGCGCCGCGCTCCTAGTCGACTGCCAACCCCATCTCCCGCGACAGCTTGCGGTAGGTCGGCCAGGAGCGGCTGATGAAGTGCTGCAATTCCGCGCCGACCAGCGGCGTGTCTTCCGCGCCCAGGGTCTCGCGAACCGACTTCACGCGCGCAGAGTCGGTTACCGAAGCCGAAACCAGGCGCGCCAGTGTGTCGATGATGATTTGCGGGGTGCCTGCCGGCGCCATCAGGATGTTCATCTCGGCCAGGTCCTCATAGGCCGGGCCCCTGAAGCCGGCGTCCACCCAGGTGGGTATACCCGGTAATTTGCTTGAACGCGAGCCGACCACGATCACCATCGGCTTGATCAGGCCCTTTTCCAGGCCACCGGCCAAGCCCGCAAGCGAACCCGCACCGATGTCAATGTGGCCCGCATACAGGTCGGCGACCATCGCACCTGTACCACGGTAGTTGACGACGTTCAGTTGAGCGCCGGTGTCCTTGACCAACTGGGCGAGCATCATCTGCCATCCGGATCCGATGGCATAGTTGCCTACATTCACCGGTTTCTTTTTGGACAGCGCGACCAACTCCTGGATCGTCCTGGCTGGAAAGTCCTTGTGCGTCGAGGCCACTACCGGGCCCACGCCAATCGCGGCGATGGGCAGGAGGTCCTTGTCGGGGTCGATCGCCGGCTTCTTGATGAGCACGGGCATTTGGGCCATCACGCTTTGCAGGGACACCAACAGCGTCGTTCCGTCCGGCGTTGAGCGCGCCACGGCTTCACCGGCCACCATGCCGACACCGCCGGGCTTGTTCTCCACCGTGACCGGCACGCCCAGCTTCTGGGAAAAATAGTCCGAGTAGGCACGCGCCGTCGCGTCTGTGGATGCGCCGGGCGCTTGGCCGCATATCAGGCGGATAGGTCTGGTGGGTTTCCAGTCCGCGGCCTGCGCGAAGGTGGCGCCGGGCCAGGCTATGGCGGAAAGGCTGGCTGCGATCGCATCGCGCCGGCTGATGGAAAAACGCTTTTGTTGGGTCATTCGAATGTCTCCATTTTGGATGTGCCTACAACATTGTCGCTGACGGCCATCACACTGAATCATGATGCCATATCTCTCTGACATTTCGCGAACGTTATTTTTCTGGGAGAATAACTTTGCCATATAAAAACTCTGCACGCGTTTGGAAGATACGAGTTTGGGGTGCTGGCTTTTAGCTTGAACCATCAAGGGTCGATGAACTGAGGAATGGTGACAACTTTAGCCGACACACTGATGGGCAATCAAGCCGCAATGTTAAATAATTGGTGTATCTGATGCAATCACTTAAAAAAATTCATGCTGGGGTCCTTGAGATTGCCTACGAGGAATCCGGCCCCCATGATGGACAGCCTGTATTTCTAATGCATGGCTTTCCCTATGACATTCATGCTTATGCTGAAGTCTCGCCCATTCTGGCTGCCGCTGGTTGCCGTGTGATCGTGCCCTATCTTCGTGGATTTGGTGCTACCCGATTTCTAAGCGCAGAAACGCCACGTTCTGGCGAGCAGGCTGCGCTTGGCGCTGATTTATTGGCCTTGATGGATGCCTTGCTGATTCCGCGTGCAGTGTTGGCTGGATATGACTGGGGCGGTCGAGCGGCCTGTGTTGTTGCAGCGCTTTGGCCTGAACGTTGTTCGGGACTTGTGTCTTTCAACAGCTACAACATCCAGAACATTGCGCGTGCGATGGTGCCTGATGCACCGCAGAGCGAGCACATGCTTTGGTATCAGTATTATTTTCACAGCGAGCGTGGTCGTGCCGGCCTGGAAAAGGACAGGCGCGCAGTGACTCGCTTATTGTGGAAGCAGTGGTCGCCGACCTGGAGCTTCAGCGATGAAGAGTTTGAGCGAAGTGCAGTTGCGTTTGACAACCCTGATTTTGTAGATGTTGTAATTCAGTCCTACCGTCACCGCTTTGGTTTGGTTGCGGGGGACCCCGCTTATTTAGAGATGGAGTCGCGGCTGGCGGCGCAACCGCCGATCTGTGTCCCCGCTATTACTTTTGACGGTGCAGATGATGGTGTACGAGCACCCTCGCAAGCGTTGGCTTCTGCGCATAATTTCACCGGAACGCGCTCGCACCGGGTTGTGCCTGGTGTTGGCCACAACATGCCGCAGGAAGTGCCAGAGGTATTTGCTTCTGCCGTACTTGAGCTGGTGGAAGCTTAGAAAATTTAGACCCAGAGCTGCGCCATTATAAATTCCGTGAAAACTTACTCCTCTACGAACTCGCTTGCGTTTCGAGCATCGCTTCCCAGACGCGCATTTTCCTGATTTCGAAGGTCAACTCTGCGAATCTTGCCTGAAATAGTCTTTGGCAAATCACTGAACTCAAGTCGCCGCACTAATTTGTAGCCAGAAACGCGTTCTCGCATAAAGCGAAAGATGGACGCGGCGGTGGTGGCATCATCCGCGTATCCAGGGGCCAGTAAAACGTAAGCTTTCGGGACAAAACCACGCACCGGATCGGGTGAAGGCACTACGGCTGCTTCAGCTACGGCTGGGTGTTCGATCAACGCGCTTTCTAACTCGAAAGGACTGATGCGGTATCCGGATGCTTTGAATACATCGTCAGCGCGTCCGACATAGGTGATGTACCCCTGCGCATCCCGCATGCCGATATCACCGGTGTGGTAATACCCGTCGCGCATCGCTTCGTTGGTCTTGTCGACATCGTCTGAATAGCCATTCATCAATGCCGTAGGTTTATGCGACAAATCGATGCAAATTTCACCTTCTTCAGAAGGCAAGCCATCCTGGGATAGAAGCACAATTTTGTAGCCTGGCAGAGGTCGCCCCATCGAGCCAGACTTGAGTAAGGCATCAGGAGGGTTGCCTATTTGCGCGGTGGTTTCTGTCTGGCCATATCCGTCTCGAATCGTGAGTCGCCATGCTTCACGCACCTGTTCTATGACTTCTGGATTAAGTGGTTCGCCTGCTGAGATGAGTTCGCGCAGTTGGACGGGCCATGCTTTTAACTCCTCTTGGATCAGCATGCGCCAGACTGTCGGCGGTGCGCACAAAGTTTTGACTTTGTACTCTACTAACTTGGACAAGATATCAGGCCCATTGAAACGTTGGTAGTTGTATATAAAGACACAAGCTTGCGCATTGAAAGGAGCAAAAAAACAACTCCACGCATGCTTGGCCCAGCCTGGTGAGCTTATCGTCCAGTGGACATCGCCTTGTTGAAGTCCCAGCCAATACATGGTGGATAAATGGCCAACCGGATAACTTTGCTGAGTATGCTGAACAAGTTTAGGCTTGGATGTTGTGCCTGAAGTGAAATACTCCAGCAACGGATCGGTGACACGGGTAGACTCTGTCTGCGTAAAACTATTACTTTCTTTTTTAGAGAGCCAGTAGTCAACCCAGCCAGTTGGAAGCACATCGCCCGAAACACTGATCAGAGATAAACCCTCGGTAGCCTTAGGGGGTAAGTCATTCAGCTTCTTCATACCGGTCGCATTGGTGATGACATGGCGTACTTGACCACGATGCAATCGATCAGCCAAATCGTCATCAGACAAAAGGGGAGTGGCTGGTATGACAACTACGCCTAGTTTGATGGCGGCTAGCATGGTTTCCCACAGTGGCACTTCGTTTCCCATCATCAGCAAAATACGGTCGCTCTTTCTCACGCCCCTACCCAACAACCAATTAGCCACTTGGTTAGAGCGATTTGACAGTTCTGAGTAACTCAGTTGAGACTGTTGCCCTGAGTCTTCAACAATATGCAGAGCAGGCGCAGGATTGTTTTTAGCGATGAAGTCAAAGTAATCTATAGCCCAGTTAAAGTGATCTAACTTCGGCCAATTGAATTCCGCATAGGCTTTTTCGTATTGGGTACGGTGCTTCAGTAAAAAATCTCGACTGTTAAGGAATTGATCTAATTCGCGCATTTCTGGTTACCCTCGTTTTCATCAAAAATTCAGTTTACTGAACCGCCCCGGGCTTGGTTGGGTCCAGTTAGTTTAAGTTGAGACTATTGTCTCTTGGCTATTGGCAAGTTGCCGATAGTAGTTATCCTATGCATCTGATACAGCATTCAAGTCACTTGCAAACGTTGTAAGCGCAAGAGCGCTGAGGATGACGCTTACTTGAAATTCAGCTCAATGAAAACCCTTGGATTAGCGTGTTCTCGGGGTTCGCACCCTACCCAATATTGGACGTTTGTGGTTGAATAAAATAAGATAAATACCTTATTACACGCAATCCAATACACAGATTTCGCTGGAGGCTGATTGAAACACGAACGACAGGTGGCGCTGCTTAAGCAGGCGTTTGCGCACATCGATGCGAACACAACTCCAATGTGGGATTCCCCCTATTGGAACCCAGCTGAGAGATATACCTGTCCTGATCACTTCCGGTCAGAGATGGTTGGATTATTCGGCGGCAAAGTGCCGCTGCTTGCCGGCTTCTCGCCTGACCTGCCAACTCCGGGCTCATGGTTTACGTGTGAGCTGCCTGGTGCACCGCTCTTTCTTACACGAACAGCTGACGGAAGCGTCAAAGCTTTTCTGAATATTTGCAGACACCGTGGCTCGAGATTGGTAGGATTTGAGTTAGACGCACAAGGTCATTTTCTGCAGCATCGGGGGCAGTCTTTTAATACGTTCACATGTCCCTATCACGCATGGTCCTACAACACACAAGGGAAACTGATACGTCACGCCAATGACATGAATGGCTTCAATCAGCTACAGGCAAAAATGGATTCTGGAGAGTTCAACCTCATTGAGGTGGCCTGCCTTGAAACCCAAGGTATGTTGCTGGTACGACCTCAAGGCAAAGAGCCTATCGATGCACAGCGCGATACCTTTGGCATGCACAGCCGAATGGGAGAATTTGGCTTTGGTAATTTCCACTTCTACCAGGAGGTTTTCTGGGACTTTGCGGCCAACTGGAAGCTGCTGATCGAGACTTTCATGGAGGGCTATCACATAGCAGCCTTGCATCGCAATACTTTGGCGCCAAAGTTCCGCTGCTACCCTGTTATCTACGAGTGCTTCGGGCCTCACGCATTGTTTCCGCTGACACGAAAGAGCATAACTGACCAACGCGATAAACCTGAATCAGAATGGTCGGTGCTAAAACACGCGTCAACCGTATTCTCTGTATCGCCGCATGCCGTGCTCAACATCCCAATGGACGGGCACATGGAGTTGTGGGACTTTCAACCACTTGATGTGGGTCGTACGCGAGCGCGTGTGCGCTTTTACATTCCCCGTCCCGTGCAAAGTGAGGCTGACGAAGCTCTTTGGACCAAGAGTTGGAAGGTGTCTACTGAGGTCATCTCTGGCGAGGACTTTACCCAACAGCAAAACATACAAATCAACTTAGCCACTGGCCGAATTCCTGGGGTGGTTTTTGGGCAGAACGAACCACTGCTTTCTCATTACCACCGAGAACTGGGTAAGCTGACCGGCGTACCCGATGCGCCATTACCCTAGCGAGTTGATCAAGAGTTTAAAATTTCCAGCCCTCTTTGCTAAAAAATAAGGGTGTCGCTCTACACATTTAAGTCGAGTAATTGTAAGATTTTATTTCAAGGATAAAGATGATTTTTAATACACTCAAATTCACATTGAATAATGGTGTTGGGGTGCTGAATCTCAATCGTCCTGATCATGGTAATGCAATGAATTTAGAGATGACTGAGGAATTATCAAAAATAGCTAAATTCTGCCTCAATGAAGAATCTCTTAGAGTGTTATTAATAAGTTCTGAAAGTGATAAATTTTGTGTTGGTGGAGATTTAACAGAGATGGTAGAGAAAAAAGAGGAAAAATCTGCTCATATTGCAAATATGGCAAATAATCTTCATAATGCTCTTTTGGACTTTTCAATCATTCCGGCACCTATTATCATCGCAATTAATGGTGTTGCTGCAGGCGGAGGCTTTTCTCTTGTATTGACTGGAGACTATGTGATAGCTTCAGAAAAAGCAAAGTTTATTTCAGCTTATACAGCCAGTGGTTTGACCCCAGATGGGTCTTGTACTTATCACTTAGCAAAGCATGTAGGGTTACTAAGAGCTAAGGAAATTATATTAATGAATAAAGTACTTAATTCTAATCAGGCACATGAATGGGGGATGGTAACTGAGGTCGTTGATTCAAATGAAATCATAAAAAGATCTTTAGAACTTGCAAATCACTTTAGCAATGGCCCAACCCAGACATTTGGAGCAGTTAAAAAATTATTAAATAGTTCGCATACCAATTCGTATCAAGACCAATTGGCACTAGAGGCTTTTACCATATCAAATATTGTAAACACATATGATGCAACTCATGGATTAGAGTCGTTTCATGCAAAACAAAAACCAAAATTCATTGGAAAATAAATGAAATATTTATATCCAGAACACTGCAATACAATAGAAGCTACATTGGCAGCGCTGGATTCAACAGGTTATATTGCACAGGAAGAAATAGCGACAACTGTTTTTTTAGGAATAAAACTAGAAAAACCCATTTTAGTAGAAGGATTAGCAGGTGTAGGCAAGACGGAATTAGCCAAAGCAATCGCAAAATTTTATAAAGTTCCATTAATAAGATTGCAATGTTATGAAGGCTTAGACGAGTCTAAGGCCTTATATGATTGGAAGTATGGAAAACAATTGCTTTATACACAATTGCTAAAAGATAAGCTCAATAAAATTGTTGAAAAAAAAGAAGAAATAGATGTTTCAATAGAAAAGATTAAAAATTATGACGATATATTTTATTCTAAAATATTCTTAGAGCCGCGTGCCTTATATAAAGCAATAACACATGAAACAGGATGTGTTTTACTTATTGATGAAATTGATAAAGCTGATCAAGAGTTTGAAGCATTGTTACTTGAAGTTTTATCTGACTTTCAAATTAGTATAGCTGAAATGGGAACTATTAAGGCAGTAAATAAACCCATAACAATAATAACAAGCAATAATACCAGAGAAGTTGGAGCAGCACTTAAACGAAGATGTTTGCATTTACATATTAATTTCCCTAGTGCTGAATTGGAGAGTAGGATTCTTTCTCAACATGTTCCGGATTTAAGCAGTAGACTTAATAATCAGATTGTTGCATTTGTAAATTCTTTGCGTGATAAAGATCTTAAAAAACCGCCCTCTGTAAGTGAATCAATCGATTGGGCTAAAACGCTTTTATTGCTTAATACTGAAAATCTTGAAATAAGTATTATTAGAAAATCTCTAAATGTTTTATTGAAGTATGAAAAAGATATTGTTGAAATAAATACTAAATTGGATGATATTTTATTTGAAAATAATAAAATACCAAGATGAAAAATATACTTGAAGATTTTTTTAAATCCTTAAGGCATCATGATATTGAAGTCAGTATAGGTTCTGAAATTGATGCGCTGAACGCTGTGTCATTCATAAAATTAGAAAATAAATGCCATTTGAAACAAGCATTGGCAACTACTTTATTGAAAAGCAAGAATGATGAATATTTATTCAATAGAGTTTTTGATATATTTTTCGCTCCACAAGAAGTTGAAATCGGGGTGAAAAAAGAAGGTAATTCAATTGAAGACTTCAATCTGATTGAAGTGATGGACAAAGGAGATTTTATAACATTGAATAAGCTTATTCAAGAAGTTGGGAGGCAAAAGGGACTTCGAAAGTTCAGTAGTTTTCTTCAAAAAGGAAATTATAAAATAGAAATCATGAATGGAATTGGTATAAAAACTTTAGATTATCATATTGAAAATTTAAAGAAAAATAAGATCTCTCTTAAAGATGAAAATGTTATAAATGATTGTGAAAATAAAAGAGAGCAAATTTTTTCAATAGTTGGAAATTGGGTTGATCAACAATATAAATTACATGGGGAAATGTCTGCCAAACATTTGCATACAGACGTTCTATATACAAGAGATTTAAAAAAAATTGATCGAAGAGATGCAATTTTGATCAAAGAGCTGATAGCAAAGATGGTTAAAAAACTGGCTTTTAAAAAATCAAATATTAAAAAGACAAAAAAGAATAATAAAATAGATATTCGTCGTACAATTCATAAAAATGTTGCGAATGATGGTATCTTATTTAATCTGCATTGGGCGAGAAGTAAAATTGATAAGCCTAAAATTGTGATTATATGTGATATAAGTAATTCTGTGAGAGTATACTCTAGTTTTTTGTTGTTAATTGTTTACTTGTTGCAAGAAATTATTTCTAATCTTGATGCATATGCTTTTACTGATAGACTTATTAACATTAATCATTTTTTAAATTCTTCATCTTCAGAAGAAGCAATGCATAATATCATGAGTAATATTGCAAAAAATGGGACTGATTATGGTCAGATGTTTGCTGATTTTGAGTCTAAATTACCATCCTTAACTCGTAATACTTCACTTTTAATTTTAGGTGATGCAAGAAATAATGGTGGAGATGCCAATGCTAGAATTTTATGTGAAGCTCAAAAGAAATGTAAAAAAATTATATGGTTGAATCCTGAGCCTGAGAATTTTTGGAATTTTGGCGATTCAGATATGAATAGCTATTCGAAATATTGTACAAAAGTATTTGAATGTAATACGCTGGAACATTTAGATAATTTAATTGATATAATATAAATTTTAAAACTAATTGGAGCATAAAATGAATGAAGAACTGTTATATGAAGTCAATGAGGGTATCGCATTAATAACTATAAATCGACCACAGAGAAGAAATGCTTTAAATAAAAATGTACGTCAAAGTTTTTTTGAATTGTGGAATCGTTTTGAAGAGGATGAAACGGCAAAGGTTGCAATTTTAACCGGCGCAGGTGAGCACTTCTGTGCAGGTATGGACTTATTGGAAGCCGCTTCAACTGAGTTACGTATTCCTCCCAAAGACTTTATAGCTGTATTAGGCGATAACGTTGAAGTAAGTAAACCGGTTATCGCTGCAGTACAAGGATATGCATTTGCTGGAGGCTGGTTATTGGCGCAAATGTGCGATCTTTGTGTTGCCGATGAAACTGCTCGGTTTGCTATAACAGAAGCTAAAGTAGGTCGAGGTGTTCCTTGGGCAGCACCTGCCATCCATATGATTCCTCAGCGTATTTTATTAGAAGTGACAATGACCGGTGATTCATTAACTGGAGAAAGAGCTTATAATTTAGGAATGGTAAATATCTTGGCTCCAAAAGGCCAGGTGCTAAATGCGGCATTAGAATTGGCAAAAAGAATAATGCAAAATGCACCACTAACAGTCAAGGCTGCCAAAAAAATGGTGCGTATATCAACTGAATTGGGCCGTTCTGAAGCTTTAATTGAATCTAAAAAAATATTTGAAAGTGTGTATAATAGTGACGATGCATTAGAGGGGCCCCGCGCATTCAGAGAAAAAAGAAAGCCAGAATGGAAAGGACGTTAAAATTATTTATTAGATAAATTTTAAAGTTTTAATATTTCATTAAGCAAGAGCATATTAACATTCCCATTATTATCCTTTGGAATTTCTTTTATAAATTTAACATATTTAGGTTGCTTATATTTGGCTATCTTATTTCCTACGTAGGTAATTAAGTCTTGCTCACTTAGTTTTGATCCCTCTGTCAAAATACAAATTGCCATGACAGCTTCTCCCCATTTATCATCAGGAACTCCTATAACAGCTACTTCAGATATCAAAGGATTTGAAAGAATAACTTTTTCTACTTCAGAAGGATATACGTTTTCTCCGCCTGTTTTTATAAGGTACTTTTCAGGCATACGTCCTTTAAACCAAAGAAACCCGTTCTGGTCTATAGTTCCTAAATCACCACTATGCAGCCATCCATCACGCAAAGTTCTTTTACTTTCTATTTCAAGTCCCCAATAACCTAAAAATACTATAGGACCGCGAATAATTATTTCTCCAACTGCGTTTTCAGATAAAATTTCACCGTCTTCATTTATGATTTTTATTTGTACGCATGGTAATTGTTGTCCTGCGCTACCAGGACTTTTATTAAATGGTGACAAAGTAACAGAGCCTGAAGATTCAGTTTGTCCATATGTACTCCAAAATATAGCAACTGGAAATTTTATTTGTAATTTCTGTATTATATTTGGTGAATCCAATCCCATTACAACTCGCAGCCCAGAGAATATTGTTTCAGTTTTTTCAGCTTCATCTATCAAAGTTGATAACATAGGAGGAAATGTTCCGATTACACTGCCTTTATCGTATTCAATTATATTTAAAATTTTTACAGGATCAGATTTTGCTAGAATTTTAGATTGTCCCCCCACTATTTGACAAGCTAATAAAATATTAATACCTGCTATATGAAATAATGGCAAAGCACAAATATTTACATCGTCAGAGTTTAAATTCCAGGTGAGTGCTGACTGCAAAGCCTGGTTTAATAAGCCTTGATGGGATATCATTGCTCCCCTGGGATTTCCATTGGCAGAGTTTGTATGAATAATTATTAAACAATTCTCTGAAGAAATATGGACAGGTTTACATAATACTTTTCCTTTTATATCATCTAATCCATTTTTAATTTCTAAAATTTTACAATTCGTTGATGCTTTTATTTCCTTTTCACTAATTAGCTCATGTGAACTAATTAGAATTCTAGGCTCAACATCTTCAATTATAAAATTCAACTCATTTTGAGTTAATCTCCAATTTAAAGGTACGATGATTGCTCCAATATATGAAGCAGCACCAATTATTTCTATTAATTCTAACCCATTTAATAATAATGTGGCGATACGATCGCCTTGTTTAATACCCAGATCTAGGAAACCTTGAGATAAAAGACTGACACGCTTGGCGTACTCAGAATGACTGATGGTATTGTTATCTATTGAGAAAGCAGGGAGATTTCTATAAATTATTGAATTTCTCTCAATTAAATTAGCATAAGTGTATGATTGTGGGTTCATAATATTTAAATTTCAATTTGTTTTAATAATTTCATTATTAAAGTTTCCATTCAATTCTGTAATTCCTCCAATATTTTGGAGCATAGGGTAGTGCTCTTTCCAACAATTGATAAGATCTTCATAAGGAATGTCAAAAAATTCTCCGCGCTGTTTGACATATTCCATATGCATTCTTCCCTGAATATCATATTCATGAAACAGGGAACTATTGTGTCCATCAAAATCAAGAGGTTTGATTCCAGCTTTATTACAAAGTTCAATGTTAAAAGCTGGAGTTGCTTTTACCCATTTCCCATTTATATATATATCAGCATATCCGTGGAAAGCAAATAAATTTGTACCTAATAAATTGCTCAGCCGTTTGCTGGTCAAATGATTTTTAACATCTGCAAATCCGATGCGTGCGGGTACACCAGCAGCACGAAGACATGCCACAAGTAAAGTTGCTTTGGGGATGCAGAATCCAAAACCAAGTTTTAGAATATGATTTGCCTTCAGTCCCTCCTTAGACGTATCGAGATGATAAGGGTTATAGGCAAATTGATCTCGAACAGCATTATAAAGACTAATTGTTATTTCATGTTCATTGCTTAAATTATTTATAATATCATGTGTAAATGAAATCACTTCAGGATGATTGCTATTTGCAAATTCTCCAGGTTGAGTATATTTAAAACGCAAGTCTTCTTCTTTTTTTATTAACTCCGAAGGGGTGCTTTTTTTAAACATGCATTATTCCTTTTTCGGTTTTAAACATTCTGGTACTATCGATAAAGCAAAACCATTATAAGGATTTGATTTTTCATGTTCTTCTAAAGTCCAAGTTGGTCTTGCATTTTGTACTCCGCCGTCTACTCTGATACAGGTACCCGTTATAAAAGAAGCCGCTTCACTTAGTAGAAAAACGATAGTGGCAGATACTTCAGATTCTGTACCAAATCGTTGTAAAGGAACTTTGTGCTTAAGGCTTCTAAGCTTAGCTTGTTCTTCTAAGCTATAGGTATCAAATCCGCTGCTAGCGACCCAGCCAGGTGCTACTGAATTTACACGTACGCCAAAGGCGGACCATTCGCAAGCTGCGGTTTCGGTAAAAGAAAGCATTCCTGCACGAGCGGCACCACTGTGTCCCATGGTCGGCATTCCTCCCCAAATGTCAGCAATGATGTTCACAATGGCGCCACCATGCAGTTTCATCGATTGGTTGAAAACTTCACGGGATAAAATGAACCCACCAGTTAGATTGTTCCTCACTACAGCTTCCCATCCATTTAGACTCAGCTCACTTAGTAGTTTTGGAAACTGTCCTCCTGCATTATTAACAAGACCATCAATGGAGCCGCGTTCTTGGACAACCGAACTTACCATATTCTTGATGCCTAATTCATCACGTATGTCACAAGCATAAACACTCGCTTTTCCACCAGCATTAATTATTTCATTTTGTACTGTAATTAACTTTTCAATTTTGCGTCCAACCAAAATAACATATGCGCCTAAATTAGACAGTTCATGGGCGGTACAACGGCCAATTCCGCTACCAGCTCCTGTAACAATATGGGTTTGATTTGCAAGAAGATCGGCACAAAAAACCGATCTGTAAACTGATTGGCGACTGTTATTTTTTTCCATATGGACTCCTTAAAATCTATTTAATTCAAATTGGGTTCCATTATTGTCAGTATTTGATGTCTCTCGACCATATCACCTACTTTACAAAGTATCTCTTCTAAAGTTCCATCAAATAGAGCCTTAACATGCAATTCCATTTTCATGGATTCAATCATCACAAGAGTTTCTCCTTTTTTCACTTGACTTCCAATCGCTTTATTGACAGAAACTATCTTGCCCATCATCGGTGCTTGCAATGTTTTTACATGCCCTGCATCTTCTGATATAACTGAAAGATAAGGCACTATTTCAAGCAAATTATGACCTAATGAACTGCTGAGTGCGATCTTATTATTATTTTGAATAATAGATATTTCATATATACTTTGATCACAAGAGATCATAAAATTATGAGTTCCAATCTTGTCTAATTTTATTTGATAATATTTACCATCAATAAATAGGG
>Ga0214919_10001059_pt1 | contig 46328 bp, 57 predicted proteins | sample LL1503_MetaG_FD_177994 | JGI IMG/M metagenome (GOLD analysis project Ga0214919, IMG submission 177994) | Freshwater microbial communities from Lake Lanier, Atlanta, Georgia, United States - LL-1503 | ecosystem: Environmental > Aquatic > Freshwater > Lake | place: USA: Georgia | collected... | reverse complement strand
TGAGCTTGAGACTAACAGAAAATTAAGAAAACTTATCTTGGATAACCATAAATTAGACAGTAACTTTGTACTAAACGGCATTGTTAATGATAAATCTAATGGTATAGTGGTAACAACAGAAAAAGCAGGATTGCTTAAAGATAGAATAAATCCAGAAGTTGGTAAAGGTGGATTAGAAAATAGACATGGAATGTTTGGTATAATCCGTAATGGTTATATTGAAATTAGTAAAGGTGTTCAAATAAATGCTGATCAACTAGCAGCTGTAAAATCATTTGATAATTCTAACATAAGTAATTATGAAGGATATTCAATATTTTTAGTTCCAACTCCTACAGGATTGTATTTTCCAACATTTATGAAAATACCTAATGTAGCTAGAGAACAATCTGAATTTATATTAAAAGCTTGGAAAATATTTACTGGTAGAGAATCTGGAAATGAGTTTATTAAAGCAGTTTATACTGCACAAGGAAGTGTGTATGTTGAAAATTCTACACCAAATATTAATATATTAAAAGATTACATTAATCATTACATTACTAATTTAAGTAGTAAATCCCTATCTCAAATAGGAAATGGGGAAGATGCTCCAGATAATACTTCTAGAATAGATATATTTGATGATGGTAATATCAAACTTCAAGGTAAAAAGAATGGTAAATGGATGAATGTAACAATTAGAAAAGAACAAGATATTCCTTCAGATGTTTTAGATTATATGGATGGATTATTAACATCCGTAAGATTTACAGATAATAAAAATGATAATCTTGTAGGTATTAATAGTGAAGATAAATTTACACTCCTTGGTGTAAAAAATGACAAGCTTATTTCTAATAATACCACTTATAATAAGTATATTATGGATGGGGCTATGACTCATCTTGATAAAGGAATTGAATCAAATAATGCAGATAATGATTGGGTGTATTTTGCAAACCCAGTAGTTAAATTTCAGTATTCTGAGCCATCTAAAGATTTATATAAAGATGCAGGAGAAACTAAAAAACCTGAAGTTATTTTGAGTGATGTAACAGAAACACCTAAAGTAGATAAAGCAGCTGCACTTTTAGCAGCATTAAAAGCTGAAAGACTTAAAAGAGAACAAGTTGAGAATCAGAAAGATAAATGTTCTGGTAATTAATAAATAATAAACTATATAATAAATAATAATATGAGTAGTTGTCCTAATATCAGCAGTCCTGAATGGAAAGAATTAGTAAATAAAATTGGTGAAAATAATTCATGGAGAGAATTTCTTGCAAATGGATATATTCCATCTGCTGATAATTATGATATTGTTAAACCTGTGTTTGAAACAGAAAACAAAGATGTATTATATTCTATAAGAACTAAATCTTTAGAACAACTTGCTAAAGGATTAAACACTGATTTAGTTAGATCTGAACAACAGATTAAATATTCTGGATATATTAAATCTATGGTGTTGAATTTATTAGGAGATATTGCACCTGGAAAAAAATTAAAAATGTCTCCTAATGAAGCTTTTCAAAAAGCTAAAGAAACATTTTTAGAAATTAATAATGATATTGCTGTTACACTTAATTCTCATATTAGTTCTGAAGAAGATTTACAAATAATTAAAAATTCAGAATCATATGGTGAAATGTTAGATTTCTTACCTGTTTTAAAATATGTTGACACCTATGAAGATTTAGTTAAAGCTTCTAATGTTTATAAAAATGTTGTAGATGATTTTAACTCATATGTTGATTTTGTTAAAATTGATTTGGCACACAATGGTATTAAAATAACCAAAGGAAAAATAGAAAACATTGACATTAAAGAAAAAACAACAAATGAAGAAGATGAAACTAGTAATGATACTGGATCAATATCTCAAAATGAAATAGGTGAAAGATATGGTAAAGATGTTTTTGAAGTAAATCCTAGAGATTCAGCAACTCCTAGAGTTAAAGCATTAATACAAACTATTCTTACTGGTGAATATGAATTTGGAGTACCATTATATGCAAATCCTAATGATGTTTTTGCTGATATGTTAGAAATAGGATCTGATATAAACTTGGCTGGATATAAGTCTGGTAAAACAAAACTACAAGCATTTAAAAAAGAACTATCTGAAAGAGCTACATCAAGACCTTATCTTAAAAATCTTCTTGAAAAAATTATAAATTATGAAAATAATAATCAGTGGGATAATATAAATGATATACTCACTGTATCAAGTAAATCTTATGCTACTGAAACTTTATTATTATATAATTTAAAAAGAGTAGGGTCTGATGTATTTGGTATTAATAATGTTAAAATAATTTCAACTAACCGTGATACAGTAGATAGACAAATATCTAAAGAATGGTTATTTCAACATCTTCAATCTGGTTTTTATAGAACTGATAGTTTTGGTGATATATTTCCAAAACAAGAAAAAATTAATGAATTAACTAAAATTATTGAAGAAGGAAAAGATAAAGATAAAGATTCACAAATTAAAAAGTTTCAAGAATTTTTTAATGTATTAGGTATTGAATTTTCTGAGAATGAAGCAAAAAGTATTTATGAAAAATTACCTAAACTTTTAAAAAAATCAAACTTTAATCAATTTTTTGTAAAAAATAATTTATTAAATAATATAGTAGATTCTTTTCAAACACACATTAAAGAACCTTTTATAGGACAATATGGATTTGAGAATGAAAATACTTCAATGAAGAAAATTGCTAAACTTTATTATTTAGAAAATCCAGGTAAATATAAAATTACATCAACAAAAACTGCTGATGGAAAAAGTAAATACTCATATATATTTCCAACATATTTAGAACAAATTAAAAGAGAGTGGTCTAATGGTAAAACATCTTCTATTACAAATGGTGTTTTATCAAAACCTAATTCTCAAAAACAAACTTCTTTTTGGCAAAAAGTTATATCTGGAAATGCAAAATTTGATTTACAATACTTTAATGGTGTTAGAGAACAAAAAGCTGGACAAAAAGGAGATGTCAGAAAAACTTTAACTCCAAAAGAACAAATTGTAAGTATGTTTTTAAAACACCAACAAAATTTAAATGTTGGTAGTTATATAGCATTTACATTGTCTGATAAGACAACTACAATGGAGACATCAATGACAAAAGAATTTTTTGTTGATAAAGATGATGCAAATCCAGTTGGTTTTAATTCTGATTACACTATTGAAAATGGAGGTATTGTATATACAACTGCATTAAAAAGAAAAATATATAATTCATTTGTTGAACCTGAAATTTCTAGAATACTTGCATCAATTAAAAATAAAAAATCTACTAATATAGAAAACCATGAAATAGCTTCTAAATTATTTTATTTTTTTCCTAATCTTAATAGAAACAGCAACCTTATTGATTTTAGAAATGATTTGTATAGTGGTGAGTTTACTATAGAAGAACTTGCAGTAAAATATGGTGATGTTGTTTCTCAAGCTGTATTAAATGAAATGATCATGGCTTCAGAAAAACAAGTTGATGATTTAATTTCTATGAATGTAATTGCAGTTGATGATAAAAATAATTATACATTCCCTACATTTATTAATGGTTATAATGAAAATGATTATGTAAATAGATTTAGAAAAGTATCTACCACTGGTAGAAATATGGCAAGATTGATGGTTATGGATATGAAACTTAACTATCTTAATTCTCAAATTAAAACTATACAGTTTTTAAAATTTGATCCAGCACTTGCATTTAAAACGTCAATAGATGTAAAAGATAAATCTATTTCAGATATTGATGTAAATGATAGAGTTGAAATGGCAAATAGTACTTGGGATGAATTTTCAAAACGTGCTGCTGCACTTATAGCTCCAGGATCTCAAGGTAGTTGGTTTTGGAATTTACCAAATGGAGAAGAATATACTGATGCAGGTAAAGACTATCTTACAGTAACTGGAAAAGATATTAAAAAAGAAATAAAAAATACTGATGGTAGTAAATTAAATAAAAGTGAAACAACAGATGCTCAAGAATTAGTAATAATGCAAGAGCATATTGATTATTTAATGAGTGAAGGTAAAATGGATATTAATACTTGGTATTCTATTTATAAAAAAATTAAAGATGCTGGTCCAGGTGGATATTATACACTTACTTCTGAAGAACTTGGCATTGTATTTTCACCTATAAAACCTGTACATGTTAATTCTGTAGCAGTTGGTGATGTAGAAAGTGGTCTTAATAGAATTGATTATATAAAATCATCTAGATATCCTTTAATTCCTCAACATGAAGCTGGAAGTGAAAGAGATAAGCTTAGAATATGGATGGAAAAAAATAATGTAAGGTCTATTAATTTTGGTTCAGGTAAGAAAATTGGCAGACCAACTAAATCTTTAACACTATTTGATGAAAATAATAATTTTATTGAACCTACATCTGAAGACTTTGAATCATCAAAACAATTTTTAAGTAGAGATGGTTTAAGAAATCAACAAGAAATACCAGATCAAAAAGATAAAATACGTACAGTTAGTCAAATGAACCGTACACTATTTGATGGATTGCTTGGAGTTGATGATTTTCAGTTTGGAAATATGAAAGATGTTTCTGGAGCTACTGGTAAAACACTTAAAGAAGCTGTAAGATCTAGATTATTTGATATTGAAACTGCAAAACTTAAAGAAAAATTAGGTGATAATTTAAATAGAGATCATAGAAAATTATATGCACTTTTAAAAGATGTAATTGTAAATGATACTACTGGATCATATAGTGAAAATGATTTAAACTCATTAAAAATTAATCCTAAAACAAATCAATTTGAAATACCATTAGAAGGATTATGGAAACTTACTAAATTCCAAAGTCTTATTAATAGTCTTATTAATAAGAATGTAATGCTTAAAGTGGATGGATCATCATTTATTCAAGTTAGTGGTGTTGGTGCTAAATTTACATTTAGTAAAATAAGTAAAGGTGTTAAATCAGATATTATATGGCTTGATAAACATGCTAAACAATTTTCTGAAGATGGTGCTACACTTAAATACATGAGACAAGTTGATGGTAAAACAAAAGCTGCACAAGTTATTGTATCACAATATTTAAGAGATGAAGATGGCAATTTAATTAACTTAGCTAATTACATTAAAGAAGATAAATATGGTCGCAAGATTTTAGATACATCTACTTTTGATGAAAAAATGTTTCAACTTATTGGAACACGTATTCCAAATCAATCTCATCCATCAACTCTTCCTATTGAAGTGGTGGGATTTTTACCATCATATATGGAAAATTCCATGGTGGTTCCTGATGGTATAACTGGTCAAATGGGATCTGACTTTGACGTTGATAAACTTTATGCTTATTTTAGTAAATTTAAATATAATGAAAAAAGTACAACTGAAAAGCTTGGTGCAAATCAAGAAGAATATGATGAACTTGTAAATTCTGCAAAAAAGATTGCTGAAGCTGCTGGAGAAAAAGCAGATAAAAAAGGAATGTTTAAAAACTTTAATACATATTTATCTCAAGCAGTTAAAGAAAAATATGGTGATGCAGAGGTTCCTAAATTTAAAATTGAAAAACCAGCATCAATTGAACAAGTTACATATGATTTAAATTCATTAGAAGATGTAAATAAGTTTAGTGAAGATCAACTTAAACAATTATATAGAGATATACATTGGGAAGTGTTAATGAACCCAGCTGCTTTTTCTAAAATAACAAATTCTGTTGATTTACCTGAAGTCAAAAGTAAAGTAGATATTAGAAATGAACAATTAAAAAAATATAAATTAGATGAAGATGTTAAAGTAAATCTTCCACTTGATTTTACTACATCAATAAATAGATATATTGATAATAGATCTGGTAAAACTGGGGTTAGTATATTTGCAACATTAATATCTGCACAAGCAGATTTTCAAGATAAAATTATTAATTTATCTTTTGATGGTGTTCCGAATCCATTGCAAATAAAACTTTCTAAAAATGGTAAAGCAATTAACCTTGAATTTATTGGTAAGCTTGGTAAATCTAAATCATTTTTATATGAACCAGGAAAAATTGAAGAAAGAAGTATATCTGATAACTTAAACATTATGTTTACTGAATCAGTGGATAATGCTAAAAATCAATTCTTAAGAGAATTTAATTGGAGTGATAAAGCTATGTCTTCTGTAGGAGTGTTAGCAATGTTAAGTGATTCAAATGGTGATTCTGCTCCAATTGAAATAATGATGGATTTAACATCACAACCAGCTATTTTTGAATTATTTAAATTGATTGAACAAAAACAAGATTCTTTTGGACAATATGAATCTGATGCAATTTTAACATCTGCAAAAGAACTTCAAAATGGAATAATTAAAAAGATAGATAATGAAGGTTATCTTCCTGTAGGTTCAACTGCTCAATCATATTTTGAAGATAAAACAAGAAATGATGTAATAGATGCTGAATCTTTATCTGAATCATGGATTATAGGAAAAGCTGTAATGCAAAAAGCAAGTAAAGAAACATTAGAGCAAATTGCAAAAGATTTTAAATATGATTCAGTAAATGATATGATGTTGAATTATTATAATACACAATATAATTCAATTGATACATATATAAGACTAGAAGATTTAGGTAGAGAATTGATGACAATATTAGGTGCAATATATCCTTATACAAAAGGAATTGGGGCTAATGTATTTTCAACTAAACAAAGATTAAATCAACTTAACAAGCTTCAGTTTTCATCAAACTTTTCTGGTCTTGAAAATATTGCAGGTGAAATAACAAAGTTAGATAATGGAGATATACAATTAGCAGAACCTGTTGGTGAAATTGGATCTAATATTAAAAACTCTTTATTATTTGCACAAGATTTATATAAATCATTATTTCCAATAAGTTCTGGTGAAGAATTAGAATCTATTGTAGACAATATTCTTAATTTTATGGGATTAGATAAATTTAATTTATCTAAAGATAAATATGAAACATTTTATTCTACAGTTTTTGATTCAATTGTTTCTTATATGAAAACAAATTCTTCATTTGAATTATTTAAAAATTCCATTGAAGAAAGAAATAAATTAATTAATGGTGAATCATCAATTGGATATAGAGTTCTTGAACTTAAAAAAGATTCTAAATATTCTAAAAATGGATTTTTAAAAAATATAGAAGTAGAAAAAGACTATAAGAGTGATACATACACTATTTCATTTAAAGCACCTTTTGGAACTGATGTAGATGAAAAGGAAGTTAGTTTAGGATTTTATAATTTAGCATTAGATGAGAATAATGATATTAAACAACTAGCAAAAGATTTTGCTTTATATCCACATCTTACTGGTGATGCAGGATATTTAGGAAGATATATACCTGTTGGTTATTATATGAGTGATGTTGATTATAAAAAAGCAATGGCTGATTTCCAAAATATGTTTAACAAACATATAACAACTTCTGGATCAAAAGCTATATTAATTGATCAAATTGTTCAAAATTATTCTGAAGTATTTAGTAAACAATTTTCATTTACAACCACTAATGCTGTAGACGGTACTTATAATAATCCATTTAAAAAAGTATTTACTAAAATTGTTAAATCTCAAAGATTAAAAGATGTAACTACATTTACTTTTAAAATAGGAGATTTTCCTGATACTGCTAAATATAAAAGTATTATAAAATCACTTAAAATTCCATTAACAGAAAATGAATTAAAAAGTATTAAAGAATCTTCTTTAGTTAATATACCAGCAGGAATTGATTTTAAATATCCAAAATATCTTTTAATTAAAGATCAAGTTGTAAGTGATATTCCAGGTGTACGTGGTGAAGATATTTCTTATTTATATAAACGTACATCTTCTATTGTAACAGAACTTGGTGATGCAACATATGAAAGAATAGAAATATTAGGATTTAAAAACATTTCTGAATTTGATTTTAATAATCCAAATTTAGTTTCATCTATAAAAATGAATAATGTTAGTAGAGATGAGAATGAACAAGATGCTGGAAATGATATATTAAATCAATCTACGACTAAAACATCTGAACAAAAAGGTACATCTAATCCTGCTGATTATACTAATCATTCAGGTGGTGCTGCTTTATCTGATGCTGAATGGGATCAAATTGGTAGAGAATTTGGTGTATTTAAACATAAACATTATAGAGAACCATTAGAATATATTGATACAAAAGGACAACCTGCAAAAGGAAGTAAAGATGTAGATTCTAAAAAATTACAAGCAGCAGGAATTAAACCTACTTATATAGAACAAGAAGATTATGATGAAGGTGCAAAAAAAGCTACACAAGCTTTTAGAATGATGTTTGAAGATGCAGGAAATAAATCAGTAAGAAGTGCATATATCATTAGAAACTGGATGCAAGTTAAAAATGCTGATGCAATTTATGCATTGGGTACTATAAAACAACCTGGTGAAAATGCATCTGATAAAGCAGGTGAAACAAGAATAGCTGCTATTCCTATTGTTAAAGGTGGTACAGGTTATGCTGTTCAAATGGCTATCAATGAAGGCAAACCTGTTTATGTATTTGATGGTACTAAAGAAGGGTGGTATACTTATGATTATAAAGTAAAAAACTTTGTTCCAACAGAACCTCCAACACTTACTAAAAACTTTGCTGGTATTGGAAGTAGAAGCTTATCTACACAAGAAGTAATAGATAAATCTTTACAAGCAATTAGAGATGTATATGAGAAAACATTTAAATCTACACAACCATCTACTAATATTCAAAAAAGTGCAGAAGAACCAACAGAACCTGTAAAAACATATCAAGGTAAAATAGAATCATTAAAACCTAACCAAATATTTGTATTTGGTTCTAATCCACAAGGAAGACATGGAGCTGGTGCTGCTAAACAAGCTAAAGATAAGTTTGGTGCAGTGCAGTTTATAGGAAGAGGATTAAGAAATCAAACATATGCATTAGTTACAAAAAATCTTACAGCAGGATTTGTAGAAAAAGAAACAGGTATTAAATATGAAAAAGCTGGAGAAAAAAGTTTAACATCAGAACAAATTCAAACTAACATAAAAGAGCTATATGATGTTGCTTTACAAAATCCTGATAAAGAATTTGTAGTAGCATACAGTGTAGATGGTAAGAAAAATCTTAATGGTTATACAGATCAGGATATGGCTAATATGTTTAGTGCATTTCCTATTCCTGATAATATGGTGTTTGAAGAAGGATTTAGTAAACTACTTTCTATAAAAACAACAGAACCTACACAAGAGATTAAAAAAGAAGTAACACAACAAACTCAAAAAAATGATGTTATTACTGTAGGTTCACAAATAACATCAGATTATGGTCTTTATAAAGGTAGTACATATACTGTTGTAAGTATATCAACAAAAGATGTAAAACATGGTAATAAAATTTATGAAAGAGATTATATTATTTTAAAAGGAATTAATGATAAAAAAATTGCTATTTATGGTACTATAAATAATGATATATTTATTGGTTCTGAAGATTCATCTGGTAATAGATATAGCACAGCAACTACAGTTCAATTTAATTTAATAAAAGAAATAGAAGAACCAATAGAACAACCAGAAGTTAAATCAACTGTAGTAGAATATGGTGGTAAAAACTATATTATTGAAGGAACTATGGAAGATGGATATAATGTTTATTTCCAAGCTCAAGGTGAAAAAGGTAAACCTGTTTCAGATACTAATTTATTATCTAAAGTTATATTAACACATGAAGTTAATTTACATCCTGATAGAGTGGTAACTCTTACTAGTATTCAAAATCAACCTAAATATTTTGTTGATTTTGAAGGATCTATAAAATCATTACAAAAAACAAGTTTTGGAGATGTTATACAATCTAAAGATGTTATTCAAAGAGTAATGTCATTATACTATGATAAATCTCAAATTGAAACTCCAGAAATCAAACCTCAACAGCTTATAGCAACATCTGAAGAAGATATTTTTGGAGAAACTGAAGAAGAATTACCACCTGTTCAAGAAAAACCTATTAAAAAAGAAAAAAGAATAAATGTTCCTGAAGGTTCTAATCCAAATAACAATGTTATTATGGAATCAGAAGACACTATATCTTTAATGAATGATGGTCAACAAGAAGCATTTGATTTTATTAAAGGTAAAGTTGAAAATTTATTAGCTAATAAAAAAATAATTACAGAATCTGATTTAGAAAAAACAGTTGCATTCACAGATCCATTAACTCAAAAATTTAATGGATTGATTCCAATGGATATGTGGAATAATATGATTGGATTAGCTGGTAGAGGAGGTGTTGGTAAAACAACAGTAATTAAAGCAATTATTGCAGCAATAGAAGGTAAAAATAAATATGCACAACCTAGTGTAATGTATTTAACTCCTACACATACAGCAGCAACTGTTTTACAAGAATCATTAGGATTAGATAGTGAAATAGCAAATGATGGTGTAGTTAATACTATTGCTTCTCAAACTAGAAGAAATAAAATGATTGATGGTGTGTTATCTCTTTCAAATGAAATAGATTATATTAAATCAACTCAATTTAAACCTGCAATGGGTCAACCAGATATTATAATTGTTGATGAAAGTTCAATGATTGGTCAAAAAGATTTTGGAGATATTTTATTAAGAATTAAACAAGATCTTAAAAATGGATTAATTAGTAGACTGCCTATATTTATATTTATGGGTGATTATAGACAACTTGGACCTATTGGTGAACAACAATCTAAAGATGTAAATAAAGGTTTAATATCATCAACATTATTACTTGATAAATCTAAAACTAAAGAACTTATCCAAGTAATGAGATCTGATAATAAAATATTACATAAAATATATGATCAGGTTGGTAATGAAATTGTAGAAAATATAGAAAATCTAAAAAACAATAGACCAGTTAAAAAATTATCATTTGATAAATATGATAAACTTACTAATAAATCTTCAGAAAACATACTTGTAGTTAAAAATGAAGATGGAGTTATAGATGATTACACTAATTATTTAATTCAAAATAATAATCCTTATGGTATGTTTTGGGTTCATTATAATAATGTAGAACATGGAAATACAAAAAATCTTTCTAAAAAAATTAGAAATGATTATTTTAAAAAACTTGGATTAGATTTTTCATCACCAAGTTATAGATTATATGCAAACCAAGATTATATAATTTTTAACGGTAAAGTGGAAATTGCTACAAGTGAATATGAATATATTCCTTCTGATGATAAAATTAAAAAATTATTAGATAAACAAAAATACACAATTAAAAATGGTGCATATAAAATAAATAGAGGTGCTGTTAAACCTGGTGCAAGATTTAAAGTATTAGATATTGAAACTAAATCTGAAAATATAGCAAATTATGTAAGTGGTGAATTATTAAAATTTTTACCTAAAAACATGATTGTTGAAATTGAACATACAATTGTATACAATAGACAAGATAGAATTAGACATATACATAAAGTTTTAGGAATAGAAGTTGTTGGGATTAAAGATGCAAAAACAGGAGAATTTGAATATGGAAAATATAATACTAAGACAAAGTCAATGGAAGGTATTCAAATTAAAAATACAAAAACTGGTGAAGTTATTTCTACATTTGATTTAAAGTATGGAGATTATTTAAATATTTTTAAACCAGAATTAGATCAACTAAATGAATTTTATACACCTCCTTACGTGCCATCTTATATAGGATCATCACATACAGCACAAGGAAACAGTATTAAAAATGTAATTGTTGGTGATTATAATATTAAAAAGAATGCAGCATCTAATGTAAATCAAGATGATATATTTAGTTCTATGTATGTTGCACTCACAAGAACTAGTGGAAGTCTTATTATTATAAAACCAGCTGGTACAGATATAGTAAATAATCAAGAAGTATTTTTAGGAGCTATTACAGATGATAATCAAGCACAAAGAATGACTAGTGCATCTGAAATAAAAAGTGATATTGAAGAGGCTGAAAATGAAATAGAAAATGAACCTATTGATTTTATTGGAGATTTATTTAGTCAAATAATGCAATCAGATCAAAATGATTTAATTACAGATATATTTGGAAAAGATAAAAATGCTGATGCTAAAACAATATTAAATAGTTTATATAAATCTAACATATCACCTTTTTATAAACAAGTATTAGACTTAGTTGGTAAAACTGGTGGTGTAGGTAATCTAAAAATTATTGTTGATGAAACAATGACAGATCCAGGTTCATATAATAGATATGAACAAACTATAAGAATTAATCCAAAGTTGGCTTTTGAATCTGATACTGATAATATTAATGCACTATATGATGTTATAATTCATGAATTATTTCATCATGTTACAGCTAATATTATTGAAATGGATAAATCTAAATTAACTCCTGATCAACGTAAATGGGTTATTTCATTAGAAAATCTGTTCAAATCTACACAAGAAAAGATTTTAAATGATCCTGCACATTCTGATAATTTAAAAAATGCAATTGCTCAAGTAAATAAAGAAGGAGGATTCTTATCTGCAAAAGATAAATCATTCTACTATGGTTTAACTAATATACATGATTTTGTAAGTATGTTAATGTCTGATGAAAATTTTAGAGATTTTATGAATAATACATCTTATTCAGGTGAAAAAACTTTAATGGAAAGATTTATTGATATATTTGTAAATATTCTTAAAGCTTTAGGAATCTCTGTAAAAGAAGATTCAGTATTAAAAGAAGGTATTAAAAATGTAATTGGAATTGTAGAATCAAGAAATCAAAATGATGCACAAACAGATCAAACATTAAAATCAATAAAAACAAAATCATTTCTTGATGGTATAGTTGAATCAGAATTTGATAAAATAATTAACTATCTTGATATAAAAACTAAATGTAAATAATTATGGCTTGCAAATACGTATACAAAGGAGAAGAATATTCTAAAGAAGAACTTTTAGATATATTAAAAAGAGACAATGCATTAAACAATATGTCTATGATGGAGCTTAGGTCTATAACTACAAAACCTAAAACATCTGATATAATTAGCAAGTCTGTAACAGTATTGCAACAAAGAAAAAGTGATGCAATTAATATGAAAAAAACTATTAAAAATAGTAATGCATCAAAAGAAGAAAAAATTAAAGATATTTATAAGTATGATCAAATTATAGAACAAGCTAATGAAGCTATCAATAATCTTAAACTTGTAACTCCAAGTAAAAAACTTAATTTAATACTTACTACAGCTGAAAATGATATTAAAATAGTTGATGCTGCATTTAAAAGTAATAACTTAAATATACGTGATTTTCGTATTATATTAGATATTGTAGATACATGGAGTAGTATAAATAACTTATTGGGTATTGAAACAACAGAAAATGTAAGTGATGAAAAAGAAATTATACAAGATTTAGAAGGAAATAAAATAGAGATAGCTTCTCCAAAAGAAAGATTAGATAAAATAAAATCTACATATTTACAATATTCAGAAGAGTGTAGAAAAGTTGCTTTAACTCTAATAGAAAATTCTACAAAAGGTGTAAAAGTAGAAAGAATAGATTTATTACAGATTGTAGATACAAGTATACTTACAGAATATTTAAGAGAATTATCTACTGCTGGGATACCAATAACAAACAAACTTTCTTATATAATAAATGAAGTTAATTTAATTATTAATAAAGAACATAATAAAAATCATACTGAGATTGATGAAAAATTTGAACTAATTAAAAATAATTCTACTTTTAAAAGAATGGGTTGGGATTTATTTATAAAATCACAAAAAAATAAAAAAGGTGAAGAATCATTAGGTGTCGTTACAAGATATAATCAAAAATTTTGGGATGCATTTAGAGAAGTGAATAAAAATAAAACAAAAGATTTATTAAATGCTGGAGAAGATAAAGCTAAAATTAAAGCAGCATATGAAAAATTTAATAAATGGAAAGATAAATATACAGTAACTTTTAATGCATTATATTTTTTAGATAATGCTAAATATTCAGATGTACAAAGACAACGTGAAATAGATAGAATTAAAGCAATGGGTTTTAATGAATCAGAAATTAATAACATGATTGCTGAATCTAAAAGAAAATATGATAGTTATTTATGGAATAAAGATACTTATAAGTATAGAGTGGAACAAAATGCTATTAATGATCCTTCTGTAATTCCTACTGGTAAAACAATAGATGATTATGTAAAAAGCAAAGTTGAAGAATATGATGATATAAATAATCCACTAAAATATTATGATCAAAAATTCTTTGGTACACAAATATTCACTGCTTATGGTGCAACTAAATATTTATATTTAATACCTCTTAAAATAGTTGACGGTAAAAACACTGATTTTTATGATGAAAATTTTATAAAAATTAGTCAAGATCCAAAACTTCAAGAATTCTACTCTTGGTATATGAACTTTATGAAAGATCAAATTGGCTATCTTCCTGAAGAAGAAAGTGATACTTTAGGTTCAAATTTTTTACCAGTAACAGCTGATAGATTGGCTAAAGAGTATGGTTTTACAGGATTAAAAGAATCTATTAATGGTGTTGGTGATTGGTTTTTAAAAGCATTAACTTCATATAATTTTGATAATAAAATTGAAGTTAACCCTGTTACTAATAAACAAAGAATGACTATCAAAACAAGATTTCTTAAAGAAAATGTAGATGTAAAAGATAGATCAAAAAATCTTGTTGTAATTGCTAAAATGTTTAGTGATATGGCTACTATGTATAAACATAGAAGTATGGTTAAATCAGAAATTGATACTATAAATGATGTATTGCAAAGTACAAAAGGATCTTATAAGGTAAATAAAAAAACAGGTGAACGTGAAGCACAATATGAAGATGCAAAAAGAATAAAATCATTAGCTGCTTCTACAATTGCTGCTAGTTTTTATGGTATTGTTCCTGAAGATACTTTACCTGTAAGTAGTAAAAAATTTTATGATTGGAAAGAATTAGTTTCTTTTGGTGGTTGGAAATCTGAAAAAGCAGATAAAGCAAAAAAATTAGAAGATGGTATTAGAAAATTAAATGAAGAATTAGAAAATGATACATTAAGTGATGAAGACCGTGAAAAAAAAGAAAATCAAGTTTATATATTAAAAGGTGAATATATGAAACTTGGTGGTAGAAGTTTATCTACAACGTCTGTTATTGAAAGTTTAATAACTCAAACTAGACTTGGAGCATTAGCTTTAAAACCATTTGCAGCTGTAAGAAATTTATTAGTTGGAAAAATTAATAATTATAATCATGCAGCAGGAGAACGTGATTTTAACAAAAAAGAATTAGCTAAAGCTAATAGAATAATAATAGATTGTAGCAAAAATTACTTTTCAGCAGGTAAAATTGAAACAAAAAATACTAAAAAAATACTTAGAATGCTGATTGATGCAGGTATTGCAGAAGGAGAATTTGGAGCTTATATAAAAGAACTTATAGATAAGAAAACAATTATAGATAGAGTTAATGAAATTTTACCAAAAGCATATACTTTATTAGCTTCTGGTGATTATCATTTTAAAGCTGAAATGACTGTTGCTTGTGCATATCATGATAAAATTAAAACATCTACTGGTAAAGAAATATCTTTTTATGATGCTTTATTAGAAAATGGAGAATATAATGAAAAAGAATATGGAGCTTGGGATAGTGCTGCAAATGACAATTTAACATTTGATGAATATTATAATAAAAAATTATTAAAATATAAACAATTAGCTAATAAACTACACGGACTTTCTGGTAAAAACACATATATAAAAGTTAAAGATAATGCTGTAGGTAAACTTTTAATATTATTTAAATCATGGCTTCCAGAAACAGTGGGTGTAAGATTTGATCCTAAACATAAAGATGATCAATTAGGAAGATATGAAGAAGGTTATTACAGAACTTTTGGAAAAATATTATTAGAAAAAAAAGCTGGAATTTTAAAAATGATGTTGGATGCTGTTTTAAATAGACAAATTACAGGATTAACAGATGAAATGCAATTATCCAATTTTAAAAAAGCTGTATCAGAATTAAAAGTAATTGTAGCACTATACTTAGCATATATGTTATTAAAAGCTATGGCTCCAGATGATGATAGATATAAAAAAATGTATAATCTTTTAGTATTAAGACAACTTCATGATTTAAACCGTGATTTAACATATTATTCTAATATAGGTTCAGCTAGTGAATTACAAAAAGAAATATTTCCAATTGTAAGAACTATAAGAAACTGGGGAGAAACTGGTAAAGCAATAACTTATTATGGAATGCAAATTGAAAAAGAAGATGGTGAATTAGAATATGATGGAGAAAGAACAGCTTTAAAAATAACAAAAGTACTTCCAGTTTTAAGTAATATTAATCAAGTTATTTATTATCAAAAGAAATTAGATTAATATAATAAAGGGGATTTATGATTCCCCTTTATTATAAAATGTAATAAATATACCAAAGAATAAAAATCCTATTCCAATTTCATGAAATATAATTTGTTTATTGTTTAAAGTATTCATTCCTTTCATGTAACTTATTCCAATTAAAGTTCTTATATTGGAAATTATTTCTAGTTTAATTTCTGCACTCATATTTATTTTTTTTATTGTTTAAAATTTTTGTGCATAAGTGATTCTTGTACACCAACTTGATTCATATATTTAGATCCTGATTTAGCATCATAAGATTCTAATATATCTCCTTCTACTCTCTCAAACTTAATTTGACATATCTTCATATTAGGATAGACAATAATAGGTCTTGTAGCCCTCAATTCAAGCACAAGGCTACCTTCAAATCCTGTATCAATAAATCCAGCTGGACCAATAACAATATCCAATCCTAGTCTTCCTAGAGATGATTTAGCTTGTACTTGAGCACATATATTCTTTTTACATCCTATACGTTCATTACAAGCATATAAATACACTTCATTAGGAACTAATACAAATCCTTCATCTGGAATAATAAATTCTATAATCTCCTGTTTTTCTCTAGGATCTAATGGTTTTTCATATCTATATTCAAAACTTGTGGTTGCAGATGAAATACTAGATTCTTTTATATAATTAGGTAGTTCATTATAACTATTAACATTAATATATTTTTTAGGATATATTTTCATTAAAGGAGCTAATGTGAGGTCTACACTATTTGGATTTAAATGTTCTTGTTTAAATTCACTTATAATGATGTTTCCTGCTTCCATTTCTTGCAGGATTGTTTTATCTGATAATATCATATTTTTATTTTTTATTCTTCTATTAATTGTAATTGTGATTCTTCAATAAGTGCTTGAATATCAAGATCATTTAATTCTGTGCAGTTTTTAATAAGCTCTATAAGCTTTTCTAAATCATCTACACTAATTCCAAACCTGGACAATTTAAATGTTTCATAAGGAGCACAATCTTCTCCTAATGGTTTTTCATATAAGCTACATCCTTGAATTCCTTGATTAGGATGATAGTAAACGTGAGTGATATGATAAGATTCTTCTGCTTTAACCCAACTACTAGATGGAATTTCAGCAGGTTTATTTTTATCATCAATACATGTACATTTAACCATTGTCTTTAGTTATTTTAAAAGTTGCATTATGGAATATCCTTATCTGATCAGTTGTGTAATGTCTAACAATCCCTCCATCACAATGTACTACACACCATACATCATTCTCAAGCATACCTGAGTTAGTGACATATAGTGCATAGCCATCTTTGTTACCTTCAACCACTACAGGAATTGGATTATTAAATTCTAACATTGTTTCATTTCTAAAAATTCAATTAAATACTTTGCATAAGAAGTGATTAGTTCACTATCTCTGTACACAAAATAATCTTTGTTTTCTTCTACTGCTTTTTTATATGCTTGTTTAAGAGCAGGTAAGTCTTTTATTGTTATTGTTGCTTGTGGCATATTAATTATTTAATTTAATATGAAAAAGCATTTGTCTAACTTCTTTTTCAAGTTCATCAATATCACCAGAATTATCAAGAGTGTAATCAAATCTATGATATTCTAGTGCATATTCAGAAATATGCTGTTGTTCTGATGTGGATTTATCAACTACAGGACGTACAACTTTTATACAAAGCCCACCTTTTTTCTTAATGGCATCATATTCATTAGGAAATCTTAAATCACTAATAATCCAATTAGGATGAGTGTATTCTTCATCTTTATCTTTTGTTTTTTTATAATCACATAATAAAGCATTCACCCATACATCAGGATGTAATCCATTTCTCATAGCTTCAGTTCCAATCTTCTGTAATAAGTCTCTTACAGTCATTTTATTTTCAATATATTCACTGGCAGCTTTACCATTTTCAATAAGAGTGTGGTCTGTTCTTTTAGTGATATCCCATTCATTTCCTAAATATGTTTTCTTAAAGTCTTGATTCTCAAACATTTCTGAAGGAATTCCTGTAAGGATAGTTGCTATTTGTTTAAGCTTTGAAGCAAACTTTTTAATTTTCCAATCACGTTCTGCATCAATTTTTTTTATAATGTTGGCTACAGTATCTTTTCCAGATTCTATGTACCCATGTATTCCTATTATACTCATAATTCTTTGTTTAATATTTTTTCTGTAAACTCCTCAACTTTTCTTTTTTCTTCATCAGATAGCTGAACCATCATACCTAATACATTCTGTATAGAAAGTGTTTCCCAATTATTGGTAATTTCTTCTCTAATAGTGTTAGCATGTTCTGGTCCTGCCATCATAATTAAATCATCTAATATTGATTTAATTTTATTAAGTTCAAATTTAAGTAATTGTTTTGGTTTTTGTACAGGTTTTGTTTCAATAATAAATTGATCTAAATACTTGTATGCATTTGACAATAATGTCAGTACTGTTTTTATATAAAGTGTAGCACTATCCATTTTATTTTTTACTTTTTGGTGGTGGTATATGACCTTGATCAAATGGTATAGAGTTTAATTTCCAAGCATCAATGTCAATGGATTCAAAATACTTCTTTGTTTCTTCATTTTGTTCTTTCTGTTTCTTATAGAGATAATCCATATTTTCAATAGATGTAAGATGATAACCTCTACAGAATACACAAAAGTAACTTCTTTTAAGTTGTGATCTACCGTTACTTCTTTTATTTGTTTTAAATTTCTTTCTATTCAAACTATTATGACTGCTAATGCTACTTATTGTAGCATTAGCTTCAGTTTGAGTAAAAAATATAGTTTTTCCAGTGGCTGGACATTTATTTCTTTTCATTTAATAATTATTTAAAATAAAACACCTTGTACATATCCAGATTTAGAAATTTGTATTGTTACATTTTCTATTTCTTTGTATATTTTTTCAAGATAATATTGTTTGTTAATATCAAGATTCTCAAATGGAACATTTAAAAATGGTTTAATATCATTACATACTGTTTGCATCCATCTACCTGCTTCTATTTGAATTTCTCTGTTGTCATTATGAACTTTTACTATCTTAACACCTTGTTCACTAATGTAATATCTATTTATCTTTTGAAGATCTGTAGTGATATATTGACCATTTTCTATTTTTCTTTCTACAAAATTCCATCCTCCCTTAGACTTAACAGCACCACAATAATCATAAAGATTTTGATTCTGTTCTAAATAGTCTTCAGGTTTAATACCATTTACTAGATATTCATATACTGCTTTAGGTATAACAAGAAAACTTTTATTTTTGTGTAGAGCTAAATCTTTATATTCAAAGAAACCTTTACATTTAGTCTTACCATTTTTATACACTGCAATATAATTATTGACATCTCTTAGTATGAGTTTAATATATTCATCATGCTCTAAATTCAGCTTAGTCATTTCTTCCCATTCTCTACATATTTCAAAATATTTTTCTTTATAATGAGAAGGAATCATCATTTCTAAACCATCTGTATTTTGCATAATTGGAATACCTTCAGGTATACCTGTAGATAACATTTCATAAAGCTTGGATAACCACAACTGACCATTGATAGTTATCTGCATAGTGAACATTGGATCATAAAGAAAACTATTAGCATCATTGGATAAACCATAAGTACTATTAAGAATAATCTTATATACATAATTTCTAGGATCAGATTTAGGAATTAATTTTCTTTCTTCAAAAAACCACTCATACTGCTCTAAAAAATCTTTAGCTGGAAGATGTGCTGGAGTAAATCCATTCTTAATAGCTAAATTTGGATAATAACTAGTTACATCACTAGTCATAATAATCCATCCAGGTTTTGCTTCATATATTCCAGGATTGGCTGCACCATGCATACCACCTAATCCATAATCAGTCTTTACTCCCTTGTGTTCAATACTAAAATTGAGTGCATTTTTTGTTTCAACTACAGTTTTAGATTTAAAATAATCTAATACAGATTGAAATACTGGTGTTTTAAATTCAATTTGTGGAAGAATACAATCTTTAAGAACTATTTCATGTCTATTAGTTCTCATCTCTCTTAAATCTTTTTTATCCCAATTAAGTTTTTTAGTTAAGAAATAACTAAATAGTTCTTTAGATATCCTAGGTTCAGATGCACTATACAAATCCACAGCATATTCATTAGTGAGAGTTTGTCTAAGAGCTATTTGATCTTTACATAATGTCATAATCTTTTTAGTAGATAAGACATCATTAATACAATAAGTAATAATCTCATCAATCTGTTGTATAGTGGTGATAGTTTCACTATGATGAATGGGCATCTCTAATACATTCTCCCAATCCATACTATACTGTATCCATTTTAAACTGCTACTTTTTGCTGGGTTATCCCAGTGATTCATTTTAAATAAATCTATTTGCTTGATGGACATCTTCCAAGAAGGATAATCATTAAATAATAAATCATTTTGCTTGTTTATTGTCTTTTGAGCATAATCATAAAGAAGTCTTGCATTAGTTTCAGGATGATTTTTAAGAAAGACTTTCTTATGTTGTAATATATAGTGAGTTATTTGAGAGTCAAATGCAAGTCCATTATAGGATATATGCCACTCATTGTTGGCAGCATTGTGTTCTAAGAATTCTACTAATTCTTTAAAATCATTTCTTAATTCATGTACTACAAATACTTTAGTTTCATCTGTTATATAGTGAACAAACACTGCAACAAAGCAATTAGATAAAGTCTCGAAATCCATAACCCAATGAGTCCTAGTACTAGTCTGCATCTTCCAATTTTTTTAAGTGTGTCTTATTAAATTCTGTATCAGCATAATTATCTGATGTATGTTCACAACAATTGCAATGTTCAAATTCAATTTCAACTGTTGGATAATTTCTATGGTATACACAGACACAATCTACATCAGTTATTGTTGGAGATAAACACAGAGTGTATACTTTTTCTTTATCATAAGTTTTATTCATATATTTTGTTTTAAATAATTAATTGCTTTTTCTAAATTTTCTATTTTATCTTTGAAATTACCCAGAGCAAGATTACAGTTGTTACATAACAAACCTCTTACTTTACCTGTAGTATGACAATGGTCAACAGATAATAACTTTTCAAGATCTGTATCAAGAGTTGAACAAATGGCACATTTATGTTCTTGTTCTTCTAACATTTTTAAATATACATCATGAGTAATGTCAATACCATAGGTTTTATTCCATGAATACACTTTTCTTCTCAATACATGTTTATGTTTATTTTTAGTATAAGCTTTAGTTGCAATTGCTCTGCATTTATCAGGATTCTTTGCATAATATTCACTCATACTTTTATTAGAACAAATTTTACAATGTGAATGTAAACCATCTTTTCTACTTCGGTCAGTCCTAAAACATTCATTAGACTGAGCAATTTTGCATTTTGTACATGTTTTCATGACTATAAAGATAGTAATTATTTTTATAATCACAAATAATTTATCACCCAATGTGTTCTCATACTATTTGTTCAGTTAAGCTGTTTCCCCGTTATATTAAATTTAAAAGGAAAAAAAAGAGAGTGTAATATACACTCTCTTTTAAATCCTTCGTTGGTTTTTTAGGATTTTACGTCAGAAATTTCTTCTGGTTTAACATCTGATTTTATAAAAGATTCCCAATCAAACTCTTTTGAATTTGTTGCAAATAGTTTAATAAAATTCTTAATGTCATCCACATCTTCTAAATAATACTCATAGAAATTCTCCATGAGTTTTCTTTCTTGCACTTCAACTTGCATTCCACGTTCAACAGCAATGGTAGGTTTACCTTTGTCATTAAGTTTTGGAATTAATCTATAAGCTTGTTTTTTTTCTTTTCCTACAATAGCCAAGACTTTGCTTTTAGGATCATACAACACTTCATTAAACGGACAGTCATTTGAAGTGGGCATCATTTTAAATGTTGGATAAAATTGAGTGTCAGTTCCCCAACCACTCTTGTAAAGTATCATCATGTTTGTTAGTTTAAAAAGCAAATTTAACCTTAAATTGGAACTACTTCCAAATTAACAGGAGTAAATTTTAAAAATTCTTTGTTAATATCATATGGGTCACATAATTCACCCACTTGTCTAAGTGTTTCTTCAGTGACACCAAGAAGTTCTGAATAGATTTTAATGTATTCTTTAGGATTAATAAATGTATCTACATATGCAAATTCAGTAGAAGTAGATCCATAATAACGCTTTATTAACATTTTAGCATTATCAGATAGATATGAATACTTTCCTTTTAAGAAATGTTTTATATCTATTGAAAAATCACTTAAATCAAATATGCAGACTCTTTTATTATCCTTTCCATCATGTTTAGTTAAAAGACGTGGAGATAGATTAATATAATTCTCTTCATATGCTTCAAAATAAGTGGATGTAATATCACTAAATACACATATAAGTTTACAATCTTCTTGTCTTATATTATTTTCCCAAGCAATATATGTTTGTACAGAAGCAATTAAGCTAGATTTTGGTAATTCTAATAGTGGAAATAAAAACACTTTAGATTTTTGAAAGTACTTGTCATATAATGTTGTTATCATATATATAATTTAAAGAATAACTTGTTTAGTACAAAATTTATATGGTAGCTCATACTTTTTCTGAGTGTAATGATAGTTTGCTGGAACTAACACTTCACTTTGAAATCTTTCCAACCATTCTTCTTGTGTTTTAGCAGATAGTGGAAATGCATATGTCATAAAATTCTTGTCAATAACTACAAAGTTAAACTTAACTTGGTAAAGATTGTGCATTATTAATTCCATAAAATTAAAATATACTAAAATAATGTATATAGTGGCTTGCATCCAATAAGAATAATACTCAATACTATCAGGAAAATCTTTTAAATCTTTGCTGGTGGTTTTAAGATCATTGATATAAATTACTTTTTCATCATGATTAATAACTATATTATCTAATATTCCTTTAAGTCCAAATGGATATTTCTCCATCACTTTTTCTAAAGGATGTTCATTAAACACTTGAATATTATCAAATTCTGATACATTTAGTCCCATTAGTTTTGTTAACTCTGGAGAAGTTCTAATCATATCAGTGGCTCCTAAACAATATCTATATGTTTCTTGGTCTATAAGCTGTTTACCATTCTTTGATTTTAAGAATTCCCAATAGTTTATAGTTTCAGGAGTTATTATTTTGTCCAATCTTTGTTGATCAGTCTTCAAAGTTTGATGAAGATTGATGTCAGCAAGTACATCTATTATAGCATCAGAATATTCTGAAAGCATTGTTCTTCCATCTCCATTTTTAGATAGTTCTATATAATGTGCAAACACTCTATCTACAACTGTTTTATTATTACCAGTTGGTAAATTATCTGGACTAATAATAAACTGCTCATTAAATAAATTTTCACTTAACAACAAAGCATGTATCACTTTACCATTAGTAAGAGAAGGAGTGGTGGTTTCCTCTCTAATACCCATAACATATATCTGATAAAATGCTATGGGATTCCATAACAATTTACTTAAACTACTATAAGAGAATTTAAAATCTTTATTATAAAATTCATTCTCAGCAGCCGTGATTGATTCTTGCATTAAATCTTCTTCCATTAATTCCATATTTTTTGTTCTTTTAAAAATTTTCTAATTTTTTCAGCTGTTTCTTTATCTGTAGTGGTGGATTCAAGTCTTTCAACAAAATCACTATATACTTTTAAAGTATTACTGAGTATTGATATCAGACTTGCCATCTCTTGTGCTTCTTCCATTTTCTTTTTCTTTTAATTCTAAAAATAATAAATGCATATCATCTAATATATCATTAATCTTTTCTAATGATCTACCTAGATTTTCAATATTTCTAATTAATTCTGGTATATCATGTGTAATGAGCTTCTTACCCATTAATGTTTCGTGTAATTGTGCCATATTTTATAATTCTGCATCAAATGAACATTCTCCTGTTCTAATGACACATTCTTCTATTTGTTTACCTAATTTATAATCAGCATAATCACTAAGGTGTTCTCTACTGATATCATTTTCTTTGAGTATATTATCATTATATCCATCAACTTTTTCAAAGAAATCATCAATTTTTTTAAGATTATCTCCTAACTTATCTTCTATATTTTTTAATTCTGCTTGAATTTCTTCTAAGTGATCTTCTTCAGTAAAATAGTAAGGTATGTATGCTAAATCTTGTTCAGCACTTGGTGCAAATCTAGATGCAGCATCACTTGATTGTAAAGCAAACCAAAATTTACCTTCTATATCCCCCGTATAATATCTTCCCATGTTTTTTTAATTTTTAATTGTTTGTAAATTAAGCATTTATTTCTTTTAAATCTTCTAAAGTTCTTGTAGATAGTACTTCTATCAAAAGATCTTTAATATATTGTTGAGAATCATATTCATTTTCCATTAAATCCTGTACAATATCATGTATAAGTTCATTTTTTGTACTAATATCTTCTCTTAAATGTTTAAATTCTTCCCATCTTTTTTCTGGAAGATATTCAATAAGGTTTACTACAGGTAAGAATGTAATTAATTCTTCTATAGCTTCTCCATATCCAATTTTTATATCATCCATGATTTGATCATACACTGCATCTATAAGGTCTTCTTTATTTTTTATTTTTTCTTTCATTTTTTTCTAATTTAGTTTTAATTAAATGACAGTTATTTTTACAAAGAATCTGATATGCATCAACATTTTCTTGTGTAAGCCTTTGTATAAAAGGTACTATATCATCATAACATCTTAAACTACCACATTCAATTTTATGATCAATCTGCACATCAGCTCTTTTAAACCATTTATTACAATGAGCACATTGATACTCTTTTTTAATTTTTTTATTACTTGATTGAGAAGGTCTAGATGCTTGTTCTAAAGCTATTAACATAGGAGTCCAATATCTAAATGCATTTCTTAATGCAGAACGAATTTTAGAAAAATACATAGATTCTGTTAATGTACCTGAATTTCTTGTTTTAGGAGCAGCTCCTTTTCTTGTTTTAACTATTTTAGCCATAGCTACAAAGATACTCTTTCATATGATCTTTGCAACAGAGGAACTAAAGTGTATAACACTTTCTTAACACCATGTTCTTTAATACTATCACTTGGGTCTTTACTTAGTGGTAATACAAATGCATTAATGTTATAAATATTTTTATATTTTTTCATAGCTTCTATTCCAGGATCATCATTATCAAATAAAACAGAAACATTTCCGTGATATAATTCTAAATATTTAAGCATTTCTGCTTTAGGAATCATAGTGTTTTCACTATCAGGTGCTACACAATCTATTTTTAAACCTAAACTTTTAATAGATAAAATATCTTTTAAACTGCTGGTTATCAATAAGTTATGATGATTTTCTAATTGTTCAGATCCTTGTATGTAAGATTTAATTTTAAGGAATTTCTTATTTTTATTTTTGGGTTGATATATTTTATACATGTCACCATTTTCTTTAAAATATCCATAAATATAATCACCACTTATTGTTATAGATTGTATTTCAATATTTTCATCATCACACCCTTTTTCCATAGTGTAACTTTCTAATGGCTTAATATTATACTTATTCAACAAAGATGTACCTACATTATATCTCACCCAAAAATCTCTATCTAATATATTCCATTCTCTTACACTATGTGAGCAAACTTTAAACTTTGTATATTCTCTGAATTCTGATATAGTATATTCTTTATGATGATTAATGTATTTCTTATAATCATTTATCACTTTATTAACTGCATCTTTAAAAGACAATTCATAAATATAAATAACAAGATTAATAGCATCACCACTTTTACCAGTGGAAAAATCTTTAAATTTATACTTACCAATGGATTTATTAAAATAAATACACATACTAGGAACAGTATCTTTACTATTAAACATGCTTTTTATTTTCTCATCTTGTCCAATTAATTTTCTACTTAACTTACAATAATGTTCAAAAATCCACGTTTCAGGAATATCTTTATAATCAATTATTAAATTCTTTATACTAATCATAAAATAAAATAAAGACAAAAAAATAAGGGGAAGCATTACACTTCCCCTTATTCACATGTCATTAACAATTAGAACATATCAAAACTGTTAGCTGGTGCTGGTTCAAAATCAGCTAAAGATTCTGTTGCTTTTTTCTTTTCAGAAAGAATATGAATTTTCTCATCAAATGTCAATACACTATCAACATCATTAGAAAATGCATATTTCTTTCCAGATAATTTTGGAAGATATAAATCATGTGCAATGTATTTATCTTTATTAGTATACTCTTTACCAGCTATACAGAAATTTAAATAAACATTATTACAAACTACATCTTTTGCTTCTAATACAAATTCTTCAATTGTATCAGCTTCAATTTCATTGAGAGCATCAATTGTGTTTTGAGCTTTAGCTAATGTCATTAAAACTTTTAAGATGTTCTCATCACGGTTTACTTCAACACCACTAGGAAGTGTTTTTGTTTCATAAGCATATTGAGAAGTTCTCACTCTACCCACTTGACCTAAATGTCTACCTTTAGATTCATCTGATGGATCAATATAAAATCCTTCAAAATCATCAATTGGTGATGTTTCAACATTCAATACAAGATAATAACTATCAGGATTGTAACCTGGTTTTAATGAAATGTCATAAACTTTACCAATTACATTTCCTGGATTGATGGTTTTGTTCAGTTTACCTTCTGAAGTTTTCATGTTTTTTGTGCTTAATGCCATGTTTTTTAGTTTTTAATTTTTAATTTATTTTACTTCTATAATTTCTGCTATTGTGCAGTCTTCATTTCTTTTTACTTGATTCTCATTTAAAAATGTATCTGCTAATTCTTCAGCAGTGTACAATCCTAATAATAAATCTGAACCAATTCTATTAGCACCTTTTGCTAAACATCTAGCAAAAAGCATTTCCTTGGGCATTCGTGTCCAATTGTCTTTACTTGTTAAACCTTGACCTTCAGCATCTCTCCAAGTAAAAGAACAAGATTCCACTAAACCATCTCTATAAAAATCAATTGTAGTTCTTCTATCAATTGGTTTTGTTCCATCTTTTTTCAGTGATATTGTATCTGTTGTGCCATCAGCAAATACATATACACCATCTTCTTTAGTGATATATTTAACACCACCTTTTCTCAATAAAGCACCTACAGCTTTTGCACTCAAACTTAATTTTCCTTGGATGGGAATTAAATAATGAAAAGATTGAAGAGTAGGAAACCCTAATTCTTTACCCATTTGGTTAATCATAAAAGCTTGTTCTACAGTTTTAATATGAACAGGTATTTGTTTACTGTTTATTAAAGTTTGTAAATATTCTTTTACGTTTTCTATATTATTTGTTTTCTCTAGTTCCATTATTTACTTGTTTTATTAATTTGTTTAACCATTCTTTTTTTGAAACTGGTAATTTCCATTGAATTGCAGCATGATCACGAATGGTAAGCTTTGTCATCAGTGAATCTTCATCATTATCTCTATCATCTTCATCTTCCTTAAATGATAAAGGAAGTTCTGTAAATTTAGAAGTGTTTAGAGGTTCTTGAAGATTAAAGTTGAGAACAGGAGGCTTTTCTTCAGGAAACAGCAATTGTAAATCAACTCTTTCAAACTCATGTAAAGGTACGAAATATCTTGAATATTCCCCAGTAATTCCGTTCTCAATTTTACTAAAATATTCGTTAATGTAATTGATATTTCCACGGAATTTATACAAAGTTCTGTTAGGATCTTTTATAGTGTAATCTGCATTTACTATTTCTGTATAGAATACAGGAGAAATAAGTTCAGCTTTCATTAATGAAATAGTTTCCTCATCATTCCATATAAATGGACATTTTGGATAAAACAATGGATTATCTTCATTTAACATGCAAAAAGCAGGTTCATGATATGATAACATCTCTTTAACAATCTTTGTTCTGTCAGTAGTTTTTACTTTTGGTGTATCTAGACTTCTTGTATTTAATTTTGCCATTATGGTGTGAATTTTTTAATATGAACTTTATTTGTTTGTGGTGTTGGACCTTCTTGTACTTCAAAATATTTTAAATCTTGTTTAAAGAATAACATACATAATTCTCCAAATCTATTTTTTATAAGATGAAATACAATCATACCATTTTCCACTTTAATTTTTTCTGGACCATACTCTGTAATTCCCATCTTATCTGGACTATTTAAAAGTATAACAGCCAATTTTATTATCATATAGACTCTTTATTCTATATTTCTAGAGTTTCATTTAGTCATATCTCTAGTTTAGACTATATCATCACTGATATTACTATCAGGTAGGGAGCTCGTGTTAGCATTACTATCCTCAACATTACTTGGTAGGATTTGGCTATTAGTCGTTGAACCTTCAAGGGTATTACTACCCAAGCTTGGCTGCTGATTACCTTCTTCAAGGCTTCCCAGACAATTCACCCTATTTTAAGCGGACTGCTTTTATTTAAAAATTATTTTGTATAACATGCTTTCATGTATGTAAGGAAGAATAATATCATTAAAATTACTTATGTCTTTTGCTGGAATAATAATAATCCATTGATTATTAGATTGATGTCTAATATAAGTAGATAAACCATAAGTATAGTTTAATAAATTAGAAAGTTTTTCTACTTCATTTTTATTAAAACCATTAGTACTTAATATATAACTACTAGAAGTTTTAAAACCATCATCTTGAAACCATATAGCAAGTATTAAAGGAGTAAATATTAGTTTATTAAACGGAATAATTTTTTTTCCATTAACATACCATAAATCTCTATGTTTATTAAACGCAGAATTTTGACTAGTTTCTACAATATATTGAGTATATAAAGGATTTTTAAATCTAATATCTGTTATATCTTGTTTTCTTATGTAAGAAAGAACATGATTATTAATTATATTTCTTTTATACATTATATACTCCTCTTGTTTATAACCATGTTTTAAAACTAAAGAAGAATTTCTATTTTTTCTTCTTTCTGGTCCAGAAGTATGTTTAATATAATCTTTTATATATCCATCTCCTAACATAGATCCTGTAATTATTTCATCTAATTCTTTACTAATATGTAACTCTGGTTTTTTCTTTTCAGAATATTTTTTTAAACTTCCTATTATTGATTTATCTTTTTTAAGTTTTGATAATCTGATAGCTCTATCAATAGTAGCTTTAGAACAATTATACTTAATTGCTAATTCTTTATTAGTTAGTTTATAAAAATTTTCATCTTTAGATAATTTTAATGATATTTCTTCTTGTTTTTTCATATTTATAATAGTTTTATATTACAAATATAACATAAAAGATGTTATTACACAACTTTTTTTTTACTCTTCTATCCGCATTCTGCATCAAAGCATCAGCAGCAAATAAATCATTAGAGGTGGGATAATTTGCTATATTACCATTCACTCTTCTAGTATGATCCTCAATAGATCTATTCATTTGTGATAATACTATGTACATGCTATCAGGTATCTTTTTCTTTAAATAAACCATTTCACTTGAAAGATTATAAAGTGCTTCCATTTGATTTAGTTCATCTGCACCTTTTTTAACTAATACAGAATGGTCAATAGTGATAATAATTGGCTTTTGAACTATACTATAAAACTTTAAAACTTCTTTTGTAAAGTCTTTTGCATTTAATGCATCAGTGACATAGTATATTTCATCAGATTTTTTATCAGTGTGAAAATTTTCAATCTCTTGTAAATCACTATTAGTTAATTTATCAGTGGGATGTGCACTAAAAATCTTTTTTATATCCATGTTAAGTGGCTTAGTAAGCTCTCTAGCACCAATCACTCTATCTCCCATCTCAAATTGAAAATTAAGCACTGCAAAATCCTGTCCAGGATTATTCATATGAGCTTGATTAGTAATCTGAGATACAACACTTGTTTTACCCGTCCCAGGTCTACCTCCAATAACATATATGCTTCCCCACTCTAGTCCATCCATTAGCACATTGTTTAATTTGGGCCATGGAGTTCTAATTGACTTAATAAGTCCTATCCTTCTCTTCTTAATGTAATTAAGTGTCTCATGTCTTATTTCAGACACATGTCTCCATTTTTTAACTGGAACATCTTGTTGTTTTGTATTCATATATAATTATTTGCTAATATATCTGATACATATTTACATCTGAATCTAAGGGTTGTTCACCATTTTCAACTCTTTCATAATATTCCAAAATAGGATAGGTGTTAATTCCACCTCTTTGAACCATTATAAAATTGGATGCTTTATATATGTATTTGTCATCTCTATCTTCAGAAAAATAAAGTTGTGTTGCTTTTATTAAGATTTTCCAGTCAATTCCTGGGTTTTCCATAAATAATTTAGCAAACTTTGTTTTTATTTCTGCTGGAGATGATCTCTTTGTTGTGGGAAAATGATTTCTAAATTCACTCATATACACTAAAAAATCAGCTCCCATTAAATCTTCAGCAGCAGTGGATTTAGTTTTTCTAAATATACCACCAAGATTATCTATAGCTTTTTCAGCTTTATCTGTAATTGTATTATCTTTATTTAAAAAGCCAGATGCTTGTAATAATCCTATATCTTGTGCAGGATTATATATAAGTGAACTTTTTATATTGTTTTTACAACAATACAGAAGATAATGTTGATTCGGTGTCAACTGATTCTTCAAAAGCAAAGTGTAGTAATTTATCTCCATTATCCATGTGTTTATTTATATTTTGTAATATGATTTCATAATTATTTAAAAATAATTCATCATATGAGATTAATTCTTTAAATCTTTTTAAGGAATTTATCACTGTTGTATGATCTCTATTATCTAAATATCTACCTATATCTGTAAGTTTATAACCCATAGAATAAGCTATATGACAAAAAATATGCCTGATATCTGCTAATGGTCTAAATCTAGACTGATTTTTTACAGATTTAATTTTATGTCTTTTAGTTAATTCTTCAGGAATAAACTGATTAATAATTGATTCTAATTCTTCTAATTTCAATATTTTATTATTATTTCTATGTTCTCTATTTGTATGCACTACAGGTACATATCCCACTTTTTCATAAAATGTTTGCTGAAAAGCTACTATTAACTTTTCAGACATCATATTTCTATAATTTTCTTTAGTCATAATTTTTGTTTGTTGTTTTTATTTTGTATATTAATAGTGTAATATTTATTTATACATCTACGCAAATTTATTGAAATATGGCATCAATTCCTCAAAATGCACTATTAACCACGGTTAAAAGTTGGTTATTCCCAACAGTATTAAGTATTTTAGCTTTAATGTTGTATGATGACATCAAGGAAATCAAAACAGATGTTAAGCAGTTGTTAGCACAATCAGCAGCTGATCATGTAGAAATTATGAATTTAAAAGAAGAAACAAACACCTTACATAATAAAGTGTTTGCTTTTAATACTTTCTCAATCATTCAAAAACCAAATAATAAAGAAAAGTCTCCTTATATTCCAGATACTTGCGTTAACACTCTTATAACATTAGTTGATGATAAAAAATATTTCAAAAAATCTAACTCATGAAAAAAAACTTAATCAAAAGTTGGAAAACAACCCTAATAGGATCTATAATCATTATAGCTTCTATTATTTCTGTATTTAAAATACCATCAATAAATTGGGCAGATGCTTCAATTCCATTAACAATTGGTATAACATTACTATTCAGTCCTGACACTGTATTGAACAAAATTTCATCTGTATTTACAAAAAAAGCATAATATGTCTACTTCCCTCAAACTCACACTATTCTACATGTTATTAATTATAACATTAATTTGTTTTTCTTCATGTAACTCTGTTAATAGAGTGTTAACCAACTCTAAGAAGTTTGAAATAGTTGCAAAAGAAGTTGTTAAACGTGGTTATTGTATTAATGACACCGTGATAATAGATTCTTCAAGAATAGATACATTGTATAAGCAAAACTATATTGTAGATACATTCACCATACAAAATAATTTTAACATAGACACTGTATTCAATTCAGGTGCGGTGGTTTCTGTAAAAAATGGAATTGTATCTGTTAAATGTCCTTCATCTAAAGAAATTGTAAAAACTGTAACTAAAACACAATACATCCGTGATTTAAAACTAGAGTCTATTCTTAAACAAGAAAGCACTAGTAAATCTGACACCATCAGTAACTTATTATTAACAATTAAGGATAAAGAATTAACCATAAGAGATAAAAACATATCAATAGCTAAAGCTAAAACTAAACTGATGATGTTATTAGTGATTATTGGTTTATCTATATGTGTTTATGTATATTTTAAGTTTAAATTAATATAATGCAAGACAAAATTACAATTGAACGTATTAAATCATTACATCCAAAGCTTAGAGATGAAGCTTTAGAAATTTACAATCAAATATGCATTAGTCTAACAGGTAAAGCTATTTGTAGATTTTCATTCACTCTTAGAACATTTGAAGAACAATCTGGTCTGTATGCTCAAGGTAGAACAAAACCAGGTAAGATTGTTACACAAGCCAAAGCTGGGTTATCATATCACAACTATGGATTGGCTGTTGATGTAGTACTTCTTGTAGATAAAGATAAAGATGGCAATTATGAAACTGCATCTTGGGATAGAGTTATAGATTTTGATGGTGATGGTAAATCAGATTTTCAAGAAATTGTCACACTATTCAAGCAATATGGCTGGGAATGGGGTGGTGATTGGAATTTCAAAGATTATCCTCATTTCCAAAAAACATTTGGAAAATCTGTAAGAGATCTTCTTGCACTACACAACTCTAAAAAAATTGATAAACAAGGATATGTCATCCTATAAAACTATAAAACTATGTCATCAGTACCTAAATTAGGAAATAATAGATATTTAGCCACATCCAAAGGTGTAAACAGAATGTTAAATCAGCTTAATGGTATATTAGCTGCTGATAACATCACTGTACAAAATGTACCTGCAACAAGTCAAACTATATCATTAGCAGCTGGTAATTTTATAAATATTACAATGCCTACTTATAGTAGTGGAACTGTAACAACATATACTTTTACAGATAAAAATCCTGGAATTTATTATTTATTATTTTTAATTCCAAATGCTTTTAATAGTGAGCCTACATTAACTGGAATTAAAAAAGGAAATACATCAGGAAATACATCATGGAGTGCTGGATTAAATTATAAAAATCTAATAACTATTGTTTGTGACGGTACTAATATGTATGACATATCAAGAACTTTAAATTTAGCATAACACCATGGCAAAAGTAACAAAATCAGCATCTTCTACTAAAATAAGTTTTGGTAAACGTAAAGGAGGAAAAGCTACAAAATCTTCTGGTCCAAAAGACAAAAGTGTTTCTGCATACAGATCACAAGGAAGATAAATTACATAATAGGATATCCATCTAATCCAATGTTATAAACATGATCTCCAGTGAATTGGATTAGTTGTTTATTTTCTACATATTGCTTTCTACATTCAGTAGAAAAATGTCTAAAATTAGATCCTGCTACACCAAGAAAAAATGCATTACCAGAATAAGCATTTAAATGATCATCAGCATCAGTTATAACAATAGCATTTACTCCTTGTTCAGCTATATGATTAACAACCCTATTCAATGATGTACCACCACTAGTATTTATTGTTAATAAATCATTTAACTCTGTATTTCTCTTTTTAATATTAGTATTAAAAGTATAAACTTCATTAATAACATCCATTCTTTTAAGTTTAATTAATACAGCTTTAGCAAATGTCAATCTATCCATATTAGTATCTTTAATATCAGCACTAGATCCCATAGAACCTGCATTTATATTCAGCATAATTCGTTAATTTATGCTCGGAAAATATAATTATTATATTTCACAGCTTACACTTTCATGTAAGATTAGACTATATCATCATCCTTTTAAAAAGGAGTAGAGCTTTTCCATTCACTTGAATGTACTGGGTGATAAACCCATAGTCGTTGAACCTTCTACAGATGTATCTGTAGCTTGGCTGCTGATTGCCCATTGTAACATATTTGTCTCTTTTACTATACTTAAGTCATTACTGCTTAAGGGAGTGTACAAATCTTTAGGGGTTTCCAGTCAATTAACTCTAATTTTAGTATATATTACTATATACAAGTCCCGAGTTGAGACATCAACGTAAACATTAATTTTACCTGATTTTCTAACATCTTTAACTTGAATATCTTCTAATGAAAATTTTCTAAATTTTGGATGTAAAAATTCAAAATCAAGTATCCCATCAATATTAGGACTATTTAAAAATTCATCAAATATTGGTTCTTCTTTAGCATTAAAATATGAAAAACTTTTATCTAAAATCTTTTTAAGATGAGATTTAAGTTTATCACCATTTATATCTATTTCAGATAATTTTTGTTGCATTTCTTTTAAATAACCATCAGAAAGTTTATCTAATGTACCTGTTCTATGTGGGTTGTTTGCTAATTCTTCCCATAAATCATCCATATCTTCTTTAGACATTGTTTCATCAAGATTATTAGAAGTTTGTTTAGCTGTATCCATAGCTTCTTGATATAACTTTTGAGCTGCATTATCAGGTTTATTTAAAAACTTTTCCATAAGTTTATCTAAAGCAGACTGTGGACTATCTTGTTGTTGATCACCATCACCTTTACCAGATCCTGATTGTTCACCTGATTTATCTCCATTTGGTTTACCAGCATCATCTTTACTATCATCTCCTTTACTATCACCCCCATCAGATTTTTGTTGTTTACCATTATTTTTAGAATCACCACTATCACCATCTTGATTGCTTTGTGCACTTTCCTGTTGAATTTTATTCATCATCTCTTGATATTCTTGAGGATCTTCTTCTTTCATAATAGCAAACATACTTAAATAGTATTGCACCATATTTCTTGCAAAAACCATACTTTTTATGTGAGATTCTCTAGTGATAACTTTAGTGACAGGATCATTAGCTCTATCAATCATTTTATATCTATATTTATTGTTTTCACTTCTATTTTCAAATTGAAGTTTTCCATTTTCACAATAATATTGATTAAACACATCTCTAGATACTTCTTTAGGAAAATCCTCATAAATCTTCTCCATTTCTAAATGCAATTTAGTTGCATCATAATGTTCTAATTTTTTACTAGCACGTTTAGCATTTATTTTATCTTGTGTTTTTCTAAATAACGGAGTATTTTTAAAAGAATTTTCATGTACAAAACTACTAATAGATGAATCTAATGCTCTTACATCTAAATAATGAAGATGTGGTTGCACTAATTCTTTCTTTTTGAAATAAGATATATTAGAGAATGTTTTTGTAACAACACTTGATTGATTATCAATTTTACCCAATTTAACTCTTTCAAATAGAGTTGACATATTTTTATATACTTTTGCCATAATTTTTAAGGTTTAAATAAATAAGAGTGTATCAAAAAGAATAATCTCTCTGATACACCCCATTTATTAGTTATTATTTATTAGAAAGGAGATTCTTCAAATGCAATAGATGTTGCTTCTTCTTCTTTTTCTATCATCTTTAACACTGCATCTTCAGTATCAGAGGATGGATTATGACAAGGATGAGAATCTAATACATAAGATAGAGTAGTTTCTATTTCATCCACTTCAAGTTGATTAATCTTACCTTGTGCTGCATATCCAGAAATTAAACTTTCAATTTCTGTTAAGGCTTGGTTAAGAGAAGATTCATTATTATAACTTTGTAATTGCTCAATTCTATTAAGAACATTCTTAATTTCTTGAGTGTACAATCTATCTTGAAGAGAAGATGCTGCTGCATTATTAATCATAATAGATGCCACTTTAACTAAAGCTTTATCTATACTGATATTCCAAATAAAACTTACAGCTCTAGCCAATGTAGGTACAAAAGTTAAAGTTCTATCTGAAAGATGAGTGTAACCCACTTCTAAGAATTTCTCAAGTTTACTAGCTGGAATAACTAAACTATCCATTTCTGTTTTATTAGGAACTCCTAATTCAATTTTTTCAGAATAGTTTTTACAACCTCCTGAATAATATTTAGATAGCTCACCTGCACTAACTCTAGATACATTCATTTTCAGAATAAATCTATCCCAGAATGGACTATTAACTTCATCTTTAGGAATTTCATTACAAGTGGCTACAAATAATTTCCATTTACAAGGAATTTTATATTTACCATTAAATAAAAATTTCTCATTCATAACACCCAACATTGAGTTACGGATATTACTACTAGCTTTATCCACCTCATTAACTACAACTATATCTGCTTGACTAACAGGAGCTACAATTTCATATTTATTTTCTGTAAATAATTTTTCTAAGTCGGGCCATTTTTGTTATCCTAAGAGTTCTTTATCTCTTAGTTCTGCATCTTTTTATAAGATTATACATGCAGATCAGACTATATCATCAATTATAAATTAATTTATAATTGTCCTGAGCTCGTGGTACTTTACCATCTTCACCATTATGTGGTCAGATTCCATGTACTAGTCGTTGAACCTTCACTACATTTCTGTAGAGCTTGGCTGCTGATTATCCATCTCTGGGTTTTCCAGCAATTCACAGGATTTAAAGGGGACTTCCCGAACTTTTATATTTAAACATATTTCTACTTCACCACCATTACATAATGATACAATTTGTTTATTAAAATATTTAACTAAAGAATTAGAGTCAGTAAAGGTTGTTCCATCTGCTAAAGTAATAATTTTTTTACCATCAATAGCATTTAACTTACCTTTAAAAGAAAGCGGTGTTATCTTAATTGGATCATCTACAAGTTTCCATTGTAGTCCATAAGCTGACATTCTTTCTTTTCTTATACATTTACCTATTTGTTGTGCTCCGCAAGAATTATTTTTACCTAATTCTTTTAAAGCTAAACTCATAGAATTAAAAGTTTTTACATAATTACCGTCTAAATCATAGCATTCTACTGGTTTGCTCTCATGATTATTTAAACCTGTTTTTTGTAAAAGTTTTTGACTATTTGACATTTTTAGTCTTACTTTCTCATCAAAATAATATTCATTAAATATGTTAACCAAATTATAAGCAGGTTTTTCTTTTTCTATAAGATCATATTCAACTTTTCTTACATTTTTAGAATCTTCATAACTTACTATTAAAACTTGAAAATTATTTTCTCCATATTTATTATAACTATTTTGTAGTCTACTATTTCCATGAATATTTTTTCTAAGTTTATGATAATGTTGACAAATTCTATGATATAGATTAACTGATGAGCCTATATAATAATCTTCTGTAATTGTGTTTATAATTTTATAAACACCTGATTTTTTAATGTTTTCTGTAGAAATAATGTTTTTCATATTTTATATTGTAGTTTTTTAAACCCTACTATATAATATACAACTTTTTTTTGTTAATCCCCTTAATTTCTGATGATTTAGTACCTTCATCAGTTTCTAGAATATAAAGCTTATTCATAAAATCTTGGTTAGTAACTGCACTACCACTTTTTTGTAACCATGCTTTAGAATATTCTATAACAGTTTTTGTCTTACCTGTACCAGGTTTTCCCACTAATAACAGAGGTAGTTGTGTAGCTTCTGCTAATGCTAACATTCTAAATACTTCATCTTTATTGATAAGAGAACTATCAATAATTCTTGTTTCTGCAACTTTTGATTTTGTAATTTTTTTTGGTTTATTAATAGCCATTTTATTTATTTTTGTTATTTTATTACTTTGTACTAATTCAAAACTTTCTTCACCTATCATACCACCAAAACTACCATCTTTGGTGTTAGTTTGTATTGTTATATTATCTATTTTGTATCCAGGTTTATTAGCATACACACCTTGTTCAGTTATAGTTACAACTTCATGTAAAGTTTCTGGAGAACATCCTAATCCTGAATATATAATTTTAACTTGATCACCTATATTAAACTTATAAGTCATCCTTATTTTTTATATTTTGCTTTAAGATTTATTGTAAAATCTTTTAATTCATCAATAGCTTCTGAAGGTACAGATGCAACAAATGAAACACATTTAGATGTGTACAATTGTTTTCTTCCTGATCCTACTTTTCTTGCTTTTTTTACTTTTATTGGTGGTGTAGAAACTACATCATTTTCAAGTTCTAAAACTACATTTTGAATTATTTGGTCAAATGTTACTAATTCCATTTTATTTTATTTTAAAGATTAAAGAATGTTTCTGTTTCAGTTTTTAATGTTGCTGCTGGTATAATTTCTTCTGTTGTTTGTGATTTAAGAATAATAGGAGTTTTGTCTACATCATAATCACTACCACTTACATCATCTATAATATTAAATATTTTAATATTAGGTTGTACATTTACCAACTTAGGATGTTTTTGTATAATTTTAATATGAAATTCTGTTGCTTCATATTTTTCTTGAATATTTCCATATCCAACATCTTCTTTCTTAAACCATGTTAATCCATTGTCAAGATCTTCTAACAAAGCTGATAGTTTTAAATCAATTTTTTGTGTTGCCATTTTGTTTTTGTTTACCATTTTATTTTTTCTGTTAATAATTCATTTATTTTGTTAAAGCAATCATTATTGTTCCACATTCTTTCATTTGCATAAGCAGCAGATGCAGGATGAGATGCTTTAACTATGCAATGTTTTTCTGTATCAATTAAATCTTCAAATTCTTGTGCTCTTTTACCTAAGAGTAAGAAAACTAATTTTTCTTTTCTTGTATTTAATACATCTATGACATATGTAATAAAATCATTCCATATTTCATAGTGAGATGCTGGTTTATCAATCTCACATGTTAATGATGTGTTAAGAAGTAATATACCTTGTTCAGTCCAATGTTTAAGACTAGGATTTAATTCTTCTTTTTCATCTCTTAAATACACAGTTCTATTAACTGCTTTTAATATATATCTCAAACTTGGTTGCACTTTACCTGGAAGTTCACAACAAAATGCCACTCCATTAGCTACACCCAACTGACTATAAGGATCTTGACCTAACACTACCACTTTTACATCATCAAACTTACAATCTTGAAATGCTTTAAATACTGTTTTTAGTGGTGGAGTAAATCTCCTATCATCTGTTTTTAACAACCATAGTTTTTCAATAATATTTGTAAACTCTTGGCTGTGTAAAAATGCTCTGAGTTGTGAGGACCAACCAGATTCATTTAATAATTCTATAAATTTTAATTTAATTTCTTCAATATTTGGTATTGTAGTATTCATTCTATATTTTTGTATAAAAATAATTAATATGTCAGAAACAACCTCAAAGTTAGATAGTCAGGATATGATGCCCTATCTTAAAAAAGAAGCAATTGTAAATGTTAAATTGGGTACAGGATTTGTACAACAACTTGGTGCTATTATCCCAATCTTAATTGAGGGTAAAACTCAAGAAGATGTATCTAAAATTGAACAACTAATCAAAGACAAGCAACCTTTAGAACCTTGGATGGGAGCTATTGCCACTATTCAAGTCTTAATCAGAACTGTATTTGAAGAAGCTGATAAAGAAGGATTGGTGGATTATAGACCAATGGAAGATATGTTATCTGAAATGGTTACAGAATCATCTCCTGTTACATCACAGGAAAGTTCACCTTTAGACCAATCATCTGAAGTGTCTGAATAACCATATTTAATTCTTCTTTAGAGCAATCTCCAAAAGATTTACAAATCAACTTAGAATCATCAGGGCTGGTATAACACATACCAGCCTCTTCTTTTGTATATAGTTTCATTTCATCAAATGTATATCCTGTATGATTAGCTAAATCTCTAATTATAGCATGAATTTTTGCCATTTGTGCCAAGTTACCATCATTTGTTTGCACTTCCGAATAGAAATCAATAATACTCCCTTCAGGTATCTCTTTGACAAAATCTTCATACAGCTTTTTTTCAGCATCTTTATAGTGGGTGAGTTTACCATTTTTTTTTATTAATTTTCCATAAAAGCTATTATTACTCATAATCTAATTTTAAAAAGTACTACCTGTAGTTTGAAATGTTTCTAAAACATATCTTCCAGCATTTTCAGGAATAAATTTAATTTTATTTATCACATCTTCTATTGTGCTTTTTACATCTACACTTTCACCTTCTCCATCTGAACCCATTAATAAACCATTCCCAAATAGAATTTGTGGAAAATTATTAAAATAAAAAGCTCCTTTATATTCTGATACAAATAATCCTTCATCATCAACATACAAACTATCCATATTATCTAATATAGAAGGACATGTAAATGTTGTACAATCTAATTCTTTATATATACTTTCAAGACTCCCGTCTATTTCCACAAGACTAAGTTCTTGTTTTATTGGATCAATTTTTATAGCTTGCATAATTCTTTAATTTTAGATTTAATAAGATGGAGCATAAATAAAAAACAACCTTTATAAATCAACAATTTACAAAAATTTAAATTTAAATATTCAGCTTCATAATCATTATTTACGTGAAGAAGATAAGATTTTTCAAGATGATAGTCATAGTGATTTTTGTGATTTGAAAATTCAATTACAGATGCATTAAATTTACTTCTAAAATAAAAATATCTACCTAGAAAATACCCTTCAGCTTGAATTTGATATTTTTTGTGCGGTTTTGATAGCCATTTAATCATTTTGTATGTTTATTGTGTTTGTTATGTTGTTCAGTATTCTTTGAAATTAATAAATATACAGTTATACTTGTAACTATTACTATTGTTATAATTATTATCATTAGTATTCCCAGTTTATTTCATAAATTAAATTTCTATCATATGGTTTTTCAGTGATATATACATCAATTCTATTTACATAATGTAATCCATTTGCTAAAAACAAATCTCCACTATCACCTTCTAATAATGTCCATACTCTATCTTCTAATAAAGCTTTTTCTAAAACTTTTTTTTCATCATCATTTACAACTTTTGGATGGAAATCTTTATATGATTCTCCATCCATAATAGGGATAAACTCTTCATCCCATTCTTCACTATTTATTGTTATCATAATTTACCAACTTGAACCATAAATATATTCACTATTTGTATGATTTTTTATTATTTCTTCTAAAGTTTTAATAGTATCATCAATATTTTTAAAATAATATTCATCATACTGGTCAGAACCAAAAAAGAATCCGTATCCTACTGGTAATAATTCAGAAGCTTTAGAATGATCTGCACTAACTTCTCTAAGAGTATTTAGAAGAGTTTGTAAATCATTTATATCTACATAAGCATCTCTACAATCATCTATACCTTTTTGACAATTATCTACAAACCATTTATGTAATGCATTAAACTTCCTCCAATAAGCAATTTCTTCTATAATATAAATTATATTTTCTTTGTCTATAGTTTTAACTTCTTCACCATTTTTTGTTATGGTAATTTCATATCTTTCTTCAGGACTAATAAAATCCCAATTCTTAACATAATTCTTTTTATATAAATTACTATCTAAACCCATTTTTTAATTTTTTAAATGTATAATTTTTGATTGATCATAATCTTTTAGTGCACTCTTTACCCAAAATTCATCTACAGTATTTTCATAACATAAAATGTGTATAGTGGCTGTTTCTTTAGGATTTAATCTTAATAACCTACCTCTAAGTTATTTATATATTTGTCCAACAAAAGTACTTAATGTTAGACTCTTACATTTCTGTAAGGATTGGACTATATCTTTATTTGCATAATATAATTTATAATTATTAACTTTTATACTTGTTTTAAGCATTTTATTAATAAAAGATTTTGAAAAAGGAAGAATTGTAAAAGATTCAGCTACTGATTCACAAATATTAATAATAATATCATTATGTGTTATAATAATAGGTTTACTATTTTTACATTGTAAACCTCTTTTTCCTTTCATAATGTTATTTTCAAGTTGTCTTTTACTTAAAGCTTTTTTTTGAGCTTCAGTAATATTAATTTGAGGAATAACTGGATATTTATTAAATGGTTCACCATGTATTCTCCATACATAACCAAAAGCAGTTCTTCTTCCATAAATTCCTCTTGTAACTTGTGATATTTTACTATTATTTTTTTCAGTTCCTGTAACAATTAAAGATGCTTCAGATAAACTATTAAATGTATTTAGTAAATTACCTTTTAAATCATATTGATCAACCTTAAATCTTACTTCTTCCAATCTTTCTTTAGTAAATTTATAATTTTTAAGACCGTCTCCACCAGCTGTACTATTTACTAAATTATCATACAATTTAATAGTTTCTATTTCAGCTTTTTTAAGTTCTTCAATTGTTTTAAATTCATTAATTAAATAAATTTCTGGTTTTAAATTTTTATCTAATAAAGATTTAATCCAACAATGTCTATGATTTCTAAATTTTTTATTTTTAAATGCTTGTTTACAAGATGAAATATGTCCTGATAATCTATAAGATAACTTTTGTTTAGTTATTCCTATATATCTAACACCTGTTTCATCATTTAATGAATAAAGTTTATAATTATTATCTTCCATATCTTTGTATAGTTTACAATAAAAAGATAAGTAAAAAATATGAATTATCCAAATATTCCCCGTTTCCATGTAGTTACTAATTACATGTACTCTATTTCTAGATAGTCTCTGCTCCTTCTTATTTTTAAGCTTGGATCAGGATTGCCACCACCATTATGTGCTGAGGTTTCCCTGAGTTAAAGGAATTTAAAGAGGACAGGTATTTTTATCCTCTGTGAACTTTTTCTTTCATTACCATATGAATGCATAATAATACCTGATTTTAAATTAGGTATATTAACACCTTCACTAAGTTGCAATACACAACTTAGTTTAGTGATGACACCATCTTTAAACTTAATAAGATTTTCTTCATTATCAGGATTTTTACTATGGTAGGAATGAGAACAAAGTCTATCAGCTTGAACTTGAGTGTTACAGAATAATATGCATTTATCAGTTTGTTGATTAAATAGTTCTTTAGCATATTGCTCTTTACTAGAATACTCCATTATAGCTTTCATTCTCATAACAGAAGCTATTTGTTTAGATTTACCTGGTCTTGCATCATCCACTCTTTTAGTCCAATAGATGTAATTAGCAACTTCAGAAGTCATAAAACTACCTGTTTTATATGTCACTTCTAATTCTTTATTACTATTAAGACTTAAATAGTGAACATAAATTTTATAATCATTAAGAATATTATCTCCAACAGCATCATCTGTTAAATATTCAAATTTAACTGGGCAGTATTTATTTACCATCCATCCTTTTTCTGAATCTGTATAACGTGGTGGAGTTCCTGTTAATCCTAATATTTTAGAATTAACATTCTTTAAATAATCATCATGACTAAATAAAAGATTGTGACATTCATCTAATATAATAACATCAAAATCAATTGTTTGTTTACTAAGTGACAGATAAGTACTAAATACAACATTTTCTAAAATACCTTCAATATTAAATTTTGTGGCTTCATCTTTCCAACTTTGTATAACAGTTTTTTTGGGAGCTACAATAAGAATTTGAAGTTTCTTATTTTTACTTAAATATTGAAGATATTTTAGATATTGTAAACCAAGATAAGTTTTACCAACACCCATGCTGACTGCTGCCGTTCCTCTTTTATGTTGAAGCATTACATTCAAACAATCACTTTGTACTTCTTCTCTTGTTTTTTTAATCTTCATACTTTATAACTTTATATTTTTTAAGTAATGGTCTAGATTTTACTAATGCTCTTTTTACAGCAGTTTCACAACATCCTAAAACTTTACTTGCTTCAATTAATGTAGGAAATGTATATTCAATATTAGAAAATACATCTATTACTTTAATTTTAATACCATTTGATCTAAAAGTTTTTTCATTATTACATTTTTCATTAGGTCTTAATAAGTAATGTTGTTTATATCTTTTTACTTTAGCTCTTTTGGAACGTAAATTTATAACAGTATTAACAACAGCTTGAGAATGATTAAGACCAGGATAAAGCTCTTCTAATTTTTTACCAGCAGCTCTTTCTGATTCATAATTACCAATACAATTACAATCTGTGTCATAAATAATAACAGGTTTTTTCTTGTCATCATGAGTAGGATACTTAAGAGTACCTAATTTTTTTTGTTCTTTTAGTGTAGCTGATATCTTCATTCTAGACTCTAAAGAAGGTGTATTTCTAATAACTTCAAGAGTAATATTATAATCAGGCTTTAAAGTATTTATATAATTCTGTTCTGCTTGTTGAAGATTTTCATAAAGAGTTTCTTCAATTATAGAGACATTAAAATTAAAAGACCCATGTTTTAAATAACTATTTTGTAGATATTTATTAGCATGGGTGCCTCTTTTAAGTTCAGAATAATGCCTTTTTAATCTATGATATATATTTTTACTACTACCAATATAAATTTTATTATTTACTATATTAGTTATACAATAAATACCACATTTTTTTAAACCAAATGATTTAGGAATATTCATAATTTATTTATTTTATACAATATAAAAATACAACTTTTTATTAAATTTTACAAATAAACCCATACATATTCCTAGTCAAATACTTACAAAATCTTTTGTAAAAAATAATAATGCAATAGGAAGTGCTTGTAGTTGTATATCATCTTTAGTTATTTTAACATCCACCCCATCTTTTGTCTTCTTCATCATTTTTTATTTTTTTATCTTTTTCTTTTGGAATGTATTTAAACAATCTATCAATAAATGGTGATGTTTTACATTCTAATAAATATACACATAATGATATAATTGTTCCAAATAAAAACAAAAAACATGTAAACACAGCTATTGGATTAGGATAATAATATTTATCTAATTTTTGTAAATTTATATATATTTTTCTATTGATTAAAGTTACTATAATATAAGCAACTACCCATAATAATACTGTCATAATTTTATTGTTTTAAATTGATACATCCCGAACCGCTCGAACATAGTAAGTGGCGTTCTTGAGGTCGTAGTCCTGATAGCCATTGTTGAAGTACTGAGACCATGCGCTGAGGTTACCGCTCTCACTTGAACTCCAATAGTAGGCAGCAACAAAACCTCCAATACTATCTTTATTTAGCCACATCAAATGTAACTCCTCCCTTGTAGGAAGTCTCCATCCATCTCCTAAATTTTCACATACTTTCTTAGCATCTTCCCAATTGTGTTGACCTAAATCTTTAGGGTAGACTTCAAACTTGAGTGTTTGCTTTAAGATAATTTGATTAGATTGTTTTTCAATAGGAGTTAAGTTGTACTCTACTCCATCAATTGTTATTGTTTTCATTTGTTATTGTTTTTAACTATTTCTATTAATTTTTTAAGACAAGCAAGTTCTGCTTCTTCGTAAGATTTAAAAAATGCTTTATGTTCAGTGCCCTTATTTTCTCCTGTTACTATCCAACAAAAAGTCAATGTTGCTCCAAGTTCCATAGTTATCCAAGAGTACAATCCATATTTCTCTCTAAAGAATCTAAAGCACTGAGAAAATGTTGGTGCTGTACATATTTGTCCATGATACTGTTCGTGTGATTTACATTGAGTAAGATAAAATGTTTTATCATTATGATATAAACCAAAACAAGGTTCATCAAATCCTAATTCTTTAAGTTCTAATGCTTGTTCGTAAGGGATAAATTCTTTTTCCATAATTATTTATTTTTTAATTGTTTTTTATAAAGTTTCATACCTTCTATAACCCATTGTCTTTTAGAATCTTTACTTACAAATGTTTCATTAAAGTATTGTTCTGCCGTCATATTGCCCTCACTTGTAACACCTGATGCCCAAGAGTTCATTATTTCTTCCTTCTCCATTGCTTTGGCTTGAT
>Ga0214919_10001058_pt1 | contig 46334 bp, 40 predicted proteins | sample LL1503_MetaG_FD_177994 | JGI IMG/M metagenome (GOLD analysis project Ga0214919, IMG submission 177994) | Freshwater microbial communities from Lake Lanier, Atlanta, Georgia, United States - LL-1503 | ecosystem: Environmental > Aquatic > Freshwater > Lake | place: USA: Georgia | collected... | reverse complement strand
AATAGGATTTGCAGATGCAGAAAAAGTAATTGATTGACAAAAAACAGTATCCCCAGATTTTACTCCCAATAAAATTAAAGCCAAATGAATTGCAGAAGTGCCAGATGATAAAGCAGCAGCGTGTTTAGTTTTAGTCTGTTCTTGTAATCCATGTTCAAATGCATCTACATGTGGCCCCAATGGCGCTATCCAATTCGTTAAAAAGGCTTCATTCACATATTGAAGTTCGTTGTTTCCTATATGTGGTGAAGAAAGCCAAACTTTAGATTTCATGTTATTTAATATTAGTTTAAAATTAAATTGATTTCGTATTTAAAATAATTTAACTATTAAGTTTTTCATTGATTAGAATAAGTGCATTTTTGATATTAAAATGATCCCCAATAAATTCAATTTTATAACTTTTAGGAATATTATAAGTAAAATAACAATCAGTTTTGGGGATGTAAAACTGTCCGCTAGATTTAATAAAATCTCTAGCTCTTAAAGAAAAAGTGTTAGCATTTTTATTAATATTTTTAATCATATCTTCGGACAAACACGTTCTATTTCTAACATCTTTAATAAAATTAATAGGGTCATTTTTTCTTGAAAATGCAACTGGACATATTTTAAACATTATGTCATTGTTATATTCAAATGATAAGTCGGAAATTACTGTACCAAAAGAGTGTGAAATTATTCCTACAACTTTTTCGTCTACACAGAATTCTTTTTTAAAAATATCTTTTGAATTAAATTCAGTTAGTAGTAATTTATCATAGTTAATATCAAAAGCAATTATTTTAAAATTTTTAAATATTGGTAAATTAGACAGCCAATATCCAGATGTAGTGTGTAAACCATGAATTAAGAGAATGGTATTTTCTATTTTTCTATTAAAAACATATTTTTTTACCATTTCAATTCTTAATTATACATATTTAGTCTAAATCTGTTATTTTATTAGGATCTTGAATTAAAACATTTTCAGTTCGAACTATTTTTATTATTGTTTTGTAAAAAATATATAGATCTATTTTTAATGAAATATTATCTACATACCACACATCCAATTTAAATCTTTCATTAAAATTAAGTGAGTTTCTTCCATGTATTTGTGCCCAACCTGTAATCCCTGGTAATACATCATGACGTCTTTTCTGCTCAGTGGAATAATGTGATAAGTAATCTACAAGTAATGGGCGTGGACCAATCAGTGACATATCTCCAACAATAACATTCCATAATTGCGGCAATTCATCAATTGAAATTTTTCTTAATATTCTTCCTATAGAAGTTGTACGCAATTCATCAGACAATAAAATTCCATTATTTGAATTGTCTTTCATAGTTTTTAATTTGCAAATTCTAAATAATTTTTCATTTTTACCCGGTCTGATTTGTATAAAAAAAACCTTTATTGATTTATTAAAAATAATTAATAAAATTATCGAAAGTAGTAAAATTGGGAGGGTGAAAATTAAAATAATTGTTGATAATACAAGATCAAATACTCTTTTTATGAAATTAACATATATAAATTTCATAATTAATTTTCTTTTAAAATTCAAACGCATTTTGAATAATTTAAAAATATATTCTTTAATTAGATTTAGTATAAAACAATTTTTCTACTTAATGTATTTATCAAATCATAGCCATCCCAAATAAGAGAAAAATCCATTGTCCTACCTAAAGGCACAACTCGATCTACTCCTAAAGGCCTATTATTAATTATCCATGCTTGCAACTCCTCAATTGTAAATCCTAAATATCCTATTGTTTGATACTTTCTGCTTACAACTTGTAATATTTCATCAAGCGATGAAATGAAAATTTCATTAAAATATCCACAATTACATTTATATAAATCAATGTCACGATGAATTGATCCATTTTTAATTCTCCAAATTAAGTTTGAAGTTCGTGGTTCAGATTCAATATCACCAAATGAAATAGCTTGAGAGTAAAACATTGTTAGTTTATCTAAAGACGATATTGGTTGTAATTGATACTTTTTTTCAACTAATATAAAATGTAAATTTTTCCAAAACACTTCCTGTGCATTTCTTATTTCATCTATTGAACCTTTCCAATAAATCGTTTGTGGAGATGTGCAAGCATTTTGATCGAACAAAAATGTGTCATTAAAAAAATCCATGGCTACTTTTGATTTATCATGAATTTTCAAATAAGATTTGGCATCAATAATAGCAATAGAATATCTATCAGAAAATGTAACTTCAGTTGATTTGGGCGAAATAGGAAATTTTCTAATTTCATTGATTGTTTCATCTCCACCCCACACTATTCTAATATCACATAATTTTGAGAAAAAACTAGTTGCGGCACTTTCTCTATTATATTTTACTAAAAATATTCTATTCGAAAAAATTGATCTATACTTTTCAAATTCCAAAACTTTTTTTATTGAATCTACAATAATATCTACCTGCTTGAAATTCTTAGAAGGCAACCTTACAATATTTATATTTCCGGTAAGCAAACCAGCCAAAAGACTATATGCAAAATTAACAGGTACATTTCCTGGAGCTATATGAAACAAAATCCCTTTTCCAATCATAAGCTTAAAATCAGAAGTATACTTCATTTTTATAACTTTAAGATTCGCCCCTCTACAGTAAAATGCAAAAGTTGCTACATCTGGATATTCACGTACAAAAGGTGAATTTAATAGTTGCTTGGAAATATCTGACAAAAAATCAAGAGTTATATCAGAAAAAACATCATATGAAGATTGATTGAGCAAATCATCAACTTTAATGCAATTATTTCCAATCAAAAAATCAATATCTTTTAAAACTTTCTCCATAAGTATCACTACAGCCTCTTAGTTCGGCATTTTTTAATCGACCATTAATTTTAAAATATTTTCCTTTCCTTCCACATTTACAATCATCTTCTCCAAAAATGGTTCCTAGATCTTCGGTTAGTATAGACTGGCCAGGATAACTTTTTGGCAACAATGAAAGTAACTGAATTATTCCTTCCTCTTTAATTTTACACATTGCAAAATCACTAGGATTCCTTATAATAATATCTGAGTATTCTGAGGTGTGAAGATATCCGTATTCACATTCCATATGAATAGTTCCAGTTTGCTCTACCATTCCATAATAATCGTGGATACGACTTAAACCACATATAGACTTTAGCTGTGACTTAAAAGTTGCATTATCAACTGCTTCAGACATCAATTTTTTCCAGCCACCTCCATGTATTAATACTGAATTAGAAAAATCAAATTTTTGAGATGACTTTTCTAATTCACGAAAGAAATGTTGATAAACTATAAAGGTAAATCCAAACATGAAAATGGTTTTAGATTTATTTTCGTCCAAAAATTTTTTAATGCCTTCTTCATTCAAACTCATATCCTCATTTAGTGCAAATAATCTTTTTGACGCGAATATTGAAAAACCGGTTATGCCTGCCGACCTAGCTGAAAATTGATTTCTATTTTTTACTGTAGATTCACAATCAATAATAATCATTGGAACTCGTGCAGTTCCGATAAAACTAGAAACTATTCTAGTTAAAATACGCGTTTGAAGTGATGAGGTTTCTTTGTCTAGAAAAATCTTAGAAAGGTTTTGGCCTGTCGTTCCAGATGATGTCATTGTTTTAAGCACTTGATCTTTAGGAACACTTACTAATTCAAATAATTTGAATAAGCGAACTGGAATAAAAGGAAAATCTTCGACGGATTGAATATCTTGTTTTTGATACTTTAAAGACGACATCATTCTATTGAAGTCAATACTGTTCTGAATATGGTAATCGAATACCTCTAACATTTGTTTTAAGAAAAACTCATGCTTTCTTTTTTTATCTAAAGAGTATAAAAGAATTTCAGGCAATTTTGTTATTTCAATGTTTTCCATAAATCAACCTAAGAGTTTAGAATATAATGTTTTACCTGAAGAATTTTTAGGAATTTCACTAATAACTTTTATTTCAAAAACACTAAAATGTATTCCAAGTTTTTTTGTGAGAAATTCTTTCACTATTGCAAAATCATCCTGCTTTAAAATATAAATAACAAGATTATTATCTTTACCGGTACAAGCCGATGTAATACCATTATCTAAAAGTAATTTTTCAAGTTCATCAAGATTTACTCGATTTCCAAAAATCTTTATGAAACGTTTGATTCTACCTACAATAAAATAAAAGCCGTTATCGTCAAAAAAAGCAATATCTCCAGTATGTAATCGTCCATTATTTATATTACCAAGAGTAAGATCCTCTTTACATTCGGCATACCCCAACATTACATTTGGGCCAATATATACAAGTTCTCCTTCGATTCTAGGTTTTTCAATTTTGTTATTTTTTTCATCAATGATTTGAAATTCACCATTTGGAATAGGTTTCCCTATGCTGCCAATCTTTTCTTTATTATATTGTGGTGGTAAATAACTCATTCTTGCAGTAGCTTCTGTTTGACCATACATCACAAAAAAACTTATGCCTTTATTGGATGATAATTCTGTAAAATATTCAAATAAATTATTAGACAATTTACCTCCAGCTTGAGTAAGCGTTTTCAAAGAAGGTAACTCGGTATTAAGAAGCTTGAATTTTTTCAGAATTTCGAAAGTATAAGGAACTCCTGATAGTGAAGTTACTTTAAAGTTTTTAAATAAATCCCAAAAGCGTCGTTGTGTAATACTCTCAATTGTCATTACTACTTTAGCACCAACAAATAAGTGGCTATTTAGAATTGAAAGACCAAATGAATAATTTATAGGTAAAGTTGAAATAGCTACTTCCAATGTATCTAAACTTAGATAATTCGAAATTGAAATAGCATTTGATATAAGATTATAATATGATAACCTGACCAGCTTTGGGCTACCAGTAGTTCCAGATGTTGACAAAAGTAATGCCAATTCAGGATTTAATTTTATGTCACTATGATTTTTACTTTTTAATAAAGAATAATTTCTAAGATGATCACTTATCAAATAATCTTCAAACAGAGATTCTTTAGTCGAAGGAGTGAAAATATAGTCTGGCTTATATTTGAAAATTAAAGTGCTTAACTGTGAAACATCCGATTGAGCATCAATCAATATAGGAACCACCCCCCTTTTAATTGAATTTATATAAAAAAATACTGATTCATACCGATTTTGGCATAAGAGGAGCACTAAAGATCTAGATTTAATAAGTGAGAAAAAAACATCACCATCCTCTAGTATTTTTTTTACCGGATGTGATTGTCCATTTTCTTCAATGATAATTCCTTTAGGATTAAATAAGCTTAACTTACTATTAATAGCATTCATTTTTATTTTAGATTATTCAAGAAAATAAGAAATCTTTAATATTTGTATACTTATTTTTTTCAAAGATTGGAATCATTCTTCTTATATTGATATATAATTTTTGTTGAATTATTTATTTAAACATGAAGGAATAGATATAAAAATTATTTCAAATTCGTACAAAAGTTTAATAGACATCATCGTTATTGAAATTCTACAAAATATTATTGTATTAAATAATTTGACTTAGAAAATAAAAACAATAGTATACTGGGTTAGATATTATTATGGCATATATAAATCAGAATAGGGATTATCCGCCTTTATATCCAAATATCTTAAAGCTTCATTAATTGCTAATTCATGATTTCCGAAAAATCCTACCACATGATGTACATATGGACCATATACAAATTTACGTTCCCATTTTGACCAATCATCTACTTTTAAATATGTATAGTTCCCGCCAGTTTTGGGACCATAAACAGATTGTCCATAACCAACGAAACAAGAATAATCTCCATGATCTCCGTCAAATCTAATTATAGTCAATTCTCCAGTTTTGAGACGATAATTACCCTCTCCAGTCTTAACTACAAAACCAGGTTCAGTTTGATCTTTTAACTGCTTTGCAAATCCCATATGCCATAATAATTCTGAATTAGTGTCATTTGGATTTTTCATTGTTAAATCAGTTAAAAATGCAGGTGATTCATTATTTAATGCACCAAGAGCCAACAGGGAAGTAATTGCACCATGAATATCACATTCATTTGTGCAAGGTAATCCATGGTCATACAAATCACCGAAGACAAACCATGGACCAAAACCAAATTCTCTGCGTACTTCATGCCAACAGTCACTAGCTATTGCATTACATGAATAACGATTTGCAATTTTCATATAGCCAAGCTCTATTGCAGCCAAGATTTTTTTATCTGGGACCCTTGAAAGATCAACCGTTTGTTCAATTTCAAAAATTAAATTATGTATATCTTCCTCTTCTTTTTTTAAAGTTGTCTTAATGGTATCAATAAGCTCAATTCCAGTTACAGGTACAACTTCAATTCCAAACCTTTCTAATAATTCACCTTCATTCACCATAAGATTTACAAATTGTTGAGGTCTAACACTTACTTGAGCAATTCGACCAGAACGAAAATTTTTAATAATGCGAGATGTATTAATAAATTGCTTAAATCCAACTGAAAATTCTATATCGTCAATATGACAATTTTCGATATAACTAAATTTAATTCCATACCTGCGCAATACTTTCGATGCGGCGAAAACACCACATTGCGAATCTGTTTGGCGATAAATATCATTTTCATTTTCAATAAAATCAGATGGCGCCCATAGTAAAACTGGAACATTAAGTTCTTTGGCCAATTTAGCTATTGCTTCTTCTTGACCGTAGTTGCAAAAAATAATGACTAGAGCTTCGACTTTGCATCTTTTAAAATAATCAGCAACATTGATTGCATCCTGATAATCTGTCAAATATTTATTATTAGATTGTAGAATTTCTCTACCATTTATATACTTGTTTTTACGAGATGGGTCCAAATCTTCAGTACTAAAATAGTCTACGTTTTCTAAAACAACGAGTTCTCTGATTTTATTTGAAATAATGTTTTTATTGTTTTCTGTTGCCTTGTTTATCCATGTATCTCGTCGAGTATATGCTACTCCAAGTTTCAATTTTGAAATATTAAAGTTATACATGTATTTATTTTGATTTTATATAGTTGAATTTGCCATTAAGATTGACTCAGCAATTTGCTCTGGTAAAAGACCTGCTTGTTTAAGCATAAAATTATAATCTCCTGGATGTAAAAAAACATCATTGACCCCTAAAGCTAGATGAGTAGTTGAATTTTTATCTTTAACTATACATTCAGCAACACTTGACCCCAAGCCTCCATAAACATTATGCTCTTCTACTGTTACTATTAGTCGATCTTTTCCTGCACATTTTTTTACTATTTCTTCATCTAATGGCTTAATTGTGTGAGCATCATATACACTAACCGAAATCCCTTTTTGCTTTAATAACTCTGCTGCTTTTAATGAATTATAAACCATAGAGCCGGTTGCTATAATCGATATACCTTCGCCTTCTAATAGTTGATTAAATTTTCCTATAGTATAATCTACATCATTTTGATACACTATAGGATGATTCGAACCTCCTGTCAATCTAATATATACTGGTTTCTCGGTCTGTAATGATGCAATTACTGATTTTGCTATACCTAAGCCATCTGCTGGAGAAAGAATTATAATATTTGGTATAGATCTTAAAACTCCAATATCCTCTATACAACAATGTGTGTTACCTAGTGGACCTTGAATTAAACCGCTGGCTAAACCAACCATTGTTACTCCGATTTCCGAATATGCCAAGTCAACTTTAATTTGGTCAAGACACCTTAGTGTTTGGAAAGGTGCAAATGTTGTAGTGAATACCTTATAACCATTATCTGCCAAACCTGCTGCTATACCAATCATATTTTGTTCTGAAATCCCTGTGTCAACAAATTTCTCAGGAAATGTCTTTCTAAAACGATCTAATCCTGCAGATGTAGACACATCCGCAGTAACTACCATCAAATTTTCTAATGATTTTGCTATTTCAAACAAAACCAGTCCTAAAGTGGGTCTTGGACCAACTATCGACCAATTCTTTATACTTTTGTTAGTTATTTCAATCATTATTTCTCTTTTAGTTCCTCTAATGCTAAATTATAAAGATCCTTTGTCATAACACCATGATGCCATGAATTATTTCCTTCAGTAAATGTGAACCCCTTACCTTTAACTGTTTTTGCTATAACTATCCTTGGTTTGTCAGATTCATTAACTAATAATACTTTATTAAGTTCTTCATGATTATGACCATCTACTTCTATAGCATCCCAGCCAAAGCTTTCGAATCGTTTGACAAAATCTTCAACTTTTGATATATCATTGTTCGTGCCAGTTTGTTGAAGTCCGTTATTGTCAATAATCGCAGTTAAATTATTTAATTTAAAATGTGGCGCAGCCATAGCCCCTTCCCAAACTGAACCTTCATTACACTCACCATCACCCATAAGCACATAAGTATGATAATTTAGGTTTCGTCGCTTAGCAGCAATTGAATGTCCAATAGCTACAGCTAGTCCCATACCCAAACTCCCATTTGTAAATTCAATACCCATACTTTTATTACGAACAGGATGGCCAGGCAATTTAGTGAGGTTTTGGCCATATGAATGTAATTCTTCATCTGAAAAATATCCAAGATCACTTAAGATACTGTAGTAGCCAAGAATACTATGGCCTTTACTAAGAAAAAATCTATCTCTAAGTTCCCATTCTGGTTTACTTACATCATATTTCATGATTTCGTAATATAAAGTAACCAATATATCAATACTAGAAAGTGCACCACCTAAGTGAGTAGCATTGGGGTTTTTTGAATTAGCAATTTCAATACATTTCTTTCTTATTTTTTTTGAAATTGATTCTAAAAAAAGTTTTTTTTCCGGATCTAACATGTTATTTATATATAATTAAATTATAATTTATCTTGGCTTATACTTATCTAAAATTTCTGGAATTGTAAATACCCAATCTGCAGTTGTAACAACAACTCCGTCTATTAATCCTTGAGTTGAGCACTTAGCAATTCCACGTCTCCACGATTGTAGTTGACATTCCATCATAAATTTCATGCCTGGAACTATTCTCTTTTTAAATTTAATATTATTTACATTTAGAGAATTTGTTATCATCCCTTTATTTCCGGGCAAAGTTAAGAAAGTTAAAATTGCTAAATGTGAAAGTGCTTCTAATTGTAACAATCCTGGTACATTAGGCATTGTTGGATAATGCACGGGGAAAAACCATTCATTAATAGTATAGTTTTTAAATCCCTTTGCATATTTCCCAGGGACAATTTCATCAACATGATCAAGGAAAAGATATGGGTATCGATTTTGTTGAAATTCCTGTATTTGAATACAATCCATCGAAAATTTTTCAAACTTATCTCCCTCGATTAAAGTATCGTAAGTTTCCATTTTATTTAATTATTTAGTATTTCTATTTGATATTTTTTTAATATTTCTATGCCTTTAAAGTATGAACCTAATTCAACAACATCATCCATTTCGAATTGAATATTAAACGCTTCTTCAAGTTCAGATATTAGCCCCATGTGCCCTACGGAATCCCATTCAGGAATAGATTGGTATTCAAGTTTATCAACATCTTCTTCTTTTACTTCAAAGCTATTTACAAATGCTTTTTTATACTTTTCAATGTTTGTCATTTTTTTTATATTTTTAAGTTGTTTTGAAATTTAAAATACTGATTTATTATCATTACCTTTTGTAACTCTTGCAGGATTTCCAATTACGACCATACCCGAGTCAACACTGTTATAGACAACAGCACCCATAGCTACAATAACATCATTTTGTATATTAATGTTTTGTTTAATTACACTATTCATTCCTAGAAAAACATTAGACCCGATCAAAGTTCCGCCACCTATGTTAGCAGTAGTTGATACAACAGTATGTTTACCTATGTTTATATCATGTCCAATACAACAAAATGGTTGAATTAAAACATTATCTTGAATTATTACACCTGTATGTATAGAAGTAAATTCACTTATTATTACCCCTTTGTTAATTATTGCTTGATCTGAAATAATTGCAGTAGGATCAATCAAATTAATCAATTCAACATTATTTTGAATCAATTTATCATATAGCTTCATCCTGGTTTTTGGCTCGCCTACCCCAATTACAGCTTGCTTAGATTCATCTATTGCAACAAAATCTTTTAATGAAAGTTCAAGTGTAACAAATTTGTTTTTTCCATCAGTTATATTATCATTAATAAATACAATTGAACTCCAACAATTATTCTTAATATTAATTCGATTTGCGATATCATAAATCTCACGACCTAATCCACCAGCTCCATATATTCCTAAAATCATTTGTCCTCTTTTTTTATTTGTTTATTCTAAAATAGTAATATTATTTTTAAAAATTGAGTATATAAACTTCTATTATTGAATAATATAAACATATTCAAATATACTACAAATTACATATTATAATATATTATATTAATGTATTAACTAATTTTAAAGTTTGGTAAAGCAATTCAAAATTAATTTGTAAGAAAAATCAACATTGAAATCCTTTTTTAAACGCTCATACCCATTACTACCCATTTTTTTCCTAAGCTGCTCATCTATCGTTAGTATTTCAATATATTTTAAAAAAGTAGCTAGATCGCCATTCTCACAACTTAATCCGTAGTTCCATTCCACAGCCTCTTTACCTACATCTGTGTTTTTATCAATACCAAACAATATTGGCAATTTATTTACCATATAATTTAATATTCTAGATGGGTAATTTGGTATGGTAAAAGTTGGATTTAAAAAAACAAGTCCAACATCACACCTTTTCAAAAGTGCATCATACTCTGACTGTACTAGTTGATCAATTAAAATGGCATTTTCTGGTACATTTTTTTTGAACCATTTATGAATGAATTTACTTTCTGTTCCTGAACCAACAATTACAAAAAATGCTTTAGTATTAGATTTTGACATGTATATTATATCTAATAAAAAATCTACACCTTGTGGCTTACCTAAATTGCCTCCATATACAAATATAATTTTATCACTTGGCAAAAAAATCTTCGAATTTTGTTCATACTTTAATTCATCAATTTTAGGTTCTAGATATATACTATTCGGATTAACTTCAATCTTTGTTTCAGATAAACCTCTATTATTTGCAAGTAAATATTTTTTATTTAATTCAGACATACAACCTATATGATCTGAAATTTCATAGAGTTGTTTCTCTTTGAGTCTAAAGTACTTATATATTAAACCTCTTTTACTAATCATTCCTAGATCTACTGCATTTTGTGGAAAAATATCTTTCAACAATAAATATGTTTTAGAAAATGATCTATTTTTTATTTTTTTAATTAATCTAGTGAATGTAATTGGAGGAGTTGAATAAAGTATTAAATCAAAATTTTCATCTTTAAAATATTTGTGAATAGCTTTCGAGAAAAAAAACTCAATTATAAGAGTACTAATTACTTTTTCAAAAATGTTTGTTTTTTGAATATTTGTAGTCCATACTTTCAATATTTGGCACCTACTTTCAGTTATGAGCTCGGTGTTCTTTTTAAATTTTCTTTCTATTGGGCTTAAAATTAAAATTTCATGACCCTCGTCTCTAAATTTTCTAAGTAAATCTGGATAAATTGCTCTATCCTCTATACTATTTATATTCGCTAATGTTAAAAAGAGGATCTTCATTATTCAGACCAAATAGTTCTTTTAATATAATCCACATAACTAATAATGATTCTAACTATTTTCTCGGAGACATTCGGCATTGAGTAATCGCTAACCTTTCTGAAGTTTCTTAGTTCACCTCTATTTTGATTTTCTAATTCAATTAATCCTTGCATAATTCGTTGAGGATTTAAACCAACCATCATCACGGAAGCCTCTTCCATTGCCTCCGGCCTTTCATGTGCTTGCCTGATATTTAAAGCGGGAAAATTTAAAATTGAAGACTCCTCTGAAATTGTACCACTATCTGAAAGCACCGTTTTGGCTTTCATTTGAAGTGCATTGTAGTCATTAAATCCTAAGGGCTTTAATAATTGAATGTTTTTATTTAACACCAACCCTTTTGCATCAATCATCTTTCTAGTTCTTGGATGAGTACTTACTATAATTGGAAAATCGTATTTTTCTGCAATTAAATTTAAGCTAGTAACAAGACCTGTGAAGTTGGATTCATTATTTATATTTTCTTCTCTATGAGCAGATACTACAAAATATTTATTTTCCATTAAATTTAATCTAGTCAATACATCCGAACTTTCAATTGTCTCTTTATAATGATTTAACACTTCAAACATTGGAGACCCTGTTTTAATAATTCTATCTGCAGGCAAACCTTCTCTTAATAAATATTCTCTTGCTATATCACTGTAGGTTAAATTAATGTCAGAAATATGATCAACAATTTTTCTATTTGTTTCTTCTGGAACGCGTTGATCAAAACATCGATTACCTGCCTCCATATGAAAAATGGGTATACGTCTTTTTTTAGCAGGTATAGCACAAAGGCAACTATTTGTATCGCCTAATACCAAAAAGGCATCAGGTTTAATTTCTTCTAGTAATGGATCAATATTAATCAATATTTTTCCAATAGTTTCAGTTGCACTCACACCAGCTGCATTTAAGAAATAGTCAGGTTTTCTTATTTGTAAGTCATCAAAAAATATTTGATTTAACTCATAGTCGTAGTTTTGACCAGTGTGTACAATAATATGTTCTATTGCTTTAGAGTTGTCTAAAGCACACATTACTCTAGCCAATCTAATGATTTCTGGCCTAGTACCAACTACTGTCATTACTTTTAATCGATTTGTCATCTTTTTATTTTATACTTTTTCGAAGAAAGTGTCTGGGTCTTTAGCATCATAAAATTCATTTATCCAAAACATGGTATATAATTCTTCATCTCCTATATTTTTAATGTTATGTGTATACCAAATGGGCATGTCTACATAACTAAGCTCATCTCCAGATAAATAATAATCAAATACTTCATTAGTCCCAATTTTTCTTAATTGTATCAATGCCTTTCCCTTAATTACAGAAAATCTTTCAATCTTTCTAGTATGAAAGTGGTTTCCTCTTGTAATACCAGATTTTGTTGTTGAAAAAGAAACTTGGCCTCCTGTTTCTAATCGTATTATTTCTACAAAATTTCCTCTTTCGTCAATATTGTTTTTGTATTTAACCGGAAAGTGGATTGATAGGTTAAAATAAGAACGAAATGTGTTAAATAAATTTATTTCAAATTGATTTTTAAAACTTGGTATTTGACCCATATCAAAATATGTGGCATTAAATTGATTTAACAATTCTAATATCTCAGAAACTTTATAACTGTCAGTATATTGAATGCTTACAACTTCTTCTGATTCTTTATTAAATAATTCAATTATGGCTTTTACTAAGTCATTTATATATATCAAATTAAGTGTGGCATCAGTTTCAATTTTGGGAGATTCATTATTTACCAACTGATAACTGAATGTTGCGATAACAGAATTATAAAATGGAACACCAAAAGCACCATAAACATTCGGTATAATTAAGCCGTTAAATTTTGTTCCATTGTCATATGCCCATTTAGAAAATATAGCTCTTGCTTCTTTTTTAGAATTACCAAAAATATTGTTTCTTTCTTCTTGTATCGATGATGAAAATAAAACCTGTCCTTGATAGTTGGTTCTATTAAAAGCACCTACAAGCTTATTAGCAAGTCCTACATTGGTATCATAAATGGCACTTTCCTCGCTATGACGATTAAGTCCTGCAAGGTGAACTATGATATCACATTTAGAAACAAAAATATCTAGTTCAAGTGTATTATCAAACCAACTTCTATTAAATTCAATTATTTCAAACTTATCAATATTTAGCCTTAAGGTTTGACACAAATACCAGCCAATAAAACCGTTTGATCCAGTAACGCCTACTTTAATCATTCTTAATATGGATATTGTATTGCATCAACTTCGCCTAATATATCTTTACGAATTATTGGCAGTTTTAATAATAATTGTTTTGTTCCTTCAATATCTAAAATTGAAGTGTTGTGAGAATGGTACTCATTCAAATTATCGATATCTGGCATCCCTTCTGAAAAGTACTGTTCGTAGTTTAAATCTCTATTATCAGCAGGTATACGATAGTAATCACCTAAATCCTCAGCTTTTATCATATCTTCTCTATTAACCAATGTCTCGTAGAGTTTTTCGCCATGTCGTGTACCGATTACCTTAATTTCACTCGTTGATTTATACAATTCAATAAGGGCTTTTGCTAAAGTGCCCACAGTTGCAGATGGAGCTTTTTGAACAAACAAATCACCTTGGTTTGCATGTTCAAATGCATACAGTACCAAATCAACGGCATCCTCCAATGTCATCATAAAACGAGTCATATTGGGATCTGTAATTGTTAAGGGCTTATTATCTTTAATTTGATCAATGAATAATGGAATCACTGAACCTCTTGAAGCCATTACATTCCCATATCTTGTTCCAGAAAAAATGGTTTTATCAGAATCTAAAATTCTTGATTTCGCAACCATTACTTTTTCCATCAATGCCTTCGACATACCCATCGCATTAATTGGATAAGCAGCTTTGTCAGTACTTAAAACAACAACTTTTTTAACTTCAAATTCTTGTGCCACTGTTAATACATTATCAGTGCCAATAATATTGGTCTTGACTGCTTCTAAAGGGAAAAACTCACAAGATGGCACTTGCTTTAATGCGGCTGCATGAAATATATAGTCAACGCCTTTAATTGCTGGAATTAAACTGTCACGGTCACGCACATCACCAATATAGAATTTAACTTTATTATTATTAACTCTTTTACGTAAGTCATCTTGCTTTTTTTCATCTCTACTAAATATCCTAATTTCTGAAAATTCATCAGAATTTAAAAAACGGTTTAAAACTGCATTACCAAAGGAACCTGTTCCACCAGTAATTAATAATGTATTATTTTTCATTTAATTATTTTGTCGAAGTTTGATGCCCTTTCCTTGATATGAAATTTGTTCTTAACAAAATTTCTATTTAAATCCAAATTTTTAATTTCTGATGAATAATTTTTTAAAATTCTATCGAGTGCAAGAATTACATTTTCTTTTGTATAATTATTTTTAACTATTAATCCATTCTCCCCTATTGTATCGATTAAGCCGCCCTTACCTGAATGAATTATATAATTTCTACAAATCATTGCTTCAAGTACTGCAAGCCCAAAACCTTCATACTGTGATATCTGAAAATAAAACATACTTTTTTGCAATAATTCAATTTTCTGGAATTCACTAATTTGACCAGTAAAATAAACATTGTTATTTAGTCCATACTCATCAACCAAGTTCTCCAAATATAATTTGCCTGTACCAGGTGTTCCAATTATATAAAATTTAAAATTGGGGTATAGGGATAAAAATAATCTAAAAATTTCAAGCGAAACATCAAGTCCTTTTCTCTTTACGTTGTCAACGGTACCCATCCAACAAATTGTAGTAAAAATATATTCTTTCTCATAATTATTGTCAAAAAATGAGTTTTCTACATCAATACAATGAGGGAAATATATAAGTTTTCTTGTTTTTCTAATTCCAAATGAATTGAGCAATTTTGTTATATTTTCAACATCTTTTTTTGAAACTAAATTACATCTATGAGAAAGTATATAATTTACTAGAAATAAAATTTTGTAGATAACTCTATTGATTGGTTTTACTTTGAACTCCATACTGAGTTCATCAATACCACCTGTATATATAATTTTTTTATTAAATAAAAATGATAATATACCTGGAATAATAGATTTCTTATAAAAATAAAGGAATGAAATATCATAGTTCCAAAACTTTAAAAAACTTTTGAAACTATTCGTCTTTGCAACAATATATCCTAAAGATTCCAAAGCTTCTATGTCATACTTATAGAATCCAGTGACATTAAATAAATTAACATCATCTACACTTGAATAAAAAAGAATCCTATTATTTTTCAATTACTACTCGTTTTAAAAGAACAGGGTTTAATATATAATATATGATTAAAACCGGTACAAATTTTACAAATGAAAATAATAATGAAAAACCATCAATTTCATATAACATAATCGAAGATGTTATGAAAATTATAAGTGATAGTTGATACGTTTTTATAGTATTGAAATGAATTATTTTATAAATAATGAATAACCAGAAAAAGTAAAGCAACGTTAGAATTATAATACCTATAAACCCAAAATTAACATAAGAGTCAACTACAGCACACGAACAATCATCTTTATTGTCTTTTTGTAAAAAATTACTTAAAATGTATTGCTTAGATCCAGTTTCAGCATTTCTTATTTTTTCTTTTGCAGTTTCACTGCCAAAAATTGCCCTTATAGATAGAAATGGAGTTGTGATTGTTTCTCCATATAGTAAACCTTTATTATTAGTTGCATCATAAACTTCATTAAAAAATTTAGAGCAATTAGCTCGATACAAAAATTCATTCTTTAAAATGTCTTTCACATCTATGTCGGAGATTAATATTAGTGGTATATATCTTATTGAGCTAGCAATTAGAAAAAATAAAAGTCCAAGAATAAGGATGATTTTTTTTCCTCTTTTTGTAATATAGTTGAATAAACCATCAATTAAAAATAATAGAAGGAACAATACAACTAATGACGCACGTGAATTGAATAGCGCAAAAACAACAATATATATAAAATTGAAATAAAATACAATTTTAAAAAATGTTCTATACTTGAACGATTTGACACTTTTTAAAGTAAAAAAACATATTATTACGAATACAAATTGGCTGAAGTCATAAATTCTCATTAAAAATTTATCAAAACCATTCATATCACCATAGACTAATGCAATTGTTTCAGTACCAATTCTTCTATTAAAAATTTCATATTTAATTAAGATTGAGAAATGTATTACAGGAAGTAAAATATAAAGAATTAGAAATGGGAGAACATTGTTTATTTTAAATTCATATTTAATAATTTTGACCCTGTAAAAGGTTAAAATTAGTAATGGTAGAAATAAAAAAATAAATACAATAAATTGTAAATAAAAATTAATTGACACATTGTCTAAAATTGCAATAGACCATTCGGTAATAAAACTATATATTAGTATTTGAAATAGTAATAAAAAAATTAATCGTTTAAGTAATAATGGCATTTTAAACTAACCTATTATAAAAAAACAAATATGAGGCCTTTTTAATAAAATTAATTGGAAAAATATCAATAAGACATAATTTCTTAAAAATGATATTTTCATCTTTATAATTCTTTAAAAATTCTTTTTTTGATGCCACCATGTTTAAAATATTTTTTCCTTGATTATCATGAAGCCTATGATAAAAAAAAGATTTTTTTGAAAAAGTATAGTTTATGGGCAAATTTGATATTATATACATAAAACCATAATCATCTGATCCAAAATTATTTAATAATGGAAAATCTCCAGCCACATTAAATATATTTCGTTTTATTATCATCTGACCCGGCGACAGTATAATATTATCAAAAATTAAAAAAAACTTTAGTGAAGATACTTTTTTGAAAATACTCAATAACTTCTGTTTACTATTCTTCATGTGTAAAACAGTCTTAAAATCATTAAACAAATAACAGTTAGCAAAAATGAGGTCGTTAACTTGCGAAATATTTGAATAAAAATCAAAATCGATTAAATCATCCTGATCAATAAAATGAAGATAATCTCCTTTCGCTATTGACTTTCCTATATTTCTTGAAAATGCTTGTCCAAAATTTTTTTCATTATTAATGATTTTAATTTTTATATCAATATCAATTGGTTCAAAAATTGACTCTAACTTATATTCTGGTGAATCATTTATTAATATTACTTCAATTATATTAAACTTACTTTCAGATTGATTTTGTATTCGATATAAAAGATCTGTTAAGTATTTGCCATTTTGCAAATACTTAAAAACAGGAATGATAACTGATAATGTATATTTATTTGCCATTTACTTTTAATAAATGATACGGTAATCTTACAATAAAATATATTATTCCAAAAAATAAATAAGGATGGTATTTATATTTTTTAAAAATGATAGAAAAACTTTTCTCATGTACAAAGCCCAAATTGCTTTTATTACTAAGTAAATTTAAATACCAAGGTACAATAAGATGTTTCATTAGTTTAGATTTCTCTTTAAAAAGAGTTGAATAATTAACAAGTCCTTTTTTATAATAATTTTCTATAATGTTTAAATAATTTTCAACAAATATTCTAAATATATTATAACCACCTTTTTTATCAGGTAGTATAGATTTGAATATGGCATTATTATTTATAACTACATTTTTGCCATTGCTAATCATTCTAAATAATACATCAACCTGTATAAGTTGCAAATTAGACGCTCTATTGAAATCAGGAAAATTTAAATAATCATCTCTCCATATTCCGAAAGCTCCAATCCAAGTTGAATTGAAAGATGTTATTTTAATAAAAGAATTCAAGTCGTTACATGAAATAGTTTTTTCGTTTTTAATTAATCCATTTGAGTAATATAAAATAGGTTTATTATCTATATATTGATTTATATTTGAAAGGATAGAATCAATTGATCCATGCTGATGAATTAAAGTATCATTATTTAGTTTTAAAAATTTTCCATTAGCTAATGATAAAACTTTATTAAAATTTAAGTCTAAAATATTTTCTTCATTACGATGGTAAATAATCTTATTCTTATATTTTAATACATATTCATTACATAAATCTTGCGTTTCATCTATTGAAGCGTTGTCAGAAATCACAATTTCAACTTGATTTGTTTCTAAGAATACCTTTTGAGTTACTATTGAATCTAACGTTTCTTTTAAATACTTTGATCTATTGATAGTTGGTATACAAATAGATAATAATTTTTCTCTCACTAGCATTATAATATTTTTAAACTACCTGATGCCACAATTTTCTTTTTTCAATAAATATTTTATAAGCCCAGGGGAACATTAAAATATTTAAAAGTAAATAACCAGCAGAAATACCGAATAATCCATAGTGTTTCCCTAATATAATAGTTGAAGCAGCAGATAATAAACCTGCTACAATTGAATTAATAAGATAGGGTTCTTTCTTGTGGCATCTTAAATAAGTTGCCCAGGATGATACAATTAAATTCAATAAAATAGTGCACATCATAAAAAACAAGGGCAACAAAGGAATAAAGCGGTCACTAATTATAGTGCTACCTATTTTTATATTAAATTTTTTTAAAACTAAAATGAAAGTAAAAAAAAATGACAGCATGAAAATATTGATTAATACAGATTGTTTTAATGATTTATTAAATATAGTGTCAAGCTCTCTATGATTTTTTTTTGCAATTAATGTTGAAAACAATGGAATTTTAGTTGTCATCCACGCAAATGATAAAGTTAAAATTCCATTTAGGGCAGTTAAAGTCAAGCCCATTTGACCTGCTACTTTTGGACCTTCTGTGGCAAACAGAACTGGATTAAATAATTGAAAAATGAAATATCCACTTAACCAACTTAAAGCTATCTTCCATTGATATGGGAATATTTCTTTAAAATAGTCTACTTTTTCAATATTCTTGATCTTCCAAATGTTAATTAGCTGTACCCTAAATTTAGCTGTTAGAAAAATGAACATTATACTAAATAAAACTAAATTACCTATGCCTAATACATATAATTTAAAACCCAATAGTAAAGAAATAAAAACAATTACAAGCCTAAGTACTTGTGCTATTAATTGAAAATTTGCAATTTCTTTGACACGGCCTAGTCCTTGAATAAAAGCAACAATTGGCGATATTAATAAATTAAAAGAAGTAGTTAGTGCAAGTAAAACCCAAGGTGAAATCCAATTAATTTGGTTAGCACGAAATGAATAACTCTTAAAAAAATAAGTTCCAGCAATAATCAGTACAATTATTAAGAAAGTAGAAAAAAATAAATACCATTTTATACAAAAATGCAATAAAGACGAAAGTCTTGATTTGTTCTTTTCCTCGCCTGCTTTTATTCCATCACCATCCCATTGTAATTTAGCATTTTCATGTGCGACAAATTGCGTAATGATTCCATTTAATCCTAATTCAAAAAATACTTGAACTGCAGCTATACTTCCAAATGTATAATAAAATCCTTGTTCTTCAATTGACAAGAATTTTATTACTAAAATTGCAGATACTACATTTCCAAGTGCCCCAATGAGTGTACTTGATGAAGTAAAGAAAATGGCTTTATCAATGCCTATTTTTTTTGCTATCCTCTTAAATAACATTAATTCATATTATATACCTCGTTCGTAGATAAGTTTCTTCAAAGAATCAACCTTTGCATATGGAGAATCAATATGGTCAATTAAAATTTTCTGATCTTTTTTTACTTCTGTTGTAAACACTTCACCATTTTTTATTTCACGAACTGAAAGTTGTCCTTTATGTAATGGAACTGCTAAATAAAAATACTCCTCAAATTCTTCGTTTTTTACAACATATCCTTTGGGGATGTCCTTCTTAGCATAGATTCCTCTAACCAAGGCATCCAAATATTTAATTTCTTTTTCTGAATTTCTTCGTTTTTGATCTGGAGATCCTCCACACATTTCAATTGCCTTATGATATGCTTTAAACCAAATGTCTATTTGCTCTGATGTTGAATTATAAATTTGCATATCATATCCTTCCATTGGAGTGTCAATATGTCTTTCAAAAGTTCTTGCTCCTTTTGCATAAGCAATTAACATTGAATTTGTCCAATCATGATATTCATGAGTTGATTGACCTATAACGATTTCCGGATATCTATTTTTTAAGAAATCAATTTGGTTTAATTCTAATTCACAATCCTCAGAAGGATATAATGACACACAATGATTAAGTGCAATAGGTATATCTCTATTCAAAAAGAAAGAAACTACATCATCCATATCCTTTAATGAAGAACCACCATTCGACAAAATAACTGGTTTTTTTGTTTTGGCAATTTTCTCAAGTAATGGCCAGTCATTAATATCTGAACTTGCCACTTTAATTATTGGCAAATTAAACTCTTGACATAAATCAACCGAGGCTTCGTCAAATGGAGTTGACATAGGTATACAGCCTGAGCTTACAATTTTATCAACTAATGTTTTATACTCTTTTTTTGACAACTTTTTTTCAGTTGTCTTCTTAATGTATTTTACATCTTTACTACCTACATATTCAGGATGAACAAATGTATCCATGTCTCTAAACTGTAGCTTTATTGCAGCTTTCACGTTATTAAATCTTACAACTTGCGAAAACTCTTCTACTTGGCTTAATCCTCTTTGTAAGTTACCTAAGTGATTGTTTGCTAATTCAAGTACAAACAGTCCGTCAAAAATTTCATTTTTTGATTTTTTCATTTTGTTGCTTTTTATAAAATATTTATTAATTGTTTAAGGTTATTTAATCTAAAACTGTAATTATCATGGCTGCCATATCCATATTCGGCTAATGCAAAATCTAACTGATTTAAATTTGCCGCCTCTCCATCGTGAATGGTATCGCCAATCATTAGGGATTCACTTTTGATCAAACTTCTTCGTTGTATCAGGTCTGTAATGAGCTCTGTTTTGTTCTTAAATTTAACTTTAAATGTATCAGGGCAAACAACTTCAGAAAAATATTGGTTTATTGAAAGGTGTTCTAAAATTAGTTTTGTTGGCTTGCTTCTTTTATTTGTAACAATAAAAACATTTAATTTATTTATCTTTAAAAAACTCAACACATCTTCAACACCATTATATAGAATAGACTTTTTGTAGCCAAATTGATCATAGTTTGTTTTAAATTCTTCTACGAACAAATTAATAGTTTCAATCTTTGTTTCACCATTCACCTTTTCTAAAACCTGATCAATTGGGGGACCTATAAGAGATGTTATAGATTGTTGACATTCTTGATTATAAATAAAACGATATGCTTTTTGAAAGGAATCAACTATACCAGGAGCAGAATCTATTAATGTTCCATCTAAATCAAATAAAATATTTTTATACTTCAATGATCTAGAACTTAATCGTTTTAATTATCATATTTGAAGCAAGTTCCTTTTCACTTAAAAATGGAAACATGTCTTCAAGTGGTGCTGAAACCATTTTTCCGTCAGGAAGCTTTTTTGAGCTAAGTTTAGGCTCAAACATTTGTAATGGATCTAATTTTACATTAATTAGAATTGGGCCTTCTAAATTAATTAACTTTTGGAGCTCCTCTTTAAAATCAAACGAATTTAAGGTATATGATGGAATGTTAAATGAATTTCCTACTTTTTCCAAGTCTGGAAAACTAACGCCGTTTTCTGGAGCACTACCAATTGCCAATCCGAAAAAATTTTGCTGGGTTGACTTTATCGATAAATAACCATTATTATCTAAGACAATAATTTTTATGTTTAAATTATTGTGCTTAATTGTTTGTAATTCTTGCAAATTCATCAAGATGCTACCATCTCCTGCAAAACAAATTATACGTTTACCAGGATCGGCTGTTGCTGCACCAATCGCTGCTGGCAAATCATATCCCATTGATGCTGATCCAGAATTACTAAACAATTGTTGTCCTTTCTTAATATTTGAAGTTTGGAAAGGAACAATACATGCAGTTGCATTGCCACACACAATAACATCATTTCCTGACAACAAAGTTTGTAAAGTAGATATAAAGTAATACGGATTAATGGGTTTGGCTGGGTCTTTGTGATGATCTTGAACAACTGGATATTTATTCTTTCTTTCAATACACCAACCTAACCATTCTTTAAAATCAAAATGTAGATTTTCGGCTTTGATTCTCTCAATAAGCGAAGCTAGAATAAACTTTGCATCGTAAACCAAAGGCAGATCTGCCTTTAGAAAAGGTCTTTGTAATTCTGCTTGATCTATATCAATATGAATCTTATATGCCTCACGTGCAAAATTTTCCCAATTATAACTTAATTGCCTTATCGGCATTCTACTTCCAATAATTATAACTAAATCTGAATTTTGAACCGCAAAATTTCCCGCTCTGTCACCTATTGACCCTTGCTTTCCAATATAGTTCTGATGGTCATGATGAATTATATCGTGAGACCAAGCGGTAACTACAGGAATTTCTGTTAGATTAGCAAATTCTTCAAATTCAGTTAATGCATTTGCTAAACGAATTCCAGTGCTGCCAATTAAAACAGGTCTTTTTGAATTAGAAATTTTTTCAATTATTTTATTCAAATCATTATTCAGAATATTGGAATCAATATTTACTATCTCTGGGGCAAACCCTTCACATTTATCAATATCAACTTCAGCTGCCTGTACATCAACAGGTATACTTAACCATACAGGCCCCGGTCTGCCACTTGTTGATAAATATACTGCTTTCTCTAAATGATACTTGATTGTATTTGGATCTGTAATTTCAACTGCATATTTAGTAATTCCTTTAACCATACTTATAATATCCACTTCCTGATCTCCTAATTGTCTTAAACCATCTATGTTATAAGTGGACATTATAGTTTCTCGTTTTACTTGACCCGAAATAACAATCATTGGAATAGAATCGGTAAATGCACCATGAACTCCATTTAAAGCATTAATCGAGCCAGGTCCAGTAGTTACGTTTACGATTGCGGGTTTATTTTTTACTCTTGCATAACCTTCCGCAGCTATAGATGATGCTTGTTCATTATGATTACAAACAAATTTTAGACCGGCCGTTCTTCCTATAGCATCATTTAAATGCATTGCTCCTCCACCAGTAACTAAAAAAACGGTATCAATCCCTTCATGAAGAAGTTTGGAAAATATATAGTTAGACAGTTTCATTTAATTATTTTAATTCAATTATTTTTGGAATACTTAACCCCAACTCCATAGATTTTTTGATTAACCCACTTTTAATTTCATCTTGATAAATCAATGATGTAATTATTATTTTTGCATTTGATTTTTGAACTTGATCTAATATTTTAGCACCACTCAAAATTTCATTTGAGTTAATTCTTTTTCCAACATTTAATGGATTATTATCAAAAAGTTGAATATTACCAGAAAAATTGTTTTCTCTGATTGAAGTAAGTAATTTAAAAGCAAATTGACCAATACCAACAAGAGCGATATTTTCATTCATGCTAAGCTCACCGATAATTTTTGATATTATTTTATCATACCAAACTTGAGACTTATCTAAATATTCACTTATCGAATCTAATATTTGTGAATCAAATTGAATATCATATTCAATTTCAATATTATTTTTTTGAAAAATACCGTATACTGCATTATAATCTTCTCCCGATGCGATTTGAATAATTCTATTCCCAACATCTATACACTTATAATTATTAATGCCAAAATAGTTTTTAAACGATTGATCTGTAAAATGATTGATATGCTCTGTATTAAATTCTTGAAATGGCGCATGTATTACCTCTTTATACAGCATAGCATTGGGACATTCAACATATATAAATCCGTTTGGCTTTAAAATTCTCTCAATTGCCTTAATAGCGCTTTTTAAATCTAGAACATGCTCCCATACATGAGACAAGATTATTAGATCGTATTTCCCAAAATTTTCTTGGATGTCAAAAAGTGAAGAATGGAAGCATTTACATTGTTTTTCTGATTGTGTGATTTCAACACAAGAAATTGAAGGGTCTATTCCGGTCAAATTCACAAATCCCTCATTTCTTAATTGTTCTAATAATCCCCCTATCGCACAACCAATATCAACTATCTCAATATTTTTATTTTCAAATTTTGATGAAATATATTTAGCTGCACTTTTTAGCCTATTCTTGTCGTGAATAGTATATCCACCCCCTGTAGATATAGTCTTATCTTCATATTTTGAAAGGTTTTCATAATAATTATCAAGAGTTGTTTGTGTTACACTTGTGTCTCCAAAAACAAAACCACACTTTTCACATTGTACTAGCAAATAACCTTCATGCATAGGGTGCTTGTCAAAAAGAGTAAAGTTGAATTTTTTTATTTTTTTTACATTATTAGAATCACAAACCGGACATGGTCTATTACTATTCATAAAATTTTATTGTTTTATTTATTGATTCATTTAATTGAATCTTTATACGAGCATTAATTGTTTTTGCATTGGAAATATCTGGACAGTATATATCAATTTTTTCTTCTTGTACATGCGCTCCTAGTACTTTTACCTGAGCCTTTGAATTCGAACTACTATTAATTCTCTCAGCGAGTTCTTTAATAGACACTGATTCATCAGAACCAACATTATAAGGAACATTAAGCTCTCCTTTTATTAAAATCCTCCACAACCATATCATTAAATCAGACGCATACATATATGACCTGATTGTGCTACCATCGCCCTTTATTACAATATCTTCATTTTTTAGAACATTATTTATAAAATTTCCAATAGCAAAATGTGTATCAAGTGGCAAATAGGGACCGACAAATGCAAAGCAACGTGCAATTTTTATCGGTAATTTTTGATGCTCGAAATAAGATGAACAATAAAGCTCAGCAATTCTCTTTCCTTCTGCATATGCCGATTTTGCATTATTTATGTCTATCTTAAAGCAGTCTGATTCTTTAACATGTGAAACATTCCAAGGTTGCTTTCCATAAATTGCACCAGAACTAACAAATAAAAATCCTTCAATCGGATTGCCTAAAGCAAATTCTAACACTTTTCTTGTTCCGATAGTAATAGTATCCATCATTAATAATGGATTGCTATTATTTAATGATTCACTTGCAGCTGTTGCTGCGTGAATAATAAAGTGAAATATTTCCTCTAAATTAAAATCATAAGTTAAAATATCTCCCTTTACAAATCGAACCACATTAGCATAGTCATTATAAAAAGGAAAATCATTTAAAAAAGATTCAGGATTTCTAGTAAGGGTAGTTATTTTGGCATTTAAGTCTAGCTTCTCATTTAAATAAATAAAACTCTCTAGTAACCACTTGCCAAAAAAACCAGTACCTCCAGTTAAAAAAATTGACTTTCCTCTAAACGACTCCCAAATATCTTGAGTGTTTTGATATATATGCTCTAGATCTTCAATCGGAAGCCTCTTCATTATAAAGAACTAATGTATTTTCTTACTGTACTAACTATATAGTCGTAATGCACCTGATTTAAGCCAGGCCATACACCCAACCAAAATGAATTGTTCATGATTAAATCGGTATTATCTAAGTCATCAATTTTCCTATGACTTAGATTATAATATGCAGGTTGTCTTAATAGGTTTCCACCAAAAAACAATCTAGTGCCAATTTTATTTTGTTCTAAATATTCAACAAATTTATTTCTATCAATTGGGCTTCCTTCTCTAATGGTTAACATAAATCCAAACCAACTTGGATCTGAATTTTCAGTTGCTTTTGGTAATATAAAATGTTCTTCAAATTCTTTAAACATCACAGAAAGTATAGCATGATTGTCTTTTCTTCTAGCTACAAAGTGGTCAGCTTTAGTTAACTGACTTAAACCCACGGCAGCTTGCATATCCGATACTTTCAAATTGAAGCCAATATGAGAGTATGTGTATTTATGGTCATACCCTTCAGGCAAATCACCTAGTTTTTGACAATATCTTTCACCGCATGTGTTATCGGTTCCTGGTGCACACCAACAATCTCTCCCCCAATCCCTAAAACTTTCTGTAATTTTTTTAAGAGAAGCATTGTTAACTAAAACAGCCCCACCTTCTCCCATTGTAATATGATGCGCTGGATAAAAAGAAAGCGTTGCCAAGTCTCCAAATGTTCCAGTTTTTTTTCCTTCATAAGTTGCCCCTAAAGAATCACAATCATCCTCCACAACCCAAAGATTATACTTTTTAGCAATTGCCATTACAACACTTAAATTAAACGGATTCCCTAAAGCATGTGCAATCATAATTGCTTTTGTTTTAGGTGAGATTGCCTTTTCAATATCTTCAGCCTTAATGTTATATGTTGGAATATCTACATCTACAAATACAGGAACACATCCAAACTGTATCATTGGATTGATTGTTGTTGGGAAACCAGCTGCAACAGTAATAATTTCATCACCTGGTTTGATAGCCCTATCTAATAATTTAGGAGAGGTTAAAGCATAAAATGCTAATAAATTAGCAGAAGATCCAGAGTTCACCAAAAAAGAAAACCTACTTCCAAAATATCTTGCCAACTCTCGTTCTAATTTAACAGAAAATCTACCTGCAGTTAGCCAAGCATCCATCATCGATTCAATTCCCCAAAGTACATCTTCTTCATCTATCACCTTACCCGAAACTGGTATATAACTTTCTCCAGGGATGATTGCTTTGTTAATGTTTTTGCTAAATTTCTCTACTAAAAGTTTTTTTAAACCTTCATCGTTTAAGTTATTGAAGTCTATTCCTTTTAAAATTTCTATGTTTTTATTCATTAATCTTACTTTGATAATATTTTATATCTAATTCCATTAATTCAGTTGCTGTAATATTATTGTAATAGTTTTTATACCAATTAATGGTAAGTTCCACTGCTGATTGCGCATTTAAAACTGGCTTCCAGTTTAATTCGGTTGTAGCTTTAGTAATATCCAGTTTCAATAATCCTGCCTCATGAGGATTATTACTATTAACTTCAACATTATAGGTTCCGAATGCCCAACAATTAATTGACTTAACAACCATTTCTTCTACCGATAACGCATCATTTGTATTTGGTCCAAAATTATATGCTTGTGCATATTTAATTGGATCCGAGTTTAATTTCATAGCTAATTCAAGATAACCAAATATGGGCTCAATTACATGTTGCCATGGCCTAACCGCTCTAGGATTTCTAATCACAACTTCCTTATTTGCATTTAACGCTTTAGCAATATCAGGTATAAGCCTATCTTTTGACCAATCACCCCCACCAATTACATTGCCCGCTCGGCCAACTGCAATTGCTTTTTGATGTTGATCGTATTTGTCTAAATTAAAAAATGAATTTTTATAGGAATCAATCACCAATTCACAACAAGCCTTACTCGCGCTATAAGGATCATAGCCACCGAGTCGATCGCTTTCTTTATATGGATGCTCCCATTCATTATTATGATAAACCTTATCAGTTGTAATAAAAACTACATTACATTTTTTAGCCAATAACCTAATGGCATCTAATAAATTTGCTGTTCCTATTGCATTCACTTCAAATGTTTCTGAAGGAATTTCATAAGATAACCTTACCAAGGGTTGAGCAGCCAAGTGAAAAATATAATCTGGTTGAAAATCTAATACTGCTTTTTTCAAGGCTTCTCTATCTCTTAAATCACTAATCACCGATTCACATAAAGAGTCTCCATTGATCTCGGTATATAAATTAATTTCATTTTCAGGAGTTAAAGCATATCCCTTTATTAATGCCCCAAAATCACTTAAAATTTTAATTAGCCATGAACCTTTGAAACCAGTATGTCCAGTTACAAATACACGCTTCCCCGAATAAGTATTTCTCAATTCATTCATTATTTCCAAATTTTCCAATCTGCCTTACCTGCGTTCCATAATTCATTTAAATCCATTTTGTCTTTTAATGAATCCATTGGTCTCCAAAAACCAGGGTGCTTAAAGGATACCAATTGTTTTTCTTTCGCCAAAGTCTCAAGAGGATCTCTTTCCCATATAGTCTTGTCGCCTTCTTTTATATAATCAAATACTTTAGGTTGACAAACGAAAAAGCCGCCGTTTATCCAACCAATATCTTCAGATCTTTTTTCATGAAAAGACTCTACCAATGATTCATTGTTAATTTGAAGTACTCCAAAACGTCCACTTGGCTGTACTGAAGTTACCGTACATAATTTATTGTTCTTATTATGAAACTCAACCAACTCTTTAATATTTACATTTGACACTCCATCACCATAAGTCAACATGAATGGTTCGTTACCAATATATTTTTGTACTCTTTTAATTCTTCCGCCAGTTAAAGTTTCAGGGCCTGTTTCTACTAAAGTAATTTTCCAATCTTCTGCAAAATTATTATGTACTTCTAGCTTGTTATTTTTTACATCAATTGTAACATCAGAATGATGCAAAAATAAATTTGCAAAATATTCTTTAATAACATAACCCTTATACCCTAAACAAACTACAAAATCATTATATCCATAGCTTGAATAAATTTTCATGATATGCCATAAAATTGGCATTCCACCAATTTCAACCATCGGCTTTGGTCGCACATCTGTCTCCTCCGCTAACCTAGTACCAAAACCTCCTGCAAGAATCACTACTTTCATTTTAGTATAGTTTAATATTCTTAAAAATAACGCACAAAATTGCGCACATTTAACCTATTTTTCAACCTTTTTGTGTTACCTATAAACAAAAAATAAAACATATAAAGTGATTGATTTTCAGATTATTAATGATTAAAGACTATCTGTAAATACCCAATATTAGTGTGGACCACACTAAATCTTATTACATCAACTTCATAAAAATTCCTACGTCCTTTAGTTTTTTTTCTGTAAACTCTTCGGATTGATACAACCCTACACGTATTTTTTTATCTATTAAAATTTCTACTTTTTCAATTAGGTTGTACAAATAAGTTTTATCTATATTACCCACAATAACTAAGTCAACAAACGGGTTATTTTTTCCTAAGACAAGGTCGCCTGTTAAATAAACTTCATCAACATTCCCCAATTTTTTCAATACATTTTCAATAATCTGATCCAAACCTACATGCTGTAAGATTACCCCCCTTAAACTTTTAAACATGGGGTGCTTGGTATTAACCTTATAATATTTAGTTTTGGTTTTAATAGTTTCGTTATGCTCTTGTATGAGTTGCATGTCGTACAGTTTATTTAATTCCAAACGCACCGTGTTACTACTTACATCTAAATCACGCTCTAAGCCACGTAAATACACTGTACTAGCAGGGTTGAGTAGCAATTTAGTAAGTAGTTGCACTCTAATTTTTCCAGTAAAAATTTTATCTAAGATCATTGGGGTAGATGAATAACTCAATTAGGTATAAAACGGCTACGCCGCCCTGAGTCACATGAAAGTTACAAAGTACTCAATTCAATATTTTAGAATAGCTCAATAATGAGTAGTGAAAGTAAGTATTATTGAGTATATTATGAAATAAGTAATATGAAATTAAAACTAATTTATAATATATTAGCTTGAGTATTTGAATTTAAATAATTGTAATATATTGAATATCAATAAATTAAGAAATCATTTTTCTATATAATCGTCCAAAAATGAGGTATAAAATATATAAGAAACCTGCTAAAAACCCACCTAAAACTATTGATTTCAACTTCCCGAATTTTTCTTTTTGTAATGGTAAAATAGGGCGGTCTATAAGTTGAATTAAAGGGGTTTCCTTTCTTAAAGTAATTTTAGCTAGCTCTAACTGAACAACTAAATTTGTTAAAATAGCTGTATTGGCTTGAACATCAATTTGTTTTTTCTTACTGGTTGCCCCTTTTATGTTAAAAGCAGGATTTAAATTATAAACATTATCTGTTTCAAATGCAACACCAGTAATTGCTCCATTTAGAGCATTTTTCACACTATCTACTTGTTTTTGTAAAACATCCACGTTAATTTTAGATTTTTTACTTTTAGTTTCTATGTAAAAATCAGACGTTTCCTTTGCTATACTTTCACAAAAAAATTTAGAAAAAAGCTCATTTTCACTTGTTACTTCAATGGATAAAATGGTTACTTTTTTATCCTTTTGCATAATACTTAAATGTTCTTTATCAATTAAGTTTTTATGTATTTGTTGTAAAATAGAATCTTGTTGTAATGTGAAAATAGTCCTATCCGCATTAGGCAAAAATTGTACGCTTTTCAAGTTTGGCTTTTTGTCCCAGCCTTCTCTTAACTTATTAATTTGTATATAATATTCAGCAAGTGAAATTGTCTTACCATTAATTTTTATAGGTTCTAATAAAACTTTCTCAACTAATAAACGGCTTTTCATTAGTTCTGCTAAATTGCTAGCGGCAAAGGCACCGCCGCCGCCGCCGCCGCCTAAATCAATTCCAAAACTACTTGCTAAACCTAAAGCACCACTTAGGCCACCTCCTCCACCTTTATCTTCTTCCATTGCAAAGGTTAAAACAGCTTTATAAGTTGGCTTTTCAAATAATGCAATTGTCAAACCAATTAAGCCTCCTATAAACCCAGCGAGAAAAATTATTTTCCATTTAGATTTTAAAAAAGCAACCCACTCTTTAATTTTAATAATAAGTTCTTTCAATGAAATTTCATCATTGTTTATATTTGAATTTTCTATTTGATTATTTTCTAAAGGCATTTTATAAAATTAATTTTTAAATAAGTGTGGGGCTATTTTTGTAACAAGCTAATAGTAGCAAGTGCTGCAACTACTTGTGCAATTACAGTAGTAAATTGTACTATAGTTGTAATAGCTTTTTCCTTCTTTGCATCTGTTTCAGGAATAACTACTTCAGCACCTGGTCTAATAGTAGGGTTCACTCTAAAAATGCCTAACATTTTTGTTCTATTTGATTTTCCATTTGCATAAATAACATAAGCCCTTCCTCTTTTAGCATATTCAGAAATTCCACCAGCAGCACTTATACATTCTCCAATAGTTAAGCCTTCTCTATAAACAATATTAGTAGGTCTTAAAACACCGCCGCTTATTTTTACTCTATTATCCATTTTAGGAATCACAATTTCATCTTTTCCTCTTAGTACCAAGTCCAATTCAGAACCTGGATGTTGCATTATATAATTAATATCAATTGCTATTTGATAATAATCTTCTTCTATGTCTTTAAATAAAGCATTTAAAGTGTCTTTTAATTTATTGCCTTTCGCTTGCGGATTTAAATCAATATCGGTTGTACCCATTGCACTTGTAGCTGTAGGTGTATTTAATATTGAATTTTTATCTGCCTCTTGCTTAGCTTTAAATTTTCTAGTGTAGGCAAGTTCAATAGATGTTTTTGTTTCATCCGACTTTAAAGAATCTATATCAAACCTTTTTCTTTTTATATAAGCGCCTTCTCCATAAGCTTCCCCAATTAAACCACCAGCTCTTTTTACAATATCGCTTACTCTTTCAACTCTAGAACTTAAAGTATATTTACCTGTGCTTTGTACTTGTCCGCTAATGGTAATAACTTCAGGTAAAGTATAGCCTACTTTTTTAGTAATGGTAACTACATCTAAGGGTTGCAATACAATATTTTCTTGTCCAGGATTAAAACTTAAATCTCCGTTAATTTCTGTTTTGAAAATTTGCGTTACTTGGTTATTTTCAACTTTGTCGCCATATTGAACAAGTCTTGCAACTTCAATATTTTTATTAGCAGCATAAGTAAAACCTCCAGCCATTAAAATTAAATCCTTAACAGTCATACTATCTATATAATTAAAAGAACCTACTGTTTTTACTTCCCCAAATAAATCAACTTTTAAAGAATCTCTAATTTCTAAAATAGAATTAATGTATAATTCATCTTCTCTTTGTAATAGAATATTTTCAGTAGTATTTTTTTCAAGTGCTTTTGATAAGTTAATACTTATCATTTCTTTTAATAAATTAGGCTTGGTTCTAATTAATTGTGCTCTACCTGTAAATGCATCTTCTTTTAAACCATCAGCTTTATTAATTAAATCAGAAATGCGCATACCAGCTTGTAATTCATAAACATCTGGTCTGTAAACAGCACCACTTAATAGTACTCTATTCTGGTATCTATTAATAATTTTTGAAATGCTTACTACATCGCCGCTTTTCGGTTGGTACTTTCCAAATTCTAACTTTGATAAATCCTTAACCGATTTTTCTTTGTCATTTTTCTGAATAATTTTAACCATTGCAGAATAAGCATTATCGCTAAAGCCACCTGCATATTCTAAAATTTGATTAAAACTTTCATTTCCTATAACTTCAAAAATACCTGGCCTTTTTACTTCACCCGTTAACTCTATTCTGTTTTTGTATGCAGGTACACGAATAATATCATTATCCTTTAAACCAATATTTTGTGATTGATCTCCATATTGTAAAAAGCGGTATAAGTCAACCTTAGTAAAAATTTTATTATTTCTTATTACTTCAATTTCTCTGTATGAGCCAATTGCATTAGGTCCTCCAGCTTCAGACAAAGCAGAAATTACATTCGATAAAGAAGAAACGTTGTAAGTGCCACTTTTATATGCACCAATAACTGTAATATGAATTGTTCTAATATCACCTAAACTAATATCTAATTTTGATTCACCTCTTGCTAAACTTGAATAAGCAGTAGCTGCCATTTGTTGCTTAATTCTAGTTTTTGCAGCTTCAATTGTTAGCCCTGCTACTTTTATTTGACCCACATTATCAACTTGAATTTTTCCTTCCTTACTTACTGTTAAATCATTGGAATATTCTTGAACACCGTACACTACTAATTTAATAACATCATTTGGCCCTATTTCATAATTTAAAGGTGTTGCTATAACTTTATTAGCTGCATTACCAGTTGAATTTGTAGTTGTAGCAAATAATTCTGAACCATATAACAAAGTATTAATGCTGGTATTAATAGTTACTGTAGTAGAATCTTTTACTGCATTAGTAGTTGCAGTTTGCGTCGTTACATTTCCTCTTTTGACAGACTTAGCCATTACTATTCCAGATATTCCATTAACCCTGTCTTTCAATTTTGCAAACTCAGTGGGTGACATACCTTTTGCAATTGCTTGAGACTCCACTTGGTCAATAGTCATACCCGATTGTTTCAATTTTTGCTGAATCGCAGTAATTTGATTTTCAGATAATGCATCTACTTTAACATTTGAAAGATCACGACCTCCTAGAGGGTCTTGAGCATAAATAGTAATGTTAAATGCTAGTAAAATGATGATTGTAAAAATGGTCTTAATAAATCTCATATTGGGTGTTTTTATTATGAATTTTTTAATTTAATTAAAGCTTGCGCATCCTTAGTCACATATTTATGTGTAAAGCAGTATTAAACAAGGTTTTATAGTTAAAATCTAGTAAAAAAATGGGGGGCTACAAAGATAGTATTTTATATCCTAAAATCTACTTAAAACACTTATTTAAATCACTTTTAAGCATTATTATTTAATCTAACTTTATCCTATATTTATATCTCGAAATTTGAATTAAATGAAGAAACAGCAACAGTTTCTAAGAAATATTAGCTACACATTAGATATTATTATCATATTAGTAGCATATCTAATTGCAAAAAAATTTAGCTATAATATTGATTTACAATACTTTAGCTATCCTTTTTTCTTTTTATCCGTGGTTTTATGGTTCGTAATGTCCATTTTTTCGAAGATTTACTTTGAAAAAAGGTCCAATAAATTTGCCGAGGAAATGGTACAAATGATTTACCATTCCATCCTTTTTATAGTAAGCTTAAGCTCTGTATTGTTTTTTCTGAATTTGAACCATAAATTTCCCTCCAAATTTGTACTGGTTTTTGCCAATATTTTAACCTTTTTGGCCATTTTATCTAAATACGCTATTCGAAAAAAAATCCATGCCTATTTAAACAAAGGAATTTTTTATGACCAAGTATTATTAGTAGGTTCTACTAAAGCAGCTGAAGAATTTATTGATGCAGTAAAAAAATACTATTACTATGGTTATAAATGTATAGGATACATTGACGACCAAGATAAATTAAAAAAAGAGTGTGCCTATTTAGGAAATTTAAATGATTTACATACAATTTTAAGAACTACCCAAATTGATGAGGTTTTTATTGCACTTCCAACTGGTGAAAATGAAAAAATACAAAACTGTATTGCTATTTGTGATGGGTTATATGTTAAAGTTAGAATACTGCCCAACTTAAGTGAGTTTACCTCGTCATCTGTTTATATTAATAATATTGGGCTTCTTCCAGTTGTGAATGTGGGCGATTTACCATTAGATAAAAGAGAAAATAGACTTTTAAAAAGAAGTTTTGATATAGTCTTCTCTCTTTTATTTTTTATTTTATTGGGTAGCTTTATTTTTCCATTACTTTCTATTATTATAAAATTATCTTCTAAGGGTCCTGTGTTTTTTAAGCAAGAAAGGTGGGGCTTAAATAATAAAAGAATTACTTGCTATAAGTTTCGATCCATGTACAAAGAAAGTTCTGATATTGATGAAGAAGGAAATTTTCAACAAGCTTTTAAGGACGATCCTCGCATTACACTTATTGGAAAAATTTTGCGCAAGACCAATATGGACGAATTACCACAATTTTGGAATGTACTAATTGGAAATATGTCAGTAGTGGGGCCTAGGCCACATCCAACCCAATTGAATATACAATCTATGGAATTAGTTGATAACTATATGCTAAGACATATGGTAATACCAGGTATTACAGGGCTCGCGCAAGTGAATGGCTGCAGAGGAGAAACTAAAACCACTGAAGACATGCAAAAAAGAGTCAATTTTGACTTATACTATATTCAACGATGGAATTTTTGGCTGGATTTGCAAATTATTATACAAACTGTAATTAATATATTCAGAGGAGACCAGAATGCTTATTAATGCATTAAATAAAATTCATTGAAAAAATTATTTTTCACTTTTCTTTTTATATTGACTTTTACATTTCAAGCCATTACTCAAAATGTATGGGAGAATTCTAATTCAGAAGTACATCCATTTTTGTATAGAATGGCGCAGAAAGGGTTTATTGAATATAATGATTTAATTAAACCAATTAATAGAACAAGTGTTTTAAATGCACTAAATAGTTTAAAACCAAAAGATTCAACTCTAAGTGTTTTAGAGAAAAAAGAGCTTACATTTTATTTACAAGAATACATAAGACCCTCTAAAGAACAAATTTCACTATTTAAAAAAGACCAAAATAAAAGATGGAGAGCAGCTGCTATTGTAGCTAATGATTTTGAATTTTATATTGACCCGCTTTTAAGTATAAATAATTTTTCAGGAACTAATAAAAATATAAGGCAATTTAGTAATGGTTTTGAATTATGGGGCTCTGCGGGTAAAAATAAAAACCTAGGGTATCAAGTTTATTATCGTGATTATACAGAAACTGGAACTGTAAATAATAATTTTAGAGAAGAGTCATCTACCCCAGGCAATATTTTAATTGGGGCAAAATCTGATAATAAAATAAATTACAGCGATATAAGAGCTAATATTAATTATAGTTTTAAAAAAGGAAATATTAGTTTCGGAAAAGACAATATAGAGTGGGGTTATGGAGAAAATAGCAATATAGTATTATCAAATAAAGCACCTTCCTATCCTTATATTAGATTGGATTACAAGCCTTTTAAATGGCTTGATTTTAATTATACTCATGCCTGGTTAAATTCCAATATAGCCGATTCTAGCCTCTCTTATTTTACCAATACAGGTAGAATAGACAACGATTTTCGCTTAGTTTTCGTTCAAAAGTACTTAGCAACTCATTCTATTGAAGTAGAAGCTATGAAAGGCTTAAATATAGCTATTGGAGAGTCTATTATATATAGCGATAAAATGGACCCTGGCTTTTTAATACCCATTAACCTATTTAAATTTTACGATAATAACAGAAGTAATTATTTAATTGAGGCTGGGTCCAATGGGCAGTATTTTTTGTCGGCAAGTTCTAAAAATCAGATAAAAAATACACATTTATACTCTACTTTATTTATAGATGAAATAAAAGTGAACGCAATATTTAACAAAACAGAGAGTAGAAATCAATTAGGATTTAATATAGGAGGGTCTATAACAGATGTATTTATTCCTTATCTGAGCTTAGGTGCTGAATATACAAGGGTAAACCCATTTGTATATTCCAATTTAATTCCTGCACAAACTTATACAAGTTATAACTATAGCTTAGGTGATTGGATGAAAAACAATTTTGACCGCGCCATTATATTTGCTAAATACACACCTATAGCTAAATTAAAATTAATAGCACGTTATCAAAAAATTCGAAAAGGAGGCGCTGGAACAATTTATCAGCAATATGCTGTTCAACCACAGCCATCTTTCTTATTTGATTATATAAAAACTAGGACTGATATATTTTTACAGGCTAGATACGAATATATAAATAATATTTACCTAACTAGTTCCTTAACACTAATGCAAACAAAACTAGCTAATGGAAATTTAGTTAAAGACAATACCTATCAATTTGGTATTTCAGTAGGGCTGCCGTAAGTATTTTCTATAAATAAAAGCCCTACAAAAGTCCAAAAAGGAAAGGCGCCCATGGGGCCTTCAAAAAACACATCAAAGCTTCCATTAATAATAAAGGCTAATAGTATTGCAGTAATAGCTAAAGTTTTTCCTGCTAATTTTCTAGTAAATAGAGGTTTAAATAATGACACTAACCAAATTATCCATGCAATAAAAACAAAATACCCAAACCTTGCTAAGATTGTTAAATGAAAATTATGCGGAGACCTTAAATTATCATCTGTATTTAAAATATCATTTCCGGCCAAACTCATCCCAAGTCCTTTCCCTACAAAAAAATGCTGAAGTGTAAAGCTTTCATTTATAAGCTTTGCCCACCAAATTAAACGCCATACTTTATTTTCGGCTAAATTTCCATCAATATTTGTACTCACAATTGAACTAAAATTATCAGTAATTTGTGTTAAGCTAATAGTCCTTCCCTGGGCATCTCCTTGAATATCAATTGCTACAAATAAACCCATACCAATAACCATTATAATAGGTACAAATTTTAAAAGTTTCCTAACAGACTCATTCAATATTTTCTCTTTTGAAAAGAAAAAAAATGAAAATAAGGCAAGAATATAGGCAACACTGCCCGACCTAGTTAAGGCTAATAGAATTAAAAAATTTATTACAATTAGAATAGTATTAGCTATTAACCATTTTTTTGAATATTTATCTGTATACAAAAACATTAAAATAGTGCTTATTAATAAATGCACCGACTTATCTCCGTTTTTATAAATAATAATATTTTGATTACCAAAAAAATTAACGGGTGGTAAGTATAGAAAAACAAAATAAAATAAAAAGAAATTTAAAAATAGTAGCAAGGGCGCCCATTTATATATTTGTATAATTTTCTGCCAAATAAAATCATACTCATTTTTAAAAAAATAAATAATAAAAGCAAAACAGGCATACTGGAAAGCTAAAGAATCACGTAATACGTTGAATATAGAATATTTAAATACGCCTGCTATAATAAATAAAATAGAAACAATAAGAAAAATACCTACTATAATTTGTTTTCTATCTATAGCAATTTCAAACTGCTTTCTATTGACAAATAAAATAAATAGCCCTGCGACTAATACAATTTCAGCTAGATAGGAATAAGCCACTCCCTTATTAAAAAAAACATAAAGAAGTAACACGAAAAAATAAGTTTTTATATAGGCTCTATTTAACAACTGCATGTAATAAATATTTTATCGACATTTGAAATTGGTTATTGTATTTATCAGAATAAATTGATGGAACATCATATGCAGACCCATCTTCAATCCTAATCCATCTGTAATTTAAAGCATGGGTATTGGTAAAACTAGCAGCTAATAAAATATTTCTTATGGGCATTAATTGTAGTTCTAAGCGTTGTGTTAAATCAACCCAATATCTATTATAATAGCCATATCCATTAGAAGTATAAGGGTTGTAATAAACAGAATAATAAAAATCATTATTAAATACTGTTCTTTCCACAAAAATCCCAATTTTATTATAGCCCTTATTCCAACTTAAACTAATACTTTGGTTATTTGAACCTGGCCCAATAGAAGGCCCCATTAATTGGCCATTATTAGACCAGCCCTGTTTTACTAAAGTACTTAAATACCAACTATTTGGCTTGCCCCCAGCCCATGGATAGCCTTCATATAAAATATCTCTAGAATTGGTTAATTGTAATTGAGTAAATTCTACATTTAAACTAAAATAAGAATTAAATAATTTTAAAGGAACAAGCTTTGTAGCACCAAATACAAAACCTGGCCTCATCCTTTCCTTGAAAAATTTCCAAGGCCAAGGAGCTTCATTAGGAAGTCCCATTTCTCCATAAAATTCAGCATGATCTTCGGGCATAGCGAAACGAAAGAACATAGAGCCTATCTCTTGCTTGGGTAAATCTTTACTAAAAAAATTGACAGTATCTCCTAAAGCATCAGTAGCATGTCTATAAAACTGCCTTGAATAGGCATAGCCAACATAAAAATTAGGTATCCACTTAGGCTGATAGTTTATGGTAATGCCATCAATTTCTCTTTCATCTAAATTTTTAAAGACTTTACAAGGCCTGCAAATATTTAATAGCTCTTGATCTATTTCAGTATACTTAGTCGTATCTAATTTACCAACAACCCCAGCAAGTTCAAAATTGCCTATATAAGTTTTTATAGGCTCTACAGTTTTTAAGTAATAATGCTGAAAGCCAGATGCATTATTGGTAAATACCAAACTATTTCTTTTACCCGGACCCCACCAAATATTTTCATTAGAAATACCAGCTGCTATATATTTAAATTTTATACCAGCCCTAGATTGACCAATTGTGGTTTCTTCAATTCTATCATACCCAAACTGTCTAAAATTATCAATATTATTTGCAACCATCCCAAAATACTTAAACATAAAATTACCATCACCTGTATTACCCTCATAATACTCCTGTGTTAAGTTTTGTACAGTTAGTTTTTCAGGCTGATAATTAATATCAAAAATTAATAATTTTAAATTAACGCCATAACTATACCTTTCCTGCCAGCCTCTTGCAGGATACATATTGCCATCGTTAAAACTGATAGGTTGTAAGGAGTTATTTTGTTGGTCAAAATTCAAACTGATTGATTGTACAATATCCTTAGTGGTTCCCTTTAATTTACTCTGCAAAAATTGAAAAGAACTTGTCGATCTAATTAAAAAAGAATTAGTAACTACACCATTGCTGTCATTTAACAATTGCCTCGTTCTTTGGTAATCCATTAAATGGATATCATCATAAAAACTATTTTGCGCAAAGCTTGTGAAATAGCAAAAAAATAAAACAGAAAAAAATAAAAGCTTTTTAACTACCATAAATAAATAGCATTTAAAAAAACATACATGTTAGAAACTTTATTATTATTCTGCCATAAATAATTTTTTGAATTCACCCATTCCATATTTAAATTAAATAAAAAGTGGTTGTACTTTTGCTTTAATTGAATGCCATAGGCGTAATCATCCCAATAAGGAGCTCCGCCATCATAGGCTAAAACATTAGTAACCCCCATTGGATTATGAGCTATATGCTGAAATTTAATACCATATTTGTTCCAGCTCTTATTAATGCTTAATGCAAAAGTTTGAACATCATTTCCCCAGCCAGATCCTGCACCTAAAATTTGATTTTCATTAATAAAACCCCCATTTCCATGCACATACCAATTGCCAGCATTTCTTTGAAGGTAAGTAGGTTTTTGTGACATATTGGTAGCTTCCGCTTCAAAATTCAAATAAGTTTTTTCGGTTAAATATTGAATTTTTTTTAGTCCATAGATTGAGGCGGCTGAATGAGACATATCCAAAATTAAATCTCTTGAATTAGAACTACCATCATTCCAGCCATATTCAAAATAAACTTCTGCATGTTCTTTGGGAAAAACATATTTAGCTGAGCCACTCAACACTTGGTCAATGGGAAGTGCATTATCCTCATATTCATTTCTAAATAATGGTTTTAAGGCAATCAAATAATAATTTTTTAAATTACTACTTGGCTTCTCTTGGGTAGGAAGTGTAAAGGCTCTATTAGCCGTGAGATAAAAGTTTTTAAAAAATGTAGGACTGTAAGTAACAGATAAAAGACTTAAATAATTGGTATGATCGGTATTGCCATACAATTTTAAATTTGCATTTTCAAAACCTTGTCCCTTGTTATATTCTAATGTACCACCAATAACATTGAGCTGAAAGCTTCCTAATGGCGTTTTTAAAGGTCTATTTGTGCTGACATTAAAATGATTAAAACCTTGTGCATTATTACTCATTAACAAAGAACTATACCTACCTGGTCCGAACCACAAATTCTGTGAACCCACGCCAACACTTAGTGGGCCGATATCCATTCTTAAACTAGATTGTCCTAAAGTTAATTTACTTAATGCCGAAGTACGTTGTCCCCAAATACCACTAGTTTCATAAGGGTCTGATGCTGTTTTATAAAACTCTGGCCTTAAGGTTAAATGAATATTACGCCATCTCATATAAACTCCACCACTTCCCACAAATTGATACCCTTTGGAAAAACTCAATGGGCCGTCATTCCAACCATATGGGTGATGTGAGTTATATTTTTGCAAAAAATTGATGGGAAGTAGTTGGATGTCCGAATGTTTTCTTTCAACTATATGGCCATGGTTTTCAAATTCAGGGTCAATCATGGCAAGTAAACTATCATAGCCTAATTTAGGAGTTAGAATATAGGGGCGAATAGTTAATGACTGTTCTGGTTGTAATTTGCCTAATAATTGTAAATCACGAATATTATCATCAAAATCATAATAGCCCACAGCCATGGGTATGCGTAATTTATTTTTAGGTCCATCATAAGGAGTGGGGAGTAAATTTTGATACCACCTTTTAAAATTAGAAATGGGTTTTAAGGTATCGGCTTGTTGCTCTTGCGCATTTAAATTTATACTGAATAAACTGCCTATAATTACCATAAAAATGGGTAAAAAATAGGTGTTTGTTTTTTGTACTTTTCTCACTACTCAAAGATAAATATTAATAAGCAAAATTGATGCTTTCCCTACTTAAGATTTGCCTTATAATTTGATATCTTTGAAACTCAATAGGTTTAAACATTCATGAAAATTTCAGTAGCATTTATTGTATATAATGGCTCCCAGTATTTGCGCACACAGCTAGATTCTATACTAGCTCAAACACATAAAGTGGATGAAATTATTGTGTTCGATGATGCCTCTTTAGATAATACCAAAGAAATACTAGAAGAGTATAAAAACAAGCATCCCAATTTGTTTTTTATTTATTACAACACCAAAAATATAGGTCCTACAAAAAATATTGAAAAGGCCATTCAAGCCTGCACAGGTGAATTAATTCTACTTGCAGACCAGGATGACTATTGGGAAGCTCATAAATTAGAAACTATTATAAAATGGTTTGAGCAAAACCCAACAATGAATGGAGTATTTACAAATGGTACAATAATAAATTCGAAATGGGAATTAGATAATAAATACAGTTTATGGGATGCGATGAGTTTCCCTTATAAAACCGTTAAAAGTAAAACTGAACTAAATAGCAATTTAAAATTATACATTAATACAGTTGAAAATGCTGTTACGGGTGCCGCACTTGCTATTAGAAATAACTTACCATTTTTAAAGCAGCCCTTCCCTACAATTAAACACTTAGTACATGATAGGTGGCTAGCTATTAATTTAGCAGAAACAAATAGCTTAGGTATTTTAGAGGATAAATTAATTCATTATAGAATTCATACAAATCAAGCTATTGGAGGCATGACTGAAAATATTGAAAAATATATTGAACTAAACGAAAATTTGTTAGAAGGCATACCCAATATAAATAATAGCATTACAAGCTTTAAAGACCTTAGATATGTTTTAAAAAAAATTGAAACTAATTTGCAAATTCAAAATGAAATTTCAAAAATAGAAACTAAGTGTATTGATAATACAGACTATTTAGATATTTTAAAAAATAAGCATACAATATATTTAGAATACGGATATTCAAAATGGCCATTACTTAGTGGCCTTAGAAAATTTAAAAAGCTATTTATAGATTAACAATTAGAAGGCTAGATTTTATCTAAAAAACCATTGAGGTATACTTTAAAATAACTATTTTTTAGTATAAATAAATGGTAAATACAAAACCATATTAACGATATAATTGAAATAGAAGTTAATACAATTATACTGTCTACAATAATTGATTTAAATAAAATTACAAAAACTATATAAGGCAAGGCACCTGCTAATTGTTTTAAAAACATATTAGTAAGCCCCCCTACTTTAAAATATTTTTTTGTAAAATAGATAAAGGAAACCGATACCGATAATTCGGTTACTAATATAGTAATGGCTTCTCCCACTTCCATTAATGAAGGCACTAGTAGTATAGAAAGCACAATACTTACAGACATGCCAATAATGGCGGAATACAGTATCTGCCTGTCTTTAGCTAGGGCACTTAGTACTTGAAAACCAAATATAGAAGACAAACTTACTATTAATATTAATGGGGCTGTTATTTGAAGGGGTAGTATGGACCTATCGAAATTTTGACTAAATAGTACATGTACTATTTCCTTGGCACAAGAAATAAATATTACAATAGCTGGTATAGAAAAACTAACGAGTACAAAAAATACCTGCCTAATAAGTTCTCTAAATTTTTCAATTTGCTGGCTATGATATAAATTAATTAGACTTGGGAATATAGCAACTGTTACTGCACCAAATACTGCTATAATTAATTTATTTAATTTGATTGCAGTAGAATAATACCCCACACTTTCATTATTGGCTAAGAACCCTAATAAAATAGTATCTAAAGAAAAATAAATACTAATTGAAAATATAGTTAAGAAAATATATAAAAGTGGTTTAATATGTTTTCTAAGGTCTAGATTTGAAAAGGTTTCTTTATTAAGTGAAATATGTTTACTTAAATTATTAAAATTAATAATGGCTAATAATACACTTAAGCCAAACTGCATTCTCATATAGTTCACATAGTCTAACTGGGACTTAATGAGTATAAATACAAAAATGATAAAAAAGAAACGAATAACAAATTGTCTAATGGCTATAAACTTAAATTGGTTCATGCCATTAAAAAACCATTCTAAATAAAATACTTGAAAAATAAAATATCCAATGGTCCAATAAAAAAGTACTTTTTCATTATTGAGTTGTGGTACAAAAAATACTGCTGCTAAAAAAAGAAAGGATAGCCCTAGTGTACAAATTAAATTAATGGTGAAAATTTCAGCAAATATTTTAGTGCGGGCTTTAAGTTCGTTTTGGACCTTAGCAATTTCTCTAATACCATAAATAGGAATACCTAGTGCTGCTAACATTACAAAATACTTAGCTATACTTTCTGCAAAATTTAAAACACCAACATGCTCTGGGCCTAAAGTTCTTGCCAAATAAGGAAAAGTAATCAAAGGAAAAAATACCTGTGATATAGCAAGCAGCACATTATAAAAAACACTATTCTTTACCGACATGAATTAAAAGTACAAAAAAATAGGTAAATGGGCTATGAAAAAAAAGCCTGTATACTGTTCTTTATATTTAAGAAAAATATAAAGACAGACTTCTTATAACGCTTCCAAAATTTATCATTTCTTATATAGCTGCCCTCGTCCCAAGTAGTAATAATTTCCTTGGTTATAGTACCTAGTCTTATTTTACTAGGATCAACAAACTGCTTGAATATGTCAAATGGAGTAGAAATTTTTGCACTTTGTTTTAATAAATACTGGGCAGTGGGTTTATTTAAAGAATAGCCATAAGTACAGTAAATAGTATGAAGTAAGGGCTCTCCAATAGTATACTTACCCTCAATGAGCTGGCCTTTAGACCTTTTTACCTTGGCATTTCCCTCCCAGGCACCCCAGAAAAAGAAGTCATACTGCTTAGAAATAGGTTCAAAATAGTTTTTTAAGAGCTCAAAATTGAGAATTTTACTATCCGATTCTAGGACCAAAAAATGTTCTTCATTATTGGTGGCCGCTTTTACTATTTGCCTTAATATTCTTCGATGACCCAATAAACAGGCTACTTCAGTTGCCATTAAGGCCTGGCCCGTTCTCTCTTTGGATTTTTCAATAATGGCTTTTAGAAAAGGTATATGGGTATTACTCGGATAAATAGACTCTGAAATTGTGAACTGCTTGAACTGTTGACGCATAGCTTCTACCCTAGCTGTTCTGTCATTTTCTAAAGTAGAATACAAAATATAAGTATTGATTGCTGCTACCATAATGCTTACAAAAAACTAAAATTATAATGATCAAATGTACCAAACCTATTATTTATTTGAGCATAGGGAGTCATAAACAATTGAGGATATCCATTGGGATATAATATATAATGTGGCTTTTTTAATAAATAAGCAAGATGAATGGGTAAGCTATCTGCCCCTAGAATTAATTCAGCATCTTGTATTAATTGAATAAGCGTTTTAAAATTATCGTATACTACTTTATTATTTTTAGACGTACTCATATCATTAATAGTATTTGCGATATCAGGTACTTGCTTAAAATATGCAATTTCTAATGTATAACCTTTAGCTGCTATTTCATTTTCTAACTTATAATTTAAAGAGCTTGGTATATTTTTTTTTGCTTGTCTAGTATCAGGAAATAATAAAACCTTTTTAGCATTTAGTTTATTATTTTCTGCTAATTGACCTTCTTCTTTTTGTAATTCTTTACATATATCTTGAATGTCAAAAAACTTTGCATAAGAAGTATATACTGGCTCAGTGCTTATTATAGAATTAAAACTTAGACCAGAAATGGCATTGAAAAAACCTATTCTTTTATCTTGTTCGATATAGTCGGTTCCTTGAGTATTTGGGTTTTGCTTAACAAAATTTTTAATTTGTTTTAATTCATTCAGAGTATTTATGCTTAGCAAATGCTTATTGGTAAATAAACTTAGTTGGGTATTGGTTATGCCAAAATCAATAAATTGAATTTGAATACTAGTTAAATCAATTACTAAAGCAAGCTCTTGATACAGTGGCTGCAAGTGTTTGGAAGCAATTAAACTATACTTATTTTTTTGGGGGCTTTCTAATAGGGCTTGTAATAAAATTACAAAGTCTCCATAGGCCCTTAATAAAAATAGGCGGTGCATACTTAAAAATTAATTAGAGGTATACTTATAAAGCGCATAGAAGAAAGAAAGCACAATACCAACAGCAAAGCCTATTAATAGAAAATACCTTGCTGGTGTGCGCTGATCAAACAATGGATATTTAGGCGTATCTAATACTTGTATAACAGGTGTTTGATTTATTAAAGATAATTTTAAAGTCTCTAAGTTTTTTACTACTTCAGCATATAGTGTACTAGATACTGTTTTATCTCTTGCAGCTATTTCAGATTGTGAAGTATTAATTCTTAAAGAACTATTAACATTATATAATTTAGTAGCATTCTCGGCTTGAAAAGATTTTTGATAAATACCAGTTAGAGAGTTTTGTAAAGAATCGGCTTTTTGTTGAATCTTATTTATACTTCTCGATAAATTACCTGTTTTAATATCTATATATAAGATTCAACAAAAAG
>Ga0214919_10001057_pt1 | contig 46340 bp, 39 predicted proteins | sample LL1503_MetaG_FD_177994 | JGI IMG/M metagenome (GOLD analysis project Ga0214919, IMG submission 177994) | Freshwater microbial communities from Lake Lanier, Atlanta, Georgia, United States - LL-1503 | ecosystem: Environmental > Aquatic > Freshwater > Lake | place: USA: Georgia | collected... | reverse complement strand
TAAGGTTTCTGCCAGCCTTAATCGCTACCCAAATCGCGATGTAACACAACTTCGTTCAGCTTTAGCCACATATATTAATGAGGGTAGTGGCACTGCCCTTGATGCCAATAATATTTGGGCGGCAAATGGCAGTAATGAGATTATTCAATCTATTTTTCTAGCCTTTGGTAGCGGGGTGGCAATCGGCTTTACGCCTTCATATTCGATGCATCCTCTCATCGCAAATGTTGCAGGTACTACGTGGATAAATGGTGAGCGAAATTCAGATTTTTCTTTCAATCTAGATTTAGCAGTTCAAGAAATAGTCACCCATAAGCCAATACTTACCTTCATCACAACACCTAATAATCCAACGGGAGATGCGATCTCTATTGATGATATTGCCGCACTTGCAATCGCTGTCAGTACTCACGGCGGATTATTGATAGTCGATGAGGCATATGCCGAATTTTCATCGGAAAAATCTGCGATTACGTTAATCGATTCACATCCTCATGTTCTTGTAATCCGTACTATGAGTAAGGCCTTTGCGTTTGCCGGAGCTCGCGTTGGATATCTCATCGGTGAACCACGAGTAATCGATGCGATGTTGCTGGTTCGATTGCCGTATCACTTGAGTGCCCTCACACAGGCCGCCGCCCTCGTTGCCCTCGAGTATCGAGCAGAGCTTTTGGGCAATGTTGCGACACTGATTAGTGCGCGCCAAGGCTTAATAAGTTCACTGCATAACCTTGGTTTGAGCACACGCCCAAGTGCTGCCAACTTCATCTTGTTCACTGGCTTTAGCGCACCAGCGCCACAGCTCTGGAGCCAGCTCCTTGAAAAGGGTGTTCTGATTAGAGATGTGGGATTATCGTCGTATCTTCGCGTCACCGTCGGCAATGAGGCCGAAAACAAAGCATTTTTAAAGGCATTAACCGAACTGCTGTAGAAAGTGAGAACACTATGAGAACTGCACGAATTGAACGAGAAACTAAAGAGTCACACGTTCTAGTCGAACTTAATTTAGATGGCCAAGGTGTCATCGATGTATCGACCGGTGTTCCATTCTTTGATCACATGATGTCCCAACTCGGTAAGCACTCCGGCTTTGATTTACGCGTTAAAACTACGGGAGACATAGATGTCGACTCCCACCATAGTGTTGAAGATACCTCTCTTGCATTCGGGCAAGCTTTGCGCGAGGCGTTAGGCGACAAGGCTGGCATCCGTCGCTTTGGAGATTCTATGGTTCCATTGGATGAAGTACTTGTCCAAGCCGCCGTTGATTTATCTGGACGTCCTTACCTTGTACATCGCCAACCTGAGATTGTTGAGCTCATTGGAACTTTCGATACAACTTTAGGCAAGCACATCTGGGAATCAATCGTCGCAGAGGCTCATATTGCACTGCATATCCGTGTACTTGAGGGACGCAACGCTCACCATGTATTTGAAGCTCAGTTCAAAGCTGTAGCGCGCGCACTTCGCGATGCCGTCTCATTAGATGGCCGAGTGGCAGGAATTCCCTCAACTAAGGGCTCTCTTTGATCGCAATTCTTGATTATGGATCTGGCAACTTACGATCGGCTGAACGTGCATTTGCAACGAGCGGCTTAGATGTAGTTGTCACATCTGATGCACGCATCGCAGTAGAGGCCGATGGTCTGGTTGTCCCAGGTGTCGGTGCATTCGCAGCCTGCATGCAGGGATTAAACGCCATCGACGGGGCAAACATTATCAAGAAGCGATTAGAGCGCGAGCGTCCAACATTTGGAATATGCATCGGTATGCAGATTCTCTTTGCATTGGGGGAGGAGCATTCACAGGGCAAGCCTCACTCAGGTGTTGGTATCTGGCCCGGTTCTATTAGCGAATTAGCTGCACCAATTTTGCCGCACATGGGATGGAACAGCGTTGAATCACCAAATGAGTCGGTTTTATTTGCAGGCGTTGAAAGTGAGTCTTTCTACTTTGTGCACTCATATGCGGCAAAAACCGCCTATGGAAAACTGCAGACATGGACTACATATGGGGAGCGATTTTTATCGGCAGTTGAGGATGCTTATGTCTGCGCAACACAGTTTCACCCAGAAAAATCGGGCGATGCTGGCCTTAAACTCATAAAGAATTGGACACAATCGCTATGAAGTATTTAGAGCTCTTACCTGCAGTTGATGTCAAAGATGGACGTGCCGTTCGCTTAGTCCAGGGTGAGTTATCAAAAGAGAGTATTTACGGCGCTCCGCTTGAAGTTGCACTTGCGTTTCAAAGCGCTGGGGCAGAGTGGATTCACTTAGTGGATTTAGATGCAGCCTTTGGGCGCGGAGACAATGCTCGCATCCTGGCCGAAATTGTCGGTGTGTTGGATATTAAAGTCGAGCTCTCAGGTGGAGTTCGAGATGATGAATCATTAGCGCGCGCAATCGCTACTGGATGTAGACGCATTAACTTAGGTACGGCAGCCCTTGAAAATCCTGAATGGACTGCGCGTGTTATAGCCGAGCATGGGGATTTAATCGCAGTTGGCTTAGATGTACGTGGACAAATATTGGCTGCACGCGGTTGGACAAGTGAAGGGGGAGATCTCTTTGAAACACTTGCACGTCTTGATCGCGATGGTTGTGCGCGATATGTAGTCACCGATGTTACTAAAGATGGAACCTTGACGGGACCAAATATCGAGCTATTGAAATCTGTGTGTGCTGCAACTTCCAAGCCGGTTGTCGCAAGTGGTGGAATCTCAAACCTTAGCGATATTGCAGATTTAGCGGGACTGACCTCGATCGGTATTGAAGGTGCAATCGTTGGTAAAGCTCTTTATGCCGGTGCATTCACTCTGCAAGAGGCGTTAAGGGTTGCATCGACATGACCCTTTCAGTGCGCATCATTCCATGTCTGGATGTAACAGATGGTCGAGTTGTCAAGGGTGTTAACTTCACAAATCTTGTTGATGCCGGTGATCCCGTTGAGATGGCACAACTGTATGGCGCAGAAGGAGCTGATGAACTTACGTTTCTAGATATCTCGGCAAGTAGTTCGGGGCGCGAAACTACTTTAGATATTGTTCGTCGCACCGCCGAACAGGTTTTCATTCCGCTTACAGTTGGCGGCGGGATCCGAAGTGTTCTGGATGTGGATCGACTTTTGCGTGCAGGAGCTGACAAGATTTCTATTAATACATCGGCTATCACTCGCCCCGAATTAATTGCAGAGATCGCAGATCGTTTTGGTTCTCAGGTCTTAGTTTTATCGGTCGATGCACGCAGAGCACGCACAGACTCTGGCTTTGAAGTTACAACACATGGTGGACGCGAAGTTAGCAATTTAGATGCTCTCATGTGGGTAGAAAAAGCCTGCGCACTCGGAGTCGGGGAGATCCTCTTAAATTCAATGGATGCAGACGGTACGCGCGCCGGTTATGACATTGGAATGATTCGCGCGGTGCGCTCGGTATCTAAGGTCCCACTTATCGCTAGTGGTGGGGCGGGCAGCCTTGCAGACTTTGCCGCGGCTTTAGATGCCGGGGCTGATGCACTCCTTGCCGCAAGCGTCTTTCACTTTGGTGTTCATCGTATTAAGGATGTTAAGTCATATTTGAGCTCACATAATTATCCGGTGCGCGCTATCGCCACTTTGTAAGGCAGAATTACCCTATGGCCACCCTTGATCCTGCAATCACAGCACTGCTGAAAGAGCCATCGGCGCTCATCCCAGCTATCGTGCAGGATTTTACAAGCCACGAGGTTTTGATGCTGGCCTATATGAACGCCGAATCATTGGCAATAACTTTAACAACAGGTAAGGCGACTTTTTGGAGTCGCAGCAGAAATGAGATTTGGGTAAAGGGATCTACATCGGGTCACTTTCAAGAGGTGCACTCGATTGCACTTGATTGTGATGGAGATGCTCTGTTGATTCATGTTACCCAAGTTGGCGTGGCATGTCATACTGGAAATGCCACATGTTTTCATCGTCCAATAAAATAAGATACTCAGTAAGCCAAATGAGAGTTTCTATCGGTTCGGAGGTTTAAATGAAGGGTTCGCTAGGAGTTATAGTTAGTGCAGTTGTGATTCTTACCATAGTTCTTTTTGCCAGTCGTAAGCTACGACTATCTCCGCGCTATGAGCGCGCCCCCCGGTCATTAAATCCATGGAACTCACAGGATAAAGGCATTGACCCAAGTGATGAAGTTTGAGCATCTAAAGATAGGATTAATAAATGGTCGCCTTTAATCAAAAGTATCTAAGGTTCTTCACTTTAGTTTCACGCTTAGTAATTGGTGGAGTTTTACTGGTTGCTGGAGGATTAAAGGCATTTGTTCCGGCCGAGGCAGCTAGCGCCGTTGCCGCTTATAAGATTCTGCCGACGCAGATCGCCCACATCGTGGGATATGCCCTTCCATGGTTTGAAATTGCAATAGCACTTCTCCTTATTATTGGTATCTCCGTGCGCATGACCTCTATTCTCGCCGGCGCCATCATGGTCTTATTTATAGTGGCAATTGCCAGTGTCTGGACCCGAGGAATTCTTATTGACTGCGGATGCTTTGGCGGTGGTGGGTCGATCGATCCATCCAAGGCCGCGCAAGTTCACCGCTCATATGCCCTTGAAATCGCGCGCGATTTAGGATTGGCATTACTGGCGCTCTATCTATACTTTTTCCCTTACGGATTCTTATCACTTGATAAATCCCCACCACCAAACGAGGAGATGTAAATGTCCAAGGCGGCAAAGGCAACTACAGGTGGAGATCACTTCACTCGCTGGTTGGTAATTGGAATGGTAGCGATTGTTGTTCTCACCGGTGTCGTTTTTTCCATGATGAGTTCATCGACAAAAGCTAACGAGTCATTTGCAGCACTCAAGGGTTACACCATGGGTGAAGCAGTAAGTGCAACCATTAATCCTGCTGCCGGCTCTGGTCTAACACTAAATCCCGGTGCGCCAGTAACAATCGATCTATGGGAAGATCCTCAGTGTCCAGTTTGTCGAATCTTTGAAACATCAATTGGTGCTTACATTGACACCCAGATACGGACCAAAAAGGCTACCGTTGTTTATCATGTTCTATCTTTCCTTGGACCAGAATCTGTCCGTGCGGCAAATGCGATGATGTGCGCCGCCAATGAGGGTCACTATCTCGATTATCACAAATCGCTCTACATTGTGCAGCCAGCTCTAGAAAACTCGGGCTTTTTCTCAAATGAGAACCTCATAAAAATTGGTGAGACTATTGGAATCAAGTCAGAGAGTTTTAGCGAGTGTGTGACTAAGGGCTCTAAGCTCGATTTGGTAAAGACACATGCCGATTCGATGCAGGGATACAAAGTTCAAGGAACCCCCACAGTATTTATTAATGGCAAACTCTGGGAGCGCAAAGTAAGTGGATTTGATTTAAATGAGTTCCGCCTTGCTGTAGAGGCTGGCTAACACTTGCTACGTTCGATTCCATCGCCAACTTTCACGGCGCTGGAAATCGGGCCGCTCACGATTCATATGTATGCCCTGTGCATCATTACAGGAATTGCCGTTGCAATTTGGCTAGGTGATAAATGCTTTAGAACTGTTGCACCCAATGGAAAATCGGTAGTTTCAGAGGTAGCGATCACCGCCGTGCCATTCGGAATCATTGGTGGACGTATCTATCATGTGATCTCTTCACCCGATGCTTACTTTGGCAGTGGAGGCAATCCTCTCGACGCTTTCAAAATCTGGGAAGGCGGTCTCGGCATCTGGGGCGCTATCTCACTCGGAACAGTCGCTGCCTGGCTGCGCTATCGCAGCTTGGCCCAGAGAATCGATCTCCCAGCCTTTACTCACTTTATGGATGCACTTGCACCTGGGGTTCTCTTTGCTCAAGCAATCGGCCGCTTTGGAAATTGGTTTAACATCGAACTCTTTGGTCGTCCACTCGATGCTCCATGGGCGCTAACAGTTCCATTACTGAATCGCCCTAATGGATTTACACAGTTTGCAACTTTTCATCCCACCTTTCTCTATGAGGCGATCTGGTCAACTGCATTAGCATTTCTATTAATCAGATTCAGTAAGAGATTTCGCCCAGGCCAGCTTTTTACTCTCTATATCTTGGGTTACTGCATTGGCCGTATTGGTATTGAGTCGATTCGGATTGACCAGGCACATGAGATTTTTGGGCTGCGCGTAAACCTGTGGGTTGGATTATTTGTTGCTATTGGCGCACTCATCAGCTTTCGTCGTTTAAATAAAGGCGCACCCGAACTTCTCGGGTAGGCTATCTACTATGGCCTTAGATGATGTATATGCGCGCAATCTCCACCACCGAACCCATCGAGCGGGGTGGCTTCGCGCAGCAGTCTTAGGTGCAAACGATGGTTTGGTCTCTACTGCCTCTCTCATGATCGGTGTTGTAGCCGCTGGGAAAAATGAGTTTTTAATGACTGCAGGACTTGCAGGAATTAGCGCCGGTGCAATGTCGATGGCAGTAGGCGAATATGTTTCAGTGCGCTCACAAAATGATATTGAAGAATCCGATCGCATACTTGAAATGGAACATCTTGCAACAGATCCTCAGGGAGAGCTCTTAGAGCTCCAACATATTTATATCAACCGTGGATTAACTCCAGAGCTTGCGATGGAGGTTGCTACTGCGATGCATGCAAAGGATCCGCTTGCAGCGCACTTACGCGATGAACTCGGTCAACATCCCCACACTAAGGCCCGCCCAGTACAGGCGGCGATCGCATCGGCTATCTCATTTACTGCAGGTGGGCTTATTCCCTTTGCTGGAGCCATTGCCTCAACAGTTGGGACAAAGGCTTTGAGCATTGTTGGCTTCACGATCGTGGGCCTTGTTCTCACGGGAGTGCTCAGCGCACGAACAGCTGGCTCTAAAATCCTCAGCACCACGGTGCGAGTAATTATTGGAGGCGCTTTAGGCATGCTCATCACCGCTGGAATCGGTCAGATCGCTCAAGTAGCCGGTATTTAAACTCTTCCAATGCTAGTTTTTATTGCTACTCTTTATACCGCTACATAAGTAATTAGTACCAGGGCCAAGGTTGTCCCGAAAAATTCGACAATCGGAGCTCAATCACCATGGCTTTGCCTTCCAACTATCCACATGCACAAGGACTCTATGACCCTGCCCAAGAACATGATGCATGCGGTGTTGCGATGGTTGCAACTCTTAATAGGGTAGCAACACACGAGATTGTAGAAAAAGCGCTCATCGCCTTGCGCAATCTCGAACATCGCGGTGCATCAGGGGCCGAACCAGATAGTGGCGATGGTGCAGGTATCTTAATTCGCATACCAGATCAGTTTTTTCAAGCCGTCACACCATTTGATTTGCCGGCAGAAGGCTCATATGCAACGGGTATTGCCTTTGTTGAAAAAGCTGCCGATGTTAAAGATCAGATTTTGCGAATTGCAACGGAAGAGGGTTTAAAGGTTATTGGGTGGCGTGATCTCCCGATAAATCCAACGGGTCTTGGTCAGACTGCGCTCTCAGTAATGCCGGATTTCCAACAGTTATTTATTAGTGGCCTAAAGAATGAAAACGGCCTAGTCCTTGAGCGCATGGCTTTCTGTCTGCGCAAGCGTGCCGAACATGCACTGCCACTTTATTTTCCATCACTATCTGCCCAAACAATTGTCTATAAAGGAATGCTTACTACGGGTCAGCTAGAAGAGTTCTTCCCAGATCTAAGCGATGAGCGTGTGGTTTCTCCTTTAGCACTCGTGCACTCCCGTTTTTCTACAAATACTTTTCCATCGTGGCCACTAGCCCACCCATATCGCTTCATTGCACATAACGGTGAAATTAATACTGTTAAAGGCAACCGTAACTGGATGCGTGCACGCGAATCGCTTCTTGAAAGTGATCTGATACCGGGAGATTTGAAGCGCTTGTTCCCAATTGTGCAGATGTCAGGTAGCGATTCAGCATCCTTCGATGAAGTTCTTGAGCTTCTCTATCTAGGTGGACGTTCATTGCCACACGCGGTTTTAATGATGATTCCTGAGGCTTGGGAAAATCACACGTCAATGTCAGCTCAGCGCCGTGATTTTTATACCTTCCATGCATCTCTTATGGAGCCATGGGATGGACCGGCATGTGTAACTTTCACCGACGGCCATCAGGTTGGAGCGGTCTTAGATCGCAACGGTCTGCGTCCTTCGCGATTCTGGGTTACTAAGGATGGTCTAGTTGTTTTAGCCTCTGAAGTTGGTGTTCTAGATATCGCCCCGGAGAACATTGTTCGAAAGGGGCGCTTGCAACCCGGAAAAATGTTCTTAGTTGATATCGAAGCCGGTCGCATCATTGAAGATGAAGAGATAAAAGATTCATTAGCCGCAGCTGCGCCATATGGTGATTGGCTTCACGCTGGAATGGTCAAACTCAGTGAACTTCCCTCCCGCGAACATATCGTCTATCCGCACTCCTCAGTTGTGCGACGACAGCGCGCATTTGGTTACACCGAAGAAGAGCTGCGTATGTTAATTACTCCCATGGCAGGCAAGGGAGTGGAGGCGCTAGGTTCGATGGGAACTGATACACCTATAGCAGCTCTTTCCAATAAACCCCGTCTGCTATTTGATTACTTTTCACAGCTCTTCGCCCAAGTTACCAATCCACCGCTAGATGCAATTCGCGAAGAGTTAGTTACAAGTCTAGGTACAGCGATGGGCCCAGAACATAATCTTTTAGATCCCGGTCCCTTTTCATGTAGACAAATCTCACTTGCATTCCCAGTGATTGATAATGACGAGCTTGCAAAGATTATTCACGTTAACGCCGACGGGGATCACCCAGGTTTAACTGCACATGTTGTCCGTGGATTATTCTTTGTCGCCGACGGTGGAGATTCACTGCGCGCAAGAATCGATGAGATTAAAGCCGAAGTCTCACAGGCGATCAACGACGGTGCCCGCATCATTGTTCTCTCTGACCGAGATGGCGATACCGAAGAGGCGCCAATTCCATCGCTCTTGCTAACATCTGCAGTGCATCACCATTTAATTCGCGAGAAAACTCGCACAAAAGTAGGCCTAGTTGTTGAAGCTGGAGATGTTCGCGAAGTTCATCACGTCGCCCTTCTCATCGGATACGGTGCGGCAGCAGTTAATCCATATCTTGCAATGGAGAGTGCTGAAGATTTAGTTCTGCAGGGTGTAATCACTGGCATTACCCCTGAAAAGGCTGTTCGTAACTTAATTAAATCTTTAGGCAAAGGCGTTTTAAAAGTTATGTCGAAGATGGGTATTAGCACCATCGCCTCATACACAGGTGCCCAGGTCTTTGAAGCAATTGGATTGAGCAGCGAAGTTGTCGATGAGTTCTTTGTTGGCACTACATCGCGATTGGGCGGAGTCTCCCTAGATGTTATTGCACAGGAAACTATCGCTCGCCATCACATCGCTTATCCGCCGGGGGGAGAAGTTCCTGGCACTAAGCGACTGCCCATTGGTGGCGAATATCAATGGCGCCGTGAAGGCGAACCGCACTTATTTGATCCTGAAACAGTCTTTGCCCTACAACACTCGACTCGCACAAAGCGCTATGACATCTTCAAGCGCTATACCAACCGAGTCAATGATCAGAGCACACGGTTAATGACACTGCGCGGATTATTTGAGTTCAAAGATCAGAGCGCTATTTCTATCGATGAGGTCGAACCAGCTAGTGCGATCATCGCCCGTTTTTCCACCGGTGCAATGTCCTATGGCTCTATTTCACAAGAGGCTCATGAAACTTTAGCTGTAGCGATGAATCGTCTTGGCGCGAAATCAAACACTGGTGAGGGTGGTGAAGATCCATCACGCTATGTTGTAATGAAGAATGGAGATTCAAAGCGCTCTGCGATTAAGCAAGTCGCATCGGGCCGTTTCGGTGTTACCAGTCAATACTTAGTTAACGCCGATGATATTCAAATCAAAATCGCGCAGGGAGCAAAGCCTGGCGAGGGTGGACAACTACCTGGCAACAAGGTATATCCCTGGATAGCAAAGGTTCGTTATTCAACACCAGGTGTTGGTCTTATCTCTCCGCCGCCGCACCACGACATTTACTCCATCGAAGATCTAGCACAGCTGATCCATGATTTAAAGAATGCCAATAAAAATGCACGCGTGCATGTAAAGCTCGTTGCCGAAGTTGGTGTTGGAACAGTTGCAGCAGGAGTCAGCAAGGCACATGCCGACGTTGTATTGATCTCAGGTCACGATGGTGGCACTGGTGCATCACCACTCACATCACTCAAACATGCCGGGGCTCCATGGGAGCTTGGCTTAGCTGAGACTCAACAGGTTTTGCTACTCAATAATCTACGTGATCGAATCGTTGTACAGGCCGATGGGCAGTTAAAGACTGGTCGCGATGTAATTATTGCCGCTCTGCTTGGCGCAGAAGAGTTTGGTTTTGCTACCGCTCCGCTGGTTGTTTCAGGCTGTGTCATGATGCGCGTCTGTCACTTAGATACATGTCCAGTCGGTGTGGCTACGCAGAACCCCGAACTTCGTGCGCGCTTTACAGGCAAGCCCGAATTCGTAGAGACATTCTTCGAATACATCGCCGAAGAAGTCCGAGAGATATTAGCTAGCTTAGGTTTTAGAACCCTGCTTGAAGCAATAGGCCATGTTGAGTATCTAGAAACACGTCGCGCAGTTGAACACTGGAAGGCCAGTGGTTTAGACCTCTCGCCACTTCTTGTGCGTCCTGAAAGCTTAAGTGCGCTGCACAATACTGCACGCCAAGATCATGGACTTAATGCCGCCCTTGATAATCAGCTGATTGAGCTGGCACAACCGGCACTGACACAACAAGAGTTAGTGCGTATCGATCTACCGGTGCGAAATGTGAACCGAACTGTTGGAACTATGTTGGGCGCAGAAATTACTCGGACCTACGGTGCTGCTGGACTGCCCGATGGAACCATCGATATTACATTGCGAGGGTCTGCGGGCCAATCACTTGGTGCATTTATACCTGCAGGCTTAACGATTCGTTTGTATGGTGATTCAAATGACTATGTCGGTAAGGGTATTTCTGGAGGTCGCGTAATCGTGCGCCCAGATATTGCATCGACATTTAAATCACATGAAAATGTCATTGCAGGAAATGTCATTGGCTATGGCGCAACTTCTGGTCACATTATGATTCGCGGAGTAGTGGGAGAGCGCTTCTGTGTCCGTAACTCTGGGGCAACTGCCATAGTCGAAGGCATTGGGGACCATGGCTGCGAATACATGACTGGCGGAACGGTTGTGGTTCTCGGAAATATTGGTCGCAACTTTGCAGCAGGAATGTCAGGTGGGCGGGCCTTTGTTTTAGATTTAGATCCGGTAAACGTCAATACCGACATGGTAGATGTCATCGCGGTACCAGTTGATCAACGCGAAGTTCTGAAGTCGACCATCACAGAGTTTGCAGATAGCACTGACTCGCTCATTGCTAGAGCGCTATTGGCAGATTGGGATATCGCCATAAATCGCATCTCCCTTGTCATGCCACGTGATTATGCACGGGTACTTGATGCAATGGCACGTGCCACTCGCGAAGGATTACCAGTTGACGCACTTGTTATGGAGGTAGCAGCTCTTGGCTGATCCAAAGGGATTTATAACAACGCCGCGTGAAGTTCCAACACGTCGCCCAGTTGATGTTCGCATACTAGATTGGCGCGAGGTATACGAACCACAGAGCTTTGAACATCTGCAAAAGCAGGCTGGGCGCTGCATGGACTGCGGAATTCCCTTCTGTCACGAGGGATGCCCACTCGGCAATCTCATCCCAGAGTGGAATGACTTAATTTGGCGCGGAGATACGCGCGAAGCAATCGATCGTTTACACGCGACAAATAATTTCCCAGAGTTCACAGGACGTTTATGTCCTGCACCATGTGAGACTGCATGTGTAATTGGAATCAATCGTGATGCAGTAACGATCAAGCAAGTTGAACTACGCACCATTGAAGAGGCATTTGCTACCGGTGAGGTAAAGCCACTCATACCCGATCGGCTCACTGGAAAGACTGTTGCAGTTATTGGCTCAGGCCCTGCGGGATTAGCTGCGGCGCAACAGTTAACTCGTGCCGGACATACCGTTGCTGTGTATGAACGTGCGCCAAAAATCGGCGGCTTACTTCGCTATGGAATTCCTGAGTTTAAAATGGAGAAGCACATTCTCGATCGCAGGTTAGAACAGATGGAGAAAGAGGGAACACGTTTTCGACCCGGCGTAGATGTCGGAGGAGAGCTCACAGGATCTGCCCTTCGCAAAAAATACGATGCAATCGTCTTAGCAGTGGGTGCCACAAAGTGGCGTGATCTAAATATCTCAGGGCGTGATCTAGTCGGTGTCTACCAAGCCATGGAATATTTGCCGTGGGGCAATGTACAGGCACTAGGTGAAATAGAGACACCGATGATTAATGTTGCAGGAAAGCACGTCGTGATTTTGGGTGGGGGGGACACTGGTGCCGACTGTTTAGGAACAGCGATACGTCAAGGTGCGGCAAGTATTACTCAGTTAGAGATCATGCCAAGGCCAAGTGATGAGCGCCCAGTATCACAACCATGGCCGACATATCCGATGATCTATCGTGTATCAAGCGCTCATGAAGAAAAAGATAATCGAATGTTTTCAGTTAGTACTGAGGAGTTTCTAGGTGATGATGCTGGAAACTTGCGAGCAATAAAAATTGTCGAAACAGAGTTTATTAATGGAAAATTTGAAGCCGTAGGAGGAAGCACCAAAGAGATCCCTGCAGATTTCGTATTTCTGGCTATGGGCTTTACTGGCCCAGAACAGTCTCCACTACTGACCCAGCTAGAGGTTGCTATCGATGATCGTGGCAACATTGTTCGTGATGCTAATTTTGCAGCAAATGATGATGGTGTATTTGTTGCAGGTGATGCTGGCCGCGGTCAATCACTTATTGTTTGGGCGATCGCAGAGGGGCGAAGTACAGCATCGGCAGTGGATAGATATCTCACCGGTGATACGCAACTTCCATATCCAATCGAGCCCACTACCCGTCAGTTGATGGTTTAAGGTTGTCTTATGCGTAGAGCAAAAATAGTCTGCACAATGGGCCCTGCCGTTGAATCTGCTGAAAAGGTGAAGGCGCTTATCGACGCCGGAATGAACATGGCTCGCTTGAATCTTTCTCACGGCTCATATGAAGAACACCAAATACGATTTGATCAAGTACGAGCAGCGGCAAAAGAGGCAGGGCGTCCCGTTGCTATTCTTGTTGACTTACAAGGACCAAAGATTCGGCTTGCTAGATTTATTGATGGCCCACACGAATTAGTGCGTGGAGATATCTTTACTATTACTACCGATGAAGTCGATGGCACAAAAGATCGTGTTGGTACGACGTATAAGGGACTACCAGGAGATTGCAAGGCCGGGGATCACATTTTGATCGATGATGGAAAAGTAACTGTTCAGGTTGTAGAAGTTAAAGGCAGCGATGTGATTACTAAGGTCATCGAGCCAGGGGCAGTAGGCAATAACAAAGGAATAAATCTTCCAGGGGTTGCCGTCTCGGTGCCTGCTATGTCTGAAAAAGATATTGAAGATCTACGTTGGGGACTTCGGGCAGGTGCTGATTTCATTGCACTTTCATTTGTTAGAAACGCCGCCGATATTAATGATGTTCATGCAATTATGGATGAAGAAGGTATTCGAATTCCAGTTATTGCCAAAATTGAAAAACCTCAAGCCGTTGTAAATATTGCCGAAATCGTTGATGCATTTGATGGAATCATGGTTGCACGTGGGGATTTAGGTGTTGAACTTCCAATAGAAGATGTACCCCTTGTACAAAAACTCTGCGTTGAACTTGCGCGCGATATGGCAAAGCCTGTCATTGTTGCAACACAGATGCTTGATTCAATGATTTCTAACTCACGCCCAACCCGCGCGGAGGCCACAGACTGCGCCAATGCCGTCATTGATGGTGCAGATGCACTAATGCTCTCGGGTGAGACAAGCATCGGTGAATTTCCGATAGAGGCGGTACAAACTATGGCCCGTATTATTCAAAAGACTGAGGAGGGCGGTCTCGATCGAATCCGCCCTATCCGAACGTCTCCTCGAACTAAGGGTGGCGCTATTACAAAGGCGGCAACAGAGGTCGGTGCAATCGTGGGAGCTAAGTACTTGGTTGCATTTACTCAAAGTGGTGACTCAGCACGCCGCATGTCACGACTGCGTTCTCCTATTCCTATTCTTGCAATGACTCCTGAGGTTGGAACTTATAATCGTTTATCTCTTTCATGGGGAGTCGAATCGATGCTTACTCCCATCGTTGGCGCAACCGATGAGATGGTCAAGTTAGTCGATACAGTTTTAATCGATTCGGCTCGAGCAGATATCGGAGATAACGTGATGATCGTTGCTGGATCTCCTCCAGGAATACCTGGCTCGACTAATGCGATGCGCGTTCACCGTGTGGGCGATGCCGTTGGTGGCGCTGCTCCCGCCTACCGCTAAGATTTACCAGTAGCGCCTCGGTACTCCAACGGTAGAGAGGGCAGTCTCAAACACTGCATAGTGTCGGTTCGAATCCGACTCGGGGCACGTTAGTAAACATATATTCCGAAAGGATTTCCAGTAGTGATTCGTATTCTCGTTGCCGAAGATGAAGCGCTCATCCGCATGGATCTCGTTGAGATGTTACAAGGTGCTGGTTATGAGGTCGTAGCCGAGGCTAGTAATGGCCAAGAGGCAGTTGATCTAGCCAATCTACACAAACCCGATCTTGCGATTCTCGATGTAAAGATGCCGATTATGGATGGAATTTCAGCTGCAGAAAAGATTATTACACTAGCGCCAGTTTTAATGTTGACTGCCTTTTCCCAAAAAGAGCTTATCGACCGCGCGCGAGATGCCGGCGTCATGGCATACGTTGTAAAGCCCTTTACGATTGGTGATCTAATTCCGGCAATTGAAATTGCGATTAGTAGACATCTGCAAATGAGATCGTTAGCTGATGAAGTCGCCGACCTTTACGAGCGACTCGAGACAAGAAAACTAATTGATCGGGCTAAGGGCATTCTCATGAAAGCACTGAACCTGACTGAGCCCGATGCATTTTCCTGGATTCAGCGAGCGGCTATGGATAGGCGCATGAGCATGAAGGCTGTGGCCGAAGCCGTTATCAGCCCCGATGCCCTTCCTGATCGTTGAAACCCAGTGTTTATAACGAATTGAAATATGCCAGGCGTATTTAACCTTGTGAATAGCATTCCTTAGGCATTACCCTTTCTACCTCCCTGTCCCGGGACGAACAGAACAGGAAAGGCACTACATGAAGCGCAGTTTAAAAGTAGCAGCATCGCTTGCTGCAGCAGGAGCACTTATTTTGGGTGTAACAGCTGCAACTACAGCATCAGCTGCAGTGAAGGAAGTTAGCATCGCCTACCAAGGCCCGCTAACTGGCGATAGCGCACAGACTGGAATTGACGAACTCAATGCCGTTAAGTACGCAATCAAGAAGTACAACGCAACAAATCCAAAGGTTAAAGTAAACCTAGTTGAAATCGATGATCAGGGCGCAGGAGCAGTTGCACTAACTGTTGCTCCAGGAGCTGCCGCAAACTCCAAGATTATTGGAATCGTTGGACCAGCATTCTCTGGTGCAACAATTGCATCTCTGCCTTATTACAAGGCTGGACGTTTGCCAATGATCTCACCATCAGCAACTAACGTAACTCTTACTAATCCAAAGTCAGTTAACTACGGATATCCTGTATTCCACCGCGTGCCATCAACCGATGCCTTCCAAGGTCCAGCACTTGCAGTGTGGGCTGTACAGAACCAGAAGTCTCCAAAGGTTTACATTGTTGATGACAAGTCTCCTTACGGAACTGGTCTCGCAGCGTATACAAAGAAGGCTCTTGCTACAGGCACTTGGGTCGGTTCAGATTCAACACCTGATGACACTAAAGACTTCTCAGCGACAATCACAAAGATCAAGGCAACTGGAACTAACGTAGTAATTTACACTGGTTACTACAGCCAAGCCGCAATCTTTGTCAAGCAACTTAGAACTGCTGGATACACAGGCGATTACGCAGGTGGCGATGGAGTACTAGGTCAATCATTTATTGATGGAGCCGGAAAAGACGCTGAAGGCGCACTTCTAGTTGCACCAACTATTCCACTTGATGTTGGAAATCCTGCAATGGAAGCAGATTATGTAAAACTTATGGGTTCACCATCAGGTGAGTACTCAGGTGAGTCAATTACAATCGCTAACATCTTCCTTGAGGGAATCAAGGCAGGAAAGACCACTCGTTCAGCTATGTTGAACTGGATTAATGGATATAGCGGTCTAACTTTCGCTGGTACAAAGCTTTCATTCGATCGCCATGGAGACAACAATGGTGCAGCTGCCATTGGTGGATTCATTGTTAAGGGTGGCAAGACAATTCCAGTTAAAGCAGTTAAGTGGTAATAGTTAGCTCCTAAATCAAGAGTGAAAATGGCCCGGTAGAGTTTCTGCCGGGCCATTTTTATATTCAATTCCACCAAAACTCGTGTAACATTTCGCTATGTTTGGTCGTCCCAATCGAGCCCAAGGAGAGATTTTAAAATGTTCGATATTTTAATCCACCAATTCTGGTCGCTCACGATCTCTGGCGTGGCTTTGGGCTTCATTTATGTGTTGATTTCTATGGGCTACACCATGGTTTACGGAGTTTTGCGCATGATTAACTTTGCTAACTCTGAAATCTTCATGGTTGGCGCCTTTGCCAGCGTAATTGTTAGTCGTGATGTTTTTCACTACACCAATGACTCGATCCCACCCTCAGGTGGAAAGTTAGCCCTAGTTACTGCTTGCTCGTTACTTGCCGCAATGCTCACCTCATCTTTCGTGGCCTTCATGGTCGAGCTCATCGCATATAGAAATCTTCGTAATAGAACCTCAAATCGAATTGCACCGCTAATCACTGCTATTGGCATGTCAATTATTATTTCTGAGATTGTACGAATCATGACTAAAGCACGTGCTATTTTCGCTCCCCGAATTATTGAAAAGCAGACTCTCTTTGTCTTTCACGGGGCCGATGTTCGCTTAGATAACACCATAACTATCATTGCCGGATTGGCTCTCTTTATAGCGCTCGAGCGATTTATCAAATTATCGCGTCTTGGCAAAGGCATTCGTGCGGTATCGATGGATGAAGATTCGGCAAAGTTAATGGGCGTCAATCTCAATCGTGTCATCTCACTCACGTTCATTATAGGTGGATTAATGACAGGGGCTGCAGGATTTTTCTATGTCAACGTTTATGAAAATGTTAAGTACAACATGGGATTTAGCTTAGGTCTTGCCGCCTTTACTGCTGCCGTTATTGGTGGAATCGGCAATATTCGCGGAGCTTTTTTCGGTGGAATCTCCTTGGGATTGCTGGAAATCTACGCATCGGCCATTGTTGGAACCCAGTGGAAGCCGGTGACAGTATTTGTTATCTTGATTTTAATTCTTTTATTTAAGCCCAATGGACTCTTTGGTGAAGCTGTTCAGAAAACGAGGGTGTAATGATTAATCTACGAGATAAAGGCGCTGAGTTCTGGGAGCGATCAAATCGCCCTGTAAGAATTCTGACGGTTTTAGTAATTCTTGCAGTCGTTGCCACCCTGCCCTTTGCAAAAGGTAGTTTTCTTCAAACACCGATCGCCGCCTTTGATGCAGTTCTTGTCTATCCGATGGGAATTTTTATTCTTATGGCGATGGGCCTTAATGTTGTTGTAGGCAAGAGCGGTCTATTGGATTTAGGGTATGTAGCATTTTTTGCAGTTGGCGCGTACACAATGGCGATACTAGGAACACACACGGGTCTAAATACCTGGGAGATTATGCCCTTTGGTATCGGGTTTGCCATGTTGGCGGGATTGATTTTAGCAATTCCAACATTGCGCCTTCGTGGTGACTACTTAGCAATCGTTACTCTTGGCTTTGGTGAAATCGTACGAATCATCGCCGTAAATACGGAAAAAATCGGAGGGGCCTTAGGAATCGCGGGTATTCCTTTTCCACCTGGACTCGGTTTTGAATACCAGTTACTCGACCAGAAGTATTTTTACTGGACTGTCATTGTTCTTATTCTGATCGTTATCTGGGTTGTTCGCAGATTGTCAGTGCGCCGCCCGGGTCGTGCGTGGGAGTCTATTCGTCAAGATGAAGATGCCGCTGAGCTCATGGGCGTTTCAACATATAAGTACAAGATTTGGGCCTTTGTATTCGGTGCAGCTATTGGTGGAGGCGCTGGGGTGTTCTATGCATCACGTTCGATGGTAATCGCGCCCGATAACTTTACGTTGAATACTTCGATCCTCATTCTGGCCTGTGTCGTCTTTGGTGGAATGGGAAATATTTGGGGAGTCATAGTGGGGGCCGCAATCTTGGGCTATCTACCCGATCGATTTAGATTTCTATCAGATGCCCGTCTGCTTCTCTTTGGTGTCGTACTAGTTGTTTTCATGAATCTGCGTCCTGAAGGAATTCTTCCAAGAAAGAAACGGGAAAAGAAGCATGTGACTCATATTTCGACGGGAGAATCAAAGTGAGCAAAGTTCTCCTAGAGTTAAAGGAGTTAACTATCAAATTTGGTGGCGTCACCGCGTTAGATACTGTTAACCTCTCGCTCAACGAGGGTGAGATTTTGGCATTGATCGGACCCAATGGAGCTGGCAAGACTACTGTTTTCAATTTGATTACGGGTGTCTATAAGCCAACGTCTGGTGAGATTTCATTTAATGGCATAAAGATTGCGGGCCAAAAGCGTCACAACATAACAAAGCTTGGGATTGCACGAACTTTTCAGAATATTCGCCTTTTCGGAGACATGACGACATTAGAAAATGTCATCACTGGAACTGACGTTCAGAATAAGGTTGGTTTTATTGGATCAATGTTCGGAACTCCACGCTCTCGCCGTGAAGAAAAAGCCAGTGTCGAAAAAGCGCATGAGATTCTCAAATTTATAGGAATCGATGAATACTCAGATCGCCTGGCCAGGAACTTGCCATATGGAGTACAGCGTCGGCTTGAGATTGCACGCGCTCTTGGAACTCAACCCAAGATTCTCCTCTTGGACGAACCGGCTGCAGGATTTAATCCGGCTGAGAAAGTAGAGCTGGCTGCAACGATTATTAAAATTCGCGATGCGGGATATACAGTTTTGCTGATCGAACACGATATGTCACTTATTATGGGAATCTCCGACCGTGTCGCAGTACTGGATTTTGGAATCAAAATCGCCGATGACCTACCGAATAATGTACAAAAAGATCCACGTGTAATTGAGGCCTATTTAGGAGTGCCAGCTGATGCGTCTTGAAATTAAAGATCTCCATGTCCACTACGGCAAGATCGAGGCGATAAAGGGAATCTCTGTCGTTGTTAACGAGGGCGAGATTGTTACGTTAATTGGTGCTAACGGCGCCGGAAAGACAACGACACTTAAGACGATTTCAGGTCTTCGCAAAGTATCTAGCGGTGCGATCTTATTTGATGGTCAAGATATCTCAAAAGTTGCCGCCCACGAGAGAGTAGATCTTGGAATCTCACAGGCTCCAGAAGGCCGCGGTATTTTTCCAGGGATGACTGTCTTGGAGAATTTAGAGATGGGAAAGTTTCATCGCAAGAGCCGTAAAGCTGAGATGGATGAAGATCTCGATAAGATCTACGCACTCTTTCCACGTTTAAAGGAGCGCACATCCCAGGCAGGAGGAACATTATCTGGGGGAGAGCAACAGATGCTGGCTATTGGCCGTGCCCTTATGGCCCGTCCTAAAGTCTTACTCCTTGATGAGCCATCGATGGGTCTTGCACCACAGATGATTGCAAATATTTTTCGCATTATTACCGAAATTAATAAGACGGGTGTGACAATCTTGCTTGTTGAGCAAAATGCCCAGCAGGCGTTGCAACGAGCACACCGGGCATACATCCTTGAGACTGGAAATGTAGTGAAAGAGGCAACGGCCTCTGATCTACTAAATGATCCAGCGGTGCGCGAAGCCTATCTGGGCACTGGAGCCCACTCTTAAATTCTTAGCGCTCTGCCAAAATCAGACAGGTAATACGTGCAGTACATGTGCGTTCACCTTTGTCATTGGTAATTACGACGTCGTAACAACACAGAGTTTTCCCAAGAGATAGCGCAGTTGCAACGGCTGTAACAACTCCGCTCGTTGCAGATTTGTGATGAGTGGCGTTGATGTCAACTCCAACAATCATTCGCGTAGGACCTGCATGCAGGGCTGAACCAACTGAGCCAAGGGTCTCAGCTAAGACAACACTTGCACCGCCATGTAAAAGTCCAACGGGTTGAGTGTTTCCCTCTACTGGCATCGTTGCGACTAATCTTTGCGGTGAGGCTTCGATAATCTCGATACCCATCTTTATCCCGAGTGCACCGCCGCCACGCTCTTTAATAATCTCTAAGAAACTCTCATTGCTCATAAGACATGAGTCTAACCAACAATCTAAGATGAACCCATGAGCAAACGCCTATTACTAATTGATGGGCACTCAATGGCATATCGGGCTTTTTACGCCCTTCCAGCTGAAAATTTCACTACGGCTAGTGGACAGCATACAAATGCCATTTATGGCTTCGCCACGATGCTGCTCTCCTTGCTCACTAGCGAGAAGCCCACGCATGTAGCCGTTGCCTTTGATGTCTCCCGTAAAACCTTTCGCTCTGAGATCTTCCCCGAATACAAAGCCAATCGGACCAAAACCCCTGATGAGTTTCGGTCGCAGATGTCGTATTTGCATGAGTTAGTGACTGCCTTCGGTATCACCACATTTGAAGTTGAGGGCTACGAGGCCGATGATATTTTAGCCACTATCGCAAAGCGTGCCGAGAGCGAAGGTGCCCATACTCTTATCTGCACGGGTGATCGGGACTCATTTCAATTAGTTAACGAGATGACAACGGTGCTCTATCCCAAACGTGGGGTAAGTGATTTAGCGCGCATGACACCAGAATCGGTAAATGCAAAGTATGGGATGACACCTGCGCAGTATCCAGATTTTGCAGCCCTTCGCGGAGATCCAAGTGACAACCTACCTTCGGTACCAGGAGTTGGTGAAAAGACGGCAGCTAAATGGATCGTTGACTATGGATCACTCAAAGAGCTCATCGCAAATGCCGATAAGTTGGGCGGCAAGGTTGGCCAGTCTTTGCGTGATTCAATCGATAGTGTAATTCTCAACAGTGAGTTAACTCAGTTGGTTGTAGATGTTCCTATCAAACTTGTAATCGATGATTTAGTGTGGTCTGGAGTCGATGAAAAGAAGATTGCTCCTCTATTTGATCTGCTTGAATTTAAAACTCTCAAAGATCGCATGAAACCAATTCTGCTAAAAAGCACTGCGGTAACTAGCGTTGAGCCTGAGTTCGCCCTCTTTGCCCAAGAGATGAGTGAGGGCGTACTTACTTCGAAAGAGGCAGATGCAAAAATTGCCGAACATACTGGCGCTCTGGCAATCACCTTTTCGCTCATTGGGGAAAAACTGCAGAGTTATGCCGTGGCACTCACACAGGACGATGTTTTCTTGGTGCACTCATCACAGCTGGGGGACTGGGCTAAGAATCCAGAGATTAAAAAGATTGCCCATGATGCTAAATCTCTATCACGTAACTATCCGATGCAAGGCGTTGAGTTTGACACCGCACTCGCCGCCTACCTCGTCAATCCTGGCGTACGAGCTCAGGAACTTGCAAACCTACAGGAGCGATGGGGCGATGGCTCTGCAATTAACTCCTCTAGTGCCGAGCAAGAGCTACTCACATCAGCAAGAGCGCTTTTTTTCTTACGTGGCTCACTTACTCGCGAACTAAAGGAGCGTGGCCTATACGAACTCTTTGTTTCAATGGAGCTTCCTATTGCAGAGCTTCTATCACAGATGGAAAATATTGGTATTGCCGTCGATCGCAAAGAGTTGGACAGGCTCTATGCCTTCTTTGAAGGAGAGGTAGCTCGAGAGACAAAGGCTGCCCATGATTGCGTTGGCCACGAGTTCAATGTTGCCTCACCTAAACAGCTTCAAGTTGTTCTCTTTGATGAGTTAAAACTTCCGAAGACTAAGAAAATTAAGACTGGATACACCACTGATGCTGAAAGTTTGGATTGGCTACATCAAAAGAGTGGACACCCATTACTAGCCCACTTGTTGCGCATCAGGGAGACAAAGAAACTTGCTACAACCGTTGATGGATTAATCTCAGAGATCGCACAAGATGGTCGGATCCACACACACTTTGGTCAAACAGTTACATCTACTGGGCGGCTCTCATCAATTGGTCCAAATTTACAGAATATTCCAGTGCGCACTGAAGAGGGTCGAACGATTAGAAACGCATTTATTGCGGGTATGGGATATGTAGGTCTATTAACCGCTGATTACAGTCAGATTGAGATGCGCATCATGGCTCACTTATCAAATGATGCGAAGTTATTGGCCGCCTTTGAATCCGGTGAGGATTTACATGCCACGATTGCAGCGGTAATTTTTGGAGTAAAGGCCCAGGATGTTGATCTAGAGATGCGTCGTCAAATTAAGGCGATGTCATATGGCCTGGCCTACGGGCTTTCATCTTTTGGTTTATCAGCGCAGTTAGATATCAGTCCATCCGAAGCGCAAGGTTTGATGGATACCTACTTTCAACGCTTTGGCGGAATCCGTGATTATTTAAAGACGGTGGTTGAGGAGGCGCGCAAAGTAGGGTACACCGAAACTATTATGGGGCGTCGTCGCTATTTACCAGATTTAATGAGTGATAACCGCCAACGCCGTGAAGTGGCAGAGAGAATGGCACTTAACGCACCGATTCAGGGATCGGCTGCCGACATTATCAAGTTAGCAATGTTAAAGGTAGAGAGTGCTATTAGAAAGCAAGAACTTCAATCACGATTATTGTTGCAGGTACACGATGAGCTAATCCTTGAAGTTGTTAAGGGCGAAGAGGATGCAATCACGACACTTGTTACTTGCGAAATGGGTGCGGCCTATCCTCTGCGCGCACCTCTAGATGTCAGTGCAGGTCTGGGTCTGACGTGGCATGATGCAGCGCATTGAAATCCTCCTCATCGGTTGGAATTCGATTGGCTGCATTTAATCGCTCTTTCCCAATGGTAAGCACGAGAGTTCCCATGCCAATTGAAAATGCAGTTAATGCTAAACAGAACTGCGGTGAAACAGATTCAGATAGCACTCCACCAACTGCCGACCCCAGTGACATCACACTTCCTTCTACTGTCCAAAGCCAGGCCATATAAGAAACTGCCGAGCCCTTTGGGCGAACAGCCTCCATGACCTCCCAGTAAAAGACTTGAATTGCACCGCCAACAAAGCCTAAGAATGCACCGGCAATTGCCATCGACCAACCTGGATATGTAAATGCAATCGGTATCGAAACCAGAAACCATATGAGATAGGTCGCACGAAGCGCCGACAGTGACGAGGTACGTTTTGAGAGTAGTCCTGCAATTAATCCACCCACAATGCTAGAAATACCCATAGCGGCGAAAACCCAAGCGGTACGATGTGCCACATTTTCTATCGTTGCAAATGCTGGAACGGCAACATCAAAGAGTCCCCAACCAAAGCCGATAAAAGATCCTTCTAGCATCATGAGTCGGAGTGCTGGGTTGTGCCAGAGAGATTGAGCATCCTTCTCTTTCTTCTCCGGTATCCAATCTCTGGAAATTGGTGCAAGTGCAAGTGCGCCACCACCGATTATCATTAAAATCGCTGATGTGGTTAGTGCGCTTCCTGGGTGAGAAGAGAGAGCGAGTCCGGTCGCAATAACTGGCCCTATAACACCGGCAGTATTCATTACCGATGTATCGACTGCATAAGCCGTTCGCAGAAAATCGCCCGTAACGATTGTCTTCCAAAGTGGGCGCACAGATAAATTAATTGGTGGAGCGGTGAGCCCCATGATGGTTGCCATGATAAGAATAAATGTTGATGAGTGCGAAATATTGACCATGATCATCATCCCTGAATATGCCGGAACAAGAATTCGCAGAGGCCATTTTTGCCCATACCTATCTATGACTGAGCCACGTATGCCAGCGGTAAATGAGCCAGCCAGTGCATTCGCGCCAATTACAAGACCAGCTAGCGCAATAGAGCCAGTCTCTTGCTGGGTTTTAAAGAACAGGGCCAGACCCACCATTCCGTAGGCGACACGGGCAGGGAAGGCCGCGAGTACTAGTACCCAGACGTTAGGGAGTGCAAATAACTGGCGATAGCGATTCATGATGGATAAGAGTCTAATGATTGGGCCTAGATAAATGAGTGGATTTGCTCTAAAGCAGGCCAAAACCCTACCCTTACCCTCCAGCCACGAAAGTGGAAACTACTACTCATCTATCCCTACGGAGCACACTTGTCTACAACAACACCAGTAATTGCAGTAAATGACATTGGATCGGCCGCTGATTTTCTAGCCGCAATCGAAGGAACTATAAGAAATTTTAATGACGGAGATCTCGTCGTCGGAACAATCGTTCAAGTTGGCCGCGAAGAAGTTCTCGTTGATATCGGTTACAAGACTGAAGGTGTTATTCCTTCACGCGAACTTTCAATTCGCCACGATGTAGACCCAAATGAGATTGTTAAGGTTGGCGAAAGTATTGAGGCTCTCGTTCTTCAGAAGGAAGATAAAGAGGGTCGCTTGATTCTCTCTAAGAAGCGCGCACAGTACGAACGCGCCTGGGGAGATATTGAAGGCAAGAAAGAGCGCGATGAAGTTGTAATTGGAACGGTCATTGAAGTTGTTAAGGGCGGTCTCATTGTTGACATCGGTCTGCGTGGCTTCTTGCCAGCCTCCCTTGTTGAAATGCGTCGTGTACGCGACCTAACTCCTTACATTGGTAAGCAGGTTGAAGCACGTATCATCGAGCTCGATAAGAATCGTAATAACGTCGTACTTTCACGTCGTGCATTCCTTGAGCAGACACAGTCAGAGTCACGTACGACTTTCCTTAACCAGCTTCAAAAGGGCCAGGTTCGCACAGGCGTCATCTCATCCATCGTCAACTTCGGCGCCTTCGTTGATCTTGGCGGAGTCGATGGCCTTGTTCACGTCTCTGAGCTATCGTGGAAACACATCGATCATCCAGGTGAAGTTGTAGAAGTTGGCGATGAAGTAACTGTTGAAGTTCTTGAAGTTGATTTCGAGCGCGAGCGTGTCTCACTCTCACTGAAGGCTACACAAGAGGATCCATGGCAGGCATTTGCTCGCACACATACAATCAATCAGGTTGTTCCAGGTGTCGTAACAAAGCTTGTTCCATTCGGAGCATTTATCCGTGTACACGAGGGTATTGAAGGCCTTGTTCATATCTCAGAGTTGGCAGAACGCCATGTTGAGATTCCAGAGCAGGTCGTTGCAGTCGATGACGAGCTCTTTGTAAAGATTATCGATATCGATCTAGAGCGTCGTCGTATCTCACTTTCATTAAAGCAGGCCAATGAAGGACATGAGATTGAGATAGAAGCATTTGATCCAACTCAGTATGGAATGGCTGCGCGTTATGACGCAGAGGGAAACTTCATCTACCCAGAGGGTTTCGATTCAGAGACCCAAGAGTGGAAGCCAGGACATGAGACACAGCGCGAAGAGTGGGAGCGCCAATACGCTCAAGCTCAAGAGCGTTTCATGGCACATAAGAAGCAGAAGGCCGAAGCAAAGGCCGCAGATGCTGCAGCAGTTCCTGAAGATGGTGTAGTTGAAGCCGTCGTAGAGGCTGTAACAACAGAATAAATTTTTGAATGAAAGGCCCGGCGTAACTGCCGGGCTTTTTTCTTTTCAAAGGAGTCCATTGAAGACGTGAGCTGTTGTCTTTTAACCTCACTTACTTCTAATGGACTCTCTTTGAAAAGAAACTACACCTAGGCGCTATCCTTACGGGATGCGCGTTATTGGCCTTACTGGTGGAATTGGGAGTGGTAAATCACTGGCCGCTGAATACTTCGCCGATCTTGGCGCGCTAGTTATCGATGCCGATCAATTAGCACGCTCGGCTATAGAGCGGGGATCAACTGGCTTTGATGGAGTCATTGCAGAGTTTGGTGATTCAATACTGCAAAATGGTGAAATTAATCGACGGGCTTTAGGTGAGTTGGTATTTAAAGATCCTGTTAAGAAAGCTGCGTTGGAGGCGATCATTCATCCATGGGTGCGCAGCGAGTTTGAAGCAGCGGTCGCATCCCTTACCGGCAATCAAACTCTGGTTTATGAGATTCCACTTCTCTTTGAAACTGGTGGGGCCGATCGATTCGATCTCGTCATTACAGTTGAATCCGATATGGATATTCGCATGGCAAGGTTGCGTTCAAGGGGTCTGCACTCTTCCGAGATTGAGGCGCGTATCGCAGCTCAGGCCACACGAGAACAGAGGCTCTCCATCGCTGATTTTGTCATTGAAAACAATGGCAGTGAGGATGAATTGCTGCGTAAAGTTGAAAAAATTTGGGATGGTTTAACTCCTACTTCTAACTAGAATTAGCCAATGCGCCCGGTATCGGATTTACAACGACGAGTCGAACCCTTTGCCGTAATTAGCGATTATGTTCCGGCAGGAGATCAGCCCGAAGCGATCTCTGAGATCGCTCGGCGCTTTGAGGCCGGAGAGCAGGATGTTGTTCTACTCGGTGCCACCGGCACAGGAAAATCAGCGACAACTGCCTGGTTGATTGAAAAACTTCAGCGGCCAACCTTAGTTCTGGCACCCAATAAGACATTGGCTGCACAGCTAGCTAATGAGTTTCGAGAGCTTCTTCCTAATAACGCCGTTGAATACTTCGTTTCCTACTACGACTATTACCAGCCTGAGGCATATGTCCCACAGACCGATACTTTCATTGAAAAGGATTCAAGCGTTAATGATGAGGTAGAGCGCTTGCGACATTCGGCAACGAACTCTTTGCTCACTCGTCGAGATGTAATAGTGGTTGCCACAGTCTCATGTATTTATGGTCTCGGTACACCTCAGGAGTACATCGATCGTATGGTCACTCTGCGGGTGGGGGATGAGATCGAACGCAACGCACTTCTGCGTCGCTTTGTAGATATTCAGTACAAACGCAATGACGTTGCTTTCGAACGAGGGACCTTTAGAGTGCGTGGAGATACGATTGAGATTATCCCGATGTACGAGGAGTTGGCGATTCGTATTGAGATGTTTGGAGATGAGATCGAAAAGATTTCTACGCTTCATCCTCTTACCGGTGAGATTATCCGCGATGAGAGTGAAATGTATATCTTTCCAGCCACCCACTATGCCGCAGGTCCTGAAACAATAAAACGTGCTATTGGAGATATTGAGGATGAGCTTCAAATTCAACTCAATCTCTTTGAAAAACAGGGAAAGCTCCTTGAGGCTCAGCGATTGCGCATGCGAACTACATTTGACGTAGAGATGATGGAGCAGATTGGTTTCTGTAGTGGAATTGAAAACTACTCCCGCCACCTAGATGGTCGTGGAGCAGGCTCGGCACCAAACTGTCTATTAGATTATTTTCCAGAGGATTTTCTCGTTGTTATCGATGAGAGTCATGTGACAGTGCCGCAGTTGGGTGCGATGTATGAGGGCGATGCATCGAGAAAGCGCACATTAGTTGAACATGGATTTCGATTGCCAAGCGCCCTCGATAATCGGCCATTGAAGTTTCCAGAGTTTTTAGAGCGCACCGCCCAAAAGCTCTATCTATCTGCGACCCCTGGCAAGTATGAGATGGCCAAGGTGAATGGAGATGTCGTTGAACAGGTGATTCGCCCAACTGGCTTAGTTGATCCCCAGATTGTTATCAAACCAATCAAAGGTCAGATAGATGATCTCTTACATGAAATCAGCATCCGTGCTGAAAAAAATGAGCGGGTACTAGTAACCACGCTTACCAAGAAGATGTCAGAGGATTTGACGGAGTACATGCAGGAAAAGGGTGTTCGCGTTAGATACTTGCACTCTGAGGTCGACACTTTGCGCAGAGTCGAACTACTGCGTGAGCTACGCATGGGTGATTACGATGTATTAATCGGTATTAACTTACTTCGCGAAGGTTTAGATCTTCCTGAGGTCTCACTTGTCGCTATCTTAGATGCCGATAAAGAGGGCTTTCTGCGCTCTGCAACATCGTTGATTCAGACTATTGGACGTGCAGCTCGAAATGTATCGGGAGAAGTCCATATGTATGCCGATAATATTACCGATTCAATGACTAAGGCCATTGATGAAACTAATCGCCGCCGCGCAAAACAAGTCGCCTATAACCTCGAGCGTGGAGTCGATCCTCAACCTCTGCGCAAAAAAATTGCAGATATCACAGATTTAATTAATCGCGAATCCGAGGATACTGAAGAGTTATTGGCAACGAGTAAGAAGGCCAATCAAAAGAGTGCGACGTCAGCAGGCATTTATTCCAGGGCTCTGACTACTTTGCCAAGACAGGATTTAATGGCGTTGATAGGCTCCCTCACTGATCAGATGAAAAACGCCGCTGCCGAACTGCAATTCGAGGTAGCTGCGCGTCTGCGCGATGAGATTAAGATTTTGAAGCGCGAGCTTCGTTCTATGGAAGAGGCAGGGGTTTAGTGAGTATCGATAAGTTAGTTGTACGCGGTGCACGTGAGCACAACCTTAAAGACGTTTCCATCGAACTACCCCGTAACGCTCTAATTGTTTTTACAGGTTTATCTGGCTCCGGCAAATCCTCTCTGGCATTCGACACAATTTTTGCCGAAGGTCAACGTCGTTACGTAGAATCACTCTCTGCCTATGCTCGACAGTTCTTGGGTCAGATGGATAAGCCCGATGTTGATTTCATCGAGGGTCTATCACCGGCAGTCTCTATCGATCAAAAATCTACTAACCGAAATCCTCGATCAACTGTAGGCACAATAACCGAGGTCTATGACTACCTTCGTCTACTTTTTGCAAGAGCTGGTCGTCCTCACTGTCCTACGTGTGGCAAAGCAGTTTCGCGTCAGTCACCTCAGCAGATTGTCGATCAGATATTGACGATGCCGCCGACAACAAAGTTTGCCGTTCTAGCACCAGTGGTGCGTGCACGTAAAGGAGAGTTCGTCGATCTATTTGCCGAACTTATTACTCAAGGCTATTCGCGTGCCCGTGTAGATGGCACAGTTGTAGCACTGACGGATGTACCGAAGTTGAAGAAACAGGAGAAGCACACAATTGAAGTTGTAGTCGATCGCTTAACTGCAAAGGTTGAAAGCAAGACCCGACTGACAGATTCAATTGAAACGGCGCTACGTCTAGCATCTGGCATCGTCATCCTAGATTTTGTTGATTCGAAAACGGGCGATAAAGAGCGCACCTTCAGTGAGCATTTAGCCTGCCATGAGTGCAACTTATCCTTTGAAGAGTTAGAGCCGCGTTCATTCTCCTTCAACTCACCCTTTGGTGCATGCCCTGAATGTTCGGGCATAGGTACAAAGTTGGAGGTCGATGAGGATCTAATAATTCCCGATGATTCAATTTCAATTAATGATGGGGCAATCGCACCATGGTCGGGCGGCCAGTCAGCAGATTACTTCATTCGATTGCTAGAGGCCCTTGCAAAAGACATGCCTTTCTCACTCGATATCCCTTGGAAGAAGATCTCCGCAAAGGCCCGTGAAGCAATTATCAATGGATATGAGTATGAGATTAAAATGAAGTACAAAGGTCGTTACGGGACCAAGAACTACACAACTGGCTTTGAGGGCGTAGTGCCCTTTATTCACCGTCGTCATAGCGAGACCGATAGTGATTACAGTCGCGACAAGTACGAGGCGTACATGCGCCAGATTCCCTGCCATATCTGTTCGGGAGCTCGTTTGAAGCCTGAGGTCTTGGCTGTGACTCTTGGTAATAAGAATATCTCCGAGATTACCGAGCTATCGATTTCAGAGTGCGCTGAGTTTCTTAAAAACATTAAATTAACTAAACGCGAAGCGCAAATCGCCGAACGCGTAATGAAAGAAGTCCACGCCCGCTTAGGCTTCCTTCTCGACGTTGGTCTGGATTACTTATCTCTTGCTCGCCCTGCAGCCACACTCTCTGGCGGAGAAGCCCAACGAATTCGCTTAGCAACCCAAATTGGTAGCGGCCTAGTCGGCGTTCTCTACGTCTTAGATGAGCCAAGCATTGGTCTACATCAGCGCGATAACCGCCGCTTAATTGAAACGCTCACACATTTGCGCGATCTTGGAAATACTTTAATTGTCGTTGAACACGATGAAGAGACCATCCGTACCGCCGATTGGATTGTAGATATTGGGCCAGGTGCGGGAGAGCACGGTGGTCATGTCGTTGTCTCTGGAAGTTACGAAGAGCTCATTGCATCGAAAGATTCGATCACTGGTGCTTATCTATCGGGTCGTAAATCAATTGCGATTCCAGAGGCGCGTAGACCAATTGATACAAAGCGTATGTTGACCGTCAAAGGTGCAAAAGAGAATAACTTGCAGAACATCGACGTTGACATTCCACTCGGCGTATTTGTCTCAGTAACGGGAGTGAGCGGTTCTGGAAAATCAACGCTCGTCAACGATATTTTGTACACAACCCTTGCGAACAAGCTCAATGGTGCACGTCTGGTTCCCGGCCGTCACCGCAGTGTCACTGGTGTAGATCTACTCGATAAAGTTGTGCACGTAGACCAATCTCCAATTGGCCGTACGCCTAGATCTAACCCAGCTACATATACAGGACTGTTCGATAAAGTTCGCGCGCTGTTTTCTGAAACAACTGAGGCCAAGATTCGTGGCTATCAGCAGGGACGTTTCTCATTTAACGTCAAGGGCGGGCGCTGTGAGAACTGTTCGGGCGATGGAACAATCACTATCGAAATGAACTTCTTACCCGATGTCTATGTGCCATGCGAGGTCTGCCATGGTGCCCGTTATAACCGCGAAACCCTTGAGGTTCATTACAAAGGCAAGACAATCGCCGATGTTTTAAATATGCCGATTCAAGAGGCAAACACATTTTTCGAATCCGTACCAACTATCGCTAGATTTCTAAAGACCCTCAACGACGTTGGACTTGGATACGTGCGCTTAGGCCAGTCTGCGCCAACGCTGTCAGGCGGTGAAGCCCAGCGCGTAAAGCTCGCAACTGAGCTCCAACGCCGCTCAACTGGGCGAACTATCTATGTACTGGATGAGCCAACTACCGGACTTCACTTTGAGGATGTGAGCAAACTGCTCATAGTTCTTAACCGTCTGGTTGATACAGGCAATACCGTTATCGTCATCGAACACAACTTAGATGTTATTAAATGCTCTGACTGGGTAATAGATATGGGGCCAGAGGGCGGATTCCGCGGGGGATTAGTCGTCGCCGAAGGAACACCTGAAGCGGTTGCGCTAGTTAAGACAAGTTACACCGGTCAATATCTAGCACCAATGCTTGCGACTAATAGAAAAGTAGCAGTTAAGAAGTAGCGCGATGGCAGATCCTCAAAGTTATCGGCCAACCAACATTCCCGAACACCCTGGTGTGTACCGCTTTTACAACAAAGAAGACAGAGTGATCTACGTTGGTAAGGCAAAGAATCTAAAAAATCGCCTCAGCAATTACTTCCAGGCAAATTTGGCTACCAAGACGCATCGGATGGTTAATGAAGCAGTTCGTGTTGATTGGACAATTGTCAGTACCGAACTAGAGGCGTTGGCGTTAGAGTTTAGTTGGATCAAGCAGTATCAACCGAAGTACAACGTTCAATTCAAAGATGACAAGTCTTATCCTTATTTGGCCTTGTCGCTCAATGAAGAATATCCAATGATTTTCATTACCCGCAAAGACAAACGCCCTGGGCTGAAGTACTTTGGTCCGTATACAAATGCGTGGGCGCTTCGAAACACGTTCGAAGTCCTACTCAAGGTTTTTCCGGTCAGATCATGCTCCTCTTCAAACTTCACGCGTGCACAGCGCAGCAATAGGCAGTGCCTGCTAGGCGACATTGGTAAATGTGCTGCACCATGCGTTGACTGGATCTCAAAAGAGGACCACAAAAAATTAGCTGAACAACTCAATGAGTTCATGGAGTCCGGGATGGAAAATATCCTGCCAAAGTTGCACGATGAGATGAATGCAGCCGCAGCCAATGAGGAGTTTGAAAGAGCGGCGCGCCTTAGAGATCAGATCGAATCATTTGAGAAGGCGCAAAAATCGACTGATGGTAATTTCTCCGATGATCTAGATGGCGATTTCATCTCTATCTATCACGATGGATTCCATGCCGCGGGCTCTATCTTTTCAATGCAACGCGGATCAGTGAAGGGTTCCAGATCTTGGATAGTTGATCAAGAGATGGCTCTTGAAGGCCAAGATGAGTTAACTGCATTGTTGTACTCAATCTATGGAACTGGAGCAATCCCGGTTCCTCGCAATATCTATATCAACTCAGACCCTATTGATAAAGAACAGTTAGAGCAGTGGCTTGGTGGAATTGGTTCGACTAAGGTCGATATCAAGGTTCCACAACGCGGAGAAAAGATGGAGCTCTTAGCAACGGTCAAACGCAATGCCCAATACTCACTGATTCAATTCTTAAGTAAGCGTTCAACCGATGCGGCCGTTAGCGGTAAAGCGTTGATTGAGATAGAGCAAGCGCTCGATCTGCCTAAACCTCCACTTCGAATTGAGTGTTTTGATATCTCCAATATTTCAGGAACCTCCGTGGTCGCATCAATGGTTGTCTTTGAGGACGGTCTGGCGAAAAAGAGTGAGTATCGCAGGTTCATTATTGATACCGATGAAGGTTTTGATGACACGCGTGCCATGCATCAAGTGATCACACGTAGATTAAAACGCCTCATAGATGACCGATCGGTGGATTCGGCGGAGGTTGCTGAGCTAGGAGGAAAGTTAAGTAAGTTTTCATATCCACCGCAACTCATCGTTGTCGATGGAGGTGCACCTCAAGTTAACGCCGCCGCCCGCGCATTGACTGAACTCGGCATTTCTGACATTGCACTCTGCGGTTTAGCTAAGCGTTTGGAAGAGGTGTGGCTTCCCGGCTCACCAGATCCATTAATCTTGCCAAGGTCTAGTGAGGGCCTTTATTTACTGCAGCGAATTCGTGACGAGGCGCACCGATTTGCGATTACTTTCCACCGCTCGCGCCGTTCTAAAGTAATGCTCGAGTCAATTCTTGATGAGATTCCGCAGCTAGGGCAGGCACGTAGAAAAGCGTTGTTGGAACGATTTGGCTCAGTAGCTGCCATTCGTAAGGCAACGGTGGAAGATGTCGCTGCGACACCGGGTATAGGAAGCAAGATTGCCGCAGTTATAAGTGAACACCTTTTAGCTATTAGTTCGCAACAAATAAATACCGCATCGGGTGAGATTGTGGAGAGTAAGTAGTGACTCCAGATTTTTTCGATTCTACAAATGAACTGCAGATCGAATCATTTACTAAGTGCGCACGAGAGATGCTCGCGGATTATGGCCTAAATGAGGTTGAGTTTAAATGCATTAATTATGAGTTCAATGCCACTTTTTCAGTAGTTACTAGTACAGGAGATAAATACGCCTTACGCCTTAATGTGAACTCCACCCGTACGCAGGAGAACATGCACGGCGAGATCGAGTTTGTTGACTTCATGGCAAGGGTGCCAGGGTTAAAAGTTCCAAGACCTGTTGCCAATAGTAAAGACAGTTATATTTCTTCGATTCACCACGCAGAATCAGGAAAAGACATCTTTGGCATTCTCTACACCTGGCTTGAAGGTGAAGAGATTGGTGATGAGCCAACGCTTGATCAGTTGATTAAAGTTGGCGCGGCGATGGCAACGATGCACCAAAACTCACGTCGATTCGAACTTTCAGAGGCGGCGCAGTTGCCCACCTTTAATGATTGGCTGTGGGGAACTGAAGGTTTTTTGCTCAGCGATAAATCCTTACTGACTTCACAGGAGTTCATTGCAATCAAGTCAGCCGTTGAGATTATCGAGGCTGACACACGAAATCTCTTTGCTGCGAATCCAATTCAGGTCATTCATGGCGATTTTCACGGGTGGAATCTGATGTGGCACGAGGGTGAACTGTTTATCTTTGATTTTGATGATTGTGGCTATGGAATTCCTCATCAGGACTTAGCCGTTATGTTGTATTACTTGGATACCCCTGAACAAAATGCTGCGGTTCTTGAAGGATATAAATCGGTCTGCGAACTTCCGAGATATACAAAGGCGCAGATGAGCTCATTGCTTCTGCAGCGTAGATTGTTCCTACTCAACTATTTGTATGAAACCAAGAATCCTGAACATAAAGCTATGTTGCCCGCCTATCTGGCCAAGAGCATGGAGCGTGTTGGCGGGTTCTTGACAGATGTAAGAGGATAAGACCATGAGTAGCAGTGAGATATTGATTTTAACTGGAATGTCTGGCGCCGGCCGTTCTACCGCAGCACATGCCCTGGAGGATTTGGGTTGGTATGTGGTCGACAATTTACCGCCATCGCTTCTGCCGCAGTTAGTTGGGAAAGGCACTGGTCCAGAAGGCAAAGAGTATGCAGTTGTTGTCGATGTGCGTGGAGGGCATTTCTTTGATGAGCTCATGGCAGCCCTTGATGAGTTGAAAAATAATGGTTCGGCATATCGTTTAGTTTTTCTCGATGCCACAGATCAAATGTTGGTGCAACGTTTTGAATCCACCCGTAGGCCTCATCCATTGCAGGGCTCAGATCGAATCGTTGATGGAATTGCACGAGAGCGCGAAAAGTTAGATGAAGTACGATCCCAGTGCGATGTAGCAATCGATACGACAAATCTGAATGTGCACCAGTTAGAAAAGAGAATTGGCGAGATTTTCGGTGGTGGCAAAGTTCAAGGAATCCGAATCAATGTTTTGTCTTTTGGGTATAAGTATGGAATTCCCGTTGACTCTGATTTAGTTCTAGATTGCCGTTTTATCCCGAACCCGCATTGGATTCCAGAGCTACGTCCACTCACGGGCTTAACACCACAAGTTAGCGACAAAGTCTTAGGTAATAGTGGGATACCGGAGTTCGTTAAGGCATATGTAGATTTAGTTGCGTCGATGGTGCCTGGGTATATGCAGGAGGGAAAGAAGTACTTAACAATCGCCGTTGGTTGTACGGGTGGAAGGCACCGCAGTGTCGCGATTACTCAAGAGATAGCTAAACAACTCAATACGATTGACAATGGAATTTCGGCTTATCCAACGCACCGTGATGTAGGACGCGAATAGTTGTGAGCAAAGTTGTTGCTTTAGGTGGTGGTCATGGTTTGGCTGCAACTTTGTCGGCCCTGCGCGAGGTGACTTCGGACATTACTGCGATAGTTACCGTTGCCGATAACGGTGGCTCAAGTGGACGGTTGCGTGAAGAGTTTTCCATTTTCCCACCAGGTGATTTACGTATGGCACTGGCAGCCTTATGTGCCGATGATGAATGGGGTCGCACGTGGGCTGACATCATGCAACACCGCTTCGAAAGTTTGGGCCCACTCAATGGTCATGCGATGGGCAACTTGTTACTAGCATCACTGTGGAGTGATGATGAAGATCCAGTTATTGGTCTAGATCGCGTCGGGTCACTGTTAAAAACCGTCGGGCGAGTTCTCCCAATGGCTACGGTTCCATTAGATATTGAAGGAACTTTTAATACTTCCACTGGCCGAATCGTTGTGCGAGGACAAAAAGAGGTTGCCACGGCAAAGGGCCGCATTGAATCTCTACGAGTCATCCCAGAAAATCCGCAGGCACGTATGGAGGCCTTAACAGCAATCCGAACTGCAGATTGGATCACAATGGGTCCTGGATCATGGTTTTCTAGTGTGATGCCGCATCTCTTGGTACCTATGCAGTTAGATGCACTGTCAAGGAGTAAAGCAAAAAAGATTCTGATTCTTAACTTAGATGCCCATTCAAATACGGTAGGTGAAGAGTTCGCTGGTTCAACCCCCGAAGAGCATCTAGAGCTTTTCTCAGAGTACGCACCTGATGTATCAATCGACTACTTTCTGGTCGATAGATCCGTAATTCGCGATGAGATAGCTCTGGCCAATATCGCTCGTAGACTGGGGGGACAGATAGTCGCCGTTGATATTCGTAAAGCCCCTGGCAGTATTCATCACGATGTCGCACAATTAGCTCTTCATTTGGGCCACATTATGCGCCAAAGTTTGGTTGGATAAGCCCATGGCAATGACAGCATCAGTAAAAGACGAGCTCAGCCGAATCGCGATCACAAAGCCGTGCTGCCGCAAGGCTGAGGTCTCATCACTTCTGCGCTTTGCAGGTGGACTACACATTGCAGCGGGAAAGATTGTGATTGAGGTTGAACTTGAGACTTCACAGAGTGCGCGTCGCCTAAGAAAAGATATTGCCGATATTTATGGACACGACTCTGATTTAGCAGTTCTCTCCTCTGGGGGCTTAAGAAAAGGTTCACGCTACGTCGTTCGAGTGATTGAAGCTGGAGATTCACTTGCTCGCCAAACGGGTCTTGTAGATTCACATGGTCGCCCCGTACGTGGACTACCCCCTCAAGTTGTCTCTGCCGCCATCTGTGATTCCGAAGCGGCATGGCGTGGGGCATTTATTGCTCATGGTTCATTGACTGAACCAGGACGCTCATCTTCACTTGAAATTACATGTCCTGGACCAGAGGCGGCTTTAGCTCTCGTCGGTGCCGCGCGTCGAATGGGTATTGTTGCAAAAGCACGCGAGGTGCGAGGAGTTGATCGCGTTGTAATTCGCGATGGTGATGCAATTGGAGTGTTGCTTACACGCCTAGGTGCACATGAATCAGTACTTGCATGGGAGGAGCGGCGGATGCGCCGTGAGGTCCGTGCAACTGCGAACCGTCTGGCTAACTTTGACGATGCAAATCTTCGTCGCTCAGCGCGCGCCGCCGTTGCCGCATCTGCCCGAGTCGCCCGAGCAATGGAGATTCTTGGAGCAACTATTCCGGCCCATTTGAAAGAGGCGGGGGAGCTGCGTATTAATCATGGCCAGGCCTCCCTTGAAGAGCTTGGCTCATTAGCTGTGCCAGCGATGACAAAGGATGCGATCGCAGGCCGAATCCGCCGATTACTTGCAATGGCCGATAAGCGTGCAAGCGAACTTGGTATTCCCGATACTGAAAGCGGACTTTCCCCAGATTTGCTGAGTTAATTGGTATTACTACCGCTGAGTTGGCAGTTAGCGCACTGATAGGATTACACCTAAGACCCCAACGTTGTGGCAGTTTTAATTCACGTCCAACGACTCGGCTTTTTTAATGTCTAGCCCCTTAAGCAGCAAGGATGTATCTCATGATTAATGTCGGAATCAATGGCTTTGGCCGTATCGGACGAAACTTCTTTCGTGCCAGCCTCACCAATCCCGCGATCAATATTGTCGGAATCAACGATCTGACTCCCAACAAGACATTGGCGCATCTTCTTAAGTACGACTCAATCTTGGGACGTCTTGGTCTAGAGGTTACTTTCACCGATGATTCAATCACTGTCGATGGAAAAACGATAAAGGTCTTCTCAGAGCGCGATCCAGCAAACCTTCCATGGGGTGCGATAAAGGCCGATGTTGTTATCGAATCAACTGGTCACTTCACTAAGGCCGCCGATGCTGGAAAGCACATTGCATCAGGTGCAAAGAAGGTCATCATCTCAGCACCTGCTAGTGATGAGGACATCACAATCGTGATGGGTGTTAACCATGAAAAGTATGACCCTGCTAACCACCATATTATTTCAAATGCATCATGTACAACTAACTGCCTTGCGCCAATGGCTAAAGTCCTTAACGATAACTGGGGCATTGTCAAAGGCTTAATGACAACGATTCATGCCTACACAAACGATCAAGTTATCCTAGATTTCCCTCATCAAGATTTGCGTCGTGCACGTGCAGCGGCAACTAACATGATTCCAACATCAACTGGCGCCGCCAAAGCTATAGCCCTCGTCTTACCAGAGCTAAAAGGCAAACTCGATGGCTATGCAATGCGTGTTCCAATTCCTACGGGGTCGGCTACAGATTTAACTGTCGAACTCGCTAAAGAGGCAACGGCTGCAGAGATTAATGTGGCAATGAAGGCCGCTGCAGATGGTCCGCTTAAGGGTTACTTGACATACACCGAAGATCCAATCGTTTCATCGGATATCGTGACCGATCCATCCTCGTGTATCTTCGATTCGGGTCTGACTAAAGTTATTGGTAATCAAGTCAAGGTCGTTGGTTGGTATGACAACGAGTGGGGTTACTCAAACCGTCTCGTCGATCTGATTAGTTATGTGGGCAAGACGCTTTAATGTCATCGCTTGCAAGTTTTGATGTAGATGGTAAGCGGGTCTTTCTTCGCTGTGATCTTAATGTTCCCTTGAAAGATGGCGCTATTAAAGATGATGGGCGAATCAAAGCCTCGCTACCAACTATTCAATTACTGCAAAGTAAAGGAGCATCGTTAATAATTGCCGCTCACTTAGGTCGGCCCAAGGGTCAACCATCGCCAGAGCTCTCACTTGCACCCGTTGCCAAACGCCTCGGTGAACTTTTAGGTCAAGAGATTATTTTTGCTGCTGATCTAACGGGAGATGCACTCAGTGCTCTTGCACACTCACTTAAGGCCGGCCAGATCTTACTTCTTGAAAATATTCGCTTTAATCCTGCTGAAACAAGTAAAGATGAGAGTGAGCGTGGAGTATTTGCCGCACAGCTAGCTCTACTAGCCGATGCTTATGTAGGAGATGGATTCGGTGCAGTGCACCGCAAGCATGCCTCTGTCTTTGATCTACCCAAGCTTCTTCCACATTGTGCTGGTTTATTAGTTGCAGTTGAAGTAGAGGTTTTGAAAAAACTCACACAGAATCCAACTCGTCCATACGGAGTCGTTTTAGGTGGCGCAAAGGTCTCTGACAAACTTGGTGTTATTGAAAATCTTTTAGGCAAGGTAGATATGTTAGCGGTTGGTGGGGGAATGGTCTTTACATTTCTTGCAGCACAAGGCAAAGAGATCGGTACATCCCTAGTTGAAAAAGATATGATTAATGTTGTTAAAACCTTGATCACAACTGCCCACGAAAAAGGCGTCACACTTGTTCTACCGACTGATATTGTCGTTGCACCGATGTTTAGTGCAGATGCACAGTCCACGCTAGTTTCTAGTGATGCAATCCCTGCTAATCAGATGGGGTTAGATATAGGTCCAATTTCGGCCGCCGCCTTCGCACAGCAGATCGAAAAATGTGCAACCGTATTCTGGAACGGGCCAATGGGCGTCTTTGAGTTTGCTAACTTCGCTGCCGGAACTAGGGTTGTCGCAACTGCATTAACTAAGGTTTCAGGTATCTCAGTTGTTGGTGGTGGAGACTCGGCCGCGGCTGTTAGAGCACTTGGATTTACTGATTCAGAGTTCGGATATATTTCAACCGGTGGTGGTGCATCACTTGAGTACTTAGAGGGCAAGGAACTTCCTGGCCTAGTCGCTTTAGGGTTATAAGGGGAAAACGATGCGTAAACCATTGATGGCTGGCAACTGGAAGATGAACCTTAATCACCTTGAAGCGATCGCCGTTGCACAGAAGCTTGTCTACTCACTTAATGATAAGGATTACGACGCAGTCGATGTCACTATTATTCCTCCCTTTACCGATATCCGTTCAATTCAAACACTTATCGATGGAGATCGTCTGCGCTTAACATATAGTGCACAAGATCTCTCACCCGAAGCAAATGGAGCTTTCACCGGCGATATCTCAGGCGCAATGCTGCACAAACTTGGATGTACATTTGTTGTAGTTGGACACTCTGAACGCCGCTCGATTCATGGCGAGAGTGATGCTCTCGTGAATCGAAAGATTAAGGCGGCACTGGCCCATGAGATGGTGCCTATCTTCTGTGTTGGCGAAGAGCTTTCAGTGCGCGAATCCGGTGCACATGTCAGTCACGTTATTCGTCAAATTCGGGGGGGATTAGAGGGATTAACTAAACCTGAATTAAAAAAGATTGCTATCGCTTATGAACCAGTGTGGGCGATTGGAACTGGCAAAGTAGCTACCCCTGAAGATGCCCAAGAGGTCTGTGCAGCCATACGTGAAGAGATAGAAAATATCGGCTCACCTGAGATTGCTGCAGCGATGCGAATCCTTTATGGCGGCTCTGTAAAGGCGGCAAATGTGACTGAGATTATGGCTAAGCCCGATGTCGATGGCGCCTTAATAGGCGGGGCGAGCCTAGATCCTGAAGAGTTTGCCACAATTGTTAAGTTTTACGCGCAAGGCTAAGTAAAGCCAACAGCTGTTTTAAAGGTATCCTTACCCTCTACGAAACAAGGAGTTTACGAACTGTGAAACTAGCTCTCTCAATTCTACTTATCATTACCAGCGTAGTAATGATCCTTCTCGTCCTTTTACATAAGGGCAAGGGCAGCGGATTATCCGATCTATTCGGCGGCGGTATCTCAACAAACTACGGCGGCTCATCTGTTGTTGAGCGAAACCTAGATCGCATCACAATCGTTGTCGGCGGCCTCTGGTTTGCTCTGGTTGTCGCGCTCAGTCTTGTTCTTAAGTAAATTCTCTCTCAATAGATTTTTAAGGAGTAATACATGGCAAGTGCAATTCGCGGAAGCCGAGTCGGTGCCGGTCCAATGGGTGAGGCTGAGCGCGGTGACTCAATCGCTCGCGCTTATGTCTCCTATTTCTGTGCCAATAAACACGAGGTCCGTCCATCATTTGCCGTTGAAGAGACCGTAGTTATTCCAGCTGAGTGGGACTGCCCAAAGTGTGGCTATCCAGCAGGTCGTGATCGCAACAATCCACCCAACCCCATTAAGAACGAGCCATACAAGACACACCTTGCCTATGTAAAAGAGCGTCGCACCGATGCCGAGGGTGAGCGATTACTTGACGAGGCTCTTCGCAAAATGCGCGGGGATGACTAAAGAGATTTCAGAGCGGTAAGTAGTTCGTCAATACCCACGCTACGGTTGATTAAATTCAATCGCAGAAGTGGGTATTTTCTTGAGGCCAGTGCCTCTCCATCACCCAATGCCTGGGCCGCAATCAAAGTTTTAAATCCATAGACCTGACCAGGAATAGCGCAATCTCTCTCAACTTCGCCAGTAATTTGGAGGAAGGCTCCATTGGGTTGTCCACCCTTATGAAACTGTCCAGTTGAGTGTAAAAAACGTGGAGCCCAACCAAAGGTAACAGGGCGCTGCGATTTATCTGCTAACAGTGCGCGTATCTGCATAATCTTTACATCATCTCGACGATCAAGGTATGCCATTACTGCGACATAACCATTATGTGGAATAGATTCGATAAAGAGAGAGAGCGCTGATTTTAGATCCTTGCCCTTTCCAAATATTGCAACTCCACCATCTTGGGTATCGGGAGAGAATGTGGGGAGTTTGCCGGCCCAAAGATCTAGGAGCGAGGATGTTGCCTGTTTCGCTTCAGTGACATTGGGTTGATTGAATGGATCAATCGCCATGGCCGCACAGACTAAAGCCGTTACCCACTCCCAAATTATGAACTGCGAGGCTAGATCTGCTGAGATTACCAAATCTGCATCACCGCTGTATGCAATCGAAAATAGAGCATCATTAGCGGGAGATTCGAGAACAATCGGCAAACGGCCAACTTGATTCTTTCCAGTTGATTCAGCGACTAACTGTTCGGCCCAATCACTCAAACCCGGCATGCCTGATCCGCTATCGCAATACGACATGTACTGGCCGCAGATGTATGCAATTGAATATGCCATATCTACAACGATGCTGGGATTAGTGAGGAATGCAGATTTCGTCTCACTTGCATTATCGAGCAGGACAGAGACATCAACTCCGATTAACGCCGCGGGTACTAATCCGAATGCACTTAATACGCTAAAACGTCCACCAACATTGGGATCGGCGTTAACCACGGTGTAACCATTTTCTCGTGAATGCTGATCCAATGGAGAGCCTGGATCTGTCACGATAACGATGTGCTCCTGAGGTACAAGACCAGCTTCGAGAAAGGCGAATTCAAACAATGCCCGTTGTGAAGCTGTTTCGATAGTAGAGCCCGACTTTGAGCTCACGACAACGAGCGTGGTCGCTAAATCTGAAGCTAGTGCATGTGCGATGTAGTTCGGGTCGGTCGAATCCAAAATAAATAGCTCTCGCTTATATGTTTGAGCGATTACTTCTGGGCCAAGGGATGAACCACCCATTCCACACAAGATAACTCGCAACTTATCGCGGTGCTTGGCACAGAGTGCATCTAACTGTGGCAACAACTCTCTCGATGATTCGGGAAGATCGATCCAGTTAAGGCGTACCGTTGCCTCACCTTGCGCGCTAGTACCCCAGATAGTTGGATCTTTTCGTGCTAAACGAACATGAAACTCCATAAGGGCTTGATAGCGAGAATCATTGCGATCAATTTTTGAGAGTGAGTGACCAGTTAACTGTGTCATTGTTGTTGAGCTGCCTGTACTGTTGCAAGTAGCTCTTCCCACGCTTGGGCAAACTTTTTTACCCCATCAATCTCTAACTCACTCGTTATGGCATTTATGGAGATATCAAGAAGAGAGAGAGATTTAAAGACATCAACGGCGTAGGCATAGTGATCAGAAATACTATTACCGCGTACCTTTCCGTGATCAATAACGGCATCTAGAGTCGCCTGCGGCATTGTATTAACCGTATGGGGAGCGATGAGCTCTACAACATAACGCGTGTCATCGTAGGAAGGATCTTTGACACCGGTTGATGCCCACAGAGGTCGCTGCTTATTAGCGCCACGCTCTACTTGAGTTAACCATCTAGGTGATGCGAATTTCTCTTCAAATAATTGATAGGCAAGATGTGCGTTGGCAATTGCCGCTTTTCCCAGAAGAGCCAGGGCGGCATCACTTGCATCCTTTTTCAGCAGTGCATCTACAGCTGAATCGATACGACTAACAAAGAAGGAGGCAACTGAATGCACATGGGAGGGATTTGTCGCCGCTTCAATACCGGCCATGTAGGCATCGATTACTGCGCCGTATCGCTTGACTGAAAAAATCAAAGTTACATTCACGCTTATTCCTGCCGCCACAAGTGCGGTGATAGCAGGAAGGCCTTCAATAGTTGCTGGAACCTTGATCATGAGGTTGGGACGATCAATAATCGCCCATAGCTCTTTACCCGCAGCGATTGTGCCCTCAGTATCACTTGCTAAGCGTGGATCAACTTCGATACTCACACGACCATCAATCCCTTTACTCGATGAGTAGATGCCTTTAAACAAATCACAGGCTGCGCGTACGTCATCTGTCGTCAGTTTTTTGACGCACTCATCAACGTCTAAATCTTTCATTGCCACAATGTCACTGGCATACTCATTTGCTCCAGATATCGCTGCTGCAAAGATACTTGGATTAGTTGTCACTCCAACAACGCAATCATTGGCAATACGTGTGGGGAGTGAGTGGGGATCTACCCCAGAGATTTTTGCACGAGAGAGATCATCCAACCAGATAGATGTTCCGTTTGCGCCTACATCACCTGCGCTCATTACAGTGCAGCTTTAACACGTGCGACGATACTTTCAACACTAAAACCAAACTCCTTAAAAAGCCGTTTAGCATCGGCTGAAGCCCCGTAATGCTCGAGCGAGATTGAAATACCAGCATCACCAATGAGCTCGCGCCAACCCTGAGCAATTCCTACCTCAATACTGACCCTTAATGGGATCGATGCAGGTAAGACCGATTCTTTGTAGGCAGCATCTTGTTCGGCAAACCATTCAAGACATGGGGCGCTAACGACACGTACATTGACTCCTTGGCTAGAAAGAGCGCTCTGCACATCCAGAGCTAGAGATACCTCAGATCCCGTTGCGATAAGTACTGCCACTGGACTCTGCGCATCCTTTAATACATAAGCGCCTTTAGCCGTCCCGCTGGCGGGTGAGCAGATGCTGCGATCAAAGACAGGAAGGTTCTGGCGTGATAACAAGATGCCAGCTGGGCGATTGCCGATAATTATCTGCCTCCAAGCATGCGCAACTTCATTAGCATCTCCTGGCCTGACAATATCTAAACCAGGAATCGCGCGTAGTGCAGCGAAGTGTTCTATCGGTTGATGCGTTGGTCCATCTTCGCCCACACCAATCGAATCATGCGTCCAGACAAATATTGATGGAATATTCATTAAGGCTGCTAAGCGAACTGCAGGTCGCATGTAATCACTAAATACAGCAAAAGTTCCACCAAAAGATCGCGTAAGACCGTGAAGGGTAATTCCATTGAGAATCGATCCCATTGCATGCTCACGTATTCCAAAGTGAATAATTCGTCCATAAGGATTGGCGCCCTTGATCACACTCGTAGCTGGTAAAAATGATCCTCCACCTTCGATGCTAGTATTATTTGAACCCGCTAAATCAGCAGAGCCACCCCAGAGCTCAGGAAGTGTGGCAGCAATTGCCTGTAGAACTTCACCCGATGCAGCACGAGTGGCAATATCTTTTCCAGATTCAAAAACAGGAAGACGTGAATCCCAGTTAGCCGGAAGCTCGCGTTTTTGCAGTCTTTGCAGGAGAGCCGCTGCATCTGTATTCGCAGAGCTCCATGCACTAAAAGTGGCATTCCACTCGGACCTGCGCGCTGCCCCACGCGCCTTTACTTGACGAACATGCGTCAATACCTCATTAGGCATTGCAAAGTGCTCATCGGGGTTAAGACCCAACAGAAGTTTTGTCGCCGCGATCTCTTGCTCGCCAAGTGCTGATCCATGTGATTTGCCAGTTCCACGAAGAGTTGGTGCAGGCCATGCAATAACTGTTTTGAGACGAATGAGTGTTGGTTTAGTAATCTCTTTCTTTGCCGCCAACATTGCTGCATCAAGGGCTGCGATATCTACGCTGCCATCATTGGTAGCAGCGACATCGATGACATGCCAGCCATAAGCGCGATAGCGCATAGAGACATCTTCAGTGAAGGCGTTATGGACGTCACCTTCGATAGAGATTTCATTGTCATCGTAAATAATATTTAGGTTGCCGAGCTCTTGTGTTCCGGCAAGAGAGGAGGCTTCAGCACTTACGCCCTCTTGTAAGTCGCCATCAGAGCAGATCACCCAGATACTGTGATCAAAGAGAGAGCTACCAGGGGCGGCATCGGTATCGAGAAGACCTCTTTCATATCGCGCCGCCATCGCCATTCCCACTGCAGTTGCTACTCCCTGGCCAAGTGGGCCAGTTGTCATTTCGACACCGGCTGTGTGGCCAAACTCAGGATGTCCGGGAGTTAACGAGCCCCACGTTCTAAATGATTCGAGATCGTGCATCTCTAATCCATAGCCACTGTAGAAAAGCTGTGTATACAAAGTTAGTGATGAGTGGCCACACGAGAGGATAAATCTGTCGCGACCGAGCCAGCTCGGATCTGATGGATCATGGACTAAGTGGTGTTGAAAGAGAAGGTATGCAACTGGAGCCAGCGACATCGCAGTGCCTGGGTGACCATTGCCAACGTTTTGGACGGCATCGGCTGCCAGTGCGCGAGCATATGCAACTGCTCGATCATCGAGTTCGCTCCAAGCTGCAGGTGTATTCATCTAGCAGTATCCATTCCTTGACGTTGTACCGATAACCAAATTCTCCAAGCACCAATCCATACGAGTACAGCACCTAAAAGATGGATAGCAACTAGAAGCTCAGGTACTCCCTGCAGATATTGAATAAATCCAATACTACCTTGTGCAATTGAAATGAGGGAAAATTTAATTAGCAGTTCTTTTGTCTCGCGACCAGTTTTATCCGCACGATGAAACGCAACTGTCAATAATAAAAGAAAAATAACTGCAAGGCCATGCATGAGAGCAGCGGTTTGAATCCGTAAATCTATTCTAGGTGCATCAACATCGCCTGCATGTGGTCCTGCACCAGTCAAGATAGTTCCTAGGACCACAACGATGAATGCGCCAACAACATGCCAACGGGAAAAGAGATCACTCTGTCGGTTTGGGCTCTTCTTGATGCAAGGAATATGGCGCCGTGTATACAGTGACACCGACGCTGCAATCAAAATAGTTGATAATAAATAGTGGCTAGCTACTGCAAAGGGATTTAAGTTAGTTAAGACCGTTACTCCACCTAAAACTCCTTGAGCAAAAATTCCTAAAAACTGGCCGCCTGCAAGTATGCGCAGATCCCGGCGCCCAGATTTTAAAACCGCTATCAATGTAATTAGGGCAGACAGTACAAGTATGAAAGTTAGGAGACGGTTGCCGAACTCGATCCAGGCGTGAAGCTGACCTTCGGCCTGGTTAGGAACTGGGGTGTATGAGCCGGGAACGCACTCGGGCCAGGTG